>JACCDK010798337.1_pt1 | contig 39554 bp, 34 predicted proteins | sample 7445871 | NCBI WGS metagenome assembly JACCDK01 (sample SAMN15323436, study PRJNA562643) | freshwater metagenome | isolation source: river surface water | place: USA:Blue River Watershed | collected 2017-08-15 | reverse complement strand
TAGCAGATATAAATTGTATATATGGACCCAATCGAGCCGGTGATATTCCGCATTCATTGGCAAGTATTGAAAAAGCAAAAAAACTATTAAACTATAATCCCAAGTTTTCATTTCAAGAAGGATTGAAAGAAGCCGTTAGCTGGTATTGGGATAATTTAAAATAATTTAGAATGAAAATTACAAGCATTTGTTGTATCGGAGCTGGATATGTTGGAGGACCAACTATGGCAGTTATTGCTCAAAAGTGTCCCAATATTAAAGTTACTGTTGTAGATTTAAACGAACAACGTATAGCAAAATGGAATGACCAAGATGTGAATAATATTCCGATTTACGAGCCAGGGTTGAGCGCTATTGTAGGGCAATCAAGAGGTAAGAATTTATTCTTTTCTACAAAAGTAGATGAGGCAATTGCAGAAGCTCAGTTGATATTTATTTCGGTAAATACACCAACCAAAACCTACGGTTCTGGAAAAGGAATGGCAGCCGACTTAAAATACATCGAACTTTGTGCAAGACAAATTGCTCGTGTATCTAAAGAAAATAAAATAGTTGTTGAAAAATCAACGCTTCCAGTGCGAACTGCAGAAGCAATAAAAAATATCTTAGATAACACTGGTAACGGTGTTCAATTTCAAATTTTATCCAATCCAGAATTCCTTGCAGAAGGAACTGCAGTAGAAGATTTACTAAGTCCAGATAGAGTATTAATTGGTGGTGACACCACACCTGAAGGACAAGAAGCCATTCAAGCTTTAGTAGATGTTTATGCAAATTGGGTGCCTAAAGAACGTATTTTAACAACAAATATTTGGTCTTCCGAATTGTCTAAGCTTACCGCAAATGCCTTTTTAGCACAGCGTGTTTCTTCTATTAATGCACTTTCTGAACTATGTGAAAAAACAGGTGCCGATGTTAATGAAGTGGCAAAAGCAATTGGTATGGATAGCCGAATCGGGCCTAAATTTTTAAAGGCTTCTGTAGGATTTGGAGGATCGTGTTTTCAAAAGGATATTTTAAATTTGGTGTACATCGCAAAATCTTTTGGTTTGAATGAAGTTGCCGATTATTGGGAACAAGTAATCATTATGAACGACCACCAAAAAAGAAGATTCTCAAAAAATATTGTAAGTACACTTTACAATACGATCTCTGGTAAAAAAATAGCCTTCTTAGGTTGGGCATTTAAGAAAGATACTAATGATACTAGAGAATCGGCTGCAATATATGTGGCAGATGATTTAATAAATGAACAAGCTTCAATAGCAGTTTATGACCCTAAAGTAAGTCACGAACAAGTTCTTTTTGATTTAAATTATTTAGAATCGAGAACAGAAACTCAAAATGCAAAATACATTTCATCAAATGAAAATCCATATGATGCCTGTAAAGAGGCTCATGCCATTGCAGTATTAACAGAGTGGGATGAATTTAAAGAGTACGATTGGCAAAGAATTTATGACAACATGCTTAAACCTGCTTTTGTTTTTGATGGCCGAAATGTATTGGATGGTGCTAAATTGCGTAAAATAGGGTTTCATTATCAAGGGATAGGCTCTTAATTAAAGTTGTAATGCAAATTAAAATTGGAATAATCGGTTTGGGATATGTGGGTTTGCCATTGGCGAGACTCTTTGCTACAAAATATCCTGTTGTAGGTTTTGATATTCAACAACAAAGGGTGAACGAACTCAACTCGGGATTGGATGTTACGCTCGAAGTAGAAAAAGATATACTTCAATCGGTTTTAGTAACTTCTTCAAATGAAAAAACAGGACTTTTCTGTACTACTCAAATACAAGAATTAGAAGATTGCAATTATTATATAGTAACGGTTCCAACTCCGGTAGATCGCAACAATAGACCCGATTTAACTGCCTTATATAAATCAAGTGAAACGGTTGGTAAGGTCTTGAAAAAAGGGGATATTGTAATATATGAATCTACAGTTTACCCGGGCTTAACCGAAGAAGAGTGTGTGCCTGTATTAGAAAAAGTAAGCGGATTAAAATTCAATACTGATTTTTTTGCTGGATATTCTCCCGAAAGAATTAATCCTGGCGATAAAGAGCATACCGTAGATAAAATATTAAAAATTACTGCGGGCTCTACACCAGAAACCGGAATTAAGGTAAACGAATTATACAAGTCGGTGATTACCGCCGGAACCCATTTAGCTCCTTCCATTAAAGTTGCAGAAGCAGCTAAGGTTATTGAGAATTCCCAACGCGATATCAATATTGCTTTTGTGAATGAATTGGCTAAAATTTTCAATATTTTAGAAATAGATACGCAAGCGGTTTTGGAAGCTGCGGGTACCAAATGGAATTTTTTAAATTTTAAACCCGGATTAGTTGGAGGACATTGTATTGGTGTAGACCCTTATTATTTAGCTCAAAAAGCTCAAGAAGCAGGATACCATCCAGAGATTATTCTTGCAGGTCGCAGACTTAACGACAGTATGGGGGAGTATGTAGCTTCTAGAATAGTAAAATTGATGATAAAAAAGGAAATTCCGGTAAACAATTCTAAATTGTTAATGCTCGGAATTACTTTTAAAGAAAATTGTCCTGATGTACGTAACACCAAAATTGTAGAAGTCGTTCGATGTTTAAAAGAATACGGTATTGAAGTAATAATCTATGATCCATGGGCTAATCCAGATGAAGTTGCCCACGAATATAAATTGACAACCATTAATAAATTACCAAATGATCAATTTGATGTGGTAGTTTTAGGAGTTGCTCACCAAGAGTTTTTAGCATTAGATTTAGAGTCGTTAAAGAAATCGAATTCAGTGGTATATGATGTGAAAGGAGTTCTAAAAGGTCATGTTGACGGCAAATTATAATTGAAGTAAATAAGAAATGAAAAAGATATTAATTACAGGTGGAGCTGGATTTATTGGATCTCATGTTGTGAGAAGAATGGTAACTAAATACCCTAATTATCACATCTTTAATTTGGATGCATTAACCTATGCAGGAAATCTAGAAAACATTGCAGACATACAAGATGCTTCCAATTATACTTTTATTAAAGGAGATATTGTTGATGCTGATTTTATTTCAAATTTATTTCTAACCCACCAATTTGATGGGGTACTTCATTTAGCTGCCGAATCTCATGTGGATCGTTCTATTACCGATCCGTTGAGTTTTGTAAAAACCAATGTTATTGGAACAATGAATTTGTTAAATGCGGCCAAATCCATTTGGATGAATAATTGGGAAGGAAAACGCTTTTATCACATTTCTACCGATGAGGTTTATGGTTCTTTAGGAGCCACCGGATTGTTTACCGAGACTACTCCTTACGATCCAAATTCTCCCTACTCAGCATCCAAAGCAAGCTCAGATCATTTTGTTAGAGCCTATGGTGAAACTTATGGCTTGCCTTATGTGATTACCAATTGCTCTAATAATTATGGTCCGAATCATTTTCCTGAGAAATTAATTCCATTATTCATCAATAATATCATCAATAATAAAGCATTGCCTGTATATGGTGACGGAAATTATACAAGAGATTGGTTGTTTGTTGAAGATCATGCTGTAGCAATTGATTTGGTTTTTCATGTTGGAAAAAATCACGAAACCTATAATATTGGAGGCTTTAATGAATGGAAAAACATTGATTTGGTTAAACTACTTTGTCAACAAATGGATAAAAAATTAGGTCGTTCCGAAGGAGAATCGGAAAAACTCATTACGTATGTTAAAGACAGACCAGGTCACGATTTGCGTTACGCGATTGATGCATCTAAAATAAATAAAGAATTGGGTTGGAAACCATCGGTTACTTTTGAACAAGGTTTAGAGCGCACTATCGATTGGTATTTGGCGAACGAAGAATGGCTAAAAAATGTGACTTCGGGGGCTTATGCTCATTACTACGAAAAACAATATCAATAGGTTAGAATATAATTTTAAAAGTCGGATTTATCTCCGACTTTTTTTTATGTCTATTTTTTTACGAGTAATTATTTATTTGGAAACTAAAAATAAAGTGAGTACTTTTGTTACTCACCTAATCTAAAATTGCCAATGTTAGATACCCTTATTACTTCAAAAACCCGTATTCGGATATTGGTAAAATTTTTTATTAATGCTGCTAATAATGGGCATTTGAGAGGTTTGGCAGATGAAATGAACGAATCTACTAATGCGATTCGTAAAGAATTAAACAACCTTTCGGAAGCGGGCTATTTAGAAAAAAAAGCCGATCAAAACCGAGTGACTTATAAGGCAAATAAAAAACATCCTTTCTTTTCAACCCTTCAAAAAATTGTTTTTCAGCACATAGGATTAGACGCTATTATTGAAATGATTTTAGCGCGAATGGGAGCTGTAGAGCAAATTGTAGTTTTGGGTGATTATGCAAAAGGGATTGATTCGGGTTTGATTGAAGTGCTCGTTGTAGGTAAAGAATTAAATCAAGAATACATAGATCAATTGGCAGTAAAAATTGAACAGGAAATAAGTAGAAAGGTTCAATTTACCACGCAGCAAAATTATTTTACACCACAAGATCAGGTTAAAAGTTTAATTATATATGAAGAAATTCAAAATAACAAAATTAATACATCAGTACTATGAGTGATTCCAAACAAGAATGGACCGAGGAAATCAAATCCCACAGTTCTATTTTTTCTGTAAACTATAAAGAGGTATGGCATTACAGAGATTTATTATTGATGCTTGTAAAAAAAGATTATGTAACCTTTTATAAGCAAACGATATTGGGTCCAATTTGGTTTTTTATTCAACCAATATTAACAACCTTAATTTATGTTTTGATCTTCGGTAAAATTGCAAAACTATCTACCGATGGGGCTCCACAAATTGCCTTTTATTTATCGGGAGTGACTATTTGGAATTATTTCTCAGAATCACTAACAAAAACTTCAACGGTATTTAGAGACAATGCAGCGGTATTAGGGAAAGTATATTTTCCGAGGTTAATTATGCCATTGTCAATTGTGGTTTCAGGGTTAATGAAGTTTGCCATTCAATTTGCTTTGTTTATTGCAGTAGTGATGTATTATACTTTTGCAGAAAACACCTTGCATCCCAATATTTGGCTTTTAGCTACTCCTTTTTTAGTTTTATTAATGGCTGCTTTTTCATTAGGATTGGGTATGATTTTTTCTTCGCTTACAACAAAATACAAAGATTTAGTATTCTTGTTAACGTTTGGAATCCAGTTATTTATGTTTGCTACTCCGGTAGTATATTCAGTTTCGTCAATTCCAGCTGACCGTCAATGGATTGTAAATTTAAATCCACTTACCGGAATTTTTGAATGTTTTCGATATGGGTTTTTAGGCTCTGGTAGTTTTATACCTGAAACTTTAATAATGAGTACCGGAATTATAGCTTTGATTTTATTATTAGGTGTATTGATCTTCAATAAAGTAGAAAAAAGCTTTATGGATACCGTGTAGTTGAAATAAAGTTGGTTAAATAAGAAAATAAATAAGATTAAATATACAATGAAACAATTAGCGATTAAAGCAGACAATATTTCCAAACAATACCGACTTGGTGAAGTTGGTACGGGAACATTAAGTCATGACTTGAATCGTTTTTGGCATAAAGTACGAGGTAAAGAAGATCCTTATTTGCGTGTGGGCGAAGTCAATGACCGCGCAAGCAAAGGAGAAAGTGATTATGTGTGGTCGTTGCGTGATATTAATTTTGAAATAGAACAAGGTCAGGCAGTAGGAATAATTGGAAGGAATGGAGCAGGAAAAAGCACCTTGTTAAAATTACTGAGTAAAGTAACCAAGCCAACTACGGGAAGCTTTAAAGTAAATGGCCGAATTGCCTCTTTATTAGAAGTGGGAACTGGTTTTAATCCCGACATGACAGGTCGTGAAAATATATATTTAAACGGAGCAATTTTAGGAATGCGTCGTGCCGAAATTACGCGTAAACTAGATGAAATCATTGCTTTTAGCGGGGTAGAACGTTATATTGATACTCCCGTAAAGCGCTATTCTTCGGGGATGTATGTGCGTTTGGCATTTGCGGTAGCAGCCCATTTAGAAAGCGAAATTTTGATTGTAGATGAGGTGCTTGCGGTGGGTGATTCTGAATTTCAAAAGAAATGTTTGGGTAAAATGGGCGAGGTGAGCAAAGGCGAAGGGAGAACCGTTTTATTTGTGAGCCACAATATGGGGGCGATAACCAATTTATGTAGCACCTCCATTTTATTGGATAAAGGACAACTTATAGCTCAAGGAGAAAGTGTGGATATTATCAATAAAAGCATTCAAAATAACTTCATCAGAAATCAAACTAGCAGTGAGAAAATCAAACTAGTATTGCAAGATACCTGCATTACTAACATTGCCTTTAATGATCAAATTAATAAGCATGTTGAAGTAAGACAGGGTGAAAAATTGGTTTTTAGTTTTGAAGTAGATAAAAAGGAAAATCAAAGTAATAGTTTGTTTTTTAATATTGAGTTTAAAACTTTTGATGGTATATCAGTTGGTTCATTTGGGAATGAGTTTCAAGAATACGAATTGAAAATAAATCAAGGAAAATGTAGAGTGGAAGTAAATTTGGGAGAAATTGGTTGGAAGCAGGGTGATTATTTTATGAATTTATATTTTCAATTAGGTAAAATGGCAATCGCATATAAATATGAAGTAGATGCTATTTCTTTATCAGTTGTTGAAAACATAATCAAAAGTAACTTGTGGACACAATATATTACACAGCCCCAACATGGAAATATTCCAATAAAGTGGGATACAATAAAAGTCAGTGAAATAAAATAAATAAAAGAAATACTTGGAGTATTATATAAAATAGTACTTTATAAATTTATTATTAATTAAATGAAACAGTTAGCAATAAAAGCGGAAAACATTTCAAAACAATACCGACTCGGAGAAGTGGGTACAGGCACTTTGAGCCATGATTTGAACCGTTTTTGGTCTAAAATGTTAGGTAAAGAAGATCCTTATTTACGTATAGGAGATGCTAATGATCGCGCTGTTAAAGGTGAAAGTGACTATGTTTGGTCGTTGCGTGATGTTAATTTTGAAATTGAACAAGGAGAGGCAGTTGGCATTATTGGAAGAAACGGTGCAGGCAAAAGTACCTTGTTGAAATTACTGAGTAAAGTAACAAAACCAACCATCGGAAGCTTTAAAGTCAATGGACGTATTGCCTCATTGCTTGAGGTAGGAACTGGATTTAATCCAGAAATGACAGGACGTGAAAATATTTATTTAAACGGAGCGATTTTAGGAATGCGCCGAGCCGAAATCACTCGAAAATTAGATGAAATAATAGATTTTAGCGGTGTAGAACGCTATATTGATACCCCTGTAAAACGGTATTCCTCTGGTATGTATGTGCGTTTGGCATTTGCAGTAGCGGCCCATTTAGAAAGTGAGATTTTAATTGTAGATGAGGTATTGGCGGTGGGTGATGCCGAGTTTCAAAAAAAATGCTTGGGCAAAATGGGTGATGTGAGTAAGGGAGAAGGAAGAACGGTTTTGTTCGTGAGTCATAATTTAGCATCGGTAAAATCTTTGTGCAATAGTGGTATTTATTTAAAAAACGGCACATTAAATTATTCAGGTAGCATGGATAATACAATCGCGGCTTATTTAAATGATACTGAAGGACATTTTGATATGCCTTTGTTAGAACGAAAAGATAAAATTGGAAATAAGAAAATTGAAATTAAGGACATCGTATTCAAGAACAATAAAGGTGATAATGTAAACGAAATTTTTAGTGGAGATTATTTAAAAGTTGAATTTCATTTTAATTTAAATGATGATATTGATATCAGCAAAATGATAGTAGCGTGTAATTTTTCTGATAATTATGAAAATAAAATTGTTACATGGGTGTCAGATGAAATGCAACATAATTTTGGCGAGAAGACTAAGAATTGTTTTGTTTTAGAAATTCCTAATTTAAATCTAAGACCAAGTAGTTATTATTTTAATTACCAAATTTCCTATAAATCAACTGCTCCTAAAGATTTTTGTGATGTTTTACATAATGCTTTATCGTTAACAGTATTGGATAGTTGTTTTTTTGATAGTAATAAAAATATTAGGAGCGGTCATTCCACTTTGATTCAAGCCTGTTTTAAAAATTAAGAAATATATTTTAGAGTATTTATGAATTACCACATAATGATACAAGATAAATTTTTAGATTCTTTCATTGAAGATGTATATTCAATTGGAGCAGAGGATCAAAATGTTTTTTTGTTTCGTGGTGAAAAAAAAGATGGTGGTTATATTAAGACTGACAAAAATGTTCAATTTATAGGCACAAATAAAGAAAATATTAAAAACCGATTGAAGAGTATTGATCCTACAGATGCAATTTATATTCATTGGTATGACACTTGGATATCAGATATTGTCTTTGATTTGCCTAATAAAATACATGTGATGCTTTATGGAGGAGAATTTTATTGCGACCCTTTTTGGCACCATCTATGGGTTTATGATAAACGTACTTTAGGATATCTTAAAAATAGAAATAATTATCCTAAAGTAAAGTTTACAGCAAATCCATTTGAATTATTGAAACAGATAAAAAATAATTTGTATTTCAGGTATTACACAAATAAATTATTTTGGAAAAAAAAGAAATCAATTGGTAGAATAGATTACTTATTAAGTCCTATTGTGAATGATTCTGTAAGTCCAGATTATCAGAAAATAAAGGAGTTATATCCAAATTTTAATGCTAAAAACATTGCTTGTTTTTATGATCAGAATTTTGATAGTGCGCTACTTACAGAAAAAGAAGCAGAAGTAAATCCCGATGAAATTAAAGTTTTGCTCGGTAATTCGGCAGATTTTTCAAATAATCATTTAGATGCTTTTGAACAATTAAAAAATAAAGATACTATTAAAATATATTGTCCATTATCTTATGCTGCAGATAAAGACTATGTCAATTTTATTATTGAGAAAGGATCTGAATTGTTTGGTGAAAGATTTGTACCAATTACAGAATTTATGAATCGACAAGAATATATTGCATTTATTAATTCTATGGATGTATTGCTAATGTATCATAATAGACAACAAGGATTTGGCAATATTTGTACTGCAATAACTCTAGGAAAACCTGTTTTCTTGAAAAGCGATAATCCAGTTAAAGGTTACATGAGTACAATGGGCATTTCAATTGAAAATGCAGAAAGCTTCTCGAAAGTTAATTTGATAGAAATTATTCATAAAACAAAAGTAGATTTAAATACAAATAGAATGGCTTTACAAGCGGCATTCTCTAAAGAAAAGAGGTTGTCTGATTTGCGTTTAGCTTTAAATAACTCAAACTAGATTAACTAGCTTGTTTGAAAAAAATTGCAAAATAGATACCGACAGAAAAATGAAATTATCCATAATTATTCCAGTTTATAATGTAGAAAAATACATTTCTAAATGTTTGGGTAGTATTTTGTGTCAAAATTTAGATCCTGCTGAATATGAAATCATTATAGTTAATGATGGTTCACCTGATGATAGTAAATCTATTATTTTAGAGTATCAGAAAAAAAATAAAAATATAGTATTCATAGATCAAGAGAATAAGGGAGTTTCAGTTGCTAGGAATAGAGGGTTGGATTGTGCAAATGGGGATTATGTGCTTTTTATTGATCCAGATGATACCCTATATGAAAATTCGATTAAACCAATTTTAGAAAAGGCTTATCAAGATAATTTGGATGTTTTATATTTAAAATTAGATTTATTTGATGAGAACGGGGGCTTTATTTCAACATATGAAGAATGTGGAGAAGAGAATGTGATAAGTAATGGTTTAGAACATCCAAGAAGAACGTATTTAACTACCTTGTATCGTCGAAAAGTTATTGCAGATATCAGGTATGTTGAGGGAATCACACGAGGACAAGATACCGTATTCAATACGATGGTACAATCCGTTTCACAAAGGTGTAGTTATTGCGCTATTCCGTATTATAAATATCTAGTAAGAAATTCATCTTCAAGACAATTTATAGGAAATGAGAAGGCATTTAAGGGCTGTTTAAAGGCAATTTCTGAACTTGAAATTTTTAGAAAAAAACATTTTGATAATTCAAATGAGCAGGCAATTGCATATTTCAATAAGGTAAATTTAATTTTTGTTCAAAGAGTATTGGAGTGGAGTGTTTTTCCTCAAATGAATCGAACACGTTTTAACCATTTAAAATCTTTTTTGAGAGAAAATCATTTTGATGAATTAATTAAGGCAACCGCCAAAAAATTTAAATTTTTTGATAAGAGTTTCTCGCTGTTTTACAGTTATTATTTTTTGCAAAAACAATACAATAGAGTAAAACAAATAGGGAGGAGATAATTAAAAGTAATTGATAATTTATAGAATGTCACTAAAAAAACAAGCTTTATCGGGAGTCTTATGGTCATCATTACAGATGTTCAGTACGCAAGGTATTAGTTTTGTGGTATCAATAATTTTAGCACGCTTATTATTGCCTGCTGAGTTTGGTTTGATCGCAATGTTAGGGATATTTATGGGATTGGGGACTGCTTTAATTAATAGCGGACTTACTCAATCATTAATTCGAACTCAAGAGGCTGATGAAGAAGATTTTTCAACTGTTTTTTACTTTAATCTTATTGGTAGTATTCTTATTTATGGAATTGTCTTTATGTGCGCTCCATTTATTGCCATATTTTATAAGCAGCAATTGTTATCTTCAATTATAAGAGTTTATAGTTTGACCTTTATTATTAATGCCTTTTCTGCAATTCAAACTACTCGATTAAATAAAAAGATGGATTTTAAAACTCAAATGAAAGTTTCTGTACCATCCTTAATTATTGGAAGTTCTGTGGGGATTGCAATGGCCTTTTATGGATTTGGTGTTTGGAGTTTAGTTTGGAGTTCAGTTATACAAGCACTTGCTTCAACAATTCAGTTGTGGATTTGGTCAAAATGGAAACCCATTTTGGCATTCAATTTAGAGAAATTTAAGCACCATTTTCATTATGGTGTAAAACTAACATTATCAGGTATTTTAGATATAATTTTTACAAATGCCTATACAATTATTATTGGAAGATTTTTTGCTCCTGCACAAGTTGGTTTTTATAATAGGGCCGATACCCTTCAAATGCTTCCTGTTGGAAGTGCGAGTTCTATAATCACTAAAGTTTCGTTTCCATTATTCTCTTCAATTCAAAATGATAATCCTCGGCTTAAAAGTGTTTACAAGCGTATTATGCAAATGGTAATTTTTTTGGTTGCCCCAATACTCATATTAATGGCAGTGCTCGCTGAACCATTATTTAGATTTTTGTTTACTGAAAAATGGTTACCTGCTGTACCTTATTTTCAAATTTTATGTATAAATGGAATACTTTATCCTATTCATTCTTATAATTTACAAATTTTGAACGTGAAAGGACGAAGCGATTTATTTTTGAAATTAGAGATTTTTAAGAAAATACTTGTTGTATTGGTTTTGCTAATCTCATTTCAGTATGGTATTTATGGCTTGTTATATGGAAGTGTGCTATCTTCGGTACTTTGTATGTTTATTAATACTCATTATAGTGGAAAATTTATTAGTTATCCAGCAACAGAACAAATTCTAGATTTACTTCCAATTTTTATATTAAGCGCATTTATAGGTGTTATTATTTTTGCTTGTGATCAATTTCTTTCATTATATATAAGTAACAATGACTTTGTTAGACTATTATTTGGAGGAACTATTGGGGTACTATTGTATTCAATTCTTTCCTATTTATTTAAATTAGAATCATTTTTTGAAATCATTAAAATTATTAAAAGACAATGATAAATGTAACCAAAACTTTTTTTCCTCCCATAGAGGAATACCAAACTCAATTACTCCGAATTTGGAAAAACCAGTGGTTAACCAATAGAGGAGAATTGGTTTTGGAGTTGGAAGAAAAGCTAAAAGAGTACCTATCGGTTAACAATATCATTATCATGAATAATGGAACTGTTCCATTGCAAATTGCCATTAAAAATCTTGCTCAAGGAGGAGAAATAATAACAACACCTTTTAGCTATGTAGCAACTACTGCAGCCATTGTATGGGAAAACTGTACTCCGGTATTTGTGGATATACACCCAGAATATTTCACCATCGATGAAACCAAAATTGAAGCAGCAATTACAGAAAATACAACTGCAATACTAGCAACTCATGTATTTGGAAATCCATGTAATGTTGAAGTGATTGAACAAATTGCTGCCAAACACAATTTAAAAGTAATTTATGATGCGGCACATGCATTTGGGGTAACCTATAAAGGCAAATCAATTTTTGATTATGGTGATGTAAGTACCTGTAGTTTTCATGCTACTAAATTATTTCATACAGGAGAGGGAGGAGCTATTTTCTGTAAAGATACCGAACTAAGAGAAAAATTATTTTATAGTCATAACTTTGGGCATAATGGACCTCTTGATTTTCATGGAGTTGGTATTAATGGCAAAATTACCGAATTACAAGCCGCTATGGGATTAAGCGTTTTACCACATATGACAGAAATAATTGATGGGCGTAAAAAGGTTATTGAATTTTATGATGCCCATTTAGATTTCACTAAAATCTCAAAAATAAAAATTCGAGAAAATACAAATTGGAATAATAGCTATTACCCTGTACTTTTTGAAACAGAGGCAGCTCTTTTAGAAGCTCAAAAAAAATTAAATGAAGCTCAAATCTTTCCAAGACGCTATTTTTATCCGTCATTAAATACTATTAATTATGTAAAATCAACTTCAATGCCGGTATCCGAAAGTGTGGCTTCTAGAATATTATGTTTGCCGTTATATGTAGATCTTAATAATTTTGAATTAGAAGTAATTGTTGGCGTTTTAAATTAAAAAATATGATAATAATTGGAGCAAAAGGTTTTGCAAAAGAAGTATTGGAAATCCTTAATCAACTTAATGATTTGGAAAATCTAGTATTTTATGATGATGTTAATGAAGATACACCAGATATTTTATTTGGAAGGTTTCCTGTTTTGAAATCAATCTTTGAGGCAGAAAATTATTTAAATACAATTGATAGTCGATTTACTATTGGTATTGGAAATCCTATTTTAAGAAAGAAATTATTTGATAAATTCATTGCAATTGGTGGTAAATATATTTCTACAATTAGTCCAAAAGCTAGTGTTGGGAGTTTTGGTAATAGTATAGGTGAAGGTTGCAATATTATGACTGGAACTGTCATTACCAATGATGTTAAAATTCATAATGGTGTCTTAATTAATCTTAATTGTACTATTGGTCATGATTGTGAAATTGGAAATTTTGTAGAATTGTCTCCAGGTGTTCATATTTCAGGCAATTGTAGTTTAGGCGATTATTGCGTTTTAGGAACTAATGCTTCTGTATTGCCAAAAATAAAAATAGGACGGAATGTAATTGTAGGTGCAGGCTCAGTGGTAACAAAAGATTTGCCTGATAATTGTGTTGCTATAGGTGTTCCAGCTAAGATGATTAGAGAATTGCCAGCTTTAGAACTTTAATTATGAAAAAACCAATAGTTTCAGTAGTTATGATAACCTACGCTCATGAAAATTTCATTGAGCAAGCTATTAATGGAGTGTTAATGCAGGAATGTGATTTTGAAATCGAACTAATAATATCTAACGACTGTTCTCCTGATAAAACTGATGAAATTATTAGTAAAATATTAATAGATAATTCAAAATCGAATTTAATTAGATATATTAAACATGATCAAAATATTGGTTCAATTTCAAATTTTATTTATTCTTTAAAAGAAACAAAAGGTAGATATGTTGCTTTGTGTGAAGGAGATGATTACTGGACTGATCCATTTAAATTACAAAAACAATTAGATTTTTTAGAAAATAATCAAGAATATATAATTTGTGGACATTGGCAGACAACGGTTAATGAAAAAGGAGATGATATTATTTCTATAGAAGATCCTAGCTCAAAATTAATAAATCTAGCAACTCGTTGTGTTTTGTTTAGAAATGGATTTTTTAAGCAAGATTTTTTTGATTTTTTTCAAAATAATAAAAATCTGGGAGAAACATTTGTTTATCATTATCTTAGTCAATTTGGAAATTCTATTATTCTACCTTTTCATGGTGCTGCGTATAGAATTTCTCCAGTGGGAATATATAGTATGATAGGAAGAGAAAATCAAATAAAATTATCTATAAAAGGGTGTACAGAAATGCAAGCTTTTTTTAAAAATGATGAACAGTATCTGATTTTAGAAAAAATAACATTGAGAAAGGCTCATTTCTATAATGATTATTCCTTATTATTACTTGACGAAGGTAAATTAATTCAAGCATTCAAAAAAAACTATCTCTTAAATAAGGAATTATCAAAGATCAAATTATTCTCTGTAATTAAAAATAAATTTATTAGCATAAATATTAATTTTTATATTAAATTAATTTTATTTAAAATTTCCAAAAGAAGAGCAAATATTAATTTTTAAATTCAAAATATTGAAATTATTAATAATTATTATTACATACAATTCCGAAAAATGGATAAAAAAAAATCTCGACTCAATAGGTCAAGGTCATGATTTATTAATAATTGATAACGGTTCAATTGATAATACACTTGAAATAATTAAAAATGAATACCCAGCAGTTAGATTAATTGAATCTGAAATTAACTTAGGCTTTGCAAAAGCAAATAATTTAGGTTTTGAAATAGCAAAAAAAGAAAAATATGATTGGGTATTTATGGTAAATCATGATGCTTGGCTTGCAAAAGATTGTTTGTTTAATATGAAGAATTTTTTGCTAAATTCAATAAATAATGAATATGATATTTTATCACCAATTCACTTGTCAGGAGATAATAAAAGTTACGATTTTGGTTTTGAAAGGTTTTGTGATATTAAAAAATTAGAAATCTTTCAAAAAGAAAATAAAATACTATTTGATGTAAATGAAGTAAATGGAGCATTTATGATGATATCTATCAAATGCTTAAGCGTTTTAAAAGGTTTTGATCCACTTTTTTTCTTTTATGGTGAAGATACAGATTTATGTTTTCGTGCAATAAAAAATAACTTTAAAATTGGCATAATTACTAATGCTATTGCTTATCATGATAGAAAAAATAGAAAAGATGATTTTAATAGAAAAAAAAATAGAATCATTGCTAATCATTTGATTCAGTTTAAGCAAATAAATGGGGGTTTTTGGTTAAGTTATTTAAAAACTTTATTTAGTGCAATTATTGGGCTTATTAATAACTATCGAGATAATTTTATTTATATTGAGTTAATAAAATATTTAGTTATTAACATGAATAAATTAAGAGTTTCGTATAAAGAGTTTCAATGAAAACAGTTAAAATAGTATTTCATAATTTATGATAATAGCCTCAATAATTATCCCTACCTACAAACGTTCTGAATTTTTAATTCGAGCCATTAATAGTGCCTATGCACAAGATTTCAAAGATTATGAGCTAATTGTAGTTGATGATAATGGGGAAGGGAGTGAATTTCAATTGCAAAATTCAATTGATTTAGAGGAATATATAAAACAACCAAATTTTGTTTATGTAACTTACCCTAAAAATAAAGGAGCATGTTTCGCTAGGAATGAAGGGGCTAAAATAGCTAAAGGAGAATACCTTTTTTTTCTCGATGATGATGATTGTTTTTTGCCAAATAAACTCAGTTTTCAAATAAAAATAATGGAATCTAATCTAGAATTAGATGGATGTATTTCAGCGTTTAAGCGCCTAGATACTTATGGTAATGAAATTCTAAGTGACTCAAATTTTCCAAGAGTTAAATCGATTTCAAAATTTGTTTTAGAGGGGAATTTTTTTACTCCAATGTTGTGTATAAAAAAAACATCATTTGAAATGGTAGGTGGATTTATTTCAATACCTCGATTTCAAGATCGATTGTTTATGTTACATTGTTTACAAATGGGTTTTCAGTTTACTGAAATTAATACCCCACTATATGTTATGGAAGAACATACATTGCCGCGAATAACCAATCAAGGAGTTGTAAATTCTATTAAATCTTTGGATATTATTGAAAAGTATGTGCTCCAAAATATTAAATTATCAGCAACTCAAAAAAGACAATTTTTACTTCAAAATATAGAAGAAAAAGCCAAAGAATATTATGTAACTAATTCTTATTATAGACTGATTTCTGTTAAATATTGGATTCGACTTTTTTTTTCAAAAGGAAAATTACAGTATTTAAGCATGGCTATAAAATCAGTAATTCCCTTCAGATAATCACCCCTCCACGAAATCCTCAATTTTTCTTTTCCAAACTAAATACCCAGCTCCGTTTAAGTGCAAACCGTCAAAGGTGTATATAGGGTTTAACTTGTCTTTTTCGGAGATGAAAGGAGAATACAAGTCGATGTAGGTTAAATTAGACTCTTTGGCAAGAGCGGCAATTTGGTGGTTTAATTGAACGATTTTATTGTTTTTTAAGCGTTCTCTATTGTCAGTTGGCAACAGGCTTTGAAGGTAAATTTTAGTTTCAGGTAGGCTCTCTTTAAGTTTGTTTACTAACTCGGTATATTCTGAAATAATTTCAGAAACTGGTTTTTCTCCATCAATGTCATTAATTCCAATCAGTAAAAACAGCTTTGATGGTTTGGTGTCAATAATCGAATCCAATCGTGAAATTACCCCTTGTATTTTATCTCCATTAATTCCTCTGTTGATGATTTTTGAATTCTGAAAAAGTTCCTCCCAATTGCAATAATCCGTAAGGCTATCTCCTAAAAAAACAATCGCTTCTTCTTGAATTGGAGCAACTTCAAAGATGCTCTTTTTGGAAAGGTAATATTCCTCATAGGTCAATTCTCGTACCTTTTTGAATTTATTAATAATAAAATCAAAGCCTCCTTTTTTTCTAAACTCATAAAGTAAATAAAGAAAATTTATTGCTAAAGAAAGTATAAGTAGTTGACGCATTTTTTTTGTAAAAACGAATTAGTTTACAAAAATAGTTAAAATTAGTAGTGTTTGTATGTGCTTTTTTTTCATTGTATTTTTGGCTCTACCGCCAAAGAAACTCATTTATTTCTTAAGTTTGTATTTTAATAGATAGTATGCCCCAACAAAAAAACATATTAATAACTTCGGCAGGAACTAGGGTTTCCTTGGTAAATATTTTTAAAACCGAATTACAACTTTTATTTCCTGATGCTAAAGTATTGACTACGGATCTCAATCCAGAGTTTGCTCCGGCATGTAGAGTTTCCGATGGATATTTTAAAGTGCCCCCAGTTTTAGACGAAAAATACATTCCTGCACTATTAAAAATTGCAAAGGCTAATAATGTGGAACTAATTATTCCAACAATTGATACTTGTTTGTTAAAGCTTTCTGAAAATTATGAAAAATTTAAAGAAAACAATATTTCTATTGTAATTTCTGATACTTCTTTGGTAAAGAAATTCAATGACAAAAAGTTGACTAATGAATTTTTTGAAAGTAAAAATATTGCGGTGGCAAAATTGTTTTCTAAGACAGATTATGAATTGCCTTTGTACATTAAACCTATTGACGGAAGTAGTAGTGTAGATAATTATATCATACGACTACACGATGAATTGCATCACTATCATTTTAGAAATGAAAAATTATTGTTTTTCGAATACCTAGATCACGATTTACATACCGAGTTTACCATTGACATGTATTTTGACAAGAATTCAAAATTAAAATCATTGGTTCCAAGGCAACGGCTTGAAGTGCGTCAAGGTGAGGTGAAAAAAGCAATTACCAAAGATGCATTTTTTAATCCAATAATTTGGAATATTTTTAAAGACATCAAAGGTCTTAGAGGATGTATTACACTTCAAATATTTGTCAATCATACTACAAATAAAATTTATGGAATTGAAGTAAATCCCCGATTTGGTGGAGGTTATCCACTAACGTATTTAGCAGGTGCCAATTTCCCAAAATGGTTAATTCAAGAATACTTAGTTGGAGATGTTGAACTTCCTGAGTTTCATGATTGGAAGAAAAATTTATTGATGCTTCGTTATGATGGAGAAGTATTAATTCCCGATTTTTTAGGAGCTTAGAAATCAAATTTTCAGGCATAACTGCCCTTTCAAATTTATTTTAAATATGCCAAAAGTTTCACTAATTGTCCCTGTTTTTAATAAAGCGTCCTATCTCAAGGAATGTCTAGATTCTTTAATAAATCAGTCGTTTAGTGAATGTCAGTTTATTTTAGTGAATGATGGTTCTACCGATAGTTCGATGTCGATTTTAGAGGAATACCAACAAAAAGATTCTCGAATTGAATTGATTAATCAACAAAATAAGGGTGTGAGTGCTGCCCGAAATGCTGGTGTTTCTGTTGCAAAAGGAACCTATCTTACTTTTGTGGATGCCGATGATACCTTGGATATCGATTTTATTGAAAATTTATATCAAAAAGCAATTACCACCCAAGCCGAAATCGTTTCTTCAAATTATTACAAAATTGTATCCGGCAAAAAAATAGAACAATCTCCCTGTTTTCCTATAAATAAACTACTTTCCAAAGAGTTTATTCAAGCAGAGGTAATTCCATTTAGTATTCAAAATAATAGTTTTAATCCGGTTTGCACCAAGTTGTTTTTGACTTCTTTGGTAAAATCCAATGCTATTTTTTTTCCAAAGGATATTTCAAATGGGGAAGATGGATTATTTGTAATTCAAGCACTTAATCGTGCTAATAGCCTGGTTTGTATGGATTATGCGGGTTATTATTACAGAGAAGTTCCTGGTAGTGCAGTGCAAAATAGCAACAATGTTGATTATTTTAAATTGGCTTTGGATCATTTTTATTTTGATTACCAAGCTGCATACGGAATAGCAATTTCAGCGAATAAATTAGTTCAATTGAAATCCATACAATTGCTTAATACAGTAATTTCATTAACTCATATCTACAGCCATTCTGAAATTGCAAACAAAAAACACTATTTAAAAAATATGATAACTCATCCAGTAGTTCAAGAAGCACTTGCAAACTATTGGGAGGATATTTGTGATCGAAAAGGGAAATATGAAAAATTTCTATTATTTTGCATCAAAATAAAATCACTTTGGTTGCTGTCATTGGCAATTGGATATAGTGATTTTAGAAATTCGAAAATAAGTTAATGAGAATTTTATTGTTTTTTCATGGTGGAAGTAAAAATAGGGGATGCGAAGCAATTATTCGAACCGCTGTTAACTTATTAAAACAAACTTATCCGGAAGTTATTGTAAATCTTGCTTCTTTTGATCCGCAATCGGATCAAGGTATTCCCAATATCAATGCGATTTATGATGTACGTGATGTTGTTGTTTCCAAATTTTCTTTGACCGGATTTATTGCGGCACTTCAATATAAATTTTTCAAAAACGAAATTCCTTTTTTAAGAGCCAAACATCAAAAATTGATTGAATTAATTCCAAGTCACGATTTGTTTTTGTCTGTTGGGGGTGATAATTACTGTTATGGTGAACAACCGTGGCTGTATGAAATTGACCGTTTGATTAAAAAAGCGGGCAAAAAATTAGTGCTTTGGGGTGCCTCCATTGGTGAAGAGGATTTGTCTGAAAATAAAATTAAAGACTTACAGTCTTTCGATTTGATTTTGGCACGTGAAAGTTTGACTTATCAAATCATAAAAAGTCATGGATTAAACCAGGTGCAATTAATTGCTGACGGCGCTTTTTTATTAGAAAAAGAAATAATGAAACTGCCTTTAGGTTGGCAAGAAGGAGCAACCATCGGAATTAATTATAGCCCTTTGGTTTATAGGAGAAATCCACAATCAAAAACTGCTGTAATACAATTAATACGGCATATTTTAGATGCTACAAAATACACCATTGCTTTGCTTCCGCATGTAATTATTGATGGAAATAACGATTATGAAATCTTACAAGAGTTGAAAAACGAATTTAAAGATTCAGATAGAGTGCTTTTGTTGCCAAATGATTTAAACGCAGTGCAGTACAAAGGCTATATTTCAAAAATGCAGTTTTTTATTGGTGCTCGTACTCATGCTACCATAGCGGCCTATTCTTGTTTGATTCCCACCATGGTTTTAGGATATAGTGTTAAGTCTAAGGGAATTGCAATGGATCTATTTGGCGAGGAAAAATTAGTTTTAGACATTAAGGAATTATCCAACTCCAATTTACTCATTTCAAAATGGGAAGAAATGCATTCTGAAGCTTCAAAAATAAAAGAAGTTTTGGCGCTAAAAATTCCAGAAATTCAAAAGTTATCACAAAAAGCAGCTTCCTATTTGAAGGACATATATTAAAGAGAAATCTTGCTTTGCTTCATTTTTTTTTAATAAATTCGTGTTTTGTATAGTCAATGAAGAAAAAGCTACTGTTTGTTATTCCCAATTTAAATATTGGCGGAGCCGAAAAAAGTTTGGTTAATCTATTAAACGAAATAGATTACCAAAAATTCGCAGTAGATGTATTACTTATTCGCGCCGGGGAAGGGGTATTGTTGAAACAAATTCCTGCTCAAGTGAATGTTTTAAAACTTGAAAAAAAATACCAAGTTTTTGAACGTACTTCTAAATTTCCAGAATCTTATTTTCTATTTCGAGGCCGATTTGATTTGGTTATTGCCCGAATTTTGTGTCGATTTACTTTGGCCTTTCAAAAAAACATTGGAAAAGCAGAACAATATGCTTGGAAATTCACCCGACTTTTTCATTCCAAATTAAAAGGGGAGTATGATGTGGCAATTGCATTCTTGGAGAAATCTTCTTTTTATTTTATATCAGAATTTGTTTCTGCCAAACAAAAGGTAGGGTTTATACATAGTGATTATGCCAAGCTCGATTTGGATTCCAACTTTGATTTAAATTACTTTAAAAAAATGGACGGAATTGCCGCTGTTTCCTCCGAATGTGTTGCATCCCTTAAAAGTTATTTCCCTACTATTCAAGATAAATTTCAATTGATTCCAAATATTGTGCCTATCGCCTTAATAAATGAATTGGCTAAAGAACCTGTAGTCTTAGTATCTGGTAAACCCATTTTGGTTTCTGTTGGACGCTTGTTTGAAATAAAAGGATTTGATTTGGCAGTTGATGCTGCGGCACTTTTGAAAAAAAACAACATCGATTTTGTTTGGTATATAATTGGTGATGGCCCCGAAAAGCAAAATATTGAAGAGCAAATTGCCCAAAACCAACTTGAAGATCATGTCATTTTATTAGGAATGAAAGAGAATCCGTATCCGTATTTAAAGAATGCCGATATTGTTCTTCAAACTTCTCGATATGAAGGGAAATCCTTGGTTTTAGATGAAGCACAATTGTTATATAAGCCCATTATTGCAACAAATTTTTCTACTGTTTTAGATCAAATAGAGCCTAATAAAACAGGAGTGGTTGTAGAAATGAATCCAGAAAGTATTGCTGCCGGAATTCAAAATTTAATCCAAAATCAAGAATTGAGACTATCACTTTCAGATAATTTATCCAATAAAAAAAGCGATTCAAATACTGCTTTGACTGCTTTTTATAATTTAATAGATCCGCAACACAATTAATTTTCATGAAGAAAAAACTACTTTTTGTGATGAATAATTTACGATGCGGAGGAGCAGAAAATGCTTTAGTTTCCTTATTGCAGGAGTTGGATTATTCTATATATGAAGTTGATTTATTTCTGTTTCAAAAAGACGGAATGTTTCTTTCAAAAGTACCACAACAGGTTGTGATTTTAGATGAAGCTGAAGAATTTAAATTTATTGAAGGAAGATTGGTTTCAACTTTAGTATTGGCTTTGCGAAAACTTAGATTGGATTTATTTTTTATGCGTTTAGGCATTTCTTATTTGGCATTAGCCGAAAAAAATCCTTCCATTCGAACCCAAAAAAGTTGGAAATTACTACGAAATGTACTCAAGAAAAAGCATAAAATATATGATGTTGCTATTGGTTACATGGAGAACTTTCCCAATAATTTTGTCATTGAAAAGGTAGATGCAATAACAAAAATTGGCTTTATTCATAACGATTACAATGATTTAAAATTAGACCCGTCATTAGACCACCACTATTTTAAAAAGTTTGATTACGTTGCTACCATTTCCAATAAATGCTTGCTTTCCTTGAAGCAAAATTTTCCCAATTTGACTACTAAATTTATTGAAATACCAAATACGATTTCGAGTAGTTTAATTAATAAAATGGCTGAGGAGCCCATTGCTATTGAAACTACTGCTGCAATTATTCTCACAATTGCCCGTCTACATACTCAAAAAGGAATAGATCTAGCACTAGAGGCAGCTACTCTTCTGGTAGAAAAAAAGATTGATTTTATATGGTATTTTATTGGTGATGGAATGGAAAAAGTAAATTTAGAACGCCAAGCAAAAGCACTCAATATTTCACATTACATTCAATTTTTAGGTTTGCAAGACAATCCATATCCTTATTTGAAGGCTTGTACTCTTTATGTGCAACCTTCTCGTTTTGAAGGAAAATCAATAGCAATTGAAGAGGCAAAATTTTTAAATAAACCTATTGTTGTAACCAATTATAGTTCGGTTTCCGATCAAATTAATGCTATGCAAAACGGATATATTGTAGAAATAAACCCCATTTCGATTGCAAAAGGGATAGAATTTGTATTATCTAATGTAGATTTGCAAAATCAGTTTAAATCCAATTTAGCTGAAGAAATGAAAGCAAAACAAACCAATATTGATGTATTAACTCAACTTTTCTAATGAAATTATGGAACTACATTTGATAAAAAATATGGCGTTAATAATAGCATTAGGTTTACTAGTTATTTCACTAATCAATTGTTTTCCTACTTTTTATACTTGGCAAAGCCGAATATTTTTTGGCAAATACAAAGACCAAGAAAGTTGGATTCGCGCTGTTGTTGCTAAAAGCCGACAATGGTTGTTGTGTACCCCTGCAATTCAAACTACCGAGGTAAAAACCAATTTATTTTGGAGTACCATTACCGGAAAATATAAAAATGCTACGGTTCAAAGTTGGCAAGAAGCTTCCTTGTTACTAGGACTTTCAGCTTATGTTAAGGCAACCAAAGATGCTCGAACAATAAATAGTATTAAAAAATACTTAAAATCAAAGTTTACATCTGATGGAAATTGGAAAACAATACCACAGAATGTTGACGCGGTTTTACTTGGTTATGCTTTATTAAATTTGGATAAAGTAGAACAAAAAAAATACCAGCCGGCCTATTTGGTTTTACTGAATTTAATTACTGAATTGATTGGAGAAGATGGCACTATTGCTTACAGAAAGCATACTTCTAATTTTAGATATGTGGATACAGTTGGATTATGCTCTGCTTTTTTAGTAAAGTACGGAATTGAATTTGATGATTCAAAGTGGGTTGAATTGGGTTTGAATCAAATTAGAGAATTTGAAAAAAAGGGAATGTTCCCAAATACTTTAATTCCTGCACATACTTATAACATACAAAATCAACTTCCAGCAGGTTTACATGGCTGGGGAAGGGGAATGGGCTGGTATGCAATTGGTTTGATAGACTCTTGGAATGCATTACCCGAAGCACATCCTGATAAAGCGGAATTTACAAAAAGAGTCACCGATTTTGCGAAACAAATTCTTTCTTTTCAAAATCCAAATGGAAGTTGGAATTGGATTGTTTTGGAGCCAGAGTCCCAGCAAGATTCTTCTGCTACTGCTTCTTTAGCGTGGTTTTTAGGAAATGCTTCTAAAATTGATTCGGTTTCCAAAGACTGTACTTTGGCAAAGGGTAAGGCGTTGGATTATTTGAAATCAGTAACGCGTCGCTCTGGGGCTATTGATTTTTCCCAAGGAGATACGCGAGGTATTGGGGCCTATTCTCAACAATTTGAAACGTTACCCTTTACCCAAGGCTTTTGTTTGAGAACCTTTTATTTGCCCTAACAAAAGCAAATTAGTAGTTGTAAATATCTTATTAATAGTGTTAAAAGTATAAATTTGCTTATTACGATTTATTATGAAATTACTTTATATCACTAATGGAATTAACGGCGCAGGTGGATTGGAACGGGTGCTGTCCATAAAAGCAAGCTACTTTGCTGAGGTGTTAGGTTATGAAGTACATGTATTGACTTTAAATGAAGGAAATTGTAATCCTTTTTATGAATTCAGTTCTAAAATTCAGTTTCATGATATTAATGTTAAAGGAAACTTTATAAATTATTTTTTTGTTTACCGAAACGGAATAAAATCGGTAGTAAATAAAATAAAACCTAGTATAATTTTGGTTTGTGATGATGGTTTAAAAGGTTTTTTTCTTCCTGTATTACTCAGAAAACCATACCCTATGATTTATGAAAGGCATGTTTCAAAAAACATTGAATTCCATTCGCAAATGAATTGGTTTCAAAGAAGAATTGTTCATGTAAAATGGTTTTTAATGAATAATTCGGCCTCAACTTTTGATCATTTTGTGGTATTAACGAAAGGTAATACAAATGAATGGAATTTGAAAAATTTGGAAGTGATTCCCAATCCTTTGTCATTTTACCCTAATGAAAGCTCAAGTTTAAAGCATAAAAAAGTAATTGCTGTAGGAAAGCAAAGCTATCAAAAAGGCTATGATTTATTATTGCAAGCGTGGAAGTTGGTGGTGTCAAATCACCCCGAATGGAAGTTGGAAATTTATGGGAAGTGGGATGCCAATCAAAATTTAGATGCAATAGCAAAATCCTTGAATATTGAAGATAGTGTTCATTTTTTTGAGCCGGTTAAAAATATTGAAGAAAAACTTTTAGAGAGCTCTGTTTTTGTGTTGTCTTCCCGATTTGAAGGATTCGGAATGGTATTGATTGAGGCAATGGCTTGTGGGTTGCCCTGTGTTACTTTTGATTGTCCGTTTGGGCCAAGTGATATTATAAGTAATGGTGAAGATGGTATATTGGTTCCAAATGGAGATTGTATAAAGTTAGCGGAATCATTGGTGTTACTTATAGAATCTGATGCTAAGCGCACTCAAATGGGAAAACATGCAAAAGAAAATGTGAAGCGATTTCTTCCTGAAACTGTTTGCGAACAATGGAATGTACTTTTTAAATCGATGGAAGTATGAAAAAAGTAGTCATTCTGGTAGATCAAATGCATTCTCATGGAGGTATTGAAAAATTAGTTTCAATCAAAGCCAATTATTGGACTTCAGTTTTTGGTTATTCTGTAGCCATAGTAAGCACCGAACAAAAAAATCAGCCAATTATTTATCCACTAAATGATTTAGTTCAATTTAATGATTTAAAGATTAATTACAATAGAAGTAAGAGTTATTTCAGTTTTATTAATCTTATAAAATTACTGAAAAATTGCATTAAAATTCAAGGGTTACTAATGAATCAAAAGCCCGATTTTATTCTAGTAGCTTCTCATATTCCAATTACATATGTCCTGCCATTTTTAATAAATGGAAAAACACAAATAATTAAAGAATTTCATTTTACGAAGTACTTTCATAAACAGAACTCTATTTTTTCAAAAATTATAAATTTTATTGAAAGTAAATACGATTATTTGGTTGTTTTAAGTGAAGAGGAAAAACAATTTTATAAATCAAAAAATACCGTAGTCATTCCAAATCCAATTGAGGAATCCTCTAAATTCGAATTATTGGAATACAGTAATAGATCAAATATTGCAATAGCTTTGGTGCGTTTTGCACCTGTAAAAAGATTGGAGCGATTGATTTCAATTTGGCAAAAATTCATTGAAATTAATCCCGTTTGGAAGTTGCATATATTTGGATCAAATGATTCCGATTATGCTAAAAGTATGATGGAATTAGTGGATTTGAAAGGTTTGAACAAATCAATATTTTTCAAAGGACAAACTTCGGATGTGTTACTTGAATTGAATCATTCCAAAATGTTACTACTAACATCAGAACAAGAGTGTTTCCCAATGTGTATATTAGAAGCTCAAAAAGCAGGTGTTGTGGTGATTTCATTTGATTGCCCAACGGGACCTCGAAATATATTACATCAGGAACAGGATGGTTTCTTAATTCCTCAAGATTCGGAAGAGGATTTTATTAATCGGATGAATTATGTGGTTTCAAACAATAAATCCATGCAATTGATTTCTTCAATTGCTACACAAAACGCTTTAAATTATTCTTTGCCCAAGGTTATGAATAAATGGAATAGTGCTATATTTGTCAAATCATGATACGGACTCTTTTATTATTTATTGGACAACTACTTTTCTTGCCTCATGTATTAGTTTTTTTGGTTTCGAGTTCCAAAGAATTACTTGTTGCCGATTTGTATGCTAGGTCTACAATAAAGAAAAACACAGTCGTTCAATGCTATGATTTAAGTCTGCAGTTATTGATAAACAAGTACTTTAGAACTTTATTTTACCATCGCACTAGAGGTTTTATTTGTAACCTACTTCGTATTTTTTATCCTAAAGAAAATTCATTTATTATTGATTATACTACTCAAATTGGTGGTGGATTGCAATTGGCTCATCCGTATTCTACAATATTAAATGCAGAGCGTATTGGAGCTAATGTTTATGTTAATCATTTAGTTACTGTAGGAGAAAAAAATGGCAAACGTCCTACAATAGGCAATAATGTTGAATTGCATGCTGCATGTATTGTTATTGGAGGGATTACTTTGGGAGATCATTGTGTTGTAGGAGCGGGGGCAGTAGTTGTGAAAGATGTTCCTGCAGGTGCTGTGGTTGTTGGGAATCCAGCTCGAATAATAACAAGTAATTTATAGTTATGCTTGAGTTTATTCCACTTGAATATTATACTAAATTTTATTATTTCATACTGCTTTTTGTGGTATTTATTACCTTTATTAACTCCAAAGTAGCTTATTTACAAGATCGTAATAATTTAAAAAATCTAAGTCTTGTAGGTATTTTATTATTGTTTTTTATATTAATATTTATGGGCTTAAGACCCGTAAGTGGTAAGTATTTTGGTGATACAGTTACCTATGCATATATTTTCAATGATTATAAGACCGGTGACCTTCAAGGGAGGGATAATGTAGAGTTTTGTTTTAGAATTCTATTAGAAATTTGCTCCAAAATAATGGGGATTAATAGTTTCTTTTTTATTTGTGCATTACTATACGTTTTGCCTTTGTATTACGCTTCCAAAAGAATATTTAACCAATATTGGTTTTTAGCATTCATCATGTTAGTCACCTCAATGTCTTTTTGGAGTTATGGTACCAACGGTATTCGAAATGGTTTAGCTACCTCTTTTTTTATGTATGGATTGACAAAAACTACTTTTAGAACCCAGATGATTTGGTTTATCATTGCTTTTGGTTTTCATAAGTCGGTCATCCTACCCATTATTGGATTTTTATTAACTTTAAAATTCAATACACCAAGGGCTTTTTTAATTTTTTGGTTTTCCTGTATCCCTTTTTCGTTGCTTATTGGTAGTTCTTTTCAAGATGTAATATCAGGTGCTTTTGAAGACGAACGTCTCAATAGTTATTTCTATAATACCACGCAATTAAAAGAATTTAGTAAGATTGGATTCCGATGGGATTTCTTAGCTTATAGTTCAACCGGTATTTTTGCTGGTTGGTATTTTATTGTGAAAAGAAAGTTTCAAGATAAATTTTACACTAAAATTTATAGTATTTATGTTTTTGCCAATGCCTGTTGGATATTAGTAATTAAATCTGCTTTTTCTAATCGATTTGCCTATTTATCCTGGTTTATGTTAGGATTAATCATTGTGTATCCCTTCTTAAAACAACAGTTTTTTAAAAATCAATATGCTATTTTAGGTACTATTTTAGGAGCTTATTTTACATTTACTTTCATCTTAGAAGTAATAATTGGATACCGTTAATAAACACATAGCCAAATGAAAGTGCTTCAAATAATAAATAATTTAGGAACAGGTGGTGCTGAAAAGCTCTTATTAGATTCCTTATTTATTTATAGAGAAAAAGGGATTGAAATGGACTTATTGGTTATAGATGGAACTGAATATCCATTTATGAAAAAAATAAAATCCATTAATAATAAAGGCATTTATTCCTTGAATTCAAAATCGGTTTATAATCCTTTATCCGTATTTAAGATTATTCCCTATTTAAAAAAATATGATTTAATACATGTTCATATTTTTCCCTCATTGTATTGGGTTGCATTGGCTAAAATTATTTCGTTTAGTAAAGTTAAAATTATTTTTACCGAGCACAACACTTCAAATAGAAGAATCAATAGTTTCTTTTTGAAATATATTGATAGGTTGCTATATATGCCATACAGTAAAATAGTATGCATTACTGAAGAAGTGCAATCGGTAATGAAAAATCATTTAAAATATAATACTTCTAAGTATCAAGTGATAACAAATGGTATTTCTCTTTCATCAATAAATGGGGAAAAACCCCAAAAAAAATCCCAACTTGGTTTTGATATTGAAGATTCGGATGTTTTGTTAATTCAAGTATCACGGTTTGATTTGCAAAAAGATCAAAAAACATTAATAAAAAGTATGCAATTACTTCCTGAAAATGTTAAGTTACTTTTAGTTGGTGATGGAGAATTGAGAAATCAAAATGAAAAATTGGTTGCTGATTTGAATTTAGAGTCACGTGTTTTTTTTCTGGGAGTTCGAATGGACGTGCCTAAATTACTAAAAACAGTAGATATTGTAGTTTTATCTTCGCATTATGAAGGCTTGTCAATTTCAAGTATTGAAGGAATGGCTTCTGGAAAACCTTTTATAGCATCGGATGTTCCTGGTTTGAGAGAACTAGTTTCGGGTGCAGGATTGCTATTCCCAGCAGGAGATACTTTAGCATTAGCAGAAGCAATTAAAAGCTTAATCCAAGATAAGGAATATGCTAGTATTATAGCTGATAAATGTGTAGTTCGTTCAGAAAAATACGACATTAATGTAATGGTAGATAAGTATATTGAATTGTATCAAGAATTAGTTAATAATCACTCCAATTGAAAACACTAACCATTTTTACACCAGCCTATAATAGAGCTCATTTGCTGCCTAGACTTTATGAAAGTTTGTGTAAACAATCTATTTCAGATTTTGAGTGGTTGGTAGTAGACGACGGATCGAGTGATGGAACAAAAAATTTAATTGCAAATTTTATTCAAGAAGATAAGATAGCAATTCGGTATATATATCAAGAAAATCAAGGCATGCATGGCGCTCATAACACCGCCTATAACGCTATTAAAACCGAATTAAATACCTGTATTGATTCCGATGATTTTATGCCTCTGAATGCAGTGGAACTCATTGTCAACAAGTGGAACTCGCTAGATAAAAATAAATATGCAGGTATTATTGGTTTGGATTCATACACTAATGGTGCTATTATTGGAACCAAAATTGTAGATGACGAAACTACTTTGGAAGACTTTTATTTAAAAGGCGGGACAGGGGATAAAAAGTTAGTTTATAGAACTGAAGTAATTCAACAATACCCAAATTACCCATTATTTGAAGGTGAAAATTATGTTGGGTTGGCTTCTAAATATATTTTGATTGATCAAGACTATAAATTGGCATCACTAAATGAAGTTCTGGTAATTGTAGAATACCAGCCAACAGGTTCAAGTAATACGATGTTTTCTCAATATTTAAAAAATCCAAAGGGTTTTATGTATTACAGAACTGTTTTTATGCAGTTTTCTAAATCCAATAAAAGAAAATTCAGAGAAGGAATACATTATGTTTCTTGCTGTATCATTTTAAAAAAATGGAATCTATTTAAGGATTGTCCAAAGCCAATTTTGGTGCTTTTTGCAATTCCTTTCGGAATACTTTTGTATTTTTATATCCAGTTTAAAACTCGAAAATAAGCTATTGAAAAAAATTATTCGAACTGCAACTGTTTCCATATCTCTAGATATTTTGCTCCGTGGGCAGCTTTCATTTTTGAATTCCAAATATGAAATTGTGGCTGTGTCGGGTAAAGACAAATATCTTAATTTGGTAGCAGCGAGGGAAGGAGTTCGGGTGGTTGATCTTCCAATGAGGCGAGCTATCTCACCTTTTGCCGATTTACTATCTTTAATTAGATTGTATTTTTTATTTCGAAAAGAGCGTCCAGATATGGTGCACTCCATTACACCTAAAGCAGGTTTGTTATCTATGATTGCAGCCTATTTTGCTGGAGTTCCAATTCGAGTGCACACATTTACAGGATTATTATTTCCAACATCGGTTGGGTTTAAAAAAATTCTACTTCTAAATATGGATCGTTTGTTATGCAAATTTGCAACACATATTTATCCTGAAGGTGAGGGAGTAAAAAATGATTTATTGAATAATAAAGTCACAAAAAAGCCCTTAAGTGTTCTTGCAAATGGAAACGTAAACGGAATAGATGTTGATTTTTTCTCTCGAGATAAAGTAGAAAAATCGAAAGTAAATGAATTTAAAAGTCAACTCGGAATTGAGGAAAACGATTTTGTATTTGTTTTTGCAGGCCGTTTAGTTCAAGATAAAGGTATTAATGAGTTGGTTACTGCTTTTGTTTCCCTTTCCAAATTGAATTCCAATTGCAAGTTACTTTTAGTGGGGAGCTTGGAAACAGAATTAGATCCGTTGTTTTCAAACACTATTCAAAAAATAAATAGCCATCCATCAATAATTTGTGTGGGATGGCAAGACGATATTCGTCCATATTTTTCAATTTCAAATGTCTTGGTATTTCCAAGTTATCGAGAGGGATTTCCAAACGTAGTTCTTCAAGCAGGCGCAATGGGCTTGCCTTCAATTGTTACCAATATAAACGGATGCAATGAAATTATTGAAGATCAAAATAATGGATTGATCATTCCGGTAAAAAAAGAAATTGAATTAGAAAAAGCAATGCAAAGAATATTACTTGATAATGATTTGTATTCCAAGTTGAAAAACAATTCTAGAGAGCAAATAGTTTCTCGTTATTCGCAAGATTTGGTTTGGAATGCCCTATTGGATGAATACAAAAAACTACTTCAATAACAGATTGTATTTTCCGAAATCAAAATAATAGAAAAAAACAATCCCTTTTTTATATATTTGTTTTTTTATAAAATAGGCCATTAGCTTGGTCAATTTCAAAATTCATGAGCGAAAATAAAACTAAAATAAAAATTAAAACCAAAACCCGATCGGTTAAAGGTATAGAAGGCTATTCTTCATTGGTTTTTCGAATTATTGGTATTGGGCTTTTACTGTACTCTGTTTATTTTTATTTAAGTTTCCAAAAAGAATTATTAAATACTTTTTTTAATTCACTTTTCAGTCATACTGATGAGGTTTCTGAGGTTTCTAGAAATACAAGTATGAATACCTATATAAAACTCTTAAAGCGTTTTATTCCATCGGTAGTCATTTCGTTATTGTGTTATCTAGTAAGTAAAAAATATCCAATAAGTTCTTACTATTTAAACCTTATTTCAATATTAGCATTAACGGTCACTCATACTCAATTATTTTTTCATAAATATTTCTTATATCAAACATGTCATAGTAATTATTTCATTACTAGCTTGTTTTTTATAGTTCCACTTGTAGTGTTTTTTATGAATTATATGGTTCATAAAAGACCTTTGGCACTTACATTTATTTCATTATTCTTTTACAGTTTTATTTTTCAACTTGTTATTGCCCACTTTAGTTATGTATTTATATTTGGAGCAATATTAATTTATAGTTCTGTATTTTATTTATTATCTCAATTCGGACAGCATTTTAAAAGTAATTTAATCAATAGTTTTTTTGCATTTAGTTTTTTGGCAATTTTTGTATTAAGAAAACTATATGTTGGACATCATGAATCCTTTTTACCAATTTTTTTTGTAGCAAGTTTCTTATACTTCCTTTTATTTTTCTTTGTTGCAATCTCGTTTTCTAAAATTAATGTTACTGTAAAGCATTTGTTTCATTGGTCTAATACTCTGGTTTATATTGGCGTTAATGCTCTAGTAATATCAATTTTTTACGGATTTTGGTATTTTATCCCGGTATTCATTGCATTACTAGTTCACTTGGTTGTTTTGTATTTTATTGACAAATTTAAATTTGAAAACACCAAAAATTCAGTTACTATTGAATTGCCAACCATTGTATTAATGTCCACTTTTGTAATGACTTTATGGTTGCCTTATGCTTTAGATTTGTTTTTTGGTTCTTTAGCTGTATTTTTAGTTTTGTATTATCAAAAAAGAGAGTATAAATACATTTATTGGTCGGCATTGGTGGCGCTTCAATTATTATTGATTCAATATGTTTATCTATTGCTTTCATTTTATATACCCGCATTAGCTTTGTTTTTCAATCCAACCATTTCTATGCTTGAAAAAGGAATTGTTTCGAGTGGATTGTTATTGCTATGTACCTACCTAGTTAATTTCTATATGAAAGGCATGAAGGATAAGGTATCTACAAAATGGTTTAGTCAGCGAAATTATTCTCAATTTTTATCATTATTTTTCTTACTGAACTTGTTTATCTTAATTGAATGGATCTGTTTTTCAATATTAATTTATAAGGAGGGAAGCATCATTTATTTTCACTCGGTGTTTTTTATTGTGGGCTTTATTTATTCTTTATATCTTTTATTTAAACGATATAAGTTGCCAACAAAATTTAAAAATGTAATTTGTTATTCAGCCTACTTTTTTGCTTTTTTGATGCCGATTTTTGGCTTCTTTAAATTTCCTTACTATTATATTAATAGATTAGAATTACCAGGTTTTTTGTCTACTGAGTCAATACTACATTATATTGAATTGTTCTTTTGTATAATACTTTTAATTAAAGGATTTGTTGTAAACCACAATAAAGAAACCATTAAGAAAAGAAAGAAATTCTTTGAAGTTACTTTAGGATTAATAGGTGTTGTATTACTCTGTAAAGAATATGATTATTTATTCTTACTTAACAATTTTAGCAGTACAGAATTATACAATTTAGCATTGTTGTCATCTATGATAATTAAAAATCGATTGTTGCCTTACTCGAGCATTATTTTATTTAGTGCTACGGTACTATTACTTATCGGAATATTGCGTAGTGATAAATTTATTAGATATTTTTCGTTAACCTTATTAGGTTTTGCATTAATAAAAGTATTCTATTTAGAATTTAATTTATTAAACGAAGAAGAACGCTTTGGAAGTTTAGTACTTTTAGGAATTATTTTCTTAGTCATGTCTTGGATATACAAAAAGGTAAACGTAAAAAGAAGACGTTCCTCTAGGTAATTTTATTCTAATTTAAATACCGAATTTCTTTTCATTGCTTCTACTAATTGTTTTGTAGAAGAAATTACTATTTTGTTTTGAAAAGCTTCAATGTGTCTTTTGTGATGTATGTCTGAACCTGTAAAGTCTATCATGTTTTGCTTTAAAAGCTTATCAGCAATAGAAGCAACATTTTTACCATAATAACCTACGGTTGATAATAGATTTAATTGGAAAAGGCAACCAAGCTCTTTAAGCTTTTCATATTCTCTCATACTTTGATGATAAAAAGAATACCGCTCCGGATGAGCTAAAATAGGAGTGTAGCCATTCATTTGAATTTCAAAAACTATTTTTTTAAAATCCATTGGAGGGTTTAAATAGGACATTTCTATGAGCACTTTTTTGTCCTTTAAAGTCAACAAGGATTCATTTTTCATGCGTTCTAAAAAAGAACTTTCAATCATGTATTCTGTGGCAACCAAAGGAATCATTTTTTGTAATGATTCAGGTAAATTTGAAACCGTTGTATTATGACATTCGGTTATTGACTCTTTGGTGTTGTCCCATGTATGTGGAAGGGTATGGGGCGTAGGAATGCATTGTAGAAAACCCATGTTCTTCATGTTTTCTAATAAAAATTTCGTTTCATCTAAATTAGCAGAACCGTCATCAATTCCGGGTAATACATGTGAATGGATGTCAATATAATTTTCCGGAATAAGTTCGGATAAAATAGGCGGTTTTTTAAATAATGAAAACATAAGTTGTTATTATGAATTCCAAAAATAGACATTTATTTTCATTTCCAATCTGTATTTACTAAAGGATGTGAAAAGATATTTCTATATTTGTGAATGCGTCAAAAATGTAAAGATTATGACACTGCATAATAGAAATATTTATGAATAAATCCAAGATATGGCTCTCTTCTCCACACATGGGAGGAGAAGAACTAAAGTTTGTTACCGAAGCATTTGAATCGAATTGGGTTGCTCCATTGGGTCCAAATGTGACCGGTTTTGAACAAGATTTAGAGCACTATTTAGAAAATGGAGTTCATGTTGCCGCTTTAAGTTCAGGGACCGCCGCATTGCATTTAGGTTTGCTGTTACTTGGTGTTGGTCAGGGAGATGAGGTTATTTGTCAAAGTATGACTTTTTCTGCTTCTGCAAATCCTATTGTATATTTAGGTGCAACTCCAATTTTTGTAGATAGTGAACCTGAAACTTGGAATATTTGTCCTGATGCTATGGAAATTGCTATCAAGGATCGGATTTCAAAAGGAAAAAAGCCAAAAGCAATTATTGCGGTGCATCTATATGGAATGCCTTACCAAGTCGATGCAATTAGAAAAATTGCCGATCAATATGAAATTCCAATTTTAGAAGATAGTGCAGAAGCTTTGGGGAGTAAATACAAGAACCAACCTTGTGGTACTTTTGGTGATTTAAGTGTTTTATCATTTAATGGAAATAAAATAATAACTACATCTGGAGGTGGCGCTTTGGTTAGTAAAAATATAAAGCAAAAAGAAAAAGCCGTTTTTCTAGCAACTCAAGCCCGCGATGCAGCACCTCATTATGAGCATTCTGAAATTGGATACAATTACAGAATGAGTAATATTTGTGCAGGAATAGGAAGAGGACAAATGGGAGTATTAGAAAATCACATTCAATTACGACGAGAGATGAATGTGTTTTATAATGATATATTTAAGCATAATAGTGCCATACAAGTTTTTTCTGAACCTAATAACAACTTTTATTCCAATCATTGGCTTACTGCAATAACTTTGAATGTTTATGATGATACATCACTTGATAATTTAAGATTGCACTTAGAAGATAGTAACATAGAATCTCGACCATTATGGAAACCCATGCATTTACAACCTGTTTTTAAATCGGCTCCCTATTACGGTGGGGATGTAGCCGCTAAGTTATTTGAAAATGGCTTGTGTTTGCCTTCGGGTTCTAATTTGACAATTGAAGAAAAAGACCGAATTAAATCCAGTATAGATAGATTTTTTAAATTTTGATTATTGAGTATTAATAGTATATTTGATTTAAAATATTGTTTTTTGTGATTAATAAATTTAAATTTTTTACCTCTAGTATTGTAGAGAAGTATACCGAAATAAATCTTCCAGCAAGTTTAAAGAAATTAAATTATCTCCCAAATTGGGTGATTTTAATTATTGATATAGGCATTGTACTTATTTCGGCTTTAATTACAATTGTTTCCTTTAAGGCCATAAAACTATATTATATATTACCTGAGCATTTATTTGTAGGGTTGTTTTATTATCTTATTGTAAATGTGTTCTTTTTTTGGTATTTCAAAACCTACTCAGGAATAATAAGACACTCCTCTTTTGTAGATGCTTTATACTTGTTTTATTCTCAGTTTTTAACATTCACAATATTAATATTAACCAATTACACATTGCTATTTTTTGGGCACGAAAAAATAGCGTTGACTACAGCCTCTTTTTTTAATGCGTTATTATCTTTAATCATATTGTTTTTATTTAGAATAACGGTTAAGCAAATTTTCCAACAATTTTATTCGGTAGACAATAAACAAATACTAATAAAAGCGGTTGTTTATGGTACGGATTCTAATTCAATAGCTGTAGCTAATGCATTGTTAATAGAAAATCCTAGAAGATTTTCAATAATTGGATTTGTAGATGATAAAAATGAAAATACGAATAAGCGTATTTTGAATTTACCAATATTAAAATACCAAAGAAGTTTAGCGGTAACCATGAGAATAATTGGGGCAGAAGCAATTATTATTGCAGATAGTTCTTTAGATAATCCAATTTTCAGTAAGATTATTCAAAAAAGTATTGATTATAATTTTAAGTTTTTTAGAGCTCCAATTCTAAATTCATCTCAGGATAAAACGAACATTTCTAAGGCAATTAAGAAATTTGAAATTACCGATTTGTTAGGAAGAAAACAAATAGTTCTTGATACCACCGCTATAGCTTCTAGTATTTCAAATAAAGTTGTTCTTGTAACCGGTGCAGCTGGATCAATAGGGAGTGAAATTACTAGACAATTAATTCGTTTTAAACCATCAAAAATAATATTGTTAGATCAAGCAGAATCACAGTTACATGATTTAAATATTGAACTAAAAGAAAATTTTAAAGATGCTCCAGCAATTTATGTTTTATCAGATGTCAGAAAAAAAGAAGAACTTAAATCGGTTTTTGATTTATATCAACCTAATATTGTTTTTCATGCTGCAGCATACAAACATGTTCCTTTGATGGAAATTAATCCTAGTCAAGCAGTTTTGACAAATATATTGGGAACAAAAAATATTGCTGATTTGGCTATTGATTACAAAGTAGAGCGATTTGTAATGATATCTACAGATAAAGCTGTAAACCCTAGTAGTGTAATGGGGGCAAGTAAACGTATAGCTGAGATGTATGTGCAATCTTTAGAGGGAAACAATGCGAATCAAACCAAATTTATTACCACGCGATTTGGAAATGTGTTGGGTTCAAATGGATCGGTAGTGCCATTATTTACAAAGCAAATAAATCAAGGAGGTCCAGTAACAATAACGCATCCAGATATCATTAGGTATTTTATGACAATCCCTGAGTCATGTCAACTTGTTTTAGAAGCTTGCGCAATGGGTTCAGGTGGTGAAATTTATATATTTGATATGGGAGAGCCCGTTAAAATAATTGATTTAGCAAAAAAAATGATTCGATTGGCAGGATATATGCCAGAAATAGATATTGAAATAAAATCTGTAGGATTGCGTCCAGGTGAAAAATTATTTGAAGAGTTATTGAATGATAGTTCAAAAACACTACCTACACACCACGAAAAAATAATGATTTCAAAAGAAAATTTTGTTGATAATGGAACAATTAATGAGTTAATTGCTAAAATTAGTATTGATATCAATAATCTAAGTCCTGAAGAAATTGTAATTCAAATGAAAAAAATTGTACCTGAATATAAAAGCTTAAATTCGGTTTATGAAAAACTTGATTAATCAACGATTGTCTAGTTTTTTTCTTCTTTTTTATTGAATATCTTTTCACTACTTTTGCCTTAAATAGTTTAGTATATTAATTTTTATATGCTTCAACTAGTATGATAAACCAAATAATCAATGAAAAAAATAGTATTATTTTTCTTTTATATCCTTTTCATTACATCCTGTACAACAAAAAAGGATATCATATACTTTCAAGACATTAAGAATAAGCAACAAGCCCAGGTAAAATATGTTGTTCCTAAAATACAGGTTAATGACATATTAAATATTAATGTTTCTGCTTTAAATCCCGAGGCCGTAGCACCATTTAATCAACAGTTTGTTAATGTTGGAGCTCAAACAGATACCAATATGAAATTAAGAGGCTATTTGGTTTCATCAGAAGGAAATATTGTTTTCCCAATTGTTGGAAAAATTAGATTATTAGGAAGTACACTAGAAGAAGCTGAAGATATAATTAAAAACATATTAGTTTCTAAAGGACTTTTAGTAGAGCCGGTGGTAAGTGTGCGTTTATTGAATGGTAAAATAACTATATTGGGAGATATTAGTAATCCAGGAACTTATCCCTATTCTGAACAAAATATTACTTTACTTCAAGCTTTAGGTTATGCCAGTGATTTGTCAATTTCGGCTATAAGAAAAGACATTTTAGTGATACGAGAGGAGAATGGAACGAGAACCTATGGGCATATAGATATGACCAAAACAGATTGGTTTGACAGCCCTTATTATTATATAAAACAAAATGATGTGATTTATGTATATCCAAATGGGCCAAAAATTAAATCGGCAGGATATATAACCAATTTATCAACAGTATTATCAGTAGTAGCTACATCTATTACATTGATTTTACTAATAACAAGATTGTAAAACATGGAATCCAATCCAAATTTTTCACAAGAGCACAGTAAGCCTTTAGACCTTCGAAATGAAGTATTAAAATATTTGCCGTTTTGGTTTTGGTTTGTTGGATTTATTATTGTAGCGCTTTTAGTTGCAAATATATACTTACGATATACACCAAATACATACGAAACTACTGCTAAAATTAAAATTTTAGACAATTCAAATTCTTCATTTAGAATGCCTAGCGATGGTATTTCTATTTTTGGAAGAGCTAAAACCAATATTAGCAATGAATTGGAGGTGCTTAAATCGTATCGCATTTTGGGTATTGTTGTTGAAGAATTGGATTTAATGAATTCCTATTATGTTCCAGGAAGGTTTATTAAAACGGAAGTATGGGAAACGAGTCCACTTAAAATTGTTTGGCATGGTGATCCCGAAAAAATCAAGAACCTTTCTACAAAATTTACTATAACTATTGCAAAGAATGGTTATGAAGTAGAAGAGATATCTCATAAAATATTGTCATATAATAAGCAATATTCTTATGGTGATGTATCTTTTTCAATTGAACCCAAATCAATTATAAACAGTCATGTAGGGGGTAAAATTGTTATTATTAAAACTACTTTTAGAAATGCTATTAGTTCTTTGTTTGGTAGTATTACAGCAGGAAATACAGGAGATGAAAAAGAGAGTGAAATTATTAAGGTTACTATGCGAGGCCTTAATGATAAAAAACTAGAGGATATTGTAAATAATTTGATACGAATATTTAATGAGGACGGCGTAAAAGACCGCCAATCAGCATCAAAAAATACTATTGAATTTGTAAATGACCGATTTTCTTATTTAGTTAATGAATTAGATTCTATTGAGAATTATAAAGTAGCTTATAAAAAAAGTAATAAACTAACCTTTTTGGAGGAAAATGCTTCGATTACAACTTCCAAGAAATCTGCAGTAGAAGACCAGTTATTTGAAATTGAAAATCAAATTTCATTAGCTAAATTTTTAGGAAAATCAATTAAAATGGGGGGGGATTTTGAACTGCTTCCATCAGATATTGGTATAACTAATGCGAACATTAATACTTTCGTTGCAGATTATAATTCAAACATTACTGAATACAATAAATTATTGATTAGTGCTGGGAGAAACAATCCAACGGTTACGGTATTAGCAGAAAAATTGAAGGCAATTCAAAAGAATATCTTCACTTCCATCAATGATTATAAAGAGAAATTGAATGCTTCACTTAATAATTTAAATGGTTTAGAAGCTCAGAATAATGTAATGTATGGTAGCATTCCTGAGAAAGAAAAGGTAATTCGATCAATTGAAAGACAGCAAAAAATTAAAGAAAACCTTTATTTGTTACTATTGCAAAAAAGAGAAGAAGCGGCTATTAATTTGGC
>JACCDK011116513.1_pt1 | contig 39653 bp, 32 predicted proteins | sample 7445871 | NCBI WGS metagenome assembly JACCDK01 (sample SAMN15323436, study PRJNA562643) | freshwater metagenome | isolation source: river surface water | place: USA:Blue River Watershed | collected 2017-08-15 | reverse complement strand
TAGTCCAACAGGTCCATTACACATGGGTGGGGTAAGAACAGCACTCTACAATTATTTATTTGCGAAGAAGAACGGTGGTGATTTTTTATTAAGAATAGAAGATACCGACCAAACGAGGTTTGTACCTGGTGCCGAACAGTATATTATTGAAGCCTTAGAATGGTGTGGAATGAAGTTTGATGAGGGTGTTCATGTGGGAGGTCCACATGCTCCATACCGTCAATCGGAACGTAAATCCATGTATAAGCAATATGCAATGCAGCTTATCGAATCAGGTCATGCTTATTATGCTTTCGATACGCCCGAAGAGTTAGAAGAAATGCGTGAGCGTTTAAAAGCTAGTAATGTTGCATCACCTCAATATAATTATATCACTCGCGAGAGCATGAAAAACTCGTTGAGTTTACCACACGATGAAGTACAACGCAGGTTAGAAGCTGGAGATGCATATGTGGTTCGTATTAAAATTCCTCGTAAAGAAGAAATTCGCGTAACCGATATGATCAGGGGAAATGTATTGGTACATAGTTCGCAGATGGACGACAAAGTTTTGTTCAAATCGGATGGTATGCCAACTTATCATTTAGCCAATGTTGTAGATGATTATTTAATGAAGATTACACATGTAATACGCGGTGAAGAATGGCTGCCCTCTGCACCTTTACACGTATTATTGTATAGATATTTAGGCTGGGAAGAAGTGATGCCACAATTTGCGCATTTACCTTTATTATTAAAACCAGATGGTAATGGCAAATTGAGTAAACGTGATGGCGATCGATTAGGATTTCCAGTGTTTCCCCTTGAATGGAAAGATCCATTTACGGACGAAATTAGTTCTGGATACAGAGAGAAAGGATACTTTCCCGAAGCCTTCACTAACATGCTTGCTCTCTTGGGTTGGAACCCTGGCACGAACCAAGAAATTTTCAGTATGGACGAATTGGTAGAAGCATTTTCTATTGAAAGAATTTCAAAATCGGGGGCTAAATTCGATGCTAATAAAACTAAGTGGTTTAATCAACAATACTTAAGAGCAAAAGACAATGCAAGTCTGGCTAAAATATTCGACCTTGAGTTAAAGGCGAAAGGTATTCATACTGATGAGAGCTATGTAGAAAATGTTTGTGCATTGATTAAAGAGAAAGCACAATTTATTATCGAATTTTGGTCGCTTGCCTTTTACTTTTTTGAAGAGCCTACTGAATTTGATGCTGAGGTAGTAAAGAAAAAATGGAAAGAAAATGTACCTGCTTTTATGCAAGACATGAACCAGGCACTGAAAAACTTAAGTGATTTTTCACATACATCTATTGAAGCTAAATTCAAAGAAGTAGCGGAACAACATGCTATATCACCCGGGTCAGTAATGCAAATATTTAGAGTAGCTATTTCTGGTGTATCAGCTGGCCCTGCTATTTTTGAAATGGTTTCATTAATTGGTAAAGATAAAGTGGTGGATAGGATTGAAAAAGCGATTCAAAAGTTTAATCAAATTTAATTCTTTAAAAAAGTATTAAGCAATATGAACAGACCCATAAGAGTATTAGTTGCAAAATGCGGGTTAGATGGTCACGATAGAGGTGCTAAAATAATTGCTACCACTTTAAGAGATGCTGGCATGGAAGTTATTTACACAGGTTTGCGACAAACACCTGAAATGATTGTAAATACTGCCCTTCAAGAAGATGTTGATGCAATTGGGGTAAGTATTTTAAGCGGTGCACACAACACGGTTTTCCCAAAGGTAATTACACTCATGAAAGAAAAAGGCCTGAATGATGTGTTGCTTACTGGAGGAGGAATTATTCCGGATAATGATATGCAAGAATTATCTAAAATAGGGGTTGGTAAACTTTTTCCTCCAGGTACTTCAACCACAGAAATAGTTGACTATATTACAGAATGGGTGAAAAATAATCGTAATTTTTAATGAAATATTGCCTTCTTTTTGTTCTGTTGTTAATGCCATTCTTAGGTGTTTCTCAAATACACAAACATGGTTACAATAATTATCAATGGGGGCAATCATCAGTAAAAATCAAAAATATTAAAAATTGCAATGCTAAATTCTCAGGAGATGATTTTGCGAATTGTGATGTTATAAGTAAAGACTCTTTGTTTTTAAATAAGTATAAATTTTTGTTTTGCAATGTTCGTTTTTACAAAGATAACCTAGCTGAATTGCAAGTAGACATTAGGCATTCAGACCTTGCTGCTTTACTCTCTCAATTTACAAGAGAATTTGGATCACCCGTAATTAAAGAAAAAAAATACCAAGCATTAGACAAAGAAAACCAATCAATTGGATATATATGGACTTATGGCGACACCCAAATTTTTGTTATAAACGATGGAGTCAGAGTACCTGCTATTTGCATTTTATCTTCCATTAATATCAGAAAAATGTATCCTGAACACACACAAACTCTTGATAAATTAATTTTTGAATAATGACATACGAAAACATTTTAGTAGAAAATAAAAATGGTACACAATTCATTACCATTAACCGAGCAAGTAAATTAAATGCGCTTAATAAACAAACCTTGGAAGAGTTGAATCATGCATTCAATGCTAGTTTCAATGATCAAGAAGTACGTAGTATTTTATTAACAGGCGATGGTGAAAAGGCCTTTGTAGCTGGAGCAGATATTGCAGAGTTTGCAAATTTTAACATTGAAGAAGGTAGAAAATTAAGTGAACTAGGGCATACTTCTGTATTTAATTTAATTGAAAACTCTCCCAAACCAGTTATTGCAGCTATCAATGGATTTGCATTAGGTGGTGGATTGGAACTAGCGATGTGTTGCCACATTAGAGTAGCGAGTGAAAATGCGAAAATGGGATTGCCAGAAGTTGGATTAGGAGTAATACCAGGATACGGTGGAACACAACGATTAGCACAATTGGTTGGTAAGGGCAGAGCCTTTGAAATGATTATGACAGCAGATATGATTTCTGCTCATGAGGCTCATAGAATAGGATTAGTAAATCACGTAACTACACTCGATAATTTAATTGCGAAATGCGAAGAACTTATTGCAAAGATTCACACCAAATCAACTACCGCGATTGCACATGCAATAAAATCGGTGAATGCAGGTTTTGTTGATGGTATTAATGGTTACGAGGTAGAAATTAATGAGTTTGGCAAATGCTTTGGTACAGCAGATTTTAAAGAAGGAACAACAGCCTTTGTAGAGAAACGTAAACCTAATTTCTAATGGTATAATGCTGAATGCTGAGTGATGTAAGTTTCATTCAGCATTTATAATTTTTTAAGGTAATCTTCATAGGCCAATTTAATACCTTCGGCCAATTCAATTTTGTGTTTCCAACCTAATTCATGTAATTTAGAAACATCCATCAATTTTCTCGGAGTACCATCTGGTTTACTTGTGTTTAATGTAATATTGCCTTGGTATCCAATTATTTCTTTCACTAATTCCGCAAGCTCTATAATACTAAGGTCTTTTCCAGTACCAATGTTTAAGAATTCAGATTCGTTGTAATTTTGCATGAGGAAATAACATGCATCTGCTAAATCATCGGAGAACAGAAATTCTCTTAATGGAGTACCAGTGCCCCATATTTCCACCTGTTCAGCCTTGTTTATTTTCGCTTCATGAAATCGTCTGATGAGGGCTGGCAATACATGGGAGTGTTCGGGGTGATAATTATCGTTAATACCGTATAAATTTGTAGGCATAACCGATATAAAATTACAACCGTATTGAGCTCTGTATGCTTCGCACATTTTAATTCCAGCAATTTTTGCAATAGCATAAGGTTCATTTGTTGGTTCTAAGGTACCAGTCAATAAATATTCTTCCTTAAGAGGTTGTGGCGCATGTTTAGGATATATGCAGCTTGAGCCTAAAAACATCAATTTTTTTACACCATATTTATAAGAGTTATAAATAATATTATTTTGAATCTGCAAATTATCATATAAAAAATCGGCTCTAAAGGTGTTGTTTGCAACAATACCACCTACCTTTGCCGCAGCTAAGAATACATATTCTGGCTGCTCTTTTTCAAAGAAAACGCTAACCGCATCTTGTTCTCGTAAGTCGAGCGTATCAGAACTCCGAGTAATGATATTCGTATAACCTTCCGATTGTAGTTTTCTAAAAATAGCAGAACCCACCATGCCTCTATGTCCTGCAATATAAATTTTAGCCGTTTTTTCCATGCTATGAATTTGATAAACTTAATTTATTGACTATATCAACCATCATCAATAATAATCAAATATTAATTATTATAAATGTGGATGATTAGGCGAGTCAAAAATACATTTATCTAATGGAATACTATAAAATAATAACACATTTATGAGTTCATAGGAAGTAATAAATATACATAAGTCTAAGGGATAGCCTACAAAAAATCATAAAATAGAAAGAAAAATTGCGTCTGGAAACCCTCAAAAACCCAGGTTCATTTTAGTATCTTTGAGCAAATTATTTTAAGGTGGGAAAAGATAAATTAAAGAGATTTGCGGAGTTAGAAACGTTTTCGAATGTAGTTCAACTTGTTCCTAAATTTAGGGGAACATGGAATACAAATTATTTTAAGAATTCTAATCCAATTGTATTAGAACTTGGTTGTGGTAGGGGAGAGTATACCGTTAACCTATCGAAACTTTATCCTCACAAAAATTTTATTGGTATTGATATTAAAGGAGCTAGAATTTGGAGAGGTGCCAAAACGGGCATCGAAGAGAACATTAACAACATGGCCTTTCTTCGAATAGAAATTGAAAAGCTAGAAGAACATTTTGAGAAAGAAGAAGTAGATGAAATTTGGATTACCTTTCCCGATCCACAACCGCAAATAAGCAGAGAAAAAAAACGATTAACCTATGATCGTTTTTTAATGATGTATAAAAACATCTTAAAACCGAATGGTATTGTACACTTGAAAACCGATAACGATGGTTTATATGAATACACTTTAGAAAAGATAAAGGAATTCAATTTTAAAATTATACAACACACTGCCGACTTATACCAAGAACCTTGGCTCGACGAATTATTATCCATACAAACTACTTATGAGAAAATTTATCGCGACAAAGGAAAAAACATTAACTACTTAAAATTTCAATTCTCGTGAAAGCTGATGACCATTTTTTCAATCGAGTGTTTGAGGTGGTGTGTCTAATTCCATACGGTAGAGTTACCTCTTACGGAGCTATTGCCGAATATCTTGGGATGAAAGGCGCTTCTCGCATGGTTGGCTGGGCTATGAATGCTTCTCACACATCGCCTAAAAATGTTCCTGCTCACCGGGTGGTGAATAGAAACGGAATGCTCACCGGGAAATTTCATTTTGCAAGCCCCACCTTAATGGAGGAATTACTTCGCTCGGAAGGAATTATTGTTGAGAATGATAAAATTCAAAATTTTAAGCAACATTTTTGGAATCCTTCCGAAGAATTGCAAAAATAATTACCCCTCATTTAGTTCGTCCCAATACTCAACAGCTCTTCTAAAGTGAGGAATCACAATGGACCCTCCCACTAAATTTGCAATCATAAATATTTCCCACATTTCTTCATTGGTTACACCCTGTTCTTTACATTTCCCTAAATGATACTTAATGCAGTCATCGCAACGTAATACCATAGAGGCCACTAAGCCTAGCATTTCTTTAGTTTTTACGTTTAAAGCGCCCTCAGCATAACTAGTGGTGTCTAAGCTGAAAAATCGATTAATATTTAAGTTTTTCTCTTCTGCAATGCGCCCGTTCATCTTTGAGCGATACGCATTAAATTCTTCGACTAATTTTCCCATACATTAAAGGTATAAAATTTAAGACAATGGAACTGCCCCTTGTCCTTTTTTTATATCTTTGAGAAAGCATTATTATGAGTAAGAAACTATTTTTATTAGATGGGATGGCCCTCATCTATCGTGCACATTTTGCACTAAGTAAATCGCCACGTATTACCACCAGTGGGTTAAATACATCGGCGGTTTTTGGATTTGCCAACACTTTACTCGACCTAGTTAAAAAAGAAAATCCAAGCCACATAGCCGTTGTCTTTGATACAGCAGCTCCAACAGAGCGTCATACCGAATACGAAGATTATAAAGCACATCGTGAAGCAATGCCTGAAGATTTATCCATTGCTATTCCTTATGTATTCCGATTAATTGAGGGCTTTAATATTCCAGTGATTACAAAAGATGGCTATGAAGCAGATGATATCATTGGCACCTTAGCTAAAAAAGCAGAAAAACATGGCTTTGATGTTTACTGCATGACACCTGATAAAGATTTTGCACAATTAGTTTCCGAACACATTTTTATTTATAAACCTGCTCGCATGGGCAACGATGTGGAGATCATGGGAATTCCTGAAGTATTAAAGAAATGGGAAATAGAACACGTTCACCAAGTCATTGATATTTTAGGATTGTGGGGTGATGCGGTTGATAATATACCAGGTATACCAGGGATAGGTGAAAAAACAGCGAAAGATTTAATAAAACGATACGGTTCTATGGAGAATATTATTGCAAATTCTCATGAACTAAAGGGTAAACAAAAAGAAAATTTAGAAAATTTTGCGGAGCAAGGATTGTTATCAAAAAAATTAGCAACCATATTGTTAGATGTGCCTGTAGAATTTAACGAGAAAGAATTAACCCTCGATCCTCCTAGCAAAGAATTATTAGAGCCTTTATTTGCTGAATTAGAATTTAGAACGCTTGGTAAACGTGTTTTTGGTGATCAGTTTACCATCGCAGAAGCTTCTCAAAACGCCGCCGCCGCAAGCTCACAAATGGACTTGTTCGGTCAACAAGTATTACCTTCGAAAAGAGAGGCATTACCTACTGCCGATGATGATGAAGGTATTCGTGTTTATAACACCATCGACCAAGTACCACATCAATATTTTCTTGTGGAGTCAGATAAAGATATTCAAGATTTAGTATCTAATCTTTCAAAAGTTAAATCGTTTTGTTTTGACACAGAAACCACCTCTACCGATGCCAACACCGCAGAGCTAGTGGGTATGTCGTTTTGTATGACAAAAGGAGAAGCTTATTATGTTCCTGTACCATCAGACAAAACACAAGCCTTAGCCATTGTTTCGGCATTTAAAAGTGTTTTAGAAGATGTACAAATCGAGAAAATTGGTCAAAATATAAAATACGATATCTTAGTTTTATCTAATTACGATATAAATGTAAAAGGTCCACTGTTTGATACCATGTTAGCACAATACATTGTAGATGCTGATGCAAGAAATAATATGGATATCATGGCCAATGCTTATTTAAATTACTCACCTATTTCCATAACAACTCTCATTGGTGCTAAAGGTAAAAATCAAGGCAATATGCGAGATGTAGAAGTTGCACGTGTAAAAGATTATGCTGCAGAAGATGCAGATGTTACTTATCAATTAAAAGAAGTGCTCTCATCAATATTAAATGAGAATAACGGTGAAGATTTATTTAGCAAGGTAGAGACCCCATTGGTTTATGTTCTTGCCGATATGGAAAAAACGGGGGTAAAAGTTGATAGAGAAACCTTAGCGGTATTTTCAAAAGAACTAGAAATAGATATAAAAAATTTAGAAGAAACAATCTATGAAAAAGCAGGTGTTAAATTTAACATCGCTTCACCAAAACAATTAGGCGAGGTACTTTTTGATAAATTGCAATTAGATCCTAAAGCTAAAAAAACCAAAACGGGTCAATACCAAACCGGAGAGGATGTGCTTTCTGCACTTTCTCACAAACACGACATTGTACAGTACATATTAGATTTTCGCTCATTACAAAAATTAAAATCAACTTATGTAGACGCATTGCCAGAAATGATTAATGCAAACACGGGTCGTGTACATACATCCTATAATCAAGCAGTAGCCGCTACAGGTCGATTAAGTTCTAACAATCCGAATTTGCAAAACATTCCTATTAAAACAGCAAGAGGAAGGGAAGTGCGAAAAGCATTTATTGCAAAAGATGAGGAACATGTGATACTTAGCGCCGATTATTCGCAAATAGAATTGAGAATAATTGCAGAAATGGCTAAGGAAAAAAATATGCTCGAAGCATTTTCGAATGGTTTAGATATTCATACCGCAACAGCCGCTAAGGTATATGGAGTAGATTTAAAAGAAGTAACCAGCACGCAAAGAAGAAATGCAAAGGCTGTAAACTTTGGAATCATTTACGGGCAATCGGCCTTTGGACTTTCACAGAATTTAGGTATTCCTAGAAAAGAGGCAGCTGAAATCATCGACAATTATTTTATGCAATATCCAGGGATAAAAAAATACATGTCGGATACCATCGATTTCGCGAAAGCCAATGGTTATGTAGAAACCATTATGAAAAGAAGAAGATACTTGCGCGATATCAATTCTGCGAATGCAACCGTGCGTGGCTTTGCCGAACGAAATGCCATCAACGCTCCAATACAAGGTTCTGCAGCCGATATGATTAAAGTTGCTATGATTAATATTTTCAATGAACTCAATGCACGCAAACTTAAATCTAAAATGACTATGCAGGTACATGACGAATTGGTGTTTGAAGTGCCTCAATCCGAATTAGAAGAAGTGAAAGCAATTGTGTCTGAAAAAATGAGAACAGCCATTCCCTTGAAAGTGCCTATTTTAGTAGAAATGGGAACGGGTAAGAATTGGTTGGAAGCGCATTAAAAATTGTTAATGGTGAATTGTTAATTAAATGATTATGAATATAGAAGAATTAAAATATCCAATTGGTAAATTTAAAGTGCCCGAAAGTTACGATGAACATTTTCGTGAAGAAGCATTAAAAACCTTAGAAGAATTACCATCACACTTAAAAAATGTTTTGAAAGATTTACCTGCTGAAAAATTAAACGCGGTTTATCGTCCGGATTCATGGACCTTAAAACAAGTGGTTCATCATCTAGCCGATAGTCATATGAATTTTTTGGTGCGCATAAAGTTAGCTCTTACGGAAGAGCATCCAACCATCAAACCATACGACGAAAATAAATGGGCTGCATTAGCCGATGGAAATGATAATGATTTAACGCCATCCTTATTAATTATTGAAGGTGTACATCAGAGAATCGTTAAACTCCTTCGTTCTGTTCCTGTTGAAGATTTTGATCGTAAAGTTTTCCATCCAGAAAGTAAACGCGACATGAGTGTGCACTTTTTTATAGCACTGTATGCATGGCATGCGAAACATCATTTAAGTCATATTAAAAATGCGATTACTCATTCGTTCTAATGACTGAAATTGGTAAAGATATATTAAAAGCAAAGGCATATTTACAACATGCCGAATTGGTTGCTATTCCAACAGAAACAGTTTATGGTTTAGCTGCCAACGCTTTTGATGTAAATGCTGTGTCAAAAATATACGAAGTAAAAAATCGTCCTAAGTTCAATCCACTAATTATACACAGCAATTCATTATTAAGATTCGATACATGGGGCATCGAAATATCCGATAGGTTACAGCAGTTGGCCGCACGTTTTTCGCCAGGTCCTTTAACTTATGTTTTACCTAAATCGACTTACATCCCTGAAATAATTACTGCCGGACAAGATAGCGTTGCCATTAGAATACCAAATCACACGCTTGCCTTGGAGTTGCTGTCTGCTCTTGATTTTCCATTAGCTGCACCCAGTGCAAATCCTTCGGAGTATGTCAGTCCTACCACTGCTCAACATGTATATAATCAGCTCCAAGGAAAAATACCATACATACTTGATGGTGGTATTTGTAGTGTTGGTTTGGAATCTACCATCATCGACCTAACACAAAAAAAAATACGTTTATTGCGATTGGGTGGAATTTCAAAAGAAGAAATTGAAGATTGCATTAATGAAGAAATTGATGATTTATTGATATCAGATAATTTGATTGCACCTGGCATGATGAAACGACATTATGCTACTTCCCACGAGCTTATTTTTGAAGATGATTTGCAAAAAATAACAATTCCCGAAAAATCATTTGCCCTACGATTTAATAGTTATGCTGATTACTTACCCAAGTCAAATCAACGTTTACTTTCTGTGCAGGGTAGTTTATCAGAAGCAGCAGCAAATCTATTTTCAATGATGCGTGAATTAGATGCAATGGATATTGATTTGATTATTGCAGAGCGTTTCCCGGCGCTTGGCATCGGTAGAGCAATAAATGATCGCTTGGAGAGAGCAGCGAGTAAAAATTTACATACCTAAAATTTCTTTCAACTTCTGATATCCTGTTTTACTTACAGGCAATTGTATCCCTGAACTTAATACCGCTAAATGCGATTCTTTATCGTATGCATCGATGCGTGTAACCAAACTAACATTCACTAAATAGGAGCGATGTATTCTAACAAAATCATTAGCCGATAATTGTTGTTCAAAATACGACATGGTTTTGTTTTTTGAGTAACTTCCTTCAGCCGTCATAATTTTTACATTATCGCCATTAGCTTCTATGTATTGTATTTCTTGGGTAGGTATAATTTTAATTTTACCATCAGATTTTACAACTACCCTATTTTGTGAACCCACAGTATTGGTGAGTTGTAATTGATCGGTATTGATTTTTACACTGTTGTTCGATAAAAATTTTTGTATCGCTTTATCAAATCGATCTTTGTTAAAGGGCTTCAATAAATAGTCGATGGCGTTTGCTTCAAATGCTTTTAATGCATACTCGTCAAAGGCAGTTGTGAAAATAATGTGGGGTGGATTATCGATTAACTCCAAGAGTTCAAAACCATTTATTTTTGGCATTTGTATATCCAAAAATATTAATTCAGGCTGATGTTGCTGAATGGCTTTCATTCCTTCGAATCCATCGGAACATTCGGTAAGCACTTTTATCTCCGGATAGGCCGTTAAATATTCTAACACAATCGAACGAGCTAAGGGCTCATCATCTATAATTATACAAGTACTCATTGGGGGATGTTGATAGTTGTAATAAATAAACCGTTTTCTTCTTTTGTATGTAATAAATCATTTCTGGCATATAGTAAATACAACCTACGCTGAATAGAATTCAATCCGAATCCTGTTCCTTTATCGTTTGCATTTCTGGTTTGTGGATCGAATGGATTGCTTACTTCGATGTTGACCATCGTATTAAACATTTTTACTTTTATGTTGATGTCGACCGTACCAACCGTATCATATAAACCAAATTTGATAGCATTTTCAACCACTGGTTGTAAAATCATTGCCGGTACATGAGCATTTAAATCTTCTTCAATTTCTATCAATGTATTTAAACGATGTCCGAACCTAACCTTTTCGATGGCTAAATAAAGCTCTAATTGTTTTATTTCTTCAACCACACTAATCTTTTTATTTTCCTCTTGTCGCAAGGTGCTTCTTAAAAAATCAGATAGTTGATGTATCATTGTTCGCGCTAGCTCAGGTTTGGCAACAACCAACGCAGAGATGGAGTTTAAACTATTAAATAAAAAATGGGGTTGTAATTTCTGACGTAAGCTTAACAATTCAGCTTCCTTAGCCAAATCCTCAATCTTTTGTTGTCGTTTTAATTGTTCTTGTTGCTCTTCAATTCCATACCAAAACCAACTCACACCAAGCACCGATGAGTTAATCATCAAGCCAAAAATAAAGCGAAGTAAAAATGACTGATCAATAAAATCGAGGTAATTTTTTTCACTTATCGTTACAAAAGATAATAACCAAGGACTTTTATCTACCCATATATACGTAATCACCAAAATCATGATTAAGCTTGTCCATATCGATTTTGCTAGGGGTTTGTAAAAGAGTAATACTAAGCTGATGAGAACCGCTGAGGCTGCTAATAATGAATTGTAAATGATACTATCCCAAATGGAAGTTAACCATGAGAACTTGAATACATCGTGCACAATCCATATGTGAGTTAGCGACCAACTTAAGAAGAGGACGATAAACAATGCATTAAATTTGCGATATGCGAATAAACTTTTTGTCATTCTTAATAACTTCGAATGTCGATACCAGCTAAAATTGAAACACCATCAATAACTAATACTTTCGAATCATCGCTATTAAAATCTATGAGATTCCTTTTATCATCTAAGCCTCCAAACACACTCACAATTTCCGATTGAATTTTCCAATTGGCAGGCACAATTAATTTCGTTCCTCCAAATACCTGAATAATTTCTAATTTCACTCTGCCTTGAATATCGCATTTGCTCAAATTAATTTCATTGCCCCCAAACACACAAACTAATTCGCCTCCTTTAAAATTTTTACTAACTATAATTTTTTTATTACCTGCAAAAACGGCAACAAGCTCTAAACGATCGTCTAAACTTTCATCTTTGGCCAGCTCTGTAAAATTACCCGACTCTTCGTCGAACTGATGGACGCGTTTGGGTTTCGATCTTCTTAACATTCTTATGCCAAGTGTAATTAACAAAGCAGGGAAAATTATAGAACTCATCCTCACATCATATCCGGCAATTTTATCCACTAAGAATAAAAAACCGAAAGCTGAAATCACTAACCAAGTCCAATCCTTGAACTTATTGTTAATACCCACTAATAAACCGACCCCAATGATAAACATGGGCCAAGAAATAAGCCAGTTCGGTATAGGCAAGTCGAAGGTATTCGCTAAGAATAACACTCCAATGATGATAATAAAGATGCCCAACCACTCCTTATTTTGTTTGAATTTATGTTTTTGATGTGTCATTATTCTTTGAAATTTATACGAATGTACGCTTAGCAGCAAACTAGCACAAGAGATAAGCGTTTTTAAGGTACAAAATACCGATGAATGCAGGAATTTTGGGGTTAAATTGATACCTTTGAATATGATACAGTATGTTTTAGTTGGATTATTATTGCTATGGGCAGTATATTTTATCATTAATATGATAAAAAAGCAGTTCCAGAGTAAAAAAGCATGTGCGTCTAACTGTAAATGCGGTATTGAATTTGATCAAATCAATTCACCTTCCAATCAATGAAAATCGAAGTCATTACGAGTCCGCAAAACCCTAAAGTTAAAAACCTTCTTAAATTAATAGAAAAATCCTCAGAGCGAAGAGCCCAAAATCTTATTGTGGTGGAAGGCAAACGCGAACTTGATTTGGCCATTGCCGCTGGCATGGAAATAGAGCAGCTATTTTTTTGCGATGTGTTAGGAGCGAATGCTAACGAACTTCCAGCATCACAATACTTCGAAATTTCTAGAGAAGTATTTGCAAAATTAGCTTATCGCGAAAAGTCAGATGGATACATTGGTTTATTAAAACCGAAGTATTACAGTCTTCGAACCTTACCAATTGGTCCAAATCCTTTTATCATTGTGTTAGAAGCTGTAGAAAAACCCGGTAATTTGGGAGCCATTATGCGTACAGCTGACGCAGCTAATATTGATGCAGTAATTATTTGTGATCCCAAAACCGATATCTATAATCCAAATGCTATTCGTTCAAGCGTTGGTTGTTTATTTACAGTTCCCATCGCCTTAACCAATAATGAAGAACTTAAAGAGTGGTTCGAAGAAAAAGACATCCATTATTATGCGGCAGCATTAACTGCTTCAAAAGAATACACAGACATCGACTTTAAACTTAGCTCAGCCATCATTATGGGAACCGAAGCTACTGGCTTGAGTGATTTTTGGTTAGATGAACCTGATAGGCAGATAAAGATACCCATGCAGGGTAAAATAGATTCGTTAAATGTGTCTATTTCTGCAGCGGTACTAACTTTCGAGGCCAAAAGGCAACGAAATAGCCGTTAATTAAACTCGTTCAATTAATACAGAGGCATAGGCAACAACACCTTCTTCTCGTCCTATAAATCCCATTTTCTCATTGGTTGTCGCTTTAATAGAAATATCATCTTCATCAATATTCATCGCATCCGATAATACTTTTTTCATGGCTGGTATGTGTGGATTTATTTTCGGGGCTTCTAAACAAATCATACAATCGATATTCCCTACTTTGTAATTTTTACTGCTAATTAATTGAATACATTCCTTTAATAAAATTACACTCGATATTCCTTTCCAACGATCATCGGTATTGGAAAAATGATAACCGATATCTCGCATGTTTGCTGCGCCTAACAATGCATCGCAGATGGCATGGATGAGCACATCAGCATCCGAATGCCCGTAAGCTCCCTTGCTGTGTTCTAATTTTACACCACCCATATAAAAAGGATGTCCATCTTTTAACTGATGGACATCAAAACCAAAACCTACTCTGATTTTCATAAGTTTATTGCTTAGCCGGATCAGGCGTTTCAAAGTTAAATGTTAATGAGAAACGTAAAGTGTTTTCCAAGGGATTTGTTTGCGTGGTTGGAATTAAATACGATAAATCTAATCCGAAAATATTGTATTTAATACCAGCACCAACGGTAAAATATTGTCGGTTTCCTTTTGATGGGTGCTCGTAAAAATATCCACCCCTAATGGCAAATTGTTTATCGTACCAGTATTCAAAACCTGTTGAATAATAAATTTCATTGAATTCTTCTCTCATCCCGTTCGGTGCATCACTAAACGATTGAAATATACCTCTCGGCACCGATACATCCGTTGTTTGTCCTTTTACTATGACTGGATTACCATCGGCACCAATTATTACTTGGTTTAAGCTGTCTACAGCATAAATTGGATTCGTTGGTACCAATAATTTATTGGCATCAAAGAATACAGTAATCTCATTGTAATTGTCGAGCTTCATTGTACCTGCTGCACCTACTCTTAAATTAGTTGGAATGAAGTATCTATCGGTAGCATTAGTATAATTCATTTTTGCACCAATGTTTGAAATATTAAAGCCATACGACAAGGTCGTTTTTTTACCATTGATGATATAGTCGGAATTAGTGTAAAAACCTGAAATGTCAACCGCCACCGAACGACCAGCTCTTACCGACTGACCGCTTTGTGCTAACTGACCTTGAGCTAAATCAGAATTAATGAAACGAAAGGCTGTTCCAATCGCAAATCGATCCGACAATTTTCTGTTGTATGAAACATCTAAGGCTAATTCATTGGGGTTGCCTGTACCAGTAACTGTTCCTGTCATGTCGGTAAATGTGATATCACCCAATGAAAAGTATTTTAAACTTGCACCGATGGTTTGTTTATTATCTATTTTATAGTAACCACCTAAATAAGCTAGGTTAATATCAGGTACGAGTCGTTGTAACCATGGTGTATACGCAATACCAAATGCATACTTTTTTTCCATGAACGAAAATTTTGCAGGATTCCAATGGTTCGAATATACATCGGGTGCAGTAGCAACTCCACCATCGCCCATTGCTCCTGCTCTAGAGTCGGGGCCAATAAGCAAGAAAGGTACCGCAGTAGTAATAGCATTGATACTGCTCTCTCTTCCATTTAAATTTTGTGAACTTATTTGTGCATTTGCTGATCCAATCGTTACAGCACTGATCGCTGTTAACAGCAAACCTTTTCCAAATTGTCTTATCATCTCTATCTTAAAATTCTTAATTCGTTTTCGTAAAACTATTTATTAAGCCAGTTATGGCTTCTTGTTACATTTTTGATAAACGTCAAATATAGAAAAATCTATATTCTGCTTGTTAAAAAAGCACCAATTTTTGGTACTTATCGGCAATAGAACCATCTGCGGCCTTTACTTTAATTCGATAAACATATACTCCTCTTCCCAATTTGTCGCCAAAATCGTCTTTTGCATCCCATAAAATATTGCTAATTCTGCTGCCTGTAGCCAATAACTCTTGCTCTATGGTTTTTACTAAACGCCCAGATACAGTAAATATTTGAACCATCACCTTTAATTGTTCTCCAGGTCTGTTATGTTCAAATTGAAAACCTGTACTGGTGGTAAATGGGTTTGGATAATTGTAAACTTTATCAATTGTAAATGCACTCGATTCAACTACACTAAATTCTGTACTAATTTCTGATGAATTGTTTACTACGTCCCAAGCTTTTACTGTTAGTTTGTAATTCCCTGGTTCTAGTTTTTGCATTGGATACCGAATTTCACCTTCTTGGTAATTATCCAAGGTCGACTCGTAATACTCGTTCAAATCTATTTTTTGTGTTTTTAATCCTGATGTGAGGGTGGCAGTTATGTTGTGTCCAATACCATTTCCAACAGTATTTACTCCGTTCTGATCTCTCATCTTAACAATTAATACAGGTCGGTCACCAGTCATACCTCCGGGAGCAAAATTTTCATCGTTTAAGAAAACTTTCATTTGTGGTCCCTCAGCATCGGCAATAGAATTGTTTGAACTTCCCCCTACTAAAACACTATCGTTAGAACCATTCGCATCTACATTGCCAAGTTGTGCATAATAACTTAAACGACCTCTCCCAATATTGTAGGAAATATCTTTTGGTACCACAAAAGTGTAGCTAAATCTACCGTTTAGCACACTCGCTTTCCCTTTATAAATGATATTTTTTTGAACGTTGTAAGAGGTTGGAAGACTCTCTCGATCTTGTCCTAGTGTTTTTTGTGAAGTAACTTTATCATAAACGGTTGGATACACAATTCCATTTAAATTATTTAATGGATTACCATTTCTATCGGCGATGTATCCTTTAATTGTTACTGTATTAAGAGCTTTAATGGTATCTGTAGTTCCAATCAATGGTTTATCGTTAATGCTCTCGGTAATTACACTGTACTTGGGTGTTGCAAAAGGCAATGATGGATCGCCCAGTAACGTAAAGTTTCGTTGATTAATCGTTAAGCCCAATCCATTAAAGTTTTTACTTTTTCTAAAGATATCACCAAGGGTGTTGGTGCCTCCAACATTAGTGCTGTCGAATAACGATTTTAAAAAGGCTTCATTGATGGACTTATTTTCATTTGCATATACAATACGTGTAGTTGTATACATGGCAATGGCTCCACCATTTGGATTTAATAAACTGAGCTCACCAGCCGATTGAAATAAAGGATCATCCCAACGAGAAAAGGAGCAGGTAGCAGTTAAAAGCACTGGCATATTATCATAACCTTTCCAGGAATTAATATCTTCTATGGTAAGAATTTTTTCATGAGCTAATCCGTTCTCGCCACCATGACCAATATAATTTATTACCAAGGCACCAGTGTTTACACGTTGATTGAACGCAGCATTTACTTCTGGGAATCTATTACCAGCCGGAGTGCTCATTTGTTGATAGCTATCCATGTATACTTTGTCGATATTAAAATCTTTAGTACGACTATTGATAATATTAGCATGAGATTCTGCATGAATAACATGTAAATTATAATCTTGATCGTCTGCAATCATTACATATTTATTTCTCCAATCGCCAAAGGTTTCAGGGTTACTGTAATGAATTATTTTATCGACCATTTGCTTTGCTTGCAATGGTGTTTGTACCGGCAATCTTCCTACTGCTACATCGAGTGCAGTTGAACCATATGTTGGGAACGATGTTAAATCCCAGTTACCTTCTACATCATCTAATAAACCAAAAAAATCATCTGATACATATGAACCAAAAGGAGAGGTAGAGTTTCTACTTTCAAATGTAACTACATAATTAGTATTGGGTTTTACATAGCCAATGTTATCATACGAACCGTCTCCAAAGAGTAACAAATACTTTGGCATTTCTGCTTCGTTCGAACCTGCACGGTCGTAAAACATCTTCATAAAATCTCTTACCGCGCTTGCATCTTGAGCACCTGAACCAAATTCATTATAAATGTGATCAGGAATTACAACTAAAGTTCTTAAATTATTATTTGTTTTTCTAAAATCTGCTAAACGCTCAGCCTCCGATTTAAAATCAGGATGAGTGATAATGATAAAATCATATTGACCTAAAGCATGTAGATTTTGATTTTCAATTTTCGAAACAAAACGCGGAGATGGGAAATTATTACCTTCAAATGCACAAAATTCTTTTACAACATCTGTACTCGTTGTAAAACTAAGTTGATTACCTGCTACACTAAACTCTTGTAGTTTCGGTTCAATCTTATTGCTTAAATCTAATATTTTCGTTTCACTTGCGTTGTTGGCAATTAAGTTAAATTGTGTTACTTTATTGGGGCCTAACGTTTCAAGATTTCTAAAGGGTAATTGGTTTCCTATCATTCTTAATTCTCGGAATGCATTCACCCAAATAAAATTCAAATAACCCAGAGCCGTAATATCAGGTTTACTGTATTCAATATTTATGTTAATGTTTTCGCTAGGTGTTAGGGTTAAAAATCCTGTAGAAACGAGCGCCCCATAAGCTGCATCATAACTAAATTCAACCCCAAAACAATTGAGTCGAGATACGGCATTACCATTGTACTTTATATCAAAATAACTGGAGCGAGGACTTTGTACTCTACCTAATAAATCCGCGCGAACTCGCAAAGGTTTACTAAGTACTATGTTTGGTATGTTGAAGTTGAAATCGTATGATGTTACGTTGTTAAACTCTTCGCCATATCGTTCTCTACCTGATTTGATGGTAGCATTAACACCGGTGCTGAAATTCTTCTCGTAAACTTCAAAGTAATTGTAATCGTTCACAACATCGGTAGCGGTAATTGAACTGCTTGCTTGTGTTTGCATTCTTTTACCAGCACCCTTATCAAAATTCAAAAAATAAAATGATTCTGTTGAGTATGGGTTTGTTGTGTTTAATAACACTTTGTTTATACCATCATATGATGTGTTGTGTGGTCCGAAACCGTAAAATAAAATGTAATCTTCTCTGTTAAATACTCCATCATTTTCTCCCACCACTATTATTGCGTTTTCTTGTAAATCGTCGTACCTGCTTATTAAACTGCTTTCGGGTAAAACGCCTCCTCCATTACCATAAATTCTAATGTTTTTTGGATTAATTTGATCAACAGCTATCCCCATCTTCGATAAATCGTCGTAAGTTAATTTATACATACTCGATGTACTGATGCCCATTTTAAACCATTGTCCATCTTTTAGAACCGATGCATTCGCATAGGTTCTATTTGCACTCAATCGTTGCGAAGAACCAGCACTGAGTTCAAGTGAAAAGGATATTAATTTTTCGATACTGCCATCCGAGTTTTTACGGTATGGTACTATGCTCACAAGGGTTTGCTCTTTCTTACGTTCAAAAACGTTTTGTATAGTGATGATGGGGCTTTCATTAAATGTACTGGAAAGTTTTTTGATGCTTTCGTTACTTACAGCTTTGTATACAGGATTTACTATGTTTACATTGCTATAACTACCATCAAATTTCTCCGTATAAATGGGCATATCTTTCTGGCGATAATCGAAAATTGCACCCGGGAAACTTTCAACGGTACGAAATGTTTTTTCATCGGTATTAGTAATTTCCGATTGTTCCCAACGGAGTGATCTTTGTACAATTTTCTGAGCAATACCTTCTGAAACTGTACAAATAGAAATAAAAAGAGCAAAAACGGATGAAAATTTGATTAATCGCATGTTTTTTTATGTTCCAAATGCTTTGCAAAATACATTATTTTGTGGCTATGGGTTAAATTATTGCTTGAAAAACGGATTTTTGGCAATAAAATTGCCGAAATACTCATCAAAAAAAATAAATATCTTATATTTGATGTTCTACATTAAAATATTACATATTAGAAAATTGTTTTTAGTTTCTATATAAATGAAGCGATACTTAATAACACTGGCTGGAATTTTAGGTTTTATGCAAAGTTCTGCACAAGACATGCACTTTTCGCAGTTCTATGCCGCACCCTTGTACTTAAATCCAGCATTTGCAGGTACTGCAGGCGGTCCACGATTCACTTTAAACTACAGAAATCAATGGCCCGGCATTAATAATGCGTTCAAAAATTTAGCCTTTGGATACGATCAATACATGCCTGCTTTAAATGGTGGTATTGGTGTTTTGGTTACCAATGATAACCAAGCTGGTGGCGTATTTAAGAGCACGCGTATCGCTGGTATGTATTCTTATCAACTTAAAGTTAACAATCGCTTAACTATAAAACCGGGAATTTACACAGCTTATTCAAATAACTCAGTTAATACGAATGGCTTGGTTTACAGATACGTTAATGGTGTTCCTGACCTAAATTCGGGGGAAACCTTTGGGGCTAACCTGAGTAAAAGTTTTGTTGATTTCGGTGCAGGTGCGTTGTTCTTTACCGAGCGTATGTTTGGGGGATTCTCTATAGACCATTTAACAGAGCCAAATCAATCACTAACCGATGGGAATTCACCTTTACCGCGCAAATACACTGCGCATTTGGGAGCCTTTATTCCGGTAGGCAAGAAACAATTTAATGCTTCGATCTCACCAAACATCTTATATCAACAACAATCGTCATGGAGCCAATTGAACCTAGGTATGTATTACAACCGTGGACCAGTGGTTCTTGGAGGTTGGTACAGAACTAGTTTTGTTAATGGCGACGCATTTATTGGCTTAGTGGGGATTAAATACGATATTTATAAATTTGGTTACAGTTATGATATCGTAACTTCAGAACTAAGAGCCTCTGCTTCAGCAGCACACGAGTTTTCGTTATCGATAGAACTTCCTCCTCCTTCTAAAAAGGGAAGAGCACGTAATTACAAAAGGGTAAATTGTCCTTCTTTTTAGCATTTTATAATAATATTAAATATATTTACAGCGTTTTTAAGCAAAATTTAGCACTTAAACAATGAAAAAATTGGTTAATTTTTCTGTCAAATTATTAATTGTGGGAATCTCAATTTCTGCAGTTTCGTGTTCACAGAAATCATCTACTACCGGTTGGAAGTATAACGATAAAAACAACGGTGGTTTCCAAGTGTTCAAAAACGTTGAACAAGCAACAGGTCCGGGTTTGGTATTAGTAGAAGGTGGTACCTTTGTGATGGGTTCAATGGAACAGGATTTATTACACGACAACGATAACATTGAACGTCGTATCACGGTTTCATCATTCTATATGGATGATTCGGAGGTTTCAAACCTAGATTACTTAGAATATCTATACTGGTTGCAACGAGTTTACGGTCAGGATTACCCTGAAGTTTACAAAAAAGCATTGCCCGATACGTTGGTATGGAGAAATCCACTTTCGTACAATGAACCATTTGTAGATAACTACTTCCGTCATCCTTCATACCAAAATTATCCAGTAGTGGGTGTGTCTTGGGTACAAGCTAATGAGTTTTGTGCTTGGAGAACAGATCGTGTAAACGAGCGTATCTTAATTAATAAGGGAATCTTAAAAGATAATCCTAATCAAGTGAATGAAGACAACTTCAATACCGATGCTTATTTGGCTGGTCAATATGAAGGGTTGGTAAAGAAGAATCTAAAAAACTTAGACCCTAATGGTGAGCCAACACGTAGAGTTCGCATGCAAGATGGTATTTTACTGCCGAACTACCGACTACCTACAGAGGCTGAATGGGAATACGCTGCTAAGGCTTTAAAAGGTAATACTAAATACGAAAACGTTGGAGAAAAGAAATTATATGCTTGGAATGGATTAACCATGAGAGATGAAATTGGTGCCGGTAAAGGTATTATGTATGCCAACTACAAAAGAGGTCGTGGGGATAACATGGGGGTTGCTGGTTACTTAAATGATAATTACGATTACACTGGTCCAGTGAAAGCATATTTACCAAACGATTTTGGATTGTACAACATGGCAGGTAATGTGAGTGAGTGGGTAATGGATGTTTATCGTCCTCTCTCACCAGAAGATAAAGACGATTTAAATCCGTTCCGTGGTAACGTGTATGGTAAACCACAATTAGATGCTGATGGCAACATCGCTGAAAAAGATAGCTTAGGTAGAATCAAACGTTCTACAGATTACGATACATATTCAAATCCTGATAAACGTGGCGACTTAGACGATGAATCTATGTATGCATACGGTGTAACAAGTATGATTAACAACAAGGCTCGTGTATATAAAGGCGGTTCTTGGAATGACAGAGCATACTTCTTAAACCCAGGAATGAGAAGATTCAAAGATGAAGAAGCTAGTAGTGCTGATATTGGATTCCGTTGCGCAATGGTACGTTTAGGTACTCCAAATGGTAAAAAATTCAAGAAAAACAGCCCTAATAAATAATCGTTAAGAACTATCAAATACTACATAGCCCCCTTTTTATGGGGGCTTTTTTTATGATGCAAACACAAGGTGGATATAGGTTAAATGGAACAACAAGTAAGCGCAATGCCGACTTACCTGTGGTTTCTGTGTTATCGGTTGTATACAATAGTGAAGAGTTTATTGAACGCACCATACAGTCGGTATTAGCTCAATCATACCCTAACATAGAGCATATAATTCTTGATGGTGCATCTAATGACAATACTTTGGTGATTGTCAATAAATACAATAATCAAATTGCATATTGGAAGTCGGAGAAAGATGCAGGCATTTACGATGCCATGAATAAAGTGCAAGAATTAGCAAAAGGCGATTATGTAATGTTCCTGAATTCTGGAGACGAGTTTAATGATGATCAAGTATTGAGTAGCGCCTTCCAATTGGAGAGGAATGCTGATGTTTATTATGGCGATACACTTGTAACGGATATGCAGGGTAACGCGCTTCGACATAGAAGGTTGAGACCACCACAACAATTAACATGGACTGATTTTAGGTATGGAATGTTGGTTTGCCATCAATCTATCATCATAAAAAAAGAGCTCTCATCAAGCTATAATACCCAATATAAAATTGCAGCAGACATCGACTGGGCAATACGCTCAGTTAAAAAGGCCAAGAGTGTTGTAAATACAAAAACTACCATTTCTAAATTTATGGAAGGCGGTATGTCGACCGTGCACCACAGAAAGGGCTTAGAAGAGCGCTTTAAAATTATGACTAAACATTTTGGTTTGCTCAGTACCGTGTTAGTACATATTTATATGGTCTTTCGACTGATCGTCGGTAAGATTAGGCAATAAAGGTTTTTAAGCCATTCCACCATTTCACTTTCAGTTCTTGATCGAGTTGTAATTCCGACAAGGAAGGGCAAAGGTAAAAACTTGCATTATTCTCTTGTTGTATACTCAATATGTCAGTTCCATAGGCTTCCGTTTCGGCAAAACAAACTATTTTACAATTGTTAAATTCTGATGCTGCTAACTCGAAATTTTTGCAATGTTCGGTTTTGGCAATACAAAGCGCAACTTCCGATTCGTTAAGTTTGAGGGCTGTTAAAGTTTTGCTAAAGAGTAATTTATCGATGGCTGGAATAGTTGAATCGTTGCTAAAAACCATAAATACAATCTTGCTACTTAAGCTCCCACTGAACTCAAATAGTTTGGCGGGTGTTATTTGCTCTTCAACAGGGCTTGTGGGCGTAAACTCCTGTTTTATAAGGTATAAAGGCTCATTAAAGAGTGCTTTTAAGCTGCTGAGATCGGAAACGATTAAATTATTATCCATTCTGCTAAATTAAAAAAAGCATTTATATAACATCAATCTTTTGTATTCGTTGTATCACTTTGAAATTTATTCTATTTTAGCACAAATAATAAAATGTAAAGATATAAAAAGATGAAGCGATTTAATTGGTACAAAAAAACAATGCTTTCTGTTGCACTCACAGGCATAGTGTTAAGTGTAATGGCTCAGAACTCTGAAGTTTTAATGACCATCGGGAAAGAAAACGTTACGAAAAAAGAGTTCGAGTATGTTTTCAAAAAAAACAACAAAAATGCTCAAAATCCAGATGAAAAAAGTTTACGTGAATATTTAGACTTATACATCAACTTTAAGCTAAAAGTAATTGAAGCTAAAAGCTTAGGAATGGATACAGTGGGTTCTTTCATCAAAGAACTTGCAGGATATAGAAAACAGTTGGCAGCACCTTATTTAACTGATAAGGAAGTAAATGAAAAACTTATTAATGAAGCTTGGGAGCGTTCGCAAAAAGAAATTAGAGCGTCTCATATTTTAATTAATTGTGCAGAAGACGCATCACCTAAAGATACGTTAATTGCATACAATAAAATTATAGCCTTAAGAAAAAGAATTGTTGAGAAGAAAGAGGATTTCGGAAAGTTAGCTGCCGATAATTCTCAAGATCCTACCGCTAAAAATAACAAGGGTGACTTAGGCTATTTCTCTGCATTTGCAATGGTTTATCCTTTCGAGAATGTATGCTACAATACTAAAGTAGGCGGTGTAAGTATGCCGATACGTACACGTTATGGCTACCATATTGTAAAAGTGATGGATACTCGTCCGGCACAAGGTGAAATAAAAACTGCACATATAATGATTCGTTTTAACGACAAAGCGACAAAGCAAGACACCATTAGTGCTAAAGGAAAGATTGATGAGATTTATGCTCGTTTGTTAAAGGGCGATAAATTTGAAGAGTTAGCAAGACAATATTCAGAAGACAAAGCCTCTGCAAAGAATGGTGGAACTATGCAATTCTTTGGAACAGGTAAAATGGTTTTTGAGTTCGAACAACAAGCATTCGCTTTAAAAAATATTGGCGATTATTCTAAACCTTTTACTACGCCTTATGGTTGGCACATTGTTAAATTATTAGAACGCAAAGCACCTCCATCTTTTGAAAAAGCTAAAGAGGATTTAAAAGCTAGAATAAATAGAGATACTCGTTCTGATTTGAATAAAATTTCTTTCGTTAATAAATTGAAGAAAAATTATTCTTTTTCGGAAAATTTAAATTCACTGCAAGTTTTCTATAGCGATTTAGATTCATCAATCTTAAAATCAAACTTTAAAAAATCGCAAACTAAAAATTCTAAAGATGTATTGTTCAGCTTTAATGGAAAATCTATTACAGTTGCTGATTTTGCTGATTATATTACAACTGCTCAATTATCAGTTTCAAAGGAATCGGCATTTAAAGCTAAAAAAGAATTGTACGATAATTTTGTTTCAAAATCGTTAATTGATTATGAAGAAACTCAATTAGATCTTAAATATCCTGAGTTTAAAGCGTTGATGGAAGAATATCGTGATGGAATTTTACTTTTTGAGTTAACAGATCAGCGCGTATGGTCAGCTGCAGTAAAAGACACTGCTGGTTTAGAAAACTTTTTTAAGCAAAATCAAAACAAATACATTTGGCCTGATCGTTTAAATGCGACTATTTATACTTGTGCAAATGCCGAAATTGCAAAAGAAGTTAGGGCATTAATTAAAAACAAAAAGATTTCACAAGACTCATTATTAAGAAGAGTTAACAAGCAAAATCCATTGAACTTAACCATTAAAACCGACAAGTTTGAAAAGGGTGAAAATGCTATTATTGATGGTATTGTATGGAAAAAAGGTGTAAGTAAAGATATTCCTTCAAACAACAATGTTGTGTTTGTTAAGGTGAAAGAAAAAATTCCTTCACAGCCAAAACAACTATCGGAAGTAAGAGGTGCAGCTACAGCCGATTACCAAACTTACTTAGAGAAAAATTGGCTAGACGCTCTACGTCAAAAATATGCAGTAAGCGTTAATGAGCCGGTATTTAAATCATTAGTATCTAAATAAAAAAGGGCTCCCAGGAGCCCTTTGTATTCAATGAGAAAATATATCTATATAATTATTGCCTGCTTGTTTATGTTAAGCTCTTGCCAGTTTATAAAAAAAATGTTTACTAGCAAACAAAAACCTATTGCAAGAGTGTTCGATATGTATCTTTATCCAAGCGATATTGAAGGAATCGTTCCTCCGGGAACCAATACGGTTGATAGTGTTTTACTAGTACAATCGTACATAGAAAATTGGATGCGTCAATCGGTTATACTAAAGCAAGCGAGTGATAATGTTGATTTGGACAAGGAACTTTTAAAGCAACAACTAGAAACTTACAGACAGTCCCTAATAATATACTCTTACGAACAACAACTCATTGCACAGAATTTAGATACAACAGTTACTTCCGCTCAGATTAAAAAGTATTATGACGATAACAAAGGTAATTTTGAATTAAAGCAAAGCATTATAAAGGCTTCGTATGCTATCATTCCTAAAAATGCTTTACGTATTGAAAGTGCTAAACGTTGGTTTAACTCATCGAAGGTCAGAGACCGCGCAGAGTTAGAAACGTATTGCATGCAGTTTTCATCAAATTACAATTTGGTCGATACTGCTTGGATTTATCTAGACGAATTGATGAAGATCATTCCTTTGGGTCGATTTTCTGAAAACTCCATTTTACAAAAAAACAATTACATAAACTTTAGCGATAACGAGAACATTTATTTAATTAACATTAAAGATTTTATGTACAAAGAAGAAATGTCGCCATTAGAGTTTGAAACAGATAATATTAGAAACATCATTATTAATAAAAGAAAATTGGAGTTGATTAATAAAATGGAGAATGATGTTTATCAAAAAGCAAGGAATGAAGAGGATATCGAGATTTATAAAGAATAGTGCCATGAAGAGGATTTTAGTACTAAGTATATTTGCAGTATTTATATCAATAAAGAGTTTTGCTCAACCGAAGCCAATAGATAAAATAGTAGCTGTGTTGGGAGAGAGCATTATATTAAGCTCAGATATAAATGGTCAATATTCACAGTACATGGCTCAGGGCTACAAAGACGATGGTGCTTTAAAATGTCAGATTTTGGAATCGTTGTTAACACAAAAGATTTTGCAAAACCAAGCAATGGTTGATAGTTTGGAAATTAGCGAACAGCAGGTAGAGGATGAATTAAATAGAAGAATAAAGTATTTTATTAGCCAGATAGGTTCAGCTGAAAAACTAGAGCAGTTTATTGGTAAATCGATTTTAGAATTTAAATCAGAGTTGCGTGAAGATGTGCGTGCTGTAATCATGGCGCAGAACATGCAACAAGAAATTACGAGGGGAATCAATGTAACACCTAATGAGATTAAAGAATTTTATCAAACCATTCCTAGAGATAGTTTACCATTTTTTAATAAAGAAGTACAGATTGGTGTCATTACCAAAAAGCCAGCAGTGAGTACGAAGGCAAAGCAAGAGGCAAAAGATAAATTAGAATCGTTGCGAGAGCGAGTAGCCAAAGGCGAGGACTTTGCAACTTTAGCAATTCTATATTCACAAGATGGTTCGGCAAAGAGTGGTGGAGAATTGGGTTTTGTGGGTAGAGGCGAATTAGTAAAAGCTTTTGAGTCGGTAGCTTTTAAGTTGCGTCCAGGTGAGTTATCGTCGGTAGTAGAAACTGAATTTGGTTTTCACATCGTACAATTAATAGAACGCCGTGGAGAGCAAGTAAACGTGCGACACATACTTATTAAACCTACGTTTGATTACGCAGATTTATTAAGTGCTAAAAAACTGCTAGATAGTGTCTATGCCTTAATATTAAATAAGGAAATGACTTTTACTGATGCTGCACAAAAGTTCTCCGATGATGAAGGAACAAAAAATAATGCTGGTTTAATGTTAAACCCTCAAGATGGTAGTACAAAAATTCCATCCGACCAAGTAGACCCTGCCATTTATTTTCAATTGGAAAATATGAAGGTTGGTGAAATTGCACCTCCATCACAATATAAAACTCCAACAGGTGAAACCGCTTATAGAATTGTGAATTATGTTTCCAAAACAGAGCCACATCAAGCAAATTTAAAAGACGATTATCAAAAGATACAACAAGCGGCTTTGCAAAGTAAACAAAACAAAACCATGGAAGAGTGGTTGAGTAAAAAAAGAAAACAAACATACGTTAAAATAAATGAGGAGTATAGTGCTTGCGATAAATTACAACCTTGGATAAAGGAATCAGTAAACCGTTCTAAATAAAAATATGTATAACTCAGAAGTTGAAGCGATAGATGCATTGGCATCGGTTTATAAAGAAATTAAACAAGAAATTGGTAAAGTAATTATCGGCCAAGACGAAATTGTAGAGTCGGTACTTATATCAATTTTCAGTAACGGGCATTGTTTATTGGTAGGTGTACCTGGTTTAGCGAAAACATTGTTAGTACAAACCGTGGGTAATGTCTTAGCATTATCGAGCAATCGTATACAGTTTACTCCCGACCTTATGCCATCCGACATTACGGGTTCGGAAATTTTAGACGAGCAACGTCATTTTAAATTTATCCCAGGTCCTATTTTCTCAAACATAATTTTAGCCGACGAGATTAATAGAACTCCGCCTAAAACGCAAGCAGCATTACTAGAAGCGATGCAAGAGAAAGCAGTTACGGCAGCAGGTGTTCATCACGAATTACCTAGACCATTTTTTGTATTAGCAACACAAAATCCAATTGAGCAAGAAGGAACTTATCCATTGCCAGAAGCACAGCTCGATCGTTTTATGTTTAACGTTTCTCTCGATTATCCATCAATATTGGAAGAAATACAAATTGTAAAGAATACAACCGCCAATCGAAATGTAGAGTTGAAAAAGGTTTTAAATCAAGAACAAATAATATACTTCCAAAAGATCATTCGCGATTTGCCAATTACAGATAATGTATTGGAATATGCAGTGGGTTTAAGTGCAAAAACTCGCCCTGGGAGAAAAGAAGCAACTCCTATGGTAAACGATTACCTAAGTTGGGGTGCAGGTCCAAGAGCCTCGCAATACTTAGTGTTGGGAGCAAAATGCCACGCAGCTATCAATGGTAAATATTCTCCTGATATAGAAGATGTGAAAGCCGTTGCTGTACCTATCTTACGACACAGAATTGTAAGAAACTATAAAGCAGAAGCAGAAAACATTAGTGTAGAAAAGATTATTAATAGCTTACTGTAATCACAAACCAATTGCTTCTGATCGTATTCGCCACTCTTTGGGGTAGGTATTGTTCATTCGGTTTCCCATGAGTTTAGCAAAGCCTAATGCCGCTCCATCGTAGGTCATCAGATGCCATCCTTTATTCGTACTCTCTACATTAAATTCTTTCTTTTGTAAATACATAATGGCTTGCTCTTTGTTGAGCTCAATTGTATTTATTTTTTTAAGTGCGATGGTAGAATGTGCTAATGCTTGCTCGGGAATTAATTCATCGCGAATCACTTGCCCAAGATCAATACCAAATTTTTTAATACGCAATGAAGTATTCAAAATGCCTAACATTTCATTTTTTATCGCAATTGGAAAGGCGAGTGTTTGTTGGTTATGCTGAATAAATTCTAAGCCTTCCATGTCGATATAATTAGCAATAACTGCTCTTGTTTTTTTATCAGAATAATTAATATTCTTCATCACTTTTGGCCAATTACGTTCTTCGGCATCTGTTTTTCGTAATACACTAATGTAAAATCCTTCCCCCTTAATTTTATGAGGATAAAAGTGATAACCGAATATCTTATCGGTACGACGTTCTACTATACTTGAAAATTTACTAATGTTTATTGGTAGCGACTCCCAAGCCCCATCGCGAATGAGTTCTTCCATTGGTTCTACATCCTCTCTAGTATTGTATGTACAAGTACTGTAAATAATGATACCATTGGTACGTAGTAGCTTAGATGCAGTATGTAAAATCCTTTTCTGTCGCGCACTACAAATATTTACATTGTTTAGACTCCACTCAGCAATTGAATCTTTATCTTTTCTAAACATGCCTTCGCCAGAGCAGGGTGCATCGATTACAACAACGTCAAAACAATTTTCCAAATCGCTAAAATGTTCTGGATCGTTATTAGTTACAATAACGTTCGCATTTCCCCAACGTGTTAAGTTCTCTACTAAAATAGAAGCTCTATTAGTTATTACTTCGTTACTAATTAACAAACTATTTTGGTTAATGAATGACGCGATATGTGTACTTTTCCCTCCGGGTGCAGCGCATACATCCAATACTCGAAGTGATTCGTTAAGTTTTACATGTTGACGAAAAACCTCTTCTAAAAACATAGAAGAAGCCTCTTGGACGTAATAATAACCCGCATGAAAAAATGGGTCGAATGTAAAAGAGGGTCTTTTCGGAAGATAATAGGCATTATTTGCCCATATTACAGGCTCTTTGTGATCGAAAATTGTATTTTCCGAAGTAGTTTTAAATGGATTAAATCGCACGGAAGTAGGACTTTCGCTTTCTAATGCATCAAATAATAGTTTTGCCTCCTCCTGTAAGTCGGCTTCCATTTGTAGTTTAAAATCCTCGGGCAATAACAACATGTTCAAAAGTACTTATTATTCAGAAATTAAAATATCTTAAATTGCCCATTGAAACTAAATAATTACAAATCAAATCGCATAAATATCTGTTATTATTGTTTAATTAGAGGATATAAATTATAAAGATGATTAAGAATATCATGAGAATTGGAGTAGGTACTTTTCTGCTGTTAGTGAGCACAGCAACGGCATTTTCATTTTGTGCAATAGAAGATAAGAAAGGAATTAGTCCTACAGAGCAGCAAATAGAAGTTTGCCGACAAGTTGTTGCGTTAGTATCGAATTATAATTACAAAAAAGTTCCGCTTAACGATTCACTTTCTAATGTAGTATTTGATGCTTATATCAAAAACATAGATCCAAGCAGAATCTATTTTTTCGAAAACGAAATCAATCAATTTAAACTTGCTCGAAACGATTACGACGATTATTTATTAATGGGTGAGTTGTCTCAACCCTACAGTATGTTTAATATGTACATGGAAAGGTATTTAAATCGCATGAATTTTATTCTATCAAAATTAGATACTGAGAAATTTGAATTTACAGAAGATGAAAGTATTATTTTCAATCGCGAGAAATTGCCATGGTTTAAAACGCAAGAGGAAAGTGATAAGTACTGGACTAAACGTTTACGTTATGATTTGTTGAATTTAAAAATTGCGGGTTCTGATGAAGCAAAAAGTAAAGAAACTTTAAAAAAACGATACCAGAACTTAGTTACACAAGCTGAAAAAGTAAACAGCTACGATGCTTTTCAGGCATTCATGTCGGCATACACAGAATCTGTAGACCCACATACTAATTATTTTAATCCAAGCAACGCTGCAAACTTTAATATCGATATGTCGCGTTCACTTGAAGGAATTGGAGCTACTTTACGTATGGACAATGAATTTGTAACCGTAAATGCAATTACACCAGGAGGTCCTGCTGATAAAAGTGGATTAGTAAATGTTGACGATAAATTTATAGCAGTTGCTCAAGGCAAGGATGGTGAGTTTACCGATATTGTTGGATGGAGATTAGACAATGCAATTCAATTAATTCGTGGTGCTAAAGGTACAACAGTACGATTGAAAGTAGTTTCGAAGGGGCAAGATGTAGCAACACCAAAAATCATAGAATTGGTTCGTGATAAAATAATTTTACAAGATCAATCGGCTAAAAAAGAAATCAAAGAAATTAAACAAAACGGAAAGACTTATAAAATCGGCATTATTGATATTCCTGCATTTTATATGGACTTTAAAGCTTATCAAAGTGGTGATCCTAATTATAAATCAACTACACGCGACGTAAAGTTTATACTCGATAGTTTACGTGCCGAAAAAGTAGATGCGGTAGTGGTTGATTTGAGAAGTAATGGAGGAGGCTCATTGGTGGAAGCGATCGACTTAACTGGATTATTTATTAAGTCGGGGCCGGTAGTTCAGGTACGTGATACAAAAAATAAAGTAGAAGTAGGAGAAGACGAAGATGAAGCCATTGCCTGGGATGGTCCATTAGCTGTAATGATAGATCGTTTCTCGGCATCGGCATCTGAAATTTTTGCTGGAGCCATACAAGACTATGGAAGAGGAATCATTGTGGGAACACAAAGTTTTGGGAAAGGCACAGTTCAAAATGCCATCGATTTAGATCAAGTAATTAGTAATCGAAGCAATAAGGTAGTTGGTAAAGAAAATACGTATGGCCAGATTAATTTAACCGTAGCTAAGTTTTACAGAATTAATGGTAGCAGTACTCAAAACAAGGGAGTTACTCCAGATATAAATTTTCCTATGATTTACCCTGCTGATAAATATGGAGAGAGTGCAGAAAAATCGGCATTGCCTTGGGATGAAATTAAAAAATCAAATTATAAGCCATTGGCTACTTTACAACCTACGATTAAATCGTTAACTGATAAACATGAAAAGCGTATGAAGTTGAATAAAGAATATGCGTACATGTTAGAAGATATTAAGAAGTTTAAAGAAAGTGAAGAAGAAAAAGCCACTTCATTAAATGAAATTAAAATGAAGAAAGAGCGTGATGATAATGAACAGAAAAATGTAGATCGTGAGAATGAAAGAAGAGTAGCGAGAGGATTAACACCTCTAAAGAAAGGCGAATCGAAGCCTAAAGGTGAGAAATCTTATGATTTTATTTTAGAAGAGAGTTGTCAGATTATTGCAGATTGGCTTTCGTTGAAATAAAAATTAATGGATTTATTTAATACTAATGCTGAGCCCATTAATTTATTGCCCTTGGATGGAGTAGTCAATTATTTTGGAAAAATAGTAACTAGAGAAGAAGCTGATTTTTATTGCCAAAAATTATTGAATGTCATTGATTGGAAAAATGATGAAGCTTTCATTTACGGAAAAAAAATAATTACGAAGCGTAAAGTAGCGTGGTACGCCGATCAAGAATTTAATTATACCTATTCTAAAGTAACAAAAAAAGCCCTGCCTTGGACAGCCGAATTGCTAGCATTAAAAAAAATAGCTGAAGAAGTTTCGAAGGAGAGTTATAATTCGTGTTTATTAAATTTATATCATTCAGGTGAAGAGGGCATGTCTTGGCATAGTGATGGTGAAAAAGAGCTTAAAAAAGATGGAGCTATTGCCTCTCTAAGTTTTGGTGCTGAGCGTAAGTTCGCTTTTAAACATAAAAATTCGGCCCACAAAGTAGAAGTATTTTTAGAGCACGGAAGTTTATTAGTAATGAAAGGCACTACGCAAACACATTGGTTACACAGACTTCCTCCCACGACGAAAGTTGCAACACCGAGGATTAATTTAACGTTTAGAACGATGGTAGTGAGGTCGTAAGTTCGTGTGCTTATAGTTAAATTCTTTGCTCCTTTGTGTAACTCTGTGACCAAAATTTATCTATTTCGTTTTCACTATTTTCTTTCGATACGAATGTCCCTCAGTATTTATTTCAACAAAATAAATTCCATCGGCAAGTGCAGAAACGTCAATTGCATTTTTTACAGATTCGGTTAATTGAATCCTACCATCCAAAGAAATTATTTTTATAGATTGTATATCTTCATTTAAGGTAATGTATAGCATATCGTTTACTGGATTAGGATATACATTAATTGCTTCTTTTTTTAAATCTTGTATGCCAGTGTTGATAAGTGTACTATCTAAAATAATATTTTCATCGCCGGGCTGGTACGTTGTATAAGCGATAAAGGCAACCATCATTTCGTCTTTTGTGTTTTCGCCTGCCGAAACAGTAATGGGAGGATTGCTCGGGTTATGTGGATTACTTGTTGTGTTATTGTAAACCGCTCTACCTTGTAGTATTGATTGACGTGGTATTTTAACTAACTTTTGAAAAGTATAAAATCCTTGCCAATGAAAATCCCAATCGGGAATGCTGATTAATTTTGTGGTATCTGTATTTTTAGTAGAAAAAATGGTGTATGACTTTCCAATTAAATGCATGTGCGGAAAAATACCTACTACCGAAATGTCACTATTCCCAGAAGTTGTTCGTTGAGTAAACTCTTTAACGGTATTGGCAGGTATAATTAAAGCTGGTTGTTGTAAAACTGGAGGGAAATGGTACAAAGGTAATTCCATATTTATCACTCTTACAGGAGTGCTAGTTGTATATTTAATATTCACCTGCGTGCTATCTGATTTTGCATTGCTATTCGGTGCATAATGTACTTCTAATACTAAATCGGTTCCCACAGGTAATTGATATCCCATATTATCAGGAAGATAAAATATACCTGCTCCGGGTGTCCATAGTCCTAATAGTTTTGCATTTGGACTGGCAGCGCCTGTACCATTACTAGCATAACCCGGACCCGGATCTAAACTGTCGAGGTTTCTTGAGTAATTACTAGGGTCGTGGTATAAAATAATGTGATGAACAATGCTTGCATTGCTAGGGATGAATTCAATGGCATTCACGTGTTTCACACTCGAGTGAGTAGTGGGCATTACAAATGTTCGATAATCGTCGGTGCTGAGTTGTACTGTATATTTTGGAAAGGTTGTACTCTGGTCAATTCTGTTCAATTGAGAGCCTGTTTTAATAGGTGGAGGAGTTGGGGCAACGCCCGATCCAAGTGGTGTTCCGTTATCAACCCATTGGGCAATTAAATTTATCTCTGCATCTGATAGTCGACGTTCGCCCACAAATTTTGTATAGCTTGGATCGGCTTTCCATGGCGGCATGTGTCTATCTTGTGTATGGTATTTTATCGATTGCGCACGGTCTTTCGCATCGTCGTAGCTTGCAATACTAAATGGGCCAATGCCTCCTTCATGGTGGCAATTGCTACAATTGTTATAGATGAGTTTTCCTACACCACCGTTCCAAGTGGCGTCTTGCGCAAAAACATTAATGACCAATAATAGCAGTAAGTAGGTGAAGAGCGATTTTTTCATCAGTATAAATTATATAAAATAAATATACTGATAATTTAAAAACAATGCTATAATTCTTTTATTTCCACCAGGTTGTGCTCGGTGTATAAGTATCGAGAATAATGGTTTCGCCAATCATAGGAGTGGTAATCGCTATGTTTTTTTCTGCAGCAGCTTTCGTTACGCGTTCTATGGGATCTGTCCAAGTATGAAGAGCTAAGGTGAATTTCGCCCAATGCACAGGTAATAATAATTTAGTTCCTAAGTCCTCCGCAGCTTGTGCAACTTCTTCAGGCATCATATGAATGTATCCCCAAGCTGGATTGTATTGTCCGCATTCTAAAATACTCAAATCAAATGGTCCGTGTTCTTTACCAATTTTTTTGAAATGATTGTCGTAACCACTGTCGCCTCCTATATAAATGTTTTTATATTTTGTTTTAAATGCAAACGACGACCACAAGGTTTGGTTACGTGTAAATCCTCTGCCCGAGAAATGTCGTGCAGGCAAGGCTGTTAAACGCATCGTGCTATCGATGTTTACACTTTCATTCCAATCGAGTTCAGTTATCATATCACTCGGCACACCCCAATATTCAAGGTGTGAGCCAACACCTAAAGAAGTATAAAAATGTTTTACCTTATCTTTTAATTGAATGATGGTTTTGTAATCCAAATGATCATAATGATCGTGCGATAAAAAAACATAATCAATACTTGGTAAATCGTTCAAGGTATACGGATGTTCTATCGGATAAGCTTTTCCAAAAAAACTCAATGGCGAAGCATTTCCAACTATAACAGGATCCATCACAATCGTTTTACCATCAACTTGTATAATATAACTCGAATGGCCTAACCATGTTAATTTAAAATCGTCGGAATTATTTTCTGTGAAGTTTAATTTTTTTGATGGTAAAATTTTTGTTGGTTCTGTGGTGCCCTTTTTAAAATACATACTCAATATTTTCCAAAAATTGTACCCTTCTCCAAAATTAGGAGTGTGATGTATGTTCTGAAAAGAACCGTCACGATAATTCGGCGATTTTTTTATTCTTTCTAAACGAGTTCCGCTGGGGTTCTTCCCAAAGCTAGCTTGTTGCATAAATAGGTACGTAGCGATGGCTAACAAGGCTAGTATGGATAGGGAAATGTAGAGGAACTTCATTTTTTTTTAATTGTTAATTGTTAATTGTTAATGGGTTATTAGGTTAATAAGTTATTAGCAATTAACGAGCCATTAGCACAAATAACTTAATAACCAAATAACCTATTAACTCAATAACCTATTAACCTAATAACTCAATAACCTATACCCCAACTAATAGTTTAACAATTGTTGTAACTTTTCAGCGAGTTGCGATTTTGCCAAGAAATTATCTTCTAATGCTTTGCTCATAGGAATGGCAGTGTCTAAGCTTGCGCATCTAATTACGGGAGCATCTAAGTATTGAAAGCAATGTTCGGCGATGTGTGCAGAGAGTTCGGCACCGAAGCCATTCGTTAAAGTATCTTCATGTAAGATAAAGGCTCTACCTGTTTTACGAACACTGTTTTCTACGGCTTCTTTATCCCATGGTTGTAAGGAACGCAGGTCGATAATATCTAAAGATAATTCTGGATGTTCTTTTGCATATTCTAAGGCCCAATGCACACCGAGACCATACGTAATAATACTAGCTTGTGTTCCCTTTTGTAAAAGTTTTGCTTTACCAATTTCAGTGGTGTAGTAATCGTCGAAAATTTCTTCCGAGATACCGCGGTATAAATATTTATGTTCGAAATACATAACCGGATTCGGGTCTTCAATAGCTGCGGCTAATAAACCTTTTGCATCCGATGGGAAGGCAGGGTACACTACTTTTAATCCTGGAGTTTTAGTAAACCAAGCTTCGTTGCTTTGTGAGTGGAAAGGACCTGCACCTGTGCCCGCACCTGTGGGCATACGAATAATTACATCGGCATGTTGCCCCCAGCGGTAATGAGTTTTCGCCAGGTTGTTTACTATTTGGTTAAAACCTTCGGTAACGAAATCAGCAAATTGCATTTCCATCATTGCTTTGTATCCATTGATAGATAAGCCTAAGGCTGCTCCTACGATCGCCGATTCACAAAGCGGAGTATTACGTACTCTATCTTTTCCAAATTCTTCTACAAAGCCTTGTGTAATTTTAAACGCTCCACCATATTCCGCAATGTCTTGTCCCATGAGCACAAAATTTGCATGACGTTGCATGCCTTGTCTTAGTGCGTCGCTGATGGCATCTAAATATCTTTTTTCTGTTTTGTTTTGTGTTGATGGTGCTATCTCGGTGTAAGTGTATGGAGCATACATATCATCCATTTCTACTTTTGTATCTGGCGTAATATCTGGTTCACCAAAAGCAATATCAATAGCCGTATCGATTTCCTTTTTTAATTGGTATCTGTAAGTGCTGCCATATTCTTCGTCGATTATACCTTGAGCCAATAAATAATTTTCAAAATTTTCTACTGGATCTTTTTGTCCCCAAAGTTCGAATAATTCTTTCGGTACATATTTCGTGCCCGATGCTTCTTCGTGTCCACGCATACGGAAAGTCATGCACTCAATTAAAATAGGTCTCGGATTTTTTCTAATGTCTTCGGTGTATTTCAACATGGTATCGTACACTTCCAAAATATTATTTCCATCAATTTGTACCGCTTCCATTCCATAACCAATTCCTCTATCGGCCAATCGCTCGCATTTGTATTGTTCAGAAACGGGAGTCGATAAACCATATCCATTATTTTCGATAACGAAGATGACAGGTAAATTACAAACGGCCGCCACGTTTAATGCTTCGTGGAAATCACCTTGACTCGTTGCACCATCACCTGTAAATACTAGGGTAGCTTTTTGTTCTTGTTTTAATTTATCGGCCAATGCAATTCCATCGGCTAAGGAAAGTTGTGGACCTAAATGCGAAATCATACCCACAATGTTATACTCTTGTGTACCGAAATGGAATGAACGATCGCGACCTTTGGTAAAACCAATGGCTTTGCCCTGAAATTGTGCTAATAAACGTTCCAAGGGAACTTCGCGAGAGGTAAACACTCCAAGATTACGATGCATTGGTAAAATGTATTCTTCTTTTTGCATGGCCAAAGCGGTTCCTACCGAAATGGCTTCTTGCCCAATGCCCGAAAACCATTTTCCAATTTTCCCCTGACGAAGTAGAATCAACATCTTTTCCTCTATCATACGAGGTTTTACCAAATGGTGGTAAAGGTTGAGGAGGGTTTCTTTGGAGTGATTGCGGCTATTGTTGAATTCCATGGTTATTGAGTGATTAGTTATTAGGTTATTGCGCGACAAAGGTCGTAAAAATACTTGATACTCACTACTCACTACTCACTACTAAAGCCAGCCTCTCCACTGCTGCCGCTAGCGTCTCCTCTTTTTTCGCAAAACAAAAACGAATTAATTGTTCGTCCTTTCCACTTTTATAAAAAGCAGAAACAGGTATGGCTGCTACACCAACATTTTTCACTAAATCGATGGCAAATTCTTTATCGCTCTTTGTAGAAATTCCTGCAAACGAATAACATTCGAAATAGGACCCCGATGAAGGAATTCTTTTAAAGGGAGTAGCTTTCATCAGCTCCACAAAATAGTCGCGTTTTTGTTGTACAAATGCACCTAATTGCAAATAGGCTTGTTCATTTTGTAGGTAGGTTGATAGGGCTACTTGTTTGGGGGTGTCGCAACTAAAAGCGTTGAACTGATGAATGCTTCGAAACTCTTTGCTTAAAGCAGGTGGGGCGATAACGTAGCCTAATTTCCAACCCGTACAATGATAGGTTTTCCCGAAGGAGAAACACACAAAACTACGAGCATACAGTTCGGGATATTTTAATACACTTTCATGTTTTTTATCATCAAAAATTAAATGCTCATAGACCTCATCACTAATAATAAAAATATGGGTATCGCGTACACAATCTTGCAAATTCAACATGTCTTCCTTGGTCCATACATAGCCTGTTGGGTTGTGCGGTGTGTTAATAATGATGGCTTTTGTTTTACTATTTATTTTCGCACGTAATTCATCAAATGGAATTTCAAAACCTGGAGCTTTTAATTCGATGATGACGGATGTTGCTCCGCTTAATTGAATCGCTGGATGATAACAATCGTAGGCAGGTTCGAAAACGATTACTTCATCATTGGCTTGTAACATGGTAGTAAGTGCTGTATATATTGCATAAGTGGCACCGGGGCAAACAGTAATGTCGGTATCCGGATTTATTTTTTGTGTATATAAATTCTCCACTTTCGCCGCAATGTTTACTCTCAACAATGGATGCCCGTTTGAATGGGTGTATTGGTTAAAACCATCTTTCATCGCTTTATTTACAAGCTCCACTAATTCTTCGTTCATCGGAAAATCAGGGAAGCCTTGTCCAAGATTAATAGCCTTGTATTGATTGGCTAATACGCTCATCGTAGTAAAGATGGTATCGCCTAGGTTTGGAAGTTTGGGTGTCAGATGCATTTTATAAAGATAGGAAAATGTGCAAATTAGTAAATGTGCAAATGCGTAAATTATAGCACCCCATTTGCACATTTACTAATTTGCACATTTACACATTATCTAATTTGTTACATAATTTTCTTTTAAATATTCAAAATCCTTCCTATCATTATAATATCAAAATGATATCAAATTAAATTTACATAAATATGAACTCAGAGAAAATTACCAATGCAATGTCGGGATACAGTATCCTGTTATTGTTTTTTATTATGTTGGGGATCGCAGGTTATGGCATTTCTATCCATTTAATTCCAATGGCAATAGCGTTGGCTGTGGTAGCAATCTTTATTTTACCAGGATTTTCTGTCATCAATCCGAATGAAGGGATTGTGATTACCTTATTTGGGGTTTACAAAGGAACGGTAAAACAAAACGGTTTTTTATGGATGAATCCTTTCTTCACAAAAAAGAAAGTTTCATTGCGCGCCATGAACTTAAATGGTTCGCCTATTAAAGTAAACGATAAAGTAGGTAATCCTATAGAAATTGCGGCGGTTATTGTATGGCAAGTGAGTGATACGGCGAAGGCTGTATTTGAGGTTGATAACTACCATCAATTTGTGGCAGTGCAATCGGAAGCGGCGGTTCGAAATTTAGCAGGGGCTTATCCATACGATCATTTTGAAGACGAAGAGTCGAGCATT
>JACCDK010132765.1_pt1 | contig 39666 bp, 42 predicted proteins | sample 7445871 | NCBI WGS metagenome assembly JACCDK01 (sample SAMN15323436, study PRJNA562643) | freshwater metagenome | isolation source: river surface water | place: USA:Blue River Watershed | collected 2017-08-15 | reverse complement strand
GGTTAGAAATTTTCTTTCCACCCTACTAGGCTCGCGACCAAGAGCTATCTTTCTCTAGGTAGCTAACCCATGGGAGGAAAATTGAAGAAGTTCACACGTATTGTCGCAGTTGCTGCAGCAGCAATCATGGCAACCGTCGGCTTTATCACTGCCCCATCACAGGCTGCAACCAAAGTAAAGGTTGGTTTGGCTTATGACATTGGTGGCCGTGGCGATAAGTCATTTAACGACTCTGCAGCTGCAGGTTTAGATCGTGCAAAGAAGAAGTGGAAGCTTGATACTCGCGAAATCACTGTTACTCAAGGTACAGATTCAGAGCGAACTGACAAGCTACGTCTTCTTGCACAAGCTGGTTACAACCCAATCATCGCTGTTGGTTTCTTGTATGCCGGTCCAATCGCAATTGTTGCTGAAGAATTCCCAAACACACAGTTCGGAATCATCGATGATGCATCAGTTGCCGCATTAAATGTAACTTCAATGGTATTCGCTGAAGAGCAGGGTTCATACCTTGCAGGTGTAGCAGCAGCTTTGGCTTCAAAGTCAGGCAAGATTGGTTACATCGGTGGCGTTCGTATTCCACTACTTCAGAAGTTTGAAGCGGGCTTCGTAGCAGGTGTTAAGGCTACAAAGAAGAGCGCAACAGTTGATGTTAAGTATGTTTCAGAGCCGCCAGATTTCGGTGGCTTCAATGATCCTGCAAAGGCAAAGGTCATTGCAAAGGGCATGATTGATAGAGGCGTAGATGTTATTTACTCAGCAGCTGGTGGTTCAGGTGCGGGTAACTTCCAGGCTGCAACTGATGCAGCTAAGGCTGGCAAGAAGATTTGGACTATCGGCGTTGACTCCGATCAGTACCTAACTGCTTCTGCTGCTGAGAAGAAGAACATGCTTACCTCAATGTTGAAGCGTGTAGATCAAGCAGTTTACGACGTGATTGCAAATGCAGTTGCAGGTCGTACCGTTAATGACATCTTGGATCCAAAAGCTGGTATCTATGGTCGTCGTTATGATCTAGCGGCAGGTGGCGTTGGAGTTTCATACTCTGGCGGTTACATCAATAAGTACAAAGCACAGATTGATGCCGCTGCTGCAGCTATTCGCAGTGGAAAGATCAAGGTTCCATCAACTCCAGGTAAGTAATATCTCTTATCTAAAGTAGGACCGAATTGGCCCGGTTAGGATCTCCTAATCGGGCCAATTTTTTGCTGATTTTCTCGATGATAATCAATAGGATATTCAATGTGGGTGCGCTAGCAAATCAATGCCGATTCAGGAGAGTGCTAAATGTCAGTCTCAGTTGAACTAAAGCACATCTCTAAGAGATTTCCTGGCGTAATCGCAAATAAAGATGTTTCGCTAAAAGTCCAAAGTGGTTCGGTTCATGCCTTAGTCGGCGAAAATGGCGCGGGTAAATCCACAGTCATGAAGATTCTTTACGGAATGCAGCGCCCAGATGGCGGCGAGATTTTTGTGAATGGCAAACAAGTTCAATTCAAGACCCCACAAGAGGCGATCGAAGTTGGCATTGGGATGGTGCACCAACATTTCATGTTGGCAGATAACTTCACAGTTCTTGAAAATATTATTTTGGGAGACGAACCAAATCGAGGCGGCCAAATCGACTTTAACGAAGCGCGCAAGAAGATCGCCCAGATGGCTGATACTTATGGGCTAGATGTAAATCCAGACGTTCTGGTTGAGACTTTGGGAGTAGGCCAGCGCCAAAGAGTTGAGATTTTAAAGGTCTTGTATCGTGGCGCTAACATTTTGATTTTCGACGAGCCAACTGCAGTTTTGGTGCCACAAGAGGTGGATGATCTCTTTGGAGCACTTCATGGTCTGCGCCAAAAAGGGATGTCCATAATCTTCATCTCCCATAAATTAGATGAGGTACTACGTGTTGCAGATGAGGTCACCGTGATTCGCGCTGGTTCTACGGTGGCAGAGGTAAATGCAAAAGAGGTCACTCCGCGACAATTAGCAGAGTTGATGGTGGGTTCAGAACTGCCCAAACCGGAAGTTAAAGGTAATACCAAACGCGATGAGGTCGTTCTTAAGCTAGAACATGTGACAGTGCCATCAAAAGGTGCTCGTAATCTCCTCACTGACATCTCGTTTAAATTACATGCCGGAGAGGTAATAGGCATTGCAGGCGTTGAAGGAAATGGCCAGACTGAATTAACTGAAGCTATATTGGGCTTACTTCAATACACTGGCAATATCACTTACAAAAACGAATCACTAAATAATGCGAGCGTGGCACATCGAAGAGATCTTGGTATTAGTTTTATTCCAGAAGACAGACAACGCCAAGCTTTAATGCTCAGTTCACCACTTTGGGAGAATAGAATCCTTGGCTATCAACGAAAAAAACCGATCTTTAATGGTTTTGTGTTGGATAAAAAAGCCACGATTAAAGACACTGAATTGATTATGCGCGAATATGATGTTCGCGCACCGGGCCCCAATACATTGGCAACTGCGCTATCTGGCGGTAATCAACAGAAATTTATCGTGGGTCGAGAGATGATTCATGCACCAAAATTACTGGTTGCTTCACATCCAACCCGTGGTGTAGATGTCGGTGCTCAAGGTGCGATCTGGGAGGAGCTTCGAAAGGCTCGCGAAAAAGGGATGGCCATAGTTCTGATCTCAGCAGATCTAGAAGAGTTAATCGGAATGTCAGATCGGTTGCTGGTGATGCTTCGTGGAGAGGTAACCGCAGAGTTAGATCCTGCAACTACTACTCCAGAGAAATTAGGCGCGGCCATGACTGGAGCTAAGTAATGAAAATAACTCCAAAGAAGGTCGGCTTTGCATTAGCTGCGCCAGTATCGGCTGCGATTGTTTCAATCGCAATCTCTAGCCTTGCCTTGATTGCCACCAAAAAGTCTCCCACAGAAGCTTTTAAGACGATGTGGGAATTTGGCGCAACCACCAGTTCAGTGATCGAGACTCTAAATACTGCGACCTCTTACTACATAGCAGCAATTGCAATAGCGATAACTTTCCGCGCTGGTTTATTTAATATCGGCGTCGAAGGACAACTCAGATTAGCTGCGCTCTTCTCGTGCTATTTAGGAGCTATGTTCACCCTGCCACCTGTGCTTCATATATTGGCTATCTTCTTAATTGCCATGACCGTTGGTGGGCTTTGGGCAGCAATTGCGGGAGTCCTTAAAGTAAAGCGAGGCGTCAACGAAGTTATCTCCACCATCATGCTAAATAGCATTGCGGGTGGATTGAGCGCATATCTACTCTCAAGGCACTTCACTGTAAAGATCGAGGGTTCGAATAATTTAACTACCAAAGAGCTTCCTGCATCAGGGCAGATGCCGAATCTTTCGTTTATTACTAATCGACTAGATGAGAACGCAACCCAGGGGCGGGGAATATTTGGAATGTTCTTGGTTGCCATATTTCTTGGCGTGGCTTTTTGGTGGGTGGTAAATAGAACTAGATTTGGATTTGAGTTAAGAGCATCTGGAATTAATCCAATCGCGGCACGAGTAAGTGGCGTAAATTCAAAGCGGATGATCGTGGTTGCAATGGTGGCATCCGGTGCAGTTGCTGGGCTCTCTGGTCTACCAACCGTACTTGCCGAAACCCATGCATATAACTTGGGTTTTCGCGCTGGTCTCGGTTTCTCTGCAATTGCAGTTGCCCTATTGGGCCGAAATAGCGCAGTTGGAATGGCTTTCTCAAGCTTACTATTCTCATTTTTAGAGGTCTCTTCTCGTTCCTTAGATCTAATTGACATTGCTCCAGAGACTTATTTCATAATGCAAGGTGCAATTCTTTTAAGTTCAGTAGTCGCATTTGAAGTGGTAAGCAGGTATAAAGTCAAAGTAGTCTCTAACGAGTTAGCAAAGGCGGCAGCTAATGGCTAATAATTTAAAGAGATTTGACCTAAAGTCACTTGGAAAGCCAGCACGGTTAGCGCTCTATGCCTTCGCAATTATCTTCTCGCTATCTACAATCAAGTTACTGACAGGAGCTAGTGATTTAACGAGTATTGGTACAGCATCATCAGCTTTATTGCTCTCAGTTCCTATCGCGATGGCTGCGCTTGGCGGTCTCTTCTCCGAACGCTCTGGCGTGGTAAATATCGGCCTCGAAGGCATGATGATCATGGGCGCATGGGGCGGTGGATTTATTGGTGCTAAACATGGTGCGGTAGCTGGTTTGGTTGCGGGCGTAGTAATGGGAGCACTTGGTGCGCTACTGCATGCGATTGCAACGGTTGGCTTCGGTGTTGATCATGTGGTTTCGGGTGTAGCTATCAACATTATTGCAGCAGGCCTAGCGCGGTATCTTTCTACAATTCTTTATAAGAACGGAACTTGGGTTGGCCCATCGCAATCACCAGATATCGAACCAATTGGTTTAAATGGTCTCCCAATTCTGTCTGGTGGAACTTATTTTGGATGGAAGAGCCCGGATCTATTTGGCTCGATTGCAGAGAAAAATTGGTTTCTAATATCCGATACTTTCGCGATATTGCGAGGATTAACTGGCGATGTCTCGTACGTAACGGTGTTTGCAATCGCTTTAGTTCCATTTAGTTATTGGTTTTTATGGCATACCGCATTTGGTTTAAGGTTACGAAGCGCCGGCGAAGCTCCAACTGCTGCCGAATCATTAGGTGTAAATGTCTATTTGATGAAGTATTCAGGAGTCTTGATTTCAGGTGGTTTTGCAGGCTTTGGCGGCGCTTTCCTTGCAATCGTGGCATCCAATCATTACCAGGAGAATCAGACTGGTGGACGTGGATATATCGGTCTAGCAGCTTTGATCTTTGGTAATTGGCGACCCGGTGGACTTATGACCGGCGCGGGGCTCTTTGGATTTGCGGATGCGCTGCAATTAAGAGATGCCACCGCAATTCATGCGCTCTTGATGTTGCTGGCAGTTGCAATGCTCGCATTTGCATTTATAAACTTGCGCAAACGTAAATATGTAACGGTTATTATCAGCTTGGCAACCGCCGCCTTTGCTATCTGGCTATATGTAACTTTCACAGAACTTCCAGGTCAGTTTGTTACGATGACACCATACTTGGTCACACTATTGGTATTGGGACTTGGAACCCAGAGACTTCGAATGCCAGCTGCTGATGGCCTGCCATATCGACGGGGCGGAAACAAGTAGTGGTTAGCCCAGCAATAAATTGGGAGTTAATTCATAAGCAAGCAATCACTGCTATGAAGAAGGCCTATGCGCCATACTCTAATTTTCCAGTGGGGGTTGCAGCGCTTGTAGATGATGGTCGGATCATTGAAGGTTGCAATGTTGAGAACGCTTCATACGGAATTGGTTTATGCGCAGAGTGTGGTTTGGTCTCTAATTTAGCAACCACCGGCGGAGGTAAACTGATTGCTATCGTCTGCGTTGACGGAGATGGAAATTTCCTAGCGCCATGTGGCCGTTGCCGACAATTGCTATACGAGCATGGTGGACCAGATGCGCTATTAATGACGCCAAATGGTCCGCAGAAAATGTCTGACATGCTCCCTTGGGCATTTGGTCCCGATGATTTAAAGTGAGCGTGGTTTGATTGACTGAAAAGTTCACTGCGCCAGAGATCATTGCGCTAAAGCGTGATCGTAAAGTTCTTAATGACGAACAGATTGATTGGGTAGTCGATGCGTATACCCGAGGCGTAGTCGCTGACGAACAGATGTCTGCACTCGCAATGGCCATCTTGTTAAATGGTATGGAACGCCATGAAATTAGCCGCTGGACTGATGCCATGATCAGAAGCGGCGAACGAATGGATTGGTCGATGCTGGATCGACCAACAGTTGATAAACATTCAACAGGCGGGGTCGGCGACAAAATCACCTTGCCACTAGTTCCATTAGTCGCTTCTTGTGGTGCAGCAGTTCCACAGTTATCGGGGCGCGGATTGGGCCATACTGGTGGAACTTTAGATAAATTGGAATCTATTTCAGGCTGGCAAGCTTCACTATCAAATGAGCAGATGCTAAAAGTTATCACAGAAACCGGTGGCGTAATCTGTGCTGCTGGCAGCGGTCTTGCGCCAGCCGATAAGAAGTTATATGCGCTTAGAGATGTAACCGCTACTGTAGAGGCGATACCTTTGATCGCATCATCAATCATGAGCAAGAAGATTGCAGAAGGTACTAGCGCTTTGGTTTTAGATGTAAAAACTGGGAGTGGTGCTTTCATGAGCGATCCAGTTAAAGCTCGAGAATTAGCGACCGTGATGGTTGAAATTGGTAAGAGTGCAGGGCTAAATATTAGAGCGCTGATTACTGCGATGGATGTGCCGCTTGGGCTAACTGCGGGTAATTCATTGGAAGTTAAAGAATCCATTGAAGTGCTTGCAGGTGGCGGTCCTGCAGATGTCATTGAATTGACGGTATTACTTGCACGAGAGATGTTAGAACTTGCCGGAATTAAGGGGGTAGACCCTGCAGACAATTTAAAGAATGGTAAAGCCATGGATCATTGGCGGCGCATGATCAAGGCACAGAATGGCAACTTAGATGCCAAGCTACCGGTTGCAAAAGAGCAGTTGGTTATTGCTTCGGATGGAGATGGAGTAATCACCAGAATGGATGCGATGAAAGTTGGTGTCGCTGCCTGGAGACTTGGTGCCGGAAGAGCCAAACAGGGTGAGCAATTGCAATTGGGTGCTGGGATTGAGATGCATGCAAAACCAGGCGACCAAATTAAAAAAGGTGCACCTCTATTTACATTACATACAGATAAGCCGGAGCTGTTTGATCGGGCAAAAGAGGCCTTAGTGGGCGCAGTTGAATTCAACTCAAATTATCAACGTCTCCCGCTGGTTCTGGAGCGGATAGGTTGAGAGAGCTACCTAAAGTACTTCTGCACGACCATCTTGATGGTGGCCTAAGGCCTGAGACTATTATCCAAATAGCCGATGAGATTGGGTATCAAGAACTACCTACTTCTACCTCTCAAGAACTTGCAGATTGGTTCAAGTCTTCTTGTGACTCAGGTTCATTAACTCGGTACTTAGAAACTTTTGATCACACAATTGCGGTGATGCAACGTGAAAAAGATCTAATTCAAGTGGCAAGAGAGTGTGTGATTGATCTAGCAAATGATGGAGTGATTTATGCAGAAGTTAGAGTAGCTCCAGAACATTTCACAAAACGTGGTTTGAGTCTAGAACAGGTCATCGAAGCGATGTTAGAAGGTTACCGATTAGGCCAAGTCGAAACAGGAATTAAAGTAAATGCCATTCTCTGCGCGATGCGCAATATGAGTCTCTCCCAAGAGATTGCCAAATTAACCGTGCACTATCGAGATAAAGGTGTGGTGGCATTTGATATTGCGGGCCCAGAGATTGGATTTCCACCTACGTTGCAATTAGAAACCTTCCAATATCTAAAGCAGGCAGAGATGCCATTTACTATTCATGCGGGAGAGGCCATGGGCCCTGAATACATCGAACTTGCAATCAATCAATGTGGCGCAGAGCGCATCGGGCACGGAGTTCGAATTGTAGAAGACTTACCGGATGGCAGAATTGCTAAAGAAGTTCTGGATCGCCAAATTCACTTAGAGATTTGTCCAACCTCAAATCTACAGACGGGGGTGGCTGATACTTATAATTCACATCCGGTACAAAAACTATACGAATCCGGATTTAACTTCAGTTTGAACACAGACAATAGATTGATGAGTAACACCAGTTTGAGTCATGAATTTCAAGAGTGCGCAAATGCTTTTGGGTGGGGTTTGGCAGAGTTCCGGGAAATTACCCTTTGCGCTATGAATGCAGCATTTACAAACGATAAGAGTGGCTACCTTAAGGAGATCGGAGACGGTTATGATCAACTTCAACGATAAAAGCTTTATCGCAGATCCTTATCCAAATTTGGCTAAATTGCGAGAGTTGGGAAAACCATTCTGGCATGAAGAGACTCAGATGTTTCTGGCAGGTTGTTATGATGATGCAAATGCGACACTTCGCAATAAGTCATTAGGAAGAATATTTAAACCTAGAGCACCGGAAGACCAATGGGGAACATTCAATTGGTTACATGCAGATTCGATTCTAGATTCAGAGCCACCAAAACACACCAGGCTGAGGTCTCTAGTTTCCAAAGCTTTCAATAAAAATGTGATTGAAGGCCAAAGACCGATAATTGAAAAAATTGTCGATCAATTAATTAATGACATTAAGGTCAAAGGAGATAATTTTGATCTGATCGCAGATTTTGCAGAGCCACTTCCGGTTAAAGTGATTGTTGCACTCTTAGGATTCCCAGAATCGGAGGAGTATCTTCTTCGTCCTTGGTCTCAAGCGATCGTAAAGATGTATGAGGTTAACCCAAGTGAAGAGGCCAAACAGAATGCTAAGCAAGCTGCCGCAGAATTTGCGCAATACGTACAGAATCTAGCTGACCAGCGAAAGATCACACCTAGTACAGATCTAATTTCAGATTTAGTAAGAGTTGAAGAGCAAGGGGAAAAATTGAATGCACACGAACTAGTCGCAACTTGTGTGCTGCTTTTGAATGCTGGCCATGAAGCCAGCGTCAATGGTTTTGGTAATGGCATGGTGGCCTTGCTCCAAAGGCCCGATCAACAGAGACTACTTCGCGATAATCCAGATGGTCTAGCTGCTACTGCAGTTGAAGAGTTCTTGCGTTTTGATGCCCCACTTCATCTTTTTGAACGTACCGCAACATCAGATACTGAAATTGGAGGAGTAGTGATCAAAGAGGGGCAGAAGATTGCAGCGCTACTTGGGTCTGCCAATCGAGATGAGCAACATTTCCAAAGAGCCACCGAAATGGATATCACCAGAGATCCGAATCCACATATTGGTTTTGGGGCCGGAATTCACTTCTGCTTAGGTGGACCACTTGCAAGGCTTGAGATGGGCATTGCGCTTCCTAAATTAATTAAAGCCTTTCCAAACATGAAAATTTCAAGTGATCCGATCAGAAGGCCTACATTTGTTCTGCGCGGTTACGAAAAGGTAGAGATCTCCGCATAACTTGGATAAGAGCTCTGCGCTCCTTTTTTGGTAACACTTAGTCCAGCAGCGATACAGCCTAAACGCATTGCGCTTTTGACTTCTGCACCTTGGGCAAGTGCAGCTGCAAAGGTTCCGACGAAGGCATCACCTGCTCCAGTGGTATCAACCGGTTCCACTTTTATCGCCTCAATATGTAGATCAAGATTTAGATAGCGAGCACCTTTCTCACCTAATGTCAGAATTACATTTGTGTCAACCTCACCAAGTTCGGCAAATTCGCTCTCGTTTGGAATTATCCAATCGGTTACTGCAATTAACTCAGGAGCGAGCACTTCGTACGGCGCAGGATTTAAGATGGTAGTTACACCACGTGACTTTGCCAATTCAAAAGCCGCCAAGGTAACTTCTTGTTTTATCTCACACTGCCCAATTAAAACTTTTAAGTCAGGAATATCGGCAATCGCTTTAGCTACTACCTGCTTATCAATTTGATGGTTGGCACCAGGAATAATAATGATGCGATTTTCACCACTTTGATCTACCCAGATGTGGGCGACACCAGTAGGAAGATCGGTTCGTTCGAGGTATTTAAGATTTAGATTTCTGGTTTTAAAATTCTCGTATATGGAATCTCCAAATACATCTTTACCAAGCGCTCCAATGAAATAGACCTCAGCGCCTAAGTTTGCAGCAGCAACTGCCTGATTGGCCCCTTTGCCACCGAAACCAGTGGTGAATTGATTCCCCACGATGGTTTGTCCCGCACTTGGCAATTTATCTGAGTAAGCAGTTAAGTCCATCATGGCGCTACCAACCACTGCAATAACTGGTTTACTCATGATTGCAATTCTATGGTTAGACTTTCGAATTATGAAGCGCTATCCCATAATCCTGGATGTTGACACTGGATTTGACGATGCATTCGCACTGCTCTTTGCAGCCCGTTCACCTGAGATAGAGCTACTAGGTATTACCTGCGTTGATGGCAATACCAATGTCAATCAAGTTGTCAAAAACACTTTAAAGGTACTGGATGCTGCCGAAGCCAGAGAAATACCAGTTTCAATAGGAGCAACTAGGCCACTTGTAGAAGCTCCTTTATATGCCGAACATATTCACGGAAAGGATGGCATGGGAGATTTAGGGCTCCCTGACTCAGATCGAAAAGTTGATCCTAGAAATGCCGCAGAGTTATTGAGGGACTTGGTGGATGCAAGGCCAGGTGAAGTTACCTTGGTGCCGGTTGCGCCACTTACCAACATCGCAAATTTTATCTCTCAATATCCGGAGTCCGCTAAAAAATTAAAAGCTATCTGCTTAATGGGCGGTTCGGCATCTGTTGGAAATGCCACCGCCATGGCCGAATTTAATATTTGGCACGATCCAGAGGCAGCGGATATTGTTTTTAAAAGTGGTATTCCGATAACGATGTACGGTTTAGATGTGTTTTATAGACCATTGGTCAATGAAGCCGAAGCAATAGAATTGAGTAAATCTAATTCTAAATCTGCAGAGTTTGCCGGCAAATTGCTGCTTTCATGTATCAAGAGACTAAAGCAGAGTGTGACGCTTGGAGATTACGGCGCAGTAGCTGCCGTAATTCGCCCTACATTGCTAACTTCCCAAGTCTTTGATGTCGGAATCGAATTAGCAGAAGGATTAGTTAGGGGAATGACCGTAGTAGATAAAAGGCCACGGTTAGAGCTACTGATTGAGCCAAGAAGAATTCCAGGTGCAGCCAAAGTCAATGTAGTACTGGATCTAGATGGAGAGGCCTTCAGGGATCTTTGGTTTAGAACTATAGATCCAAATTGGAGTTAAATTACAGTTTAGATGCCAACGGTATGCCAAATTGTCTTGGCTTCCATGAAAGCCAAAATGCGCGCCGGGTTCTTAATCTCACTGAAACTCTTCACTCGTTTTAAATTCTCAGCACTTGCAACTTTGAGTTCGCTGATCTTCTTTGCCCCAGTAACATCTAATCCATCAATATCCATGTGGGATGCCATCCAAGGAGACAATTCATCTGCTTTGCCAGTCAGGATATTTATTACCCCACCAGGCAAATCGGAGGTAGCAAGTACTTCAGCAAAGCTCATGGCTGGAATAGCTAACGCATCAGGTGCAACTATCACCGAAGTATTTCCACTGACAATCACTGCCAAAAGTGAGTCAATAAACTCTAGAAATGTTGGTTTTGAAATTACACCAACAACACCAAGTGGTTCGGGGGTTGTGAAGTTATAGAATGGTCCAGATACCGGGTTAGTTACACCATCTAGTGATGCTAATTTGTCGCTCCAACCGGCATACCAGACAATTAGATCTATCGCTTCGGAAATCTTGGTTTTATCACCGATTGCTTTCAACTCTAATTCAAATTGATCACTTCTTCCTTCTAACATCTCTGCAATTCGATAGATGATTTGACCACGAAGGTATGCGGTGGAATTGCTCCACTTTGGTAGAGCGCTACGCGCAGCAGTGACTGCATCTCGTAAATCTTTGCGGGATGCTAGAGCAGGGTTTGCAATAAATACGCCCTTTGCGCTTTTTACTTCATATACACGACCAGATTCGGATCTTGGAAAAGCTCCGTTTATGAATAACTTGTAAGTCTTCTTTACGTCAATGCGTGACATTATTTTCCTGCCTTTAAATAACCGGTAAGTCCATGTCTGCCACCTTCACGACCCCAACCCGACTCTTTGTAGCCACCAAATGGCGACGCCGGGTCGAACTTATTGAAGGTATTTGCCCAGATGACTCCGGCGCGAAGTTGCCCTGCAGCCCAGAGCACTTTAGAACCTTTCTCACTCCAAATTCCGGCAGACAATCCAAATGGCGTGTTATTTGCCTTCTCGATTGCTTCGCTTGGCGTGCGGAAAGTTAATATTGAAAGTATTGGACCAAAGATTTCTTCACGTGCAATTCGATGGGCTTGAGTGACTCCCGTGAAGATGGTCGGTGCAAACCAGAAACCATTCTGTGGCAGATTGCACTTCGGGGACCAGATCTCGCCACCCTCTTTGCTTCCAGCAGCTGCTAAATCTTTGATCTTATCTAACTGCGCTTTGGAGTTTATTGCGCCTAAATCAGTATTTTTATCCATGGGGTCGCCGACGCGGATCTTCTCCATGCGATTCTGCAATTTCTTTACTACCTCATCTGCAATATTTTCCTGCACTAAAAGCCTAGATCCAGCGCAACAGACATGTCCTTGATTAAAGAAAATTCCGTTGACAATTCCTTCTACTGCTTGGTCAATTGCAGCATCTTCGAAGACAATATTTGCACCTTTACCGCCGAGTTCTAGCGTGGCAACTTTCTTGGAGTCTGCTATTGCACGCGCAATTGCTTTGCCAACTTCAGTTGAACCAGTAAAAGCTATTTTTGCAATTCCTGGATGATTTACTAATGCTGCACCAGTTTCGCCTGCACCTGTAACGATATTTACAACTCCAGCTGGTAGCTCTGCTTGTTGGCAGACTTCGGCAAATAGTAGAGCGGTAAGTGGGGTGGTTTCGGCGGGTTTTAAGACCACGGTATTTCCAGCCGCTAATGCCGGTGCAATCTTCCAAGCCAACATTAGTAGTGGAAAGTTCCAGGGAATTATTTGACCAACCACACCATAAGATTTTGGAGATTTACCCAAGCCCACATAATCCAATTTATCCGCCCAACCAGCGTGGTAGAAGAAGTGCGCTGCGACTAGTGGAATATCGGTATCTCTAGTTTCTCTAATTGGCTTTCCATTATCTAAAGTTTCCAGTACGGCAAATTCGCGGGCCCGCTCCTGCAATATACGTGCGATTCGATATAGATATTTCCCGCGCTCTGCACCAGATAATTTTGACCAGACTTTTGAATAAGCAATTTGTGCAGCTGCTACCGCTTTATCGATGTCACCTCTGTCACCATTTGCTACTCTAGAGAGGATCTCTTCAGTTGCAGGATTGATTGTTGCAAAGTGATTCTTGCCTTTAACAAATTTTCCGTTTATGAAATGGCCGTATTCCTTATCGATCTTTACAATCGATTTGGATTCTGGGGCAGGAGAGTATTCAAATGTCATTTTTAGTCGACCGTAACATAGTTGGGGCTAGCGTAGTAGCCATCGGACAGTTTCATGCGTTGCATCAAAAGATCATTTAAAAGTGCGCTTGCCCCGATTCTAAAGAATCTGTTATTCAACCACTCGGGACCTGCAATCTCGTTGACCAAGACCAATTGCTTGATGGCATCTTTGGTGGTTCGGATACCACCAGCTGGCTTTACTCCTACTTGATGTCCAGTAATCTCTTTGAAATCACGTACTGCTTCTAACATCACCAATACCACTGGCGGTGTTGCTGCCGGAGCTACTTTTCCAGTCGAAGTCTTTATGAAATCCCCCCCAGCTAGCATCGCAAGGTAGGAAGCTTTGCGAACATTGTCATAGGTGACTAGCTCACCAGTCTCAAAAATAACCTTTAAATGCGCCTTATCACCACAAACTTCTTTGATCTTTACGATCTCATCGAATACTTCGCCAATTTTTCCAGAGAGAAATGCGCCTCTATCGATGACCATATCGATTTCAGTAGCACCAGCATCAATTGCATCTTTGGTATCTTGCAATTTAACATCCATTGAAGCGCGTCCTGATGGGAATGCAGTTGAAACTGCAGCCACAGGCAGCTCTTGACCGCCAATTAAATCTAGATGAGTTCTAGCGACTTTGACCATATCGTTGTAAACACAGACTGCACCAACGCTAGGCACTGAGTTATCGGATGGCGCTGGACGAACCGCCTTAGTGCAGAGCGCTCTAATTTTTCCTGGAGTATCTGCCCCTTCTAGGGTAGTTAAGTCCACCATTGAGATAGCGGTATCAATCGCCCATTTTTTGCTATTTGTTTTGATACTTCTGGTTCCAAGCATGGCAGCCCTAGCTTCAGCCCCTACTTGATCTACCGGAGATAGATTCCTAAGAAAAGATTTCAGTGAGCTTTCGCTGCCATCAACCAAACCGAAGAAGTCTGTACCTGTTTTCATTGCAATAGCTCTTTTAATGGGGCGCGTAATTTATCTAAGATCATGACCGCCTCTGTCTCAGAATTGCTAATGACCTCAATATAACATTTCATTTTAGGCTCAGTACCAGAAGGGCGAACAATAATTCGAATTTCACCAAGCCAAATTCTAAGTCCGTCTGTAGGCGGCAGTTGATTTGTTGGTTTAGATAGATCATCTATTTGCGTGACTTTATACCCGGCAATTTCAGAGGGAGGAGTGCTCCTTAATCTATTTAAGACATTTGCAACTAATTTGATGTTTTGTACACGAATAGAAATCTGTTCAGTTGCGTGGAAACCGATCATCGACCAGATCTCTTGTAAGCGATCATAAATGGTCTCGCCTTTGGCATTTAGCTCGCTGGCAAGCTGAGCCAGTGCCATGGCAGCACTTATGCCATCCTTATCAGAGACCGTAGCAGAATCGACGCAATAGCCAATGGCTTCCTCGTATGCAAAAGCCATATCAGGTATTTGAGCAAGATATTTAAATCCAGTTAGTGTCTCTTGGAAACTTCTGCCGTAATGTTTAGCAATCTTGCTTAGACCCGAGGAAGAAACAATCGAATTTCCGTAATTCCCAGGCTTGCTTCGCGCGATCCAATCTCCAAGCAAAATACCCAATTCATCACCACGTAACATCCGCCATCCATGTACTGGATCATTTATTGCCGCTGCGCAACGATCGGCATCTGGATCGTTAGCAATCACTAAATCTGCGCCTACTTCTTTGGCTTTTGCAATACTCAAATCAATAGCACCAGGCTCTTCTGGATTGGGAAAGGCCACTGTTGGAAAGTCGGGATTTGGATCTGCTTGCTCAGTGACCAAGATGGGAGCTGGAAATCCAGCTTGCTTAAATACAGCAAGTAAAGTTTCGGTGCCAACTCCATGCATTGCGGTATATACAATCTTTAAATTACTGGGGCTCTTGCCGATTTTGGCAGTTTCTTTCACATAATTTTCAAAAACAGAATCATCTAGAGAAATCCAGGTCTTATTGCGTGGCTGGCTCTTAAGTGAAGTGATTTTATCTATCTCGGCGGAGATTAATTTATCTGTAGGCGTGATGATCTGAGAGCCTTGATAGTTGATCCCATCTACATTCGCATTTAGGTAGACCTTATATCCATTATCAATAGGAGGGTTATGGCTTGCAGTGACCATGATTCCCAGATCCATTTCAAGTTGTTTTACAGCATGTGCTAAAACTGGGGTAGGTAACGGTCTCGGTAATACGCTCACTTGGATGCCAGCGCCACTTAAGATCTCAGCGCTCTCTTGGGTGAATGCTTCCGAACCATGTCTAGCATCTCTCCCGATTACCACCTTGCTTAATCCGCGTTCTTTCATGTACTGCGCAATTGCGGCGGCAGTTCGACCCACCACGGCGCGATTCATTCCGGATGGCCCTGGCGCAACTGGCCCACGTAGCCCAGCAGTACCAAAAGTTAAAAACCCATTGAATAACTTGTTTAGTTCTACTTCATTGTTCTCGTCTAAAAGCTTTTGAAGATGGGCGGCAGTAATTGGATCTGGATCATCGGCAATCCAGTTCTCGATCTCGCCTCGATTCATGCACCTACTTTATTACTAATTTGATAAATAAGCACCGCGAGCTTGATCATCTATTGCATTGAAGTTATTTGGATTTTGACCTTATTGCCTTAACTTCTGACCAAGAGTAGCCAAGGTGTTCGCAACACTTTCTTAAAAAGACCATGGAAATTCCGACCACATTTGTGTAGTCACCATCAATACTTTTAATCAAGGGCGAGCTAAAACCATCTAGTGTAAATCCGCCGGCAACTTTTAAAGGTTCGCCGGTAGCAACATAATCCGTGATCAACTCGTCATTTAAGTCATCAAAAGTAACTTTCGTGGTGACTAAGTCTGCAAATTCGCGACCTTGCTTGGTGTCAATAATGCAGTGACCTGTGTGAAGCAATCCACTCTTGCCACTCAAACGTTTTGCACGTTTGATCGCAACTTCTGGCGTCTCTGGCTTTCCAAATGACTCACCCTCAAACTCGAAGGTCGAATCGCATGCGATTATCAGTGCTTCGGTATCTGAATCTAATTTGTTTAGCACCGTATGAGCTTTGGTTATCGCAAGTGCAATCACCATATCCTTGGGCGACATTGAATTGAAATGTTCAGACTCTTCATTGACATTGCTTACGATGACTTCAGGGTTCAGTCCTGCGCCTTCCAAGAGACGCTTCCTCGATGGTGATTGTGAAGCAAGTATTAAGCGCATTAGCTATCAGACTCCATTACTAAGAAATCTTTGAGGATAGGATTGCGAAACATGGGCCTACCGTACCTGCTGTAGGCGCTAAAGGCTAAGGGTAGATGAGCTCAACTAATTATTTTCCAAGAGTAGATATTCTCGCTACCCATCAATTTGCCAAATTATTTACAGAGGCTGCAAGTTCACTTGGAGTCGAGGTAAACCTTTTGGATAAGAGTTTGCCAACCGCCGAACTTTGTAGTGCAGCAAAGGGAAGTACCGCCCTAGCTTTCATCAATATCCCACCAACTCTTGCTTTAGTAAATTCTCTTGAACGCGATTCAATTAGGTGTGCACCAAATGCGAAACTTTTAAGTGCTATTTCCGAAAAAATTTCAAGGAATAAATTAGATAATTCAAGCGCTGGCAAAAAAGTCCAGGTATTGGTGGCGCGCTCTCCGCATGGCCAAATTGCTAGTTGGGCTCCATTTTCAATTCAAGCAGAACTTGCTGCGCAAACAGTCATTTCTCCAACACCAGAACTTTCTGAATCAGAATTTGAGTTGGCACAGAATTTTGCAATCAATATTGCCGGAGAGATTGGTTTAATCGGTGTTTTGAATGTGGGTATTGCGTTCTTAGGTAATCTTCCCGCGTTGATAGATCTTGAGTACGGTCCATGCCGCAAAGGATTATGGACTTTGCATGGAGCTATCACTTCTCAATTCGAACAACACATACGCGCGATCCTAGATCTACCGCTTGGAGATACTTCACTTCGAGCTAATTGGACGGTTACTGGGGATATCGAAGTTGGTAGCAAGCAAGATATGTATCGGCCATATCTACATCTGATGGCTCGAACTCCCGAATTGAAATTCTGGCAAGGCTTAGAAAATAGCTTTATGAGCATCTCAGGTAATGATCTCAATTATTTAAAGGGTGAAATTGAACATGCGCGCTTATATTTCAAAGGCGTTATTGATGAGTAGGTGCCTTAACTTGATCGTTTTTTATATTCAATAGCGGGGCAACGATCCATAACTGCTAGCAATCCGGCTTGCTGGGCTCGAAGGATCGCGGCTTCATCTATGACCTCAAGTTGGAGCCAAACTGCTTTGGCACCGATTTGGATAGCTTGATCAACAACCGCTCCGACTAATTTTGAATTAACGAAACAGTCAACCACATCAACTGGAAAAGGTATCTCGCTTAGTGCCTTGTAACCATTCTCGCCATGCACGGATTCTCCACTTGGATGCACCGGAACTATTCGATGACCTTTCTCTTGCAGTAACTTTGAGACTCTAAAGGCGGCGCGTTCTGGCTTATTACTAAGTCCAACAATTGCCCACGTTTTTAACGCAAGGATCTGGTCGATCTGTGCGTTGATATCTGAGTGCTCTTTGTAGTTCATAAATTCTTAAGCGCGACCAAGTGCATGGAATTGCCAACCAGCATTGCGCCACTTGTCGCGATCGAGAGCGTTGCGTCCATCCAGAATCTTTGCCTGTTTGACTAGCTCCTTGATTCTTATGGGATCAAGTTCTCGGTAGACCTTCCATTCAGTTAAGTGCAGGATTAAATCTGCACCTTTTACACACTCTTCAATCTCTGTGGCAAATTGCAGATTGGGAAAGCGCTTTCTGGCTGGCTCGATGGCTTTAGGATCATGAACGACCACATCCGCTCCTGCAGCATGTATCTGCGCCGCAATATCAAGCGCTGGAGAGTCTCGGACATCATCGCTATCTGGTTTAAATGCTGCGCCAAGTACCGCAATTCGAAATGACTTTAAATCCAGAGCCAACTCGCTGCGTACTAGATCGATGACTCGTTGCCTAGCTCTTAAATTTATGGAATCGATCTCTCTTAAGAATTCAAGAGCTGGCGAAGCTCCCAGTTCTTCAGCTCTCGCCATAAATGCACGGATATCTTTTGGTAGACATCCTCCACCAAAACCAATTCCGGCTTGCAAGAAACGATTTCCGATTCTGGGGTCGTATCCGATTGCCTTTGCCAGGACTGTGACATCTCCGCCTGCAGCCTCACAAACCTCTGCCATCGCATTTATGAAAGAGATTTTCGTGGCTAGAAACGAGTTAGCTGCTACTTTTACTAATTCTGCGGTCGGTAGATCTGCTCTTACCCAAGGTACTTGATCTTTAAGGTTCTCTGCATAAACCTCTTTGAGTAAGTTCTCTGCACGATCGGAAGTTACGCCAATTACCAGACGATTAGGTCGTAAGGTATCTTCAACGGCAAAACCTTCTCTTAGGAATTCTGGGTTCCAGGCAAGCTCTAGGTTTGCTGGCAGAGTTTTGGCAAGCGCTTCAGCAGTTCCGACTGGGACTGTAGATTTTCCAACTAATAATGAACCGTTCTTTGCAACCTTAGCTACTGCAGCAAATGCGCTGTTAACGTAACTTAGATCTGCTGCCAAACCATCCTTACTCTGTGGTGTGCCAACGCAGATGAAGTGCACGTCGCAATCACTGATCTCATTGAAGTCAGTGGTGAATTTGAGTTTGCCAGCCCTAACTTGTTTCTGAAGTAATTCTGGTAGCTCTGGTTCATAGAATGGAAGTTCGCCATGTGCAAGCGCTTCAATCTTTTTGGCGTCGGTATCGACACCTACAACCTCTAGGCCTAACTCCGCCATACATGCCGCGTGAGTTGCTCCTAGATAGCCGGTGCCAATAACCGAAATCTTTAACATAGGAGAAATCTTATCTATTTAAGCTCTCCGCAAGGATTTTCATTTGCGGTTCGGGTCTTGAATTTATCAACGATGGTGCTTGAGTTCTTACCTGAGTTCTTACTTGATTGGTTTTGGGTTTTGGATTTACTGGATGCAGATGGTGAAGGGGTGACTTCATCGACAATCGGAAGATCATTCTTCATTCGATTGAATAAATCAGGTGCGAGAGTCTCATCCCAGATTACTACTGAGCCTAGACCTGGATAGTAACCGTTGGTATCGCCGAGCGGGACCGTAAGGGTTCGCATCTTTCCTGGAGAGAGGTTCTTTATCTGTTTTGCTAATGTGACGATGTCACCTTGATCCAGAGTTTCATCAGTCTTCACCGTCGAGAAAATTGCTGAGATCAAATTTTTTACCTTAAAAGGATTAAGTAGCACTCCGGTACTTGAAGCTTTCCTAAATACTGCAGATACAAATTGCTGTTGTCTCTGCATGCGACCTAGATCGCCCATGCCATCGAAATCTCGGGTTCTGACATACTTTAATGATTCAATGCCATTTAGTGTATGCACTCCAGCAGAGAGCACTAAATGGCTCTTTGGATCATCAATATCTTTCTTGGTGCAGACTTCAATACCACCAAGCGCATCTACAACATTTTTGAAACCGACAAAATTAACCTCTACGTAATGATCAATTCGCAAGCCAGTCTGCTTCTCAAGAGTTTGTATTAAAAGTGGTGCGCCGCCCCATGCAAATGCTGCATTCAATTTGGCTGGTTGTTCGGCAATTTGAGTCTTCCCGTCCATTCCGGTATGTGCAGGTACAGTGACTAAACTGTCTCGCGGTAGCGATATCACCACTGCTTTATCTCTAGATTTACTAATATGCACCAACATCATGGTGTCCGAGCGAGCGCCAGCCGCGGTTTTGGTTGATCCAACTCTTAATTGCCTAAGTTCTTCTTTGGTTAGACCTTCGCGGGTATCTGATCCAACGACTAAGTAATTTACTGCGCTTGATGCTCTCTCTGGGCGATCCTTTAGATTTTGAAAGACGTTTACTCTGCTAATAGCACCGGAGATACGACCGAGGCCAAGCCATGCAAACCCTGACAGCAGGACGATTCCAATGGAGGTCCAAGTGAGTATTTTTATGGCTTTAGGCGACTTCACGGGCGAAAGCCTACAAGAGTAAGTGCCAAGCGATAGCGTTTACCCGTTATGGGTGAAGTGAAATCCAACGCAAATTCTGTCTCGGTGATTCTGCCAGTTCTAAATGAAGAACGTGATTTAGAAAATGCGGTGCAGGCAATTTTGGCTCAAGATTTTTCTGGTGAGATTGAAGTGATTCTTGCAATTGGTCCATCAACTGATCGCACCTTTGAAATCGCATCAAAAATAGCAGAAGTTGATGCTCGAATTAAGATCATAGAAAATCCTTCTGGTCGAACGGCTGCCGGTTTAAATTTAGCAATCAAAGCTTCTCGGAATCCCATTATTGTCAGAGTAGATGGTCATGCCAGCATTCCAAGCAATTACATCTCAACTGCAGTAGCGCTTTTAACTTCTACTGGCGCAGTAAATGTTGGTGGCATCATGGCTGCCGAAGGTGTAACTCCTTTTGAAAAAGCGGTCGCCGCTGCCATGCGAAGCCCACTAGGAGTTGGGGCGGCAAAGTTTCATACTGGAGGTGGTGCAGGTTATGTCGACACTGTCTATCTAGGGGTGTTTAAGCGCGACGAATTACTTGCCGCGGGTGGTTTTGACGAGAGATTTACCAGGGCACAGGATTGGGAGCTAAATTACAGATTAAGAGCTGCGGGCGGAAAGATTTACTTTGATCCACGACTTACAGTCACTTATAGGCCACGTAGATCAATTACTGCGCTTGCTAAACAGTACTTCGAATATGGTCGTTGGCGTCGCGTTGTAGCTAGAACGCATAAAGGTACGATTAATTATCGATATTTAGCGCCACCAGTCACTGTAGTCGGAAATATTCTTTCGATTATCGGCAGTTTATTTGTACCTTGGCTGATCTTGCCATTTGCAATCTACATTACTTTTCTCGCTATCGCTGCGCTTGTCGTTGGTAAATCCCTGAAGCAAATCATCTATCTGCCAATAGTCCTATTTACTATGCAGATGTCATGGGGTGTTGGCTTTATAACTTCTAGCAAACGCTTGATAAGTTAATAATAAATTAAGTAAGTCGGGTAACCTTTACTCTCATGGAGCGCCCAATCGAAATTTTCACCCCATTTAAAGCCAGTTTGCCGCCGCTTGGTCGCTATTGGCGTTCATTATGGGCCCGTCGCTCCTTCATAAACGAGTATTCGAAATCTGAATTGCGTGCCAGTCACTATGACTCAGTATTTGGTCAACTTTGGCTGATCATCAACCCTCTGCTCTTATCAGGCGTTTATTTTCTATTGATTATGATCATTGCCGGTAATGCAGATGAGACTCGGTATGCACATTTAACCGGAAGCTTATTTCTATTTTATCTGGTAAGTAACGCCATGAATGGCGGAGCTAAGTCAGTTACATCGGGCGAGAAGTTGATTCTTAATACCGCCTTCCCAAGGTTGGCACTTCCAATTTCAACTACGAATGTCGCTTTCTTCAAATTCCTGCCAACCTTGCCAGTCTTCTTGATAATCAAATTCACTTTAGGTTTAGAGTTTAGCTGGCAGATGTTATGGGGTTTCCTGATAATCCTGATTGCATTGATGTTTGGGCTTGGTATCGCTATCTTGATTTCGGCCGCAAATGTCTATTTCAGAGATGTCTCTACATTTCTTCCATATCTAAATCGAACCCTACTTTATGTCTCTCCGGTTCTTTATGAAGCTTCAAATGTAAACGAGTCGATCGCGTTTATAAAGAATATCAACCCGTTCTTTCCAATCTTAGATTCTTGGTCCAAAGTGATGGTGCACAACGAGCCTTTGATTTGGTCAGATGTCAGCAAGGCTGCAATCTGGGCGATTGCTACATTATTAATTGGTATCTACATATTCTTGACCAGAGAACGGGAGTTTGCAGTTCGTGTCTGATCTAAATAGCGCAAAGCACAATCCCGGAGATTTAGCAGTTTCGGTTCAGGGCTTAGGTCTTATTTATAAAACCACTTTAGATAAGAAGGCAACGCTCCCCAGCAGACTAAAGAGTTTGGGTAAAGGTCGAAAGCAAACTCGAATCATCAATGCTTTAAATGGCGTTAATTTAGACGTTGATTACGGAAGCGTATTGGGCGTGGTTGGCGCGAATGGAGCTGGAAAATCAACCTTAATGAGGGTGATCAGTGGAATTCTCCCGCCTACTAGCGGCAGAGTTGAAGTTTATGGCCGAGTTTCAACGCTGTTGGCTCTCGGCATAGGTTTTAATCCAAAGTTAACTGGTCGGGAAAACGTCTTGCTTGGCGGTCTTGCCGCGGGCTTATCGCGCAAACAAATCGACGAACATTTTGAGGAGATTGCAGATTTTGCAGAGTTGGGTGAGGCTATAGATGCACCGATGCGTACCTATTCATCTGGCATGTTCGCCCGCTTGGGTTTCTCAGTCGCAGTTACCGTCAAACCAGATATTTTGATTGTAGATGAAGCTTTAAGTACCGGTGATGCTAGATTCAAAGAGAAGAGTCTAAATAAGTTAAAGGAGCTTCGAAGCGATAATCGCGCTCTGATTCTAGTAAGTCATGCGCTAGGCACCATTCGCGAAATTTGTAATGAAGTCGCGTGGCTAGACAAAGGTAAGTTGATTCAACGCGGTAATCCCAATGATGTCGTAGATGCTTATCAAGATTTTCTTGCGGTCGGAAAGAGCGCAATTATCAATGAGGACGTCTAAAACCTTTAGCAGCGTTTTTTTATCGCTAATTACTATTTTCTTAACTCTTTCAACTACAAAACCGGTAAATGCAGATAGCTTCTTTAATTTTGAGGGAAGTGGTTTTGGCCATGGAGTAGGAATGAGCCAAATTGGGGCAAAAGCGATGGCGCTAGAAGGTAAAACTGCAGATGAGATTTTAAAGTATTACTACACAGGCGTAAATGTGGAACCACTTGCAGACTGGTTTGATGTAAGAGTAAATATCGGAAGCAAATTGACTACCGCCTCAATCAAATTAGTAAGCGATGTCGGTTCAATAGTGGTAAACGGAATCGAGATACTTGATAAACAGAGCTTGGCAACTTTTCGATACACGCCTGGAGGTATTACTACGACAGTCACCCGGAATCGGGCGATTATTGCCAGTCTGCCTGCTCAGAGTGAGTTGATTATCGAGTGGACCGGAACTAGATTTCTAGATGGACCAACTGCAATTGTCTCTTTTAATAACGGAAAATGGAGCCGCTATCAATTCGGCAGGATTAATTTGGTGGTAGTTGGAAAGAGTTTTGAGGTCACCAATACCGTACGTTTAAAGGATGAGTATCTTTATGGGCTCTCTGAGGTTCCTTCATCATGGCCAATCGAAGTCTTAAAAGCTCAAGTGATTGCAGCGCGCACTTATGCCATTTCAAAGGCAGGTATTTATCGACGAAGCTGTGATTGCGATTTAATTGGCAGTACGAAGGATCAGATGTTTGTAGGTCTAAGCAAGATCAACGAACCGCGGTTTGGTCAGTTTTGGAAAGCTGCCGTAGATGCCACTAGCGTTGATGAGAAAACTGGATATGCGATCACTTATAAAGGTGAGCCGATAAACGCTTATTACTCATCCTCTTCAGGCGGACAGACCGAGAGCGCTTTTGATGCATTTGGCACCGCATTTGATTACTTACTCCCAGTTGCAGATCCTGTCAGTTTAGATCCCAAAGCAAATCCAAGATTCAATTCTTGGCAGCGAAGCATCAATGCCTTGGTTGTAGCAAAGGCTTTTGGCCTATTAGATGTGAGCAAATTAGAAATTATTGGAAAACGCATCTATGCCACGAGTTTAAATGGCACAAAGATTTCATTGAGACTTGAAACATTTAGATCTAGAACGGGGCTACCTAGTAGCACCTTTAGGGTATTGCCTTAATTCTTAGCTTTAATTTTTATGAAGCGCGGCATTTAGCCCGCCCCAAGAACCGCTCCTTGTTACAACTTCCAAAGCACCGGTCTGTGAGTTGCGACGAAAAAGCAGATTATTCGCACCGCTTAATTTGACTGCCTTTACGACTTCTCCATCTGGCAAAGTTACTTTTGCAGAAGCAGTTACATAAATTCCGGCCTCTACAACGCAGTTATCACCAAGTGAGATTCCGATTCCAGAGTTCGCACCAAGCAGGGTCTTTTCACCGATAGAGATAATCTCTTTGCCGCCACCAGATAGCGTTCCCATAATTGATGCTCCGCCCCCAATGTCGCTGCCATCTCCGACCACAACGCCACCTGAGATCCGACCTTCAACCATAGATACACCGAGCGTGCCAGCATTGAAATTTACGAAACCTTCATGCATGACGGTTGTACCTGTTGATAAATATGCACCTAAACGAACTCGATCACCATCTGCAATTCGAACTCCTGATGGGATTACATAATCAACCATTCTTGGGAATTTATCGACAGAGTAGATTGTCACATTTCCAAACTTTGCTTGTAACTTGGCGCGAACTGTTTCGAAGCCTTCAACTTGGCAAGGTCCGTGATTAGTCCAGACAACATTGGTGAGTAAGCCAAAAATCCCTTCAAGTGATAACCCATGGGGCTTAATCAATCGATGCGAAAGAAGATGTAAACGTAAGTAGGCATCTATGGCATTCTTGGGTGCGCTATCGGTTTCAATTTCAATTGATACCAACTCTCGTTTCACTCCACGGAGCTCATCTCTTGCTACCAACGCAGAGAGGGAAGGTTCAGGATTTCCTGAGAGTGGCGATAGCGTTGGGTTCGGGAACCAGACATCAAGCACAGTTGATGTTCCATCACCGGAAATACCATCTGTGATGGTGGCGATACCGTGGCCAGATGCGATAGACATAAGCGCATACTAGCCTTCCCCAATGTCCTCTTTAATCCCGAAAGTCCCTAAAAACCCTGAAGTTGTGCGCGTCTGCGTTTTCTGCTCGTCATCACCTTCAATTGATCAGAAATACATTGAACTATCGAGCGATCTGGGAAGCGGTATCGGTTCACGCAATTGGACTTTGGTATCAGGAGGCGGCCGCATCTCATCAATGGGTGCAGTGGCTAGGGCAACCAGAGCAAGTGGTGGCAAAACTATCGGAGTAATTCCAGAGCAGTTGAAGCAGATTGAATTTGCAGATCATGAGAGCGATGAACTTCATGTCGTTAAAGATATGCGCGAACGTAAAGGATTGATTGAAGAGCTATCAGATGCATTCATAATTCTTCCCGGTGGACCAGGCACATTAGAAGAATTTTTTGAAATTTGGGTTGGCAGATTCTTAAAATTTCACGATAAGCCAATTGCAATATTGGATCCATTTGATCTATACAAACCTCTGTCAGAATTACTAGATCATCTAGAGGCGGAGAAATTTGTTAAACCTGGTCAGCGCGAGCTCATATATTGGGCGCGTTCTGTCGATGAGGCCTTGGATCACATCTCTAGTTAGTAAACTTTGAGATTGTGGAGCGTTTAATAATTGAAGTCATTCAATCGCTCCCTGAAGAGTATCAATTTGTGCTCCGTGCTCACTATTTAGGTAATAAAACTGCAGCAGAGATCGCCGAGGTGCTCGGGGTCCCGACCGAAAGTGTGGCTCGCATCATCAAAGCCGGTAAGGCCGCGCTGGCGCGTGAATTAGGTCTATAAATCTCGATTTGAGCGAAAGGCTCAACCTTGAGATAATTCTCCTCTGCAGTATTCACAGCAATCAATAGTCGCTGATTCGATATCAGGTTCAACTATTTGGAGGATTTAAATATGGCCGCAATGAAGCCTCGAACTGGCGATGGACCTATGGAAGTCACCAAAGAGGCTCGCAGCCTAGTAATGCGAATCCCCCTAGAAGGCGGCGGCAGATTGGTAGTCGAGCTAAATGGAGAAGAGGCGGCTAATTTAGGAAGCGCCCTCCAAGCTGCAGTGCAACTCATTAAAAAATGATCCGTTTTTGAAGTTTAGGTAGTAAATTCACGCGCATGCTTTCCTTTAAGCGCGCGGCGCAACTGTCCAAAAAAACAGAGCAAATCTTGATTCCAGTTTATGACGGAAAAGTCTCAGCGCCCAACATCGAAAAACTATTTGATCTAGATCTAAAAGATGAGCTGACATTCTTTTATAAGAATGAAAAACCCCTAAAAGCAGGAGAGATCTTTGAGATCCCAGTCAGCGCAGCTGGTTACAGATGCGAACGCCTCCTATTTGTTTCGCTAGGTAAATCCACTAGCTCGGAACTTAGAACTGCAGGTGCAGCAATCGGAAGAAAGCTAAGGGGAAAGTCAGAGACAGTTTTTCTATCTGACTCTGGAAGAGGCTCTCGACAATTAAATTCTCAAGAGTTAAAGACGCTATTAATCTCGGCAAACATGGGTAACTTCCAGTGGAGCATGAAGAGCGACAGAAAAGCAACTACTTCGATAATTGAGCTGCCAAACTTAGATGAACGCGAAATAAAGAGTGCACAGATAATTTCAGATGCGGTCAATGTAGCGCGTAGATTGATTCACACTCCTTCAAATATAAAGACTCCCGCCTGGATCGCTAAAGAAGCCAGAAAGTTAGCAGGTAGCTGCAAGGTTGAAGTCAAAGCTGGTAATCAGCTCAAGGAATTTGGTGGACTCTTGGCAGTCGGAGGTTCCTCGCCAAAACCAGGTCCCCGATTTATCAAGATCAGCTATCAGCCGCGAAAAATTGCCAAGAGCAGAAAACATATTGTGATTGTAGGTAAGGGAATTACTTTTGATACTGGTGGAGTCTCTCTAAAGCGCCCATATGATCTTATGACTGCAATGAAGAGCGACATGGCGGGAGTAGCAGCTGCAATCGCGACAATGAGCGCACTTCACTCAATCAATGCTCAGGTTAGAGTTACTGCGCTATTGATGTGTGCGGAGAACTCTTTGTCTGGAACTGCTCAACGACCTGGGGATGTGATTACTCATTATGGTGGCAAGACCGTCGAGGTGTTAAATACCGATGCCGAAGGGCGTTTAGTTTTAGCAGATGGCCTTGCATATGCCATAAAAAATTTAAACCCTGATTATCTGATCGATATTGCAACACTGACTGGCGCGGCATCACTGGGCCTAGGTAAGCAATTTGCAGCGCTTTATTCCAGAGATCAGAGATTGGTTCAAACATTAAAAGTAGCGGGTGAAAACTCAGGGGATCGAGTTTGGCAGATGCCTTTAATTGATGATTATCAGAGCGCGTTGCAATCCGACATTGCAGACCTCAACCACACCGCCGATAAAGGGGACTTTAGCGCCGGCTCAGTAACCGCTGCGCTCTTTCTGGAGCAATTTGTTCAAGGTGTCTCTTGGGCGCATTTGGATATTGCAGGGGTTGCCCGATCAGAAACTGATAGCGGAGAGCATCCAAAAGGCGGCACGGGTTGGGGAGTCCGATTATTTCTTGAGTGGATTGGAACTTTCAAATGAAATTTGATGCATCGCTTTATTCGGACACCTACTTACCTGAAGATCCACATCAAAGCGCAGCGCGTGAGCGCGGTATAGAACTGGGAATTACAGATACCACGCCAGGTTCTGGTGCATTCTTAAAATATGTCGCTTCACTTATCCAAGCACAGTCTGTAGTTGAGATTGGTACCGGCTCCGGAGTCGGAACGCTCTGGTTACTCAAAGGCGTTATTAGTTCGGGTGTCGTGACCACTATTGACCCTGAGGTGCAACATATTCAAATCGCGAAACAAGTTTTAAATGATGCAGATATTGCGCCAAATAGATATCGATTGATTACAAGTGACTATTTGGAAGTGATGCGAAAGCTGGCAGATCGCGCTTATGACCTGGTGGTCTTTCGTGGCAACCCCGAAGATATCTTCGATGTAATAGATGAAGCGCACCGAGTGTTACGCATTGGTGGCATTTTGGCGATAGATCACTTCTTTGGTGGTCAGAAAGTTCCAGATCCTGCTCAGCGAGATCCTAAGACGGTTGCGCTTAGAGATGCTGGTAAGTTCTTGAAAAGTCAGAGTGAAATTTGGTCAATCTCGCTGAATCCAATCGGGGATGCAGTGCTTTTGGCCACCAAGTTGTAGCATCTTTTTTAACAAACTTTTTGAGTTATCCTACGGATATGATCGGTGATATCGGATTTGGCGAATTAATTGGTTTAGCGATTCTTGCGCTATTCCTAGTCGGTCCAGATCGACTTCCTAATCTTGCCGCGGATGGTGCAAAATTAGTAAAACGAGTTCGCAAATATGCTTCCAGCGCCACCGATCAGATCAAAGATAGTTTGGGCCCAGGATACGAGAATTTGAAACCAGAAGACCTACACCCTAAGAATTTCATCAAGAAACAGATTAACGAAGTGCTCTCAGAAGATGGCAAGAAGCCAAAACAAATCGGCAATGTCAAATTAGATCCCGATATGTTATGAGTCAACTTCTTGAAGCTTTAAGTAAAGTTATTGACCCGGAGCTTCGTCGCTCAATTACCGAATTAGGTATGGTTGAAAAGGCGGAATTGGTTGGGGGAAAAGCTGATATCAAAGTTCTTCTAACAATTTCAGGTTGCCCGATGCGCGATAAGTTAACCGAAGATATACATGCGGCGCTTTCATCTATTAGTGGGGTAAGAGAAATTGCCCTGGAATTTGGAGTAATGACCGAAGCCCAACGAGAAAAGGTTCGAGAGATTGTTCGTGGCGGTAAAGCCAAAGAGATTCCCTTTGCTAGACCTGATTCTTTAACTAGAGTAATTGGCGTTTCATCTGGGAAAGGTGGCGTTGGAAAATCATCTTTAACCGCAAATTTGGCGATTGCTGTGGCCCAAAAGGGTTATCAAGTCGGAATTTTAGATGCAGATGTGTATGGACACTCAATTCCAAGACTCTTGGGTTTAATCGGTCAGCGACCCACAGCCATCGATGACATGTTTATTCCGCTTGAGAATTACGGGGTCAAATGTGTTTCAATGGAGATGTTCAAACCCGAGCGTTCAGATCCAGTTGCATATCGTGGCCCGATTCTTCATAAAGTTTTACAGCAGTTATTAACTGATGCATTCTGGGGAGATTTAGATTTTCTATTTTTGGATCTGCCACCTGGTACTGGCGATCTGGCAATCTCTCTTGGTCAATTGATTCCAGCTTCAGAATTAATCGTGGTTACCACACCGCAAGTTGCTGCGGCAGAGGTCGCAGAGAGATCCGGAAGGATTGCTCACCAACTTAAACAGCAAATTATCGGAGTCATTGAGAATATGTCGGCTTTCCCATGTCCGAAGTGCGGCGAACCTATTGAATTGTTTGGAAGTGGTGGCGGTATCGAAACTGCAAAGAGGTTGGGACAGTTGATTGGGGCTGAGGTTCCGGTATTAGGTCAGATTCCATTTAGTAGCGCGCTAAGAAATGGCGGAGATGGCGGAGCACCAATCGTGGTGACCCAAGTAGAAGATCCCGCATCAGTAGTAATTACACAGATTGCAGAAGAGATAACTCTTCGAAAACGCTCATTATTAGGCGTGAATCTGAAAATAAGCACCTGATCATCACTTAATTCATCACTTGCATACTAAGCGCTCAATTAGAATTTGAGCATGTCAAAGCGCGCTGAATTAAATCAAAGCGCTGCGCTTACTCGAAAAGGTATCCAGAGCACTTTGGTCTCGGTAGCGGGGATTATCGGATGTCCCGTTAAAGATCAGGATGGCCGCGACCTAGGAAAGTTAGTTGACTTTGTGGTGAGACACGGCGGCGAGACCTATCCACCGGTATCTGGTCTCATCGTAAAAGTTGCTGGGCGTAAGGCATACATTGATGGCGCACGTATCGCAAAGTTAACCAAAGATCAGATCACGCTCTCTTCAGCCAAGATCAATTTAAGTGACTTCCAGAGAAGAACTGGGGAGCAGTTGTTAGATGGAGATGTGCTTGATCACCAGATTGTCGACGTAAATGGATTACGGGTGGTTCGAAGTTCTGATTTGTATTTAGCGCCGCTTGATAAAGAGATTCGTTTAGTTGGTGTTGATATCTCGTTTCGCTCATTTATCCGTCGGATCTTCCCAGGGACCTTTGGTCGAAGACCAGGTGTTAATAAAGTTGTTGATTGGGCGAGCGTGGCATCGCTAGCCGATGATGGTGGAGTTGTAAGAACCACTGCCACTAGGCAAGCGCTAAGTAAATTACGCCCCGCCGATATTGCAGACATAATTGAAGATCTCGAAGGTAGGGAGCAGAGCGCGCTAATCGAATTGCTAGACCCTGACTTAGCTGCGGATGCTCTCGAGGAGATGGAAGATGATGAACTGCAAGGTTTGCTAAGAGGAATCTCTGATCAACGTGCAGCGGAACTCTTATCTCACATGGAGCCCGATGAGTCCGCCGAAGTTCTACGAGATCTAGATGACGAACATTCAGAGAGCATCTTGGCTCAAATGTCACCGGCAATGGCTAAACAATTACGTCGTTTAGTTGAATTTGATGAGACCTTAGCTGGTGGAATTATGACCACCCATATGTTGATCGTAAAAGCAACCGATACTGTTGCTGATGCCTTACAGTTATTGGTAACCCATCGCGAACGCGATATCTCTGACGGAGTTACCGTAATTGATGCAAAAGGTAAGTTACTTGACCATATTCAAATCATCGAGCTAATTGCTGCCAAACCCGCAGAGAAGCTGGAAAGTCTATTAAAAGCGCCATTTCCAACTGCAGTAATGATCGATACTCCGCTCGAGGAGGTAATTGAAGAGTTTTCAAATAATCGTGGTTCTTCAGTGATCGTAGTCGATGATAAAGGTAAACCCATCGGACGAATTTTGGCGGATGACATTATTGATGCCATGGTGCCTACTGAAAGCACCGGGTTAGCCCAGGGAACAGGTGCGCTCTAATGGCTAACCAAAATAATAATTTGAAAGTTCTAACTTCTCGAAAATTAAGAATTGGCGCTTTCCTTGCAGTGATGGGGCCAGGAATCATTGCTGGTCTATCCGATGATGATCCTGCTGGAATTACGACCTACTCTCAGTTAGGTGCGCAATTTGGATATCAATTGCTATGGGTACTCGGAATCTCAACAATCGCATTGATACTTTTCCAAGATTTAGGTGCACGAATTGGAGTGGTAACTCGCCAAGGACTAATTGGTTTAGTTAGACAGAAGTACGGTGCACGTTCCGGACTTTTAAGTGCCACGGTCTTAGTGGCGGCAAATATCGGAACCATGACTGCTGAGTTCGCGGGAATTGCAGCTGCCGGAAGTCTGTTTGGGATCTCAAAATATTTAACCGTTCCATTAGCTGCGCTACTAGTTTCATTCTTGGTTTTGCGTGGAAACTTCGCTCGAGTGGAGAAAGTATTTTTAGCCCTAGCATCGGTATTTATCGCATACGTGATAGCAGGTTTCATGGCCAAACCAGATTGGTCAGCAGCAACTAAAGGTCTCTTTGTGCCAAGTATGCCGCTGACGCAAGAAGCGCTATTTATCGCCACCGCAACGCTCGGAACAACCCTGGCACCATGGGGGCTAGCATTTATTCAAAGCTATGCCGTCGATAAACGTCTTACCAAATCAGATTTGAAATTGTTAAGAGTTGATGTCTGGACAGGCTCATTGCTGACCGGAATCATCGGATTCTTTGTGGTGATCACTTGTGCAGCGACCTTAAATGCAAATGGCACACTAGTAATTGATGATGCTGCTCAAGCTGCTGCTGCCTTAAAACCACTTGCAGGAGAGTTAGCTACAGAGGTCTTTGCGATTGGTTTGATTGGTGCTGCATTACTAGCAGCATCGATTTTGCCACTTTCGACAGCATATGCAGTAACAGACTTAACTGGCCGCCCAGCAGCGTTAGATGACAAAGTTAAGGAAGCGCCACTTTTCTACTCTACCTTCGCCGTAATTACATTAGTTGCAGCCATTTTGGTCCTAATTCCTGGGGTACCACTAATAAAGATATTGGTTATGACTCAAATTGTTAACGCCATCTTATTGTTGCCATTGCTCTTTTACATGTTCGGAATTGCGAGAGATTCTCGTTTAATGGGTGAATACAAAGCATCAGATCGAATGCTGGCGATATACGCATTAATAATCGCTTTGATTTTCATCTGTGTTGGAACATTGATTTGGTTGACAGTCCTCGGATGAGTCAAAAACATCTAGCATTTCCAAAAGGTACCGACTCTGTCAGATTGGCAATCGGAGTAGTGGGCATTGGCACTTCAGGGCCATTAATTGCACTTAGCACCATGCCAGTATTAGCTTTGATATTCTGGCGAAATCTAGGTGGGGCGATAGCCACATACCTTTTGAACTTTAGAGATTTGCAATTACGAGACCGAGAAGGTTTTAAATGGTCAGCAATCGCAGGGGTAGTGCTGGCAGCGCACTTTGTAGGTTTCTTCATCGCGATGCGCTATACCTCGGTAGCAGCAGGTACTGCTTTGGCAGCGCTACAACCGATTTTCGCCACTATTTTTGCGGTCATTACCGGACATCATATTTCCAAGCGAGTCTGGTTCGGAATGCTAGTAAGTTTTATCGGAGTACTTTTCATTTCCGGAGTCGATCTTCACTTTTCATGGAGAGCTTTCCAAGGTGATCTGGCAGCCATAATTGCTGCAGCGTTAGCTGCAACTTATGTTAATTTGGGGGCTAAAGCACAACGAACCGTAGAGTCCACCACTTACACCACAATTTGTTATTTCTTTTGTGCATTGACGGCGTTGCCATTTGTCATATTTCAAGGCAATCTTCTTGATTACGCTAGTCGTGAGTGGTTAATAGTTCTGGGTTTGATATTAGGAGCGCAATTGCTTGGACACTCGATGTTTAACAGCGTTTTAAAGCGAGTTTCGCCGGCAATAGTTTCAATGGTAGTTTTCTTTGAAGTTCCAATCAGTGCAATCTTGGCTTTGTGGTGGTTAAATCAAACTCCACATATTGGTATCTGGATTGGAGTATTTGTGATCTTGCTCGGAAGTGTCATTGTGGTTCTGGGGCGTACCGATGAGAATTGATCTACATTCCCACACCACTTGTAGTGATGGCACTATGACACCAACTGAATTGGTCCAACATGCCATCATTAACAGAATTGATCTGTTGGGATTAACTGATCACGACACCATTTCTGGCTGGAGCGAAGCCACATCTGCTATCCGCGGCAATTTTCAATTAGCGCTAGGCGCTGAGATCTCGTGCTTAACCGAGGATGGAGAGAGTATCCATATGCTCGGGCTGCTTTTTGATGGCGAATATCAACCACTTCAAGCAGCTTTGGCCATTAGCAGGGATGACCGCATCCCAAGAATGCAGAAGATGATTGCAAAAATGGCAGAAGATGGAATTCAAATCACCTTTGAAGAAGTTTTGAAGTTCAAACCAGAAGGGGCGACTTTAGGGCGACCACATTTAGCTGATGCCTTGGTGTCAAAAGGAATCGTAAAAAATCGCGATGAAGCCTTCTCTAACTGGTTAAATAATGATTCCAAATATTATGTTTCACATGTTGCTCCAACACCTATCGAAGCAATTAAATTAATTAAAGATGCAGGTGGGGTATCGATAATTGCTCACCCATATTCTTCATTTAGAGATACCAAAATGACCAGCAGCCATTTTGCATCTATGAAATCAGCTGGGCTAAATGGCATCGAAGTCGATCACAGGGATCATGGTTCTGAGCAGCGTGAGAATTTACGTAGAATTGCGACGGAACTTGAGTTATTAATCACTGGTTCCAGCGATTTTCATGGCACTGGGAAACTAAATTCGATAGGAGAGAATCTAACCTCGCCAGAGCAATGGGAGCGATTAGAATCAATGGCTAGCGAACGAAGGGTGGTAAAAAAGTGAGCGATGTGGCTGCAGCTACCTTTGCACTTCAAGCGTTTGTAACACTCATGGTGATACTTGACCCGCCAGGCAATGCCCCAATTTTCTTGGCTGTTCTGGGCGATCGCGGAGCGAAGGTGGGGCGGCAATTAGCGATTCAGGCAGCTTTCATCTCGTTAATAATAATTGCAAGTTTCGCACTATTTGGTCGTTTTGTACTTTCATACATGGAAGTCTCATTAGGTGCGATGCAAGCTGCCGGTGGCCTGCTTTTGCTTTTAGTCTCTCTAAATCTCTTAACTGGCAAAGAAGATAGCGACTTAACTGCGGGTTCGAAAAATGTGGCGATGGTACCGCTGGCCACACCACTACTTGCAGGGCCTGGTGCAATTGTGGCAGTCATGATTTTTGCAGAGCAGGTTGAAAACTCATCAATGGCGCTGGGTTTAGCGATTGCAGTGGTGGCAGTGCATATCGTGGTTGCGCTAGCGCTCATGGCTTCAACAATTATCCTCAGAATAATCGGAAAAGCTGGCGTAGATTTGATCGCAAGAATTGCGGGATTAGTTTTGGCAGGTATCGCAGTTCAGATGCTAGCCAATGCCATCAACGCACTCTTTTAGTGCGAACTCGATCTCTCTTTGGACGTGGCTTACTTTCGGTTTTAACTTCTGACTTCACTTTTGATCTAGCAACACGCCCCATTACTTGCGTGGAAATTCCGAGCTCTTCAAAGAGATGTTCTGAAGAGGAGTAGGTTTCTTTTGGATCATCAAAACCAAGTGACAGTGCTTGATTGATATGACTCCATCTAGTCAATTCATCCCAATCTACAAAGGTGATTGCTATTCCAGATGCACCGGCACGAGCTGTTCTACCAATTCGATGAACATAAGTTTTCTCATCCTCAGGACATTGGTAATTAATAACATGGGTGATGCCATCTATATCAATACCGCGCGCAGCTACATCAGTCGCAACCAAAATATCTCGTTTCAAACTTTTGAAATCTTCTAACGCACGCTCTCGTGCACCTTGGCCTAAGTCGCCATGAATCGCCGTGGTCTTAAAGCCACGCTCTTTCATGTCATCTGCAATCTGTTGGCAAGTCCGCTTGGTACGACAGAAGATCATTGTTGGACCACGATTCTCGGCCTGCAAAATCTTGGCAAGTAATTCTGGTTTATCCAAGGCATGGGCGCGGTAAACAAATTGTTTTATCTTGTTTACGATGGCTCCGGTATCTTCAATATCTGCTCGGATATGAGTTGGCTGGTTCAGGAACTTTCGCGCCAAAGTCACCACATCACCGGGCATGGTTGCCGAAAAGAGCATGGTCTGGCTTCGATTTTTGGTGTGATTGAAGATTTTCTCGACATCTGGCAGGAAGCCAAGATCTAACATTTCATCGGCTTCATCCAGCACTAGAAATTCAATATTGCTAAGTTCCAATGCTCGTTGTCTATGTAAATCAAGTAAACGCCCAGGTGTTCCGACCACGATATCGACACCCTTTTTTAGCTCTGCAATCTGTGGTTCCATCGGGCGACCACCATAAATGGCCGCTACTTTTATCCGTGCTTGATCGGAGATTTTCACCAATTCTTCAGCAACTTGAATTCCAAGTTCCCGAGTAGGCACAACAATTAACGCAAGTGGTAAACCTGAACCTAATTTTGAATGAGCCAACACCCTATTGATTACGGGAATTCCGAAGCCGAGAGTCTTACCAGTACCAGTTTTTGCCTGTCCGATCACATCAGCGCCAGTAAGCGCTAGTGGAATTACCGCTTCTTGAATGGGAAATGGCGAACTAAAACCAGCCTTAGTTACTGAATCAAGTAGCTCTTTGGATATTCCAAGATCAGCAAAAGTTTTGCTCAATTACTTACCAAATCCAACACGGCGCTCAGATTGCTCGCCGATTTCGACGAAACCAATCTTCTCCGCAGGAATTAGGTACTCGCGACCTTTGGTATCAGTTAACGAAAGGGTGCTACCAGCAGCGATAGCTTTATCGATTGCAGCCCTTACCTCTTTTGGAGATTCCGAAGATTCAAAAGCGAGCTCGGAATTTACATTGGTAACTGCGATCCTAATATGTGCCATTTTTTCCTCTAGTGACTATTTGACTAATGCAGTAAGCGCTAGTCGGGAGTTATTTAACTTGATTGATTGGGAAACCTGAAATACCGCGCCAGATGATATTGGTAACTAAAGCTTGAGCCTGTGCTCTGCTTAGTTTTGAATCTCGTTCTAACCAATGGCGGGCCGTAACTTGAGCGCTGCCTATCAATCCAACACCCAGGAGCATCGCAGATTCTTGCGGAAGCCCGGTATCCAATGAAATTACCGCACTCACCGCAGCAGCGCAGTCGTAAGTCATACGATTTAATCTTTCGCGAACCGCAGGCTCAACGCTCATATCGCTTTCGAAGAGCAATCTAAAAGCTTCTCCTTCAGCTTCGATGAAATCAAAGTAAGCACCAATAGTTGCTTGTACGCGCTCTGAATTATCAGGTGTTGATTGGATTGCTTTTTGGATTGCAAAGACCAAAGAGTCAATATGTGTATCTAGAACAGCCAGGTATAAATCTAATTTCGATGGGAAGTGCTGATATAGAACTGGCTTGCTTACGCCGGCACGCTCTGCGATCTCATCCATCGCTGCAGAGTGATATCCGGCTGTAGTGAACATTTCAAGGGCCGCAGATAGCAACTGCGCTCGACGTTCATCTCTTGGCAATCTACCTTTGTCATTACTCATTGAGTGCATCTTAATGGCAGAATTGCCACATATGAAAGCGCTGGTTGCACCTGGACGCAAATTAACTAATGATGAATTAGCCAGATATTCGCGCCACCTTCTTATTCCTGATATCGATGAAGTTGGTCAGGCTCGACTATTAAATGCAAAAGTCCTATGTGTCGGCGCGGGGGGACTTGGATCACCCACAATCTTGTATCTTGCCGCAGCCGGAGTAGGCACCATCGGGATTTTAGATTACGACAATGTAGAGATATCCAATTTACAGCGCCAGGTAATCCATACCGAGGCAGATTTAGGTAAGAGTAAAGTCGAGAGCGCTGCTTCCAAAGTTCGCGCGCTAAATCCTTCAATAAATTTAAATCTACATGAAGAAAAATTGACTGAAAATAATGCTATTGAAATCTTCAAAGATTACGATCTAATAATTGATGGAACTGATAATTTTGCAACTCGGTATCTGATCAATGATGCGGCAGCGATTTTAGGTAAACCATACATTTGGGGAAGTATTTATAGATTTGATGGACAGGTTTCAATATTCTGGAGCCAACACGGACCTTGCTATCGTTGTGTGTACCCAACGCCACCCGCCCCCGGTTTGGTACCAAGTTGTGCCGAAGGTGGAGTACTTGGAAGTTTGTGTGGCGCAATCGGAACTATTCAAAGCACTGAAGCGATCAAATTAATCACCGGAATCGGCGAACCATTGATTGGAAAGCTCTTGATTCACAACGCACTGGATAACAGTTACTTAAAGGTCAAAGTCGAACCTAGCGCTATTTGCCCAATCTGCAGTGGTTCGCAGAGATCTTTGCTACCAAGTTATGAGGCTTTCTGTGGTTATACCGACAAAGAAGCGCTGCTTGGAATCGATGTTAAGGATCTTGAAGAACTATTTGATGCCAAGGAACCAATATTCCTAGTGGATGTGCGCGAGCCCGAAGAGTTTGCGACAGGTGCGATTGGTAACGCGCAATTAATGCCAGTTAGCCAATTTGTCGATGGAAGCGCACTTAAGAAATTACCGAAGGACCAAAAAATAGTGCTTTATTGCCGTAGCGGAATTAGATCCGCAAATTGTCTGGCAATTGTTAAATCTGCTGGATTTTTTAACTCAACCCATTTAGCGGGCGGTATCCTCGCCTGGAATTCGAAGGTAAATTCATGAGCCAAAAGCGTGCGCTATTTGTGCATGCCCATCCTGATGATGAGACCATCAACAATGGGGCCACCATGGCACAAATGATCGAAGATGGAATTGGAGTAACTCTGATCACTTGCACACGGGGGGAAGAAGGCGAAGTTTTAGTTCCTGAGCTTTCACATTTGGCAAGTAGCGCTGAAGATAATCTTGGTGCACATCGTGAAATTGAACTTGCAAATGCCATGAGCAAACTTGGAGTGGTCGATCACAGGTTTTTGGGGAAATCTAGGATCTATCGAGATAGTGGAATGTTAGATACTCCTTCAAATCAACGTCCAGATTGTTTTTGGCGCGCAGATGTCGAAGCAGCTTCTAAAGAGTTGGCAGAGATCATTGATGAAGTGAAACCACAAGTAATGGTCACTTACGATGAGATCGGTGGGTATGGCCATCCCGACCATATCCAAACTCATAGGGTGGCAATGCGGGCCGCAGAGCTATCAAACTGGAAGATTCAAAAGATCTATTGGAACATCATGCCAAAATCGATAGTCAAGCAAGGCATGGATGCCATGAAAGAACTTGGAAGTGACTTCTTTGGCGCGGAGAACATTGATGAACTGCCATTTGTCAAAGATGATTCCTTTGTGACTACGGTGATCCATGCGCCTAATCAAGTTGAGAAGAAGATGGCAGCCATGAAAGCACATGCCACGCAGATCTCCTTAGATGGCCCTTTTTTTGCGCTATCTAACAACTTAGGAGTCCAAGTATTTGGGGATGAGTACTACACCTTGGTTAAAGGTCAGAAATCTCCACCTTTTGAGAAAGCGTTTAACAACATAGATCTTGAAGTAGATTTATTTTCTGGGGTAGCGCTCTAAATCTATATAAGTGGTGGTGTATGTAGCCCACCGATTCGTATAACTTGATTGCGATGTTATTTGAAGTTGCAACCTGTAGCGCAATCTTAGGTGCAGAACTTTCATATTCAAGCGCACTCAATATCTTTCTTCCTAACCCAGTGCCACGAAGGCTCGGTTCCACCCAGATTCGAGAGAGCACTGCCCAGTCTTGTGAAAATCCCACTCTTCCAACTGCTAAGTAATTTTCACCATCTTTGATACTGAGATACTTCGCTTTACTTCGCATCAAAATTTCGGCAATTGCTTCATCGTTTTGGGTAGCCAACCACTTATTGCTGGGCTCTTCACTAACTTCGAATTCGAAACTGGGTCTGGATTGCGGCGCAGCATCCTTTACCATCACCAATGCATCCATCTGATCACTAAAACCTCTGCTAGTTAATTTTTCATCAAGCGCTTGATGCAGATTTGGTACCAGTTGGATGGTGGGTGATAAGTCTCGCTCTCGATACCACCCGATAACTTCATCGATGAATTCTTGATCATTTAATACCAGCGCAGAGTTTGCTCTTCTAGTTATTCCTTTATCCGCTCTTAAGACCCAACCATTGTGCTCTACTTCGGTTTTGGCTCGCCAGGTTTCATTTAGAACGCGCTCCAGTTCGTAAACTCGCATCGATAAGGGTGCACCACTTGCTGCGGTCCTTGGAACTGGCTCGATTACTTTCCAGATATATATTTCGGCGGGATCGAATGAAACAACCTGACCGTGTCTATTCAATATCGAGGTGGTGGAGATCAGCTCCCCGACCAGGTCGCGATAACCATCTTCATCCCGCAAGCGGATAGTGACCCGCTTTCCAATTTCGCGCTCTGAGATGCTCGCCACCTGATAATCGTAAGCCTTGCCAACTTAGGTAGAATTCATCCCATGACATACATAATCGCCGAGCCATGTG
>JACCDK011836505.1_pt1 | contig 39686 bp, 42 predicted proteins | sample 7445871 | NCBI WGS metagenome assembly JACCDK01 (sample SAMN15323436, study PRJNA562643) | freshwater metagenome | isolation source: river surface water | place: USA:Blue River Watershed | collected 2017-08-15 | reverse complement strand
TATTAACAAGGATTTGATGAATATTTTATTTGTACTTTCGAACCAAACCGAGTAAATTTGTTACTCAATGTTAGACGCGCTGATCACATCAAAAACACGAGTTCGGCTGTTGGTGAAGTTTTTTCTGAATCCAACGATGAAAGCCTATTTGCGTCAATTGGCCGATGAATTTGGGGAAAGTACCAATGCTGTTCGTGTTGAATTAAACCGTTTGACCGAAGCTGGAATCCTTGAAAGTGAAGCTGTTGGCAACGTGGTGAAGTATAAAGCCAAGCAGTCTCATCCCTTATTTCCTGAAATTCGAAGCATCGTTTCGAAAATGACAGGCTTGGATTCCATCATTGAATGGGTGATTCAACGTTTAGGTGATGTGGAAAATGCTTATTTGATAGGCGATTACGCGAAAGGCCGCGACTCTGGAATCATTGATGTGATCCTCGTCGGGAAAGTGGACAAAGCGTATTTAACAGAATTAATTGAAAAAGCAGAAGATTTAGTGCAACGAAAAATTCGTTACCTCGTAATGAATCAAGTTGAGCTAGAAAACTATAAACTACAACACGAGGAACCGATTTTATTGCTCTGGAGCAAGAATTAATTGGTTTTTTGACATACACTACCTACTACTCACCGCAGCATTTTCCAAAAAATGACTGTGACTGAGGATGGCGAAGCCGTAAGAAAAAGCAAGTGCAAGCAAGACAAAATTTCACGATCACCAAAGCGCATCGAACAGCGCATAACGGACATGAATCGGCTGTGGTTTGGTTGTACGGATTATCAGGATCTGGTAAATCCACGATTGCCAATGCCTTGGAGAAACGATTGTTTGAAATGGGCAATCACACCTATTGCTTGGACGGAGACAATACGCGACTAGGATTAAACAAAGATTTGGGTTTTTCTTCTGTGGATCGTTTGGAAAACGTGAGACGTGTTGCTGAGGTAGCCAAGTTGATGGCAGATGCAGGAATGATTGTGTTGGTTTCCTTGATTACGCCCTATGAAGAACAGCGCTCACTTGTTAAAGAAATTTTGAAAAACGAACGATTTATAGACGTTTACGTGGACTGCGACCAAGCAACCTGCGAACAACGCGACCCAAAAGGACTTTACAAAAAAGCACGTGCGGGAGAAATCTCAAACTTTACCGGAATTTCAGACCCGTTTGAAGAACCCAATATCGAGGCATTTCGAGTAAACTCGACAAAATACGATGTAAATGAATGTGTGATAAGAATCGCGGAGGAATTAACTAAAATTTAGAATTCAGAAGGATGAATTTAGAAAGATGAATTCAGAAATAAGAAGGCAAAATCAGAAAAAATCAATTCTCACATCAAACTTCAAATCCCGAAAGCTTTCGGGACTAACTTCTAACTCTAACTTCTAATATCAAAATTCTAAACTCAACCTTCAAAATTCTAACTTCTAATTTCATATTTCTAACTTCATTTTGAAAAAAGACCTAAAATCTCGCACATTTGAATTTGGAATACAAGTGATAAACTTGGTGGAGGAAATGGAATATAGTCAAACTAAGAAAATTGTCACCAATCAACTTGCCCGTTCCGCAACTTCAGTCGGTGCAAATTACAGAGCTGCGTGCAGAGGAAGGAGCGACAGAGAGTTTATTTCAAAAATGAATATTGTTCTCGAAGAAATTGACGAATGTTGCTTTTGGTTGGAAATAATAAAAAGAAAAGATTGGAAAAACGTCGATGAACTGTTAAAAGAAGCAGATGAGCTTACAGCAATTACAGTTTCAACTTTAAAAACAATGCAAAAAAGATTAAATAACTCCAATTAGAATTGAGAAGGCAGAAGGATGAAGGCAGAAAGAAAAATTAAGAATTCAGAAATTAGAAAGATGAATTCAGAAAAAAGAAAGCAGAAAGTAGAAAAAATCAATTCTCCAATAAATTTCTAAACTCTAACCTCTAATTTCGAAATTCTACCCTCTACCTTCAAAATTCTAACTTCTAATTTCAAAATTCTACCCTCTACCTTCAAACTTCTAAACTCTAAATTCTTCACACTAAATTCATAATTCTCACTTCTAAATTCTAAATTGAAAGACTCCTGGACCGAAATAATATCCCCGAAGCGTTCCTTGCTCGACATCAACCTGAAAGAGTTGTGGCGTTACCGCGATTTGATCATGCTGTTTGTTCGACGAGATTTTGTTTCGCAGTATAAGCAAACGATTCTTGGACCAATTTGGTTATTTATTCAGCCTTTATTTACGACGCTTACCTTTTTCTTCGTGTTCAATCAAATTGCAAAGATTCCAACGGATAATATTGATCCGATTTTGTTTTACCTTTCTGGAATTACGCTTTGGAACTACTTCTCAGATTGCTTTAACAAAACCTCCAATACCTTTGTGGCGAATGCAGGTATATTTGGAAAAGTGTACTTCCCACGTTTGGCAACACCAATTTCAATTGTGATTTCGAACCTCATCAAGTTAGGCATTCAGGTTTTATTATTCTTGGCGATAATGGTTTATCAAATCTTTACCAAAGACATCCAAGTAAACGTGAATATGCACATTCTGATTTTGCCGTATTTGATATTGTTAATGGCAGTTATGGGTCTTGGACTAGGAATTATCTTCTCCGCACTTACCACCAAATACCGCGATTTGAGTTTCTTATTAACTTTTGGAATTCAACTCTTGATGTACGCAACACCCATCATTTACCCTTTGAGCTACACCGGAGGAAAATTACACACCATTATCAGCATGAACCCACTCACACCCATCATGGAAAGTTTCCGCTATGCCTTTTTCAGCATCGGTTCCTTCGATTGGAGCGGTTTGGCTTACACCAGTATTTTTAGTTTCGGCGTCTTGTTTTTAGGAATCATCATCTTCAACCAAGTCGAGAAAAGTTTTATGGATACAGTTTAGGAATTGAGAATTGAGAAGGAAGAATTTAGAATGATCAAAAGGTCCATTTTCTATTTTGATCCACTAAAACGAAAAACACATTTTCAATTATAAATTAATTCTTATCTCTAACTTATTAACCCTCAACCCCTCACAATGACTACCAAACAAAATCTCCTCAAACAGCTTCTCTGGGATACAAACATCTCGTTGGAAGACGTCTCGGCAGTTTTGACCAATGAAAGGCAACGTGTGGGGAGTTTTGATAAAAAGAAAATATTCTCAAAGTGTTTGGAATCCTATTCTTGGTTTACGATATTGGAAATTTTCACCATTCACGAAATAAAGGAATTGCTTACCGAGGAAGTTATTTCTAAATTAAGATCAAAGTCATTACAGCGGAAATATCTGTTTTTACATGAATACTTACAGCAAACTCTATAATTTCCAAAATTTAGTACTCAATGAAGTGGGAGAAATGAATACTCCTTTTTACTTGACCGGTGGTACTGCCTTAGGAAGATTTTACCTCAATCACAGGTGGAGTGATGATTTAGATTTTTTTGTAAACGGAGAAGATGAATTTGGGACGTGGGTAAAACAAATAAGCCAACAGCTAAAAAAAGTTTTTCGTCACGATGCAGCGAGTGATGTGGTAGCAGAAGATTTTTACCGATGTTTTCTAGAAAACGAGAATCTCCATTTAAAAGTCGAGTTTGTTAACGATGTTGAATCTTACACAGGAGCGCCAATCATTTTTGGAAATTTTAAATTAGATAATGTTGAGAATATACTTAGTAATAAACTTTCTGCATTAATTGGACGCGACGAAGCCAAAGATGTCTTTGATATTATCTTCATCTCTTTGAATTATTCGTTTAATTGGAAAACCATTTTTACTGCAGCGAAAGAAAAGGCCTTGATGAACGAACTTGATATTTTACAGCGCTTAACAACCTTTCCAATTGAATTGTTTACGGAAGTTAGGTGGCGAAAAGATCTAATTGATTTGAACCAATATTCAGAATGGTTAAAACAAATCGCACTTGATTTTTCACTTGGAAATGACAACTCTTTGGGAGAAGATAAAATGAACATTAAAAACGCGAAACCGAATTTATAAAATTCAGAAAGATAATGGCAAAAACAGCAAAACATTAACACGATTATAAACTGTACCTTCTAAATTCAAATCCCAAAAGCTTTCGGAGCTAACTTCTAACTTCTAATTTCTACCTTGAACCCAAACACAAACATCTTCATCGCAGGCCACAAAGGAATGGTAGGAAGCGCCGTGGTGCGAAGCCTTGAAAAAGCGGGATACCAGAATTTGGTGGTAAAAAATAGAACTGAACTTGATTTGACCAATCAAACGGAAACAAGAGAATTTATCCGAAACGAAAAAATTGAAGTAATTATTGATGCGGCGGCAAAAGTTGGGGGAATATTGGCAAACGATACTTATCCTTATGATTACATAATGCAGAACATGTTGATTCAAAACAACTTGATTCAAGCCGCAGTTGAAAGTAAGATTCAAAAATTCATTTTCTTGGGAAGTTCGTGCATATATCCGAAGATGGCGCAACAACCATTGAAAGAAGAATACCTATTAACGGGCCCACTCGAACCAACCAACGAATGGTATGCGATAGCTAAGATTTCAGGAATTATGGCTTGCAGAGCGGCGAGAAAACAAATGGGGCTGAATGCAATTAGTTTGATGCCAACCAATTTATATGGTTTCAACGATAATTTCGATTTGAACGGATCTCATGTGCTACCGGCTATGATTCGTAAGTTTCACGAGGCAAAGGAAAATAATACGAATGTTACTCTTTGGGGAACTGGAAGCCCATTCAGAGAGTTCTTACACGTGGATGATATGGCAGCTGCAACCTTGTTTGCCCTTGAAAATGATTTAGAAGACGATTTATACAACGTGGGTTTTGGAACTGACTTAACCATAAAAGAACTTGCAGAGCTGGTTCAAAAAATCGTTGGCCATCAAGGAGAAATCATTTGGGACACAAACAAGCCCGATGGCACACCTAAAAAACTGATGGATAGCAGCAAATTGAGAAATCTCGGTTGGGAACCAAAAATCAACTTAGAAGAAGGAATACAGATCACTTACAAATGGTTCCTCGAAATGCTAAAATCTGATCAAAACCCAAAGGGAATTTAATACTAAAAATGAATTAGTTGTATTTACAAAAAATGTCATATCTCCCACCCCAACTTTCACACAGCATTAGCAAAGTTCAAAGCGCAGTTGCGGTTCGTGTAGGTGTAGCCGGAACATTAGAACCAAAGCACGAAGCGCATGAACGAGCGATCCGAAGGAAATGCCTAATGAAAGTTGAAATGCAGTTTTTGCCTTACTTTTTTCTGCTACGGCAAAAAAGTAAGATTAATAATTTTAGCAATGAGGATTATGTGGGTAGCAAAATCTTACCAGCGCTAGACCTTTTTGTTCCTTTTTGGGGCAACTTAGCAAAGCGATCTCACTGACCTTAGGGTAGTTATGCCAAAAAGGAAGTAAGATTTAAATAAAATAAAAGTTGAAATTGAAAAACAACCAATGAAAACAGCCTTAATCACCGGAATCACCGGACAAGACGGTGCCTACCTCGCTGACTTCCTCCTCAAAAAAGGATATACCGTTCATGGCATAAAGCGAAGAGCATCAAGCATCAATACCCAACGTATCGATCACTTGTATGAAGATCCACACAATCCCAATCCAAAATTGCGTTTGCATTATGGAGATTTGACTGATTCAACCAACCTCATTCGTATTATCCAAGAAGTTCAACCGGATGAAATTTACAATTTAGGAGCGATGTCTCACGTTAAAGTAAGTTTCGACTCTCCAGAATATGTGGCAAATGTAGATGGAATCGGAACACTGAGAATCTTGGAAGCGGTTAGAATTTTGGGATTGATTAATAAGACACGCATTTACCAAGCTTCTACCTCCGAACTGTATGGACTTGTACAAGCTGTTCCGCAATCAGAGACCACGCCATTTTATCCGCGTTCTCCTTATGCAGTTGCTAAGTTGTATGGGTATTGGATCACGGTAAACTACCGCGAAGCGTATGGAATGTATGCCTGCAACGGAATTTTATTTAACCATGAATCTCCGCAGCGAGGAGAAACCTTTGTAACGCGTAAAATTACCCGAGAAGTTGCCAAGATTGCCTTGGGACAATCGGATGCTCTTTACTTGGGTAACTTAAACGCACAACGCGATTGGGGACACGCAAAAGATTACATCGAAGCTATGTGGTTGATGCTACAACAAGAAAAACCGGAAGATTTTGTTATTGCCACTGGAATAACCACCACTGTGCGTGATTTCGTGAGAAAAGCATTCAACATCGTAGGTATTGAACTAGCATTTGAAGGGGAGAATGAACAAGAAATTGCCAAAGTAAAATCTTGCAGCAACCCTACTTACCAATTAGAAATTGGAAAAGTTGTGGTGCGTGTAGATCCGCGCTATTTCCGCCCAACAGAAGTGGACTTACTCATCGGTGACGCCACCAAAGCCAACGAAAAACTAAACTGGAAACCAAAATACGACTTGGATAGTTTAGTGGAAGAAATGGTGTTAAGTGATGTTCAATTATTTCAAAAATGAGATATTAGAATATGAGCACAGTTATTGACGTCGAAAACCTCTACAAACAATACCGCCTCGGACAGGTAAGTACCGGCTCTATCGCCCATGACTTAAACCGCTGGTGGCATACCGTGCGCGGCAAAGAGGATCCGTATGAAAAAATTACAGGGGTTAATAATCGTGAAGATAGCGGAAGTAATGACTACGTCTGGGCCTTACAAGACATCAATTTCTCAGTAAAACAAGGTGAAGTATTGGGTATTATTGGTAGAAACGGCGCAGGGAAAAGTACCTTATTGAAAATTCTCTCTAAAGTAACCTCTCCTACCAAAGGAAATATAAAAGTAAAAGGAAGAATTGCCTCGCTTTTAGAAGTTGGGACAGGCTTTCACCCGGAATTGACTGGCAGAGAAAATATTTTCTTAAACGGTGCCATTCTCGGGATGACCAAAAGTGAAATACGCTCCAAGTTTGATGAAATTGTGGCTTTTTCTGGTGTGGAAAAATACATTGATACCCCTGTAAAACGATACTCCTCTGGTATGTATGTTCGTTTGGCTTTTGCCGTGGCTGCAAACCTTGAACCCGAAATTCTTATTGTAGATGAAGTTCTCGCTGTTGGCGATGCCGAGTTTCAAAAGAAATGTCTCGGAAAAATGAAGGATGTTAGTGGGGAAGGGAGAACAGTGTTGTTTGTGAGTCATAATATGGGTGCGATTGAGGACCTCTGTTCACAAGCAATGTATATGGAAAATGGTAAAATGATAAGTATTGACAATACTCGATCTACTATAACAACCTATTTGAATTCTTATTTTGATCGATCTAATCTTTCTATGAGTTTCGAAAATGCAAAAAGAGAAGGAAATGGAATTATTAGGTATTTGAATTGGGAATTATTGAATAGTCAAAATGTTCCAATTTCAAGGGTTACCTGTGGTCAAGATTTTAAATTTAAATTTCACTTTGAAGTTGTATATCCTCAGAAATTAGATACACTTCATTTTTCAATAACAATATCAGATGAGAGAGATAATACATTAGCCCATATTAGTAATTCTGTGGCGAATGGTATAGAATTTAAAATTGATGAAATAAAGAAAACAGGAACAGTTGTTTGTGAAATATCTAATTTTTCATTGCAGCCTGGATTGTATTTGCTTCATTTTTTCTGTAGTGACTTAAAGGAGGTTTTTGATGAAATCCCATTTGCAGGCACATTAGAAGTTGAGGCTGGAAATTTCTTCAATTCTGGTAAGCTTCCTCCTAAAGGAACATTACTCGTTCAAAATAACTGGACAATTCACTAATAAAATTTTGAAAATTCTTTTCGTAATAAATTCAATAGAACTCGGAGGTGCAGAGACATTTTTACTCCGCTTAATAAATGAATTAAAAGAAAATCATTCTGTTCAACCTTTTTTATATGAACTGAAGCCCATTTCTAAAAATAAAGAATTTAGAAAGTACTTTGTACAGACATCTCAAGTTGAATTATTACCCACTTATGAAGAGAAAGAAGGATTTTTAGACTTTTTAGGTTGGAAATTGAATGCACTATTTTACAAGCTTTTTAAGAAACCATTTTATCTGAGATGGAATGAAAATAGGAAAAAAGCCTATTTCATTAATTTCATTAAAAAAAATAAAATTGATATAATAAACAGTCATCTTGTGGCATCTGATCAATTTGTGGCAAGCTACTTAAAACCAATCTCAAACTTGCCCTGGGTCGCCACAAGCCAAGGTTGTTATAATGATATTAATGATGTTGATGTGGCAAAAGTTATCGCAGAAAATGTAGATGGACTAACCTATGTTGCGGAAAAAAATTTAGAATTATTTCAGCAATTTTCTATTGTAGTACCATCAAATAAAAAACTGATTTATAATAGTATGCAAGCTCCATCAACTGAGTTGAAACATAGCAAAACAGAGCTTGGAATTAATATGGATGCCATTCTTGCCATTCATGTCTCTCGATCAATACCAGAAAAAGGTATGGAAGAGTCTATTCAAGCAGTTATTCAAGCAAAAGAAGATGGATGCTCTGAATTGCATTTAGCTCTAATAGGGCCTGAAAATGAGTACTATAAAACCTTAAAATTGAACTATTCATCGTATTCGAATATTCATTTTTTAGGAGAACATTTGAATCCGATTGAATGGGTGCAAATAGCTGATATCGGAATTTTACCCACTTATTTCCCAGGAGAAAGTTGCCCAAGTACAATTGTTGAGTATTTGGCTTGCAAGCTTCCCGTGATTTCAACAGAAATTGGTGAAATTCCAAAAATGATTCAATACAATGGAAAATCAGGAGGAATATTGATTCCATTAGAAATAAATGGAAAACCATCAGTTGATTCACTTTCAAAAGCGCTTCATGCTATGTATTCAAATCCTAATTTAAGAAAGGATTTAGGATCAACTGCCTTTCAAGCCTTTGCTAAATTCGACATTGCAATTGCTGCTAAGGAATACATGAAAATATTTGATAAAGCTCTTGCAAGGTCTTAAGAAAATATTAAAAAAAATCGGTCTTTATTCTGTAATCACCAACTTTTATGATAAATACATTCATAAGCGAAGGTTTTTTAAACTTAAAAGACAAATTGAGGAGCTTGAAACAAATAAACGAATTTTCTTTTTCTTTCCATTTTATCATATAGGTGGAGCGGAACTCGTTCATCTCAATATTGTTCGTAGTGTAAAGGATCAACCAACTTTAACATTTTTCACTTTGCCTTCTGGAGACGAAGACTTAAAGAATGATTTTTTCAATGCGTCTCGATGTTTTGATATTCAATTATTTATAAGGAATCCAAAAGAAAAAAAAAGTCTGATTAAAATTATTTCTCAAAAAATTAATGAGCAAGAAAATCCAGTTGTTTTCGCCTGTCATAGTTCCTTTTTTTATGAAATTCTACCTCATTTAGGCGAAAAAGTAAAAAGAATTGATTTAATTCACGCGTTTACAGGAATTGATGAGCCTGGTCATGAAAAAGAGAGTTTACCCTTTTTAAAAATGTTGAACAAACGTGTTGTAATCACCAACTACGTTAAATCACAATTACAAGATTTATACAAAGAAAAAGGAATCGATAAAAATGAATCCGAAAAAATCCAAGTTATCTATAACGCTACTAATTTGCCCCCTTTTTCCGAAAACATAAAAGAGAAAATTACGCTTCTCTTTGTTGGAAGAAATAGTCCTGAGAAGCGAATCTATTTGATTGGTACAATGGCCAGTCGCTTGAAACAAATGAACTATAATTTTGAGATGGTACTCATTGGTGCTAATTTGGAAATGGGAATTAATTTTGAGGATAGAACTTCCTGCACATTTTTGGGAGCACTTTCTCAGGATGAAATTACTGAGTGGTACCAGAAAGCACATGCTGTTTTAATTACTTCAAGAAGAGAAGGTTTCCCAATGGTTTTTATGGAGGGAATGATGTTCGGATGTGTTCCGATCTCAACTAATGTTGGCGGAATTCCAGAGTTAATTAAAAACGAAGAAACAGGAATATTGATTGAAAATAGTTTGGAGGAGGATGAACTGATTGAAGGGTTTATAAAAGAAATAATTCATCTACTTGAATCCAAAGAAAAATATGATAAAATCTCTTCCTCTTGTTCAGAATTTGCAAAACAGCATTTTTCAATGGAAAGATTTATGAAAGAATATAGAAACTTATTAATATTAGACGGTGAAGCAGCCTAAAGTTTCATTTATTATTCCTTATTTCAATGCAGGACTAACGATAGATGAAACGATTTCGTCCATCCAAAACCAATCTTATAAAAACTATGATATTTGGTTAATTAATGACGGATCAACAGATGCTTTTTCAATAAAGAAACTAGAAGAATTAAAGCATATTGAAAAATTAACTCTTCTTCACATACCCAACAGTGGTCCTGGAATAGCTCGAAATATTGCTATTGAAAAAACAGATGCCGAATTCATATTTCCATTAGATTCAGATGATAGGATAAAAAAAAATGCAATCATTGAATCTTTGGAAGAATTTGAAAATGAATCAAGTCTAGGGGTTGTATTCGGTAATGGTGAGTTTTTTGGTGAATCAAATGGTATTAAACGTCAAATGTTACCCGATGAATGGAGCTTTTTTATAATTAATCCAATTGCCAATGCTGCTCTTATTAAAAAAGAGATTTTTGGTGATATCGGTTATTATGATGAGAACTTAAGTAGGCCTGGATTAGAGGACTGGGAACTTTGGATTAGAGTTTTTTTTTCAAAATGGAAGATGAAGCATATAAATAAAGTGTATTTTGAAATTAGGGTTCAAAAATCTTCTAGAACATATCGAGAAGCAAATAAGAACCTTGACGAAATTTACAAATATGTTTATTCGAAACATGCAAAACTATTATTTGATACATATAAAACATTATATTATCGAAATAGGCAGCTTAACAGTTCACTTGATAAAAGGATTGGTGCTTTCTTTCTTTCACCTTATCGTTTTTTAAAAAAGATAATAAAATGAGTAAATTTTTAAAAATATCAGAATTCGATTTATTAGAATTTGGAAAAAAATTCAATAAAGATTACTTGACAAATAATCCTTTTCCTAGTATTTCATTCACAGATTTTTTTAACGAAGAGGATCTAGACAATATTCTTAAAGAATTCCCAGATTTATCAAATAAAGCTGATTTTTCATTTCAAAATCAAAATGAAAATAAATTAGCGACTAAAGGAGAGTATAAACTTGGACCAAATGCGAAAGAATTTATTCGTTTTTTAAATTCTCAAGTTTTTCTTGATTTCTTATCTAATTTAACAGGGATTAAGCATTTAATTCCTGATCCAACTTTGGCAGGCGGAGGTTACCATGAATTGAAGCCTGGAGGATTCTTAAAAATACACAGTGATTTCAATAAACACCCAGACACAAAATTAGACCGAAGAATTAATGTTTTGGTTTACCTTAATAAGGATTGGAAGACAGAATATGGTGGTCAATTTGAGTTATGGAACGAGGATATGAGTACTTGTGTTAAAAAAATTGAACCATTGTTTAATACAATGGCCATATTTTCAACAACGAGCAAATCGTTTCATGGAAATCCAGAAGTAATTCAATGCCCAGAAGGGATGAGTAGAAAGTCCATTGCTATGTATTACTATACTAATGGTAGACCTGAACATGAAATACTAGAATTTTTAGAGGATCACTCAACCATTTTTAAAGCAAGACAAAATATTGATAATCTTGAAGAAACGGAAAGTTATGTTAACGAAAGGATTTCACGTAAGAAAAAAGAGAAAAAAAGAGAGAAAAGGATACAGTTCTTAAAAGAAATAATTCCTCCTTTTTTATTAAAATTTTTAAAAAAAAGTAATTAAGTGATTAAATCTTTACTTACAAATAAAATTAGATTTTGAATAAGCTAAATAATTTTGACCTCCTTCGATTTTTAGCAGCTTCCTTTGTAATCATAACACATTCGTACTCACTATCAGGAAAAGGAGAAATGGATCTTTTAACTAATTTTTCAAAAGGAACGCTATCATTTAGTCATTTGGGTGTTGCTATATTTTTTGTGATAAGTGGTTATTTAATCTTAAATAGTGCGATCTACTCAAGTTCGGCAAAATCCTATTTTTGGAAAAGACTTTTACGAATTTTACCTGGTTTGGTTGTTGTCTTGTTAGCCAGTGTTTTTGTATTAGGCCCCATATTAACAAGTAAATCAGTTTTCTCTTATTTTGCGGATATTGAAACGTATAAACATTTATTTACAATTTCAATTTACAATATTAACCACTTAAATCTTCCGGGCTTATTTTCAGAGAATTATAATTCAGCTGTTAATGGTTCATTGTGGACTTTGCAATATGAATTCACGTGTTATTTGATCGTTGCATTATTAATATTTGTGATTAAATCGAAAAATTTAAAATTGACTTATATTGTTTATTTTTTATTTATATTGCTTATTTCAGCAAGATTTCTTTTGGGAGATAGATATTTTTGGTTCAATTACAGCTCGCCCTATTTGTTAAATCTCAATATAATGTATTTAACCGAATGGTGTATCTATTTTACGGCAGGGATGGTTTTATATTTGATAAAAGATAAGTTCGATTATTTCAATTGGCTTACTTTTCTTTTACTTGGACTGTACATTCTTTTGATTATCTTTAATTATTTATCTACGGCCAGATTAGCTTTATATTTTTTAGTTCCTGTAGTTACTTATTATTTTGCTTTTTCAGTTAAATCAGTTCAAATTCCGACTCAAATTGGTGACATATCTTATGGTATCTATATTTATGCATTTCCAATTCAACAAACAATCTTAAATTTCTATCCATCCATCAAGGTGGAGTATTTTATTATCGTAAGCATTATATGCGCAATACCATTCGCTTTTTTGTCCTGGCACTTTATCGAGAAAAAAGCGTTGAAGTTTAAAAATTATTTCTAAATTTTTTTATGCTCCAAAAAATTTCAAAGCAAAAAAAGTTCACAAAAACAGATGTTGAATTGTATGCGCAATTAACGGGCGATTACAATCCAGTGCATTTTGATGAAGAATTCGCAAAAACAACTATTTTCGGCAAACCTATTGTTCACGGTCCTTTGGTCTTGACTTTTGTAACAACACTTTTTGCTACGGATTTACCCGGTCCAGGAACAGTGTACTTGGCTCACGATGTAAAATACATAAAGCCAGTGTATATAGGTGATGAAATAACAGCCATACTCGAGGTAGAGGAAATCACAGAGAAAAATCATATTTTAATCACTACGACTTGTGTCAATCAACACAATGAAATCGTTTTAACAGGATTGGCTCGTTTGAAAAAAATGTAATGAAGTTTAGAAAAGTTGATTCGGGTGATCAAGAAAGCATTTTAGCAATGTTTAATGCCTTGGATAAAAGCATACCAAGTCATGAATTGAAAAAACGGCTTTTCACAAAACAATTTAATTGCGAAGAGGATTTTTACGGCATTGTCATTGAGGATAATAACAAAATAATCGCCTATTTGGGACTTATTTTTGTACATCGTAAAATAGAGGGTGAAATCCATAAGTTTTGTAACCTAACAAGTTTTCTAATTGATCCAGCATACCGAGGACAGAAATTAACACACCGAATTATTGATGAGGTGATTAAATTGGGAGATTATACCATTACTGCAATTACACCCATTCCGTCCTTATACAATATGTACGAATCGAAGGGACTCAGGAAATTATCAGATTACCGAACGGTTTTTTGGAAAACTCGCTCTAGTTATAAAAATTGGAAAATTATAACCGAGGAGAATTTAATCGAAAAGAATCTGGATAAGGAAAATCTCCAAATCTACAAAGACCATTCAAAATTTAATTGCGTCAATTTAGTCATCTCAGATGAGAATGACTATGTGTTAATTACAGGTAAAAAATACCACGCTCAATTGCGCAAATTCAAAACAGGAAGAGTAATAAATTATTTTGATTTTTTTCTTCGAAAGGTTATCAAAAAAAGTATTTTAGATAAAAAAGTGGATACGCTTGAAATCGCCTATTGTTCAGATTATAAAAGCTTGATAAAAAACTTTAAGGAAATACAATGGTTGATTTCAGAATCGATAAACGTGGAAGGTCTAATCCTGCGAGAAGATATTATTGACTTAAAAAGTCTAAAAAGGTATAAGAAAAATCGTTTTTGGAGGGCAAGGCAATTATACCTATCCAGTAAATTAGAACCGCATCAATACGACACCTTGTATTCGGAAATCTTTATTTTGGATTTAGAATAAATGAATTCCTTTATCAAAAATAAAATTCTCGGATTTTTTGTTAAAACAAATGGTTTTTTTTCAAAACTGTTATTTGGTGGAAAAGCACATATTTTTATGCTCCATCGTGTTTTGCCGGAAAAATTGCGTATAAAATATGATTACAATATAGATTTAGCTATTACACCCGAAGCGCTGGAATCATTTATTCAATATTTTCAAAAAAAAGGATTCAAGTTTATTTCATTAGATGAACTTTCCGAAAAATTAGAAAGTAGAAAATGGGGGAAAGACAAATATATTTGCTTTACATTGGATGATGGATACCGCGATAACATTACTTACGGCTTGCCTATTTTTGAAAAATATCAAGTTCCGTTTACAATTTACGTAACGAATTGTTTTCCAAATGGATCTGCTCATTTTTGGTGGTACTGGTTGGAAGAAAAGATAAAAAACGAAGAAGAAATTACTTTTCGTCACGTTACCTACCCTTCAGAGTCGAACGAGGAAAAAATAAATACTTACAATGCAATCAGAGAAGAAATTAAGAATTGTTCACCTTCTGAACGAGAAGAATTGACCACTTATTTTTTTCAAAAAACAGAGGAATCTATTACAAAAGAATGTGAAGATTTAGCCTTGAATTGGGAAGAGTTAAAGACCATATCAAATCATTCACTTATAACTCTGGGTGCTCACACAAGCAATCATTATTCATTGGTGCATTTATCGGATTTAGAAATGCAAAAAGAAATTGAAGTTGGAAAAATTGAATTAGAAAAAAACCTAGAAAAAGAGATTTGCCATTTTGCTTATCCATACGGGAGTTTGAAGGATGCAAATGATCGTGATTTTACTTTTGTTAAGAATCTAGGATTTAAAACAGCCACGTTAAATCATCCAGGGAATGTTTATTCTTCTTCCCTGTCAAATAGATTATTCCTTCCACGATATGCCTTGGGAAATAATACCAGTGCTAAAAGATTTGAAAATTACTTGAACGGAATTCAACATTTTAGCACAAATGGTTGGTCAAAAAAACCAGTTTAATGAAAGATATCCTGCTTTCCGTAATTATTGTTCATTATAAGACTCCTCAATTATTGCTTGATTGTGTCAAATCACTTTGGGATAATAGTGATGGAATCAAGTTGGAGGTGGTGGTTGTAGATAATGAATCTAAAGACGAAAGTGAGCTGCTTGTTTTGAAGGCTTTTCCTCAAACCAAATGGATTCAATCCGGATACAATGCTGGATTTGCAAGGGCAAATAATTTAGGCATTCGAAATTCACTGGGTAAATACATTTTGCTATTAAACCCAGATTCGTTTATAAAAGATGATTTTTTGGAAAAAATGCTTACTGCCTATCAAAACTTAAATGAAGAATATAATTTAGGCCTATTGGGATGCCGTATAGTATCATCAGTCAATGGGTCATTATTAGTGGGAACTGGAAGTGGCTTTCAAGGACTTATTAAATATGTGAAAGCAAATCCATTGGTAATCAAGTTTTTTCCAAATTACGTAACAAAAAAAATATACAATGCAGAAAAAATGCATTATGAAAATCATGAGGTCGATTTTGTAAGTGGTGCTTGCGTAATGATTGAGCGTGAAAAAATCGAAAAACATAATTTGTTTTTAGACGAAGATTTTTTCTTGTACTACGAAGACGTTGAATGGTCGTTTCGTGTAAAGAAATCAGGACTCATCAATTATTTCTTTTCAGAAACCGAAGTTTATCATGTGAACAGTGCTAGTACAGATGCAAACCCATTAAAAAATAAAATAGTTCTTGCATCTGAATTTTTGTATTTTTATAAAACGTTAAGGACGTTTCAATTTTGGTTGCTGAAACGACTGATTTTTTTGAATTTTCGCCTGAACATGTTTCTTTTAAAGAGAAGAAATCAAGTTGAATTATTGACTCAGGAAAGTGAGAATAGAGTTCAAGTAGTAAATGTCTTACGAAGGATAGAAAACGAATTCCTTAAAAAACCTTCATCGGCAAAGAACTATTTAAAGTATGATAATTAGAATTGTAGGAAAGGTTTTTCCAAAGCGAAATAAAGCACTGCTTCAAAAAAAAGTGCTGGAGTTAAAAGAGTTGAGAAAACATTCTAACGAAATTGCCATTTGCGGAAGCCCAACAGAAGGAAGTTGGTTGGGTGTTGCAAATGCCACTTACAGTTTATTTCCCGATAAAACATATTCATTTCCTCAATGGTATTCTCATCCTGTTTTCAATGAAAAAGAAATGAAAATTTGGAATACTGAATTAGTGAATTTAGCATTCACAAAAATCACAATTTCAGGATTCGCCCCTTTCTTTTTTGATTTTATTGCTGAATTTGGACAGCAGCAGGATATAGATGTAATTTACCACGGTACATGGAGCGAAATGCACGATAAAACTCAAAGGGATTGGATGGCAAGATTGTTTCAGTTGACTAGGACCGGAAAAATCAAGAAACTTGGTTTTATTAAAAAAGGAATGGCAGAAACGGTGAATCAATTATATGGCTTCGATTGCAAACATATTCCTTTACCTCCTCCAAAAATACCAAAGGGTCTTCAAAAACTGAATTTGGATAGAAGTAAATTTCACATAGGTGTTTTTGGCGCTGATACCTTTAACAAAAACTTGCATAATCAGGTGGTGCACGCTTTGCTTCTTGAAAATGCAATAATTCATGTTTTGGACAAAAGTATTTTTGAATATTTAAATATGAGTAATCGAATTGTGGAACATGGAAAAAATCTACCGAAAGAAAAATTTCTTCAAATTTTAGGCTCCATGGATTTAAATCTCTATATGAGCTATTCCGAATCTTGGGGTTTGGTGGCTTATGAGAGTGAGGCGATGGGAGTGCCTTGTTTATACTATAATAAAGATTTAAACTGGAGTGATTTAATTAATCATTATAATCCTGCAAAAATTGTATAGAAAAATAGTATTCAATATTTACATTTACTTCGCTTCTAATTTGCCGAAAAGCTACGATAGATTCGGTTCAATTTCAAAAAACATCAGGTATTTCCTTGCATCTAGAATAATTAAAAAATGTGGGAAGAATGTCAATTTCGAAAAAGGAGCATCATTTGGTTATGATTTGGAAATAGGTGATAACTCGGGTGTAGGAATAAATGCACAACTTTCTTTAGGAGTGAAAATTGGGAATAATGTGATGATGGCACCAGAGGTTGTGATACTTACCTCAAATCATGCCCACACCAAAACAGATATTCCAATGATGTTTCAAGGATCGGAAGGATTCAAGGATGTAATTATTGAGGATGATGTTTGGATTGGACAACGTGCAATTGTTCTGCCTGGCGTTAATTTAAAAAAAGGCACCATTGTGGGTGCAGGAGCGGTGGTAACTAAAACCTTTCCACCCTATTCCATCATTGGTGGCAACCCTGCTCGATTAATTAAATCAAGAATCGAAGATTGAAGATAATTCATATAATACCGAATCTTAAAAAAGGCGGCGCAGAACGAATGGCAATTGAGATTTGTGCTCAATTAAGTAAAAATCAATCCTTAAATGTTATCCTGATTTATTTGGAAAATTTAAATTATTACGAGAATCAAACTCAAAATTTAAATGTTAAATTAATCGAGTCGTCTGTTACTCCTTCTATAACCTCAAAGAATAAAATACAGATATCCGAATTAAAAGATTTTATTGAAAATTTCAAACCGGATATCATACATACACATCTGTTCAAGGCAGAAATTATAAGTCGTTTCTGTCTAAACTATCAAGCCAAATGGTTTACTCATATTCACGATAATATGGTGCAATTAGAATATTGGTCTTGGAAAAATATTTTTAATAAATCAAAAATTACAAATTCTTTTGAGAAAAGACTTCTTTTTCATTTGTATAATAAAAATGGAGGAACACATTTCATCGCCATCTCGAAACATACAGAATCATACATCAAATCTGTTCAATCCAAATACTCGGTAACATTATTACACAATGCAATCGACGTTAAACGCTTCCAAAAACCTGCAGATTTTTTGATAGGAAATGAAAATAGTGAACTTAGATCTGTCATCGACAAACGTTCCTTAACCCTAAAAATAATCAATATAGGGTCTTTTTTACAAAAAAAAAATCAAACATTTATTTTGGAAATTATCCTAGAATTAAATCATCAGGGTGTAAATACTACATGTATTTTTCTTGGTGATGGGCCGTATAAAGAAGCCGTTGAAAAAAGAGCATCAGAAATGGGGATTTCAGAACAATGTCAATTTCTTGGAAATGTTGAAAATGTTGAGGAGTACTTGTGGCAATCGGATGTCTATGTCCATACAGCCACATACGAACCCTTGGGATTAGTCCTACTAGAAGCAATGGCAGCAGGACTGCCGGTTGTAACCTTAGATGGAGGAGGAAACCGAGATATAATGAAGAATAGTAAAACTGGATTTTTAATTGAAAAACAAGATCCTAAAGAATTTACCGAACGAATCTTGGAAGTATATCAAAATAAAGAAATAAGTGACTTTAATGCCGAATTCGCAAAGCAATTTGATATAGAATCATATTGCGATAAACTTCTCACTTTGTACAAGCATACTAAAGAAAAATCAATAACATATTAATTACCCCGTCTTCTGGAGGAAGATAATTATTCAACCACTTTGCCCAAAAACCTCATTCTTTTTTGCGATAACTACCCAATTGGACTTGGAGAATTTTTCCTAGATGATGAAATGAAAATTGCAGAATCGTTTTTTGAAAGAATTATTGTAATTGTACCAAAAGAACAATATCAAGCATTTGAACACTATATAAGTCCAAAAATGATCCTGCATAAATGGTCATTTAAGAGAGATTTTGGAGTAATCATGAAATCTCTTCCATTTGTTTTTTCTTCAACAACAATTAATGAGATTTATAGAACAAGAGCACAAACAAAATTTAAAAATAGAATTAAAATAGCAATTAATGATGTTCTAAAATCAAGCTATTTAATGAATGAAATTCAAGCAATACTAACAAAGGAACAAATAAATCCAAAAGAAAGTGTTTTCTATTCTTATTGGCATGATTACAAGGCATTGGCATTAGCACGATTAAAGCAAAAAATCAAAGGAACTTTTATTTCTAGAGCACACTCCTCTGAAATCTTTGCGTTTAGATCTACCTTCAATTATTTACCATATAAAAGATATATTCTTTCAAGCCTAGATCAAACTTATACTGTCTCGGATATTGGAAAAACGGAGCTTGAGAAATATATCAAGGAAAAAGATATTGAAAAAGTTTCAGTAAGCAGATTAGGAAAACAAAATCTAAGAATACCCTTATTATTATTTGAAAAAATGGATGATAAAATCATCATTTGCAGTTGCAGTCATTTTAATCATTTAAAACGGGTGCACCTTGTCCCGAGAATATTAAAGAAAGTAAATATACCAAACATTCATTGGGTCCATTTTGGGTGGGGGTATCCTGAATACGAGAAAATGGTATACGATGAACTTCAAGATACTAGATTTACTTTTGAGCTGAAAGGTGAGACTGAAAATGAAAACATTTTAGATTTTTACAGTACTAATTTTGTGGATCTATTTATAAATTTGAGCACACACGAAGGAATTCCAGTAAGTATTATGGAAGCATTCTCTGCCGCAATACCAGTTCTAGCAACTAATGTTGGTGGGGTAAGTGAGATAGTGGACGAAAACTGCGGGTTTTTAATTGAAAAAGAATTTAATATTGATTTGGTTGCAAAGAAACTTGAGGCCTATTTAAAGGCTTCAAAAGACATTCAGACTGATAAAAGAAGAAATGCTCGCTCACAGTGGAAAAATAAGTATAATGCGGAGAAAAATTACCATGACTTTTATAAACAATTAGTGTTTAATGCTAACTAAGTTATTTTCATATTTTCAATATAAACTATTAAAATGGTTTAAACCCGAAATAATCGGTAACCCAAAACGATTTTCTAAAAATATCGGTAGGAACGTTGGTATCAGTAATACCACACATATTTCAAACAAGGGAAATAATTTGAAAATTGGGAACAATGTTTTTATTGGACATTTTAATTACATTGATGCCCACAATGCTGAAATGAAAATTGGTAGCAATGTCCAAATTACGAACTATTGCAATATCCTAACACATTCAACTCACAATGACATTCGCTTTCCTAGTAAAAAAAAGAAATCAGAAAAATGTCAAAAATCATTAAAAAATTTTGGAGATATTGTTATTGATGATTTTACCTATATTGGTCCACACTCTGTAATTATGCCTGGCACTAAATTAGGCAAAGGTTGTATTGTTGCAGCGTATTCCTATGTGAAAGGTGAGTACCCTGATTTCAGTATTCTTCGTGGACAACCTGCCAAAGTAGTCGGTACTACGAAAGATATAGATTATGAACTTATACGAAAGTTTCCAGAATTGAAGGAATTTCATTTGAATTTGAAAAATGCTGATTAAGTCGCTTCGAGAAATTAATTTAGACCAATCAAAATTTCCAATTTTTTTTTGGGATGAATGGTTAGAAATTCAGTGCAGAACAGCGAATACATTTATTTATTATGATAATCATAATTTTGCGGTAATTCCTTTTAAAACACAAAAAATCAAATTTCTTGTAAAATCAAATTATTTATATATACCCTTAGATTTTAATGGTAAAGAGTTCGATAGTAAAACTGAGAAAATTATAATTGAAAAGTTCCATATTTATATGTCAAAACTTTGTGATATTATTCTGCCTCCTCAACATATTGTCAATTTTAAATCTATCCCTTCCAATGTCATATACTATAAATTAGGAATTATCTATATTGATTTGACTAAAGAAATTGATGAATTGTTAAAACGAATGAGTAAAAGTTACAGTTCTAAGTTGAAGCAAGCTGAGAAAAATTCTGTTCAAATAAATTTTGAATTAAGTGATATTGATGAATTTTATAGGATTTACAATCAAACTCACAAAAAACAGAATATGACTGCAGAGTCATTTGATTATTTTTCCCAATTTGTTGATAGAATCCCACACAATATTATTGTTGGGAAATCAGCCTATTTAAATGAGACGGAGAGTTCTATTTTTTGTTTAAAAGATTTTGAAATATGTTATTACGAATATGGAGGAACATCAGAAAAAACAAAATTTGCAGGTTCAAATAAACTTTTATTTTTTAAATTATTCGAAAATTTGAAAAAGCAAAACTGTAAAAAACTAGTTTTAGGTGGCTATAGAGAAAATGTTAATGAAAATTCCAAATTATCAGGGATTCAAACTTTTAAATTTAGACTTGGTGGTGAATTACAGGATGGTTATCACTTTATAAAAATCAACAATTCTTTTAAGTTCAATTTATTTAATTTGATGTTAAAGATAAAGTCCATTACATCAGGTCGTAAACTTGAATTAATAAATTTGATTGGTCTAGAAATAAAAAAATCATAGTTTTTTTGGTTAGTAAAAAAATACTCTTTACGTTTGATTATGAACTCTTTTTAGGGAATAGAAGTGGTTCTGTTCAAAAATGTTTGTTATCATCAACAGATGAAATTCGCACGTTACTAAATGAATATGACTTCAAGGCGATTTTCTTTGTAGATACGACTTATCTCTTTCGATTAAAAAACGAAGCAATAAAAAACGAAAAATGTAAAAAGAATCTTGAATTAATATTCGAACAATTGCATCAGTTAAAACAGGAAGGGCACTACATTTATCATCATATTCATCCTCATTGGTTAGATGCGATTTATCTTCCTGAAATTGATCAATGGGACTTAAGTAATATTTCCAAATACGCATTTAGCCAAATAAGTTTAAATGAACGTGATGCGATAATGGATTTTTCTTATTCAGTTATTAATGAATTTCAAGGGAATCAACCGAGCGGTTTTAGAGCAGGAGGGCTTTACGTAGAACCTTTTGAAGATTTTAGACCCTACTTTGAAAAGAGTAATATTCTATATGAATTCAGCGTAGTTCCTAATGATTTTTCTTTCTCGAAAGAGTTTTCCTATGATTTTAGAAGTTTTCCTTCAGAGCCTTATAAATATGATGAAAATTTAGGTAAGCAAAATAAATCAGGTCGTTTTTATGAATTTCCAATTTCAATGTTCAAATTGAATGGCATTAATAAAATTATGAATGGTCTTTACTACCGGTTTATTGAAAATAAAACAAACAATTTCGATGGTATCCCATCCAGCTTGCCTATAATTAATAGAACAAGAAATACTAGATTTTCTATGCATTTGCCTTTAAGCATTGAGTTTTTGAATACAATAAATAAATATTCGGTATTAAATTTCATTGAAAAAAATAACTATGTTCATTTTTTATCACATCCGAAATTAATTACAGGTAAAAACTTAAAAAGCTTTGAATATATATTAAATAAAATCTCAAAAAAATATACGATTATTTCAGATTTCAAAGAAATCCCAATTCATACGAACTCGCTCTGAGTCTTTTAGAAGTGTGAGAACTATTAGCCACCCTGTCTGCCTTAGGTAGACCACCATTAACAACAAAATGAAAATAATCCTCATAGCTGGCGCCCGTCCCAACTTTGTTAAAATCGCTCCGATAATCCATGCTATTGAAAAAGTACAAAATGAAACACTAAATTATTCCTTGGTGCATACGGGTCAACATTTCGATGCGAATATGAGTTCAGATTTCTTTGAGCAATTGGGGATTCCTGAACCTAAAGTGAACCTAGGAGCAGGAGGTGGAACGCAAGCTGAACAGACTGCCTCTATTATGATTGGATTTGAAAAGTATTTATATGAAAATCCGTGTGATTTAGTATTGGTGGTCGGCGATGTAACCTCCACCTTGGCGTGTTCCATAGTGGCAAAAAAAGCAGGAATTAAAGTGGCACACGTAGAAGGAGGCATTCGTTCCAACGATTGGACCATGCCTGAGGAAATCAATCGAAAAGTAACAGACAGCATTACCGACTATTTTTTTACCACCTCACATTTTGCGAACGATAATCTAGAGAAGGAAGGTATCCCAAATGACAGAATATTCTTTGTCGGAAATGTAATGATTGATAGCCTTTTAAAAAATCAGACTAAATTTCGAGAACCCTCTTTTTGGTCAACGCTAAAGTTGGAAAAAACAAACTATTTTGTCTTGACATTACACCGTCCATCGAATGTGGATGATTTGAGTACGCTAAAACAAATACTTTCCGCAATTGACACATCCGTTCAAAGTTCGGTGCTTTTTCCCGTTCATCCACGAACAAGAAAACAAGTGGAAAAACTAGAACAGAACTTCTCCAAGATAAAATTGGTCGATCCACAACCTTATTTAGAATTCAACTATTTAGTTTCACATGCCAAAGGAGTATTAACAGATTCAGGAGGAATTACCGAAGAAACAACTGTACTAGGAATTCCCTGCGTTACACTTCGTAGCAATACCGAACGTCCGGAAACAGTAGTCTACGGTTCCAACGAATTGGTCGGAAACGATTTAGAAAAACTGAAATCCTGCATCCACCAAATCGAACAAAACAACTGGAAATCGTCCTCCATCCCCGAACTTTGGGATGGCCAAACCGCCAACCGTATTGTTAACAAACTAATTGAATTATTTCCGAATTATAAAAGAAATTACCAAGATCCAAAGGACTAGATTTACAAAAGTGAGGATGAAGAAAATTTTGAATCCAATACCAATTCCAAAAAGCGCTTGTCGTTTGGAAACCTGTTTCCGTTCTTTTTGTGAATTGGTCGATGAAAAATTTTCGCCGAACGGCTTAAATCAAGTCTTGATTTTTTGTTTCTTTTGTATCAAGACAAAAGAAAAATGAGAATCCTAATCCTTTCGCAACACATTTTCCCCATGCAAACCCCCCGTGCGCATCGCACAACGGAACTCATGAAAGAATTTGCCCGACAAGGACACGAAGTAACCGTCTATGCTGTGTTAGGAAAATACGATTATTCTGAGTTTTTAAAACAATACCCTTCAATCACACTTAAAAACATTTCCTTAAAATGGATGTATCATCCATACAACAGCGATAGCGACGGAAAACGCTATTTTATTGACAAAGCACTCGGAAAATTATTAGGCAAACGCTTTTTATTTCCGAATTTTGAATTTTACTACCGCGTTCAGGAAATATTGGATAAAGATTATTCTTACGATGCGATAATTTCTATAGCCGATCCACATCAAATTCATTGGGGATTGGCCTGTTATCGAAAAAAAAATCCGGATAAGTTTCCCAAAACATGGATTGCAGATTGCGGAGATCCATTTATGAATAATAATTTGACGAAGGTATATCCTCCAAAATTTGAGAAATACGAACACTTATTTTGTCAGTACGCTGATTATATTACTGTTCCGGAAGAAGAAGCTATAAATGGCTACTACGAACAATACCATTCCAAAATAGAAATAATTCCACAAGGATTTCAGTTTGATTGGCCACTTGAAAATAAAATAGAACTTAGAAATAACATTCCAACCTTTGGATACGCCGGTACTTTTTACGAAGATATTCGAAACCCTCAAAAATTTATGGAATTACTTTGTGAAATTGAGCAACCATTTAAATTCATTATCTATTCCAATCACACGAAATTAATAGAACCATTTCGGGAAAAATTAAAAGAAAAACTTGAGATTAGGTCAGGAATTCCACGTGAGCTTCTATTAAAAGAATTATCTAAAATGAACTTCCTAGTTAATTTGGCGAATGTAAATCGTCCAAGTCAGATCCCGAGTAAATTAATTGATTATGCGATAACAGGGAGACCTATTTTGAATGTTCAGCCCAACTGTCCGAATCTCGAAAATTTTATCGACTTTTGCAAAAAAAAATATGATACTAGATTGATTATTAATAATCTTGAAAGGTACCAAATAGAATCAATTGTAATTAATTTTATATTTCTAATTCATCAAAATAAATCATGATAAAAATAGGCATTGTTGGATACGGTTATTGGGGTCCGAATTTGGTCAGAAACTTCTCCCAGGTAAGTAATTGTAGTGTTGTTGCAATTGCAGAATCCAATAAAAATCGTCATTTAGTAATCTCAAAACAACATAATAACACCAAAATTGTTTCGACAGCAGACGAATTGATCAAAGATCCTAATATAGACGCTGTGGTTATTGCAACTCCGGTATTTTCTCATTATTCCTTAGCAAAAATGGCTTTGGAAAACGGGAAACATGTTTTAATTGAAAAACCAATGACGTCAAACTCAAGCGAAGCAATTGAACTCCATGAAATATCTAGGAAAATGGGCAAATTACTTATGGTAGACCATACATTTCTTTATACTGGGGCAGTTCAGAAAATGAAAGAATTGATTGATAGTGGTACAATTGGAAAAGTTAGGTATTTCGATTCAACACGTATAAATTTAGGATTATTTCAAGCTGACATAAATGTTCTATGGGATTTAGCTCCTCACGATATTTCTATTCTTAATTATTTAGTGGATGAGACTCCATATAGTGTTAATGCGACCGGTGTTTCTCATACAAATAATGGGATTGAAAATATTGCCTATTTAACCATAAATTATAATTCAGGTTTTATTGCTCATTTTAACTGTTCTTGGTCCTCACCCGTTAAATTAAGAACAATGCTAATTGGTGGAGATCAAAAGATGTTATTATTCAACGATTTAGAACCAACGGAAAAAATAAGAGTTTATGATACTGGATATCATTATAAAACTGATGAAGAAAAAAGAAAGATATTAGTAGATTACAGAGCAGGTGATGTTCATCTTCCAAAAGTGGATGTTAAAGAAGCTTTGTATGGAATGGCAAGTGATTTTATTAATTCAATAATAAATAATTGCCAACCAATTTCGGATTTTGAATCAGGACTAAGCGTAATTAAAATTCTTGAGGCATCTGAAAAATCAATTAAACAAAATGGAAAAGAAATAATATTAAAATAAAATGGAATTTTTGAATATAGACGAACCCCGTAAATCCCTGGTAAATGTTAAAGTTGGTCAGAATGTTCGGATTTTTAATTTCGTAAATGCCTACGGTTGCTCTATTGATGAAAACACTAAGATTGGAGCTTTTGTCGAAATACAAAAAGGAGCTGTAATAGGTAAAAATTGTAAAATATCGAGTCATACTTTTATATGCGAAGGTGTACAAATTGAGGACAATTGTTTCATTGGTCATGGAGTAATGTTTACAAATGATCTTTTCCCAAGAGCAACAAACCCAGATGGATCAGCACAAACAGAGGCTGATTGGACATTAGTAGAAACAATTGTTAAAAAGGGCGCCTCAATTGGAAGTAATGCAACAATTGTATGTGGAATTACAATTGGAGAGAATTCTTTAGTTGGAGCAGGTGCTGTCGTAACTAAAGATATCCCAGCTAATTCCATAGTGGCAGGTAATCCTGCTAAAATTTTAAAATATATTATATAATATGGAAAGAATAAATTGCCTAGATCTTAAAAAACAGCATCAACGAATTAAAAAAGAAATATTTGATGAGTTTGAAAAAGTGTATGAAAAGACTGCTTTTTCTGGTGGTCAATTTGTTGAAGAATTTGAAAAAAAATATGCTCAATATATCGGAGCGGAATATGCTGTTGGTGTTGCAAATGGGACTATTGCTCTACACCTTGCCATGTTGGCATTAGGAATAGGCCCTGGTGATGAAGTAATAATTCCGGCAAATACTTTCATAGCAACGGCTTGGGGAGTATCTCATGCGGGAGCGACACCAGTTTTTGTTGATTGTGATGATTCGTGGAATATCGATCCAACAAAAATAGAGTCCGCAATAACCTTAAAAACTAAAGCGGTAATTGGTGTGCATTTATATGGACAGCCATTCGATGTTGATACTGTTCAAGCAATATGTAAAAAACACAATTTATATCTTGTGGAGGATGCTGCGCAAGCACAAGGCGCAAAATATAAGGGGACAACAGTCGGGGTTTTTGGAGAATTAGCTTGCTATAGTTTTTATCCTGGAAAGAATTTAGGTGCGTGTGGAGAGGCTGGTGGACTTACAACGAATCATGAAAAATATTTCAAACATCTTCAGTCTTTAAGAAATCATGGAAGCACTATTCGTTATTTTCATGATGAAATTGGCTATAATTACAGAATGGGAGGGTTGGAAGGAGCATCCTTATCAGTAAAATTAAAATACTTGGAGGAGTGGAATAACCGTAGAAGACATATTGCAGAACGTTACCAAAATGAGATTACAAATCCTAAAATAAAAATGCAATCGAAACCGGAATGGTCAGATGGAATTTATCATTTGTTTGTAGTGACAACTGAAAATAAAGATGGATTTGTTAAATATTTAGATGATAATGGAATTACCGCTGCATTTCACTATCCAGTTCCTTGCCATTTACAAAAGGCCTACAGTCATTTAGGCTACAAAACAGGTGATTTTCCAAATTCAGAATATTTAGCAGCGAATTGTGTTTCCTTACCAATGTTTGCTGAATTAAGTGATGAAGATGTAGAAAGAGTTATTAAAGTGATCAATGATTTCAACTAATTTCTCATATAGTAGGTTCAGAAATATAGTAAATGATCTTAAACTGAATTTAAGCGAAAAGACCATTCTTACTGAAGCATCAACGGGAGCTTATGTTGTTACTCCTGTTATTGCAGCATATGCAGGCGCAAAAGTTCACATGTTTGCAAAAGACTCTTCTTATGGTAAAGCAGAGGAGGCTTACAAGCAGGTTTTTTCTCTTGCAACCGAACTTGGGTGCGAGAAAAACATTCAGATATTTGACTCAGGAGGCTTACAAAAATTTGATATAATAACAAATTCGGGGCATCTGAGACCTATCAATAAATCAGTTCTCTCAAAACTTTCGGAAAATGGCGTGGTCTTATTAATGTATGAAGAATGGGAGTTAAGAAAATCTGATATTGATCTTGATTATTGTCAAAAAAACAAAATCAGAGTCGTTGCAACCAATGAACGTCATCAGCTTGTTGATGTGTTTGGTTTTTTAGGAGACATGGCCGTTAAGCTAATTCTCGATTACAGAGTACCAATCTATCGTTCCAATATTCTTTTACTAAACAATAATTTTTTTGGTCTTTACATTGCAAAAACTTTATCCGGCATGTGTGAAAAGCTTTATGTGATAGGAGACAATAAAGATGAGTATTCAGAGAAAAATATGAATTGGATATGTAACTTTAATGAGTTTCAATATAATCATTCAAAACTTCCAGATTCAATCGATCATATACTCTATACTGCATACCCGTTTCAGGAGATATTACTAGGCGACAAAAGTAAACCTATTGATGCTACTATTCTCAAGAATAAATATCCCGACGTGAACTTATTCCGGTATTGTGGTGACATAGACAGCTCTTATTGTGATAGTATTGGATTAAAATATTATCCGGCACAAGTAAAATCAGGTCATATGGGAATAATCCCTTCAGAGATTGGATTCGAACCAGTTATTCGTTTACAAGCCGGAAGTTTAAAAGCAGGTGAACTTGCATTAAAAGATGATTCATTTTTTGAAAGTAATCAGGTTGCAGTAAATATTAATTTAACTCAATTCGTTTAGATGAAGAATAAAGCAAAACTGGAGAACCTAACCTATAAAAAATTTAGTGAGCTTGCTTCCGATAAAGAACTCTCTAAATATGAACGAATTGGTTTCTACAATCATATTCGTAGAGGAAAAGAAGGGAACATATTCAAGGACATACTTTCCAAACTGAGCAACCTAGATAAAAAAAATCAAACAATCATTGATATTGGATGTGGCTGCAGCGACCTTCCTCTTATTCTGATTGAACACTGCAGAAAACATAAACATAAATTGATTTTGATTGATAGTCAGGAAATGCTGGATCACTTACCGAATGAAAAATTTATTATTAAGATTGCAGGGCAATATCCTAACGAATTGACCGATTTTATAAAAGAATATAAGAATAAAGCAGATGTAGTCATTTCTTATAGTGTGTTCCATTATGTATTTGAAGAACTTCCTTACATGCAATTCATTGATAAGACGTTAAGTCTACTATCCGATGGTGGTCAATTCTTATTAGGTGACCTGCCCAATAATTCAAAAAAGAATCGTTTCTTTTCATCTGAAGCAGGAATAAAATTTCACCAGAAAAATAACAACACGAAAACCAAACCTATTCTTAATCATAATGAGATTCCTTTCAATATTATTGATGACGGAGCAATTTTCGGTATACTACAAAGAGCAAGATTATCAGGATTTGAATCTTATCTCGTACCACAAAGTTGTACATTACCTATGAGTAGTAGAAGGGATGATATACTTATAACAAAACATTAATGATATGTCAAAAAAATTAGTCTTATTTGGATACACTGAATTCGCTGAAATAGCTTACGAGTACTTTACGCATGATTCAGATTTCACCGTTGTAGGATTTTGTGTTCATAAAGACTTTCTGTCCAAAACAGAATTATTTGGCTTGCCGATTGTTCCGTTTGAAGAAGTTGAAAAACACTTTGCTCCTTCTGACCACTCTTTTTTTGCGGCAAGTGTTTATACAAAATTAAATCGATTACGTACCCAAATCACGAACGATGCAAAAAACAAAGGATACAAACTTGCCTCTTATGTTAGCAGCAAGTCTTTTGTTTGGAGAAATGTAAAACTAGGAGAACATGTTTTTATTTTCGAGGACAATACCATTCAGCCTTTTGTTGAAATAGGAAATAATGTTATTCTTTGGAGCGGGAATCATATTGGCCACCATTCAATGGTTGGAGATAATTGTTTTATTTCATCCCATGTTGTTATTTCAGGAGGCGTAACGATTGGAAAAAACTGTTTTCTTGGAGTAAACTCAACGATTAATAATGCGGTAAACATTGGCGATGATTGTGTACTTGCTTCCGGATCACTTGTTGTAAAAAACATACCTGAAAATTCAGTATTAAAAGGAAAGGACATAGACCTTAAAAAAAACGCCAAAAAACTTTTCAATATTTAATTTTATGTGGATAAAAAAAGGAAACATATTTCAAAATGACACTTCTCTTTGGTGGAGTAAAAAGTACGCTGGTATACCAACCATAGATCAGATTAATGATGACATTCTTCGGATTTATTACTATTCTATGGATGAAAAAATGGATGGAAGGATCTCATACATAGACGTAGATGCAAAAAACCCATCAAACATCTTGTATTCGAAAAAAGAACCTGTATTGGATATTGGAGAGAATGGGACCTTTGATGACTGTGGTGTTTGCCCTTCCTGTATTGTTACAATAAATGACAAAAAACACATTTATTATCTCGGAGTACAACGTGCAGAAAAAACACCTTATTTGTATTTCGCAGGGGTTGCAGTAGAGAACAATAATGGCATTTTTGAGCGTGTACAAAAAAATCCTGTACTCGATAGAACCGCTACTGAACCTTATACTCGTTCTGCCACTACTATCATTCAAGAAGGAAATCTTTTCAAAATGTGGTATGTTTCAGCATTTGAATGGTTTAAATGGAATGATCGTTTATATCCTAAATATGTAATTAGATCTGCACATTCTAAAGATGGTATTTCCTGGTTCTCTTTACCTGAGAAAGTAATCGAATTTGAGGACGAGTTTGAGTTTGGTTTCGGAAGGCCTTGGGTTATAAAGGAAGACGGAATATATAAAATGTATTACTCCGTGCGTTCAACCAATGTACCCTATAAAATGGGCTACGCAGAATCTGTGAATGGTATAGATTGGAAAAGAAAGGATCATGAATTGGGGCTAATTCGCTCAGAAACAGGATGGGATAGTGAAATGATTTGTTATCCTTGTGTTGTAAATACAAAATACGGCAAATACCTTTTTTATAATGGAAACAGCCACGGTGCTAGTGGCTTTGGTTACGCTAAATGGGAGAATCTATAGAAATACGCAATTATAAATCGGAGGCAAAAGCTGAATGGGACAATTTTATTGATAGTTCAAAAAATGGTTCGTTTCATCTGAAAAGAAATTTTGTTGAATATCATCAGGATAGATTTATTGATCATTCTCTGATGATATACGATAATAACGAACTCAAAGCTATTATTCCTGCAAATATAAGGGAAGGAAATGTATATGCCCATCAGGGATTGACTTACGGAGGTATCATTGTAAAACAAGACATCTATTTAACAGAATATATTACAATAATCCATGCCCTTTTCTCTCACTTAAAGAAAACAGGTATTTCTTTGTTTACTATTAAAGAAATACCATGGACCTATTGCAATGGCTTTAATGATGACTTCCGTTTTGCTATGGACCTTCTTGGTGCTACAATTAGAAGCTTTGATGTTCTTCCTCATGTGGATATTAAAAGTCCTTTAGAATATCAAAACAGAAGAACGAGAAGCATCAAAAAAGCAATCAATCAACAATTCATTGTTAAAGAATCTACAGACCTTGAAGCATATTGGCAAATGTTAGAATCCCTACTTAAAAAATACGGAGCCAAGCCTGTTCATTCTCTTGAAGAAATGATTATTTTACAAAACGATTTCCCAAAAAATATAAGACTCTTTGAGGTCAGAGAAAATAACGAATTAATTGCGGGAACTCTTATATTTGAAACAAAACTTGTATCACGAGCCCAATACATAGCGTCTTCAGAAAGAGGGAAACAAACCGGCGCGTTGGACCTTATTTTTCATGAATTGATATCAAATGTATATAAAAACAAAAGGTATTTTGAATTTGGAACAACAACACTTTACGGCGGACTAAAACTTAATTTCGGATTAAGTGATCAAAAAGAAGGATTTGGAGCAAGAAGTGTAGTACAACAAACATATGAGTTAAATATTGGAAGCATAGATATTGCAAAACTTGAACAATTAAAACTATGAAAACTGTTTCAGTAATTATTCCCGTATATTTTGGTGCAGAAACGTTACCTTTCCTCCTAAAGGCGTTCATTGATGTTGAACAGCAATTATTACAGAAAAGTGTTAACCTTCATCTCATTATGATTGATGATGGATCAAAAGACGATACTTTTATTGAATTACTTAAAATAAAAAAACAAAGGCCTGAAACAACGATAATAAAGCTTGCTAAAAATTTCGGAGCAATAGCTGCTTCGAATGCAGGATTAAAATATGTGAAAGGTGATGCATTTACTTTTTATGCTGCTGATATGCAAGATCCACCTGCACTATTATTACAAATGATTGAAAAGTGGCTTGAAGGTAAAAAATACATTCTTTGTCAAAGAAATTTAAAAAGAAAAGACCCTTTACTCACCCGACTTTTTGCTGTTTTATATTATAAACTTATTCGATTGATGGTAGTAAGAGATTTCCCTAAAACAGGATTTGACATCATGTTCTGGGACTCCCATTATCTTCCATACATCAACAACACTTCAAAGAATATTAACAGATCCTTGTATGCCCACTGGCTTGGTATTACACCGGAAATAATAAAATATGATCGCCCAGAAAGGATGCATGGGAAATCAAAGTGGACATTCAACAAAAAACTTAAATTATTCATTGATTCCTTTGTTGGATTCTCAATACTTCCAATGAGGGTAGTATCGATTATCGGCGGCATAACTTCTGCTATAAGTTTTATTTATGGCGGGATAATAATCATTGGAGCGCTAATGGGTAACGTGAGTGTACCCGGCTATGCCTCTTTAATGACAAGCACCTCATTTCTGCTTGGAATAATTATTATCATGTTAGGGGTAATTGGAGAATATATTTGGAGGATATTTGATGAGGTTAATAAACGACCAGAGTCCGTAATCGAAGAAGTCATCGAGTAAACAATCAACAAGCAAAGGTTGCGGAATTTGGTTTTCTATTTTTACATGATTGCTCAAAAAAAAGAAAATGCAATATAAGATAATTTTATTTTGTTTCATTCAAGCCATCTTAAACATTGTAGGGATAGCAATGATTCGTAATGGTATACAGGGATTTAAGTATAGTACTATCAAACTTTCAATCATTGAATTATTTAACTTTAAAATAATTATTGGAATTATTCTTATTGGAATTGGTTTCATTTTCACATTACTAATTTTAAGTACTCAAAAGCTTTCTTATTACCAACCTCTGAGCTCAGGAATTACCTTTATTGTTACATTAGTAGTTTCTTTTTTCTTTTTAAAAGAAAGTATTTCTTTCATTTCCTTGTTCGGTATTTTTATCATAATGCTAGGATGTATGATTTTAAGCTTCCAAAAATAAAATAATATGAGGATTATAATTGTTGGAAGAGGTATAGCTGGATTAACATTAGCAAACTTATTGCAAAAAGACAATCATGAATTAGTCATTGTTGAGAAGGCGAAAAGAATAGAACCTGTTGGTTATGTTGTAGCTGTCTGGAAAAATGGAACCGATATATTGAATAAACTTGGACTATTACAAGAATTTAAAAACAACTCATTCCTCGTTCAATCTCAAAAAACTTACACACCAAGTGGAAAACTTTTGAGAACAACTAGTTTTTATAACTTAAATAAAAAATTCGGTGATGCAATTCGATTTATCCATCGTTCTGATCTATATAAAATTTTATTTAACAATCTAAACAACAATAAATATATATTGCACTTAAATTGTACTGTTAATCATTTTACACAAGAAAACGGATTGGTCAGCGTGCAACTTAGCAATGGAGAAATGTTGCAAGCCGATTTCTTGATCGGTGCAGATGGTGTTAATTCCTCTATTCGTAAACTTTTATTTCCCAATGAGACATGTATTAAAAAACATAAAGCCATTTTTAGTACTTTCACCGTAAGCAATTGTTTCATTGAGCCTCTGCTTGGAAATGAAGAAATTATTGGGAGAGGTAAGTTTTTTGGTATTTATCCATATTCTGAAAATAAATATGGAATTTATGCCTCATTAAATCACTCCTTTGACAAACCAATTAAAAACGACATTAATTTTATAAAAGAAAATTTCAAAAGTTTTGTTGAAAAGGTTGATGCAATTTTCAATTGTGTAAATGAAAATACATCTGTTTTTTCAGATTATATTCGAGAAATATCATTAGCAAAATGGCACCACGAAAAAGTTATTCTTATAGGCGATGCAGCGCATGCTTTACTACCAACAACAGGTCAAGGTCTATCCGCTTCAATGGAGGATGCTTATGAATTATATAAGGCTATTTTTGCTAGTCCCAATGTAAAAGATTTAGAGATTGAATTGAAAAAATTTCAGAAAAAAAGATATGCCAAATTAAAACCAGTAATCAGGAGTTCGCGTCTTAATCATAATATAATGATGAATAAAAATTTATTCATTTGTAAACTGAGAGATACAGTGATTCCTTTTTTACCGAATTCAGAAAAAAAACTAGATAAATTTTTCAAACAGAATTATGACAACAAAGAATAAGATAGAAAAAGGTTCCGTTTTAATAACTGGAGGTGCCGGATTTATAGGCTCACATTTGGTCGACCAATTATTACAAGACAAATTTAATGTTGTTGTCTTAGATGATTTATCAAACGGCAAAAATGAAAATTTAACAAGCGCTTTAGCGTTTGATAATTTTAAATTTATTGAAGGATCAATATTGAATAAAGAGGATTGTGAAAAAGCAATCCAAGGAGTAGATTATGTTTTTCATTTGGCTTGTTTAGGGGTTAGACATTCTATTCATAGTCCTTTTGAAAATCATAGGGTTAATGCAGAAGGGACACTTAATGTATTGCTTTCAGCTAGAGATGAAGGCATTAAGCATTTCTTTTATATTTCTACTTCTGAAATTTATGGAAGGACCACTAAATTCCCGATTACCGAGACAAATATGACTTGCCCACTAACTGTATATGGATCAAGTAAATTGGCAGGTGAACACTACACAAACTCATTTTTTGAATGTTATGGTTTGAATACAACAGTTTTAAGGATCTTTAATAATTATGGACCAAGAGCACATTATGAAGGAGATAGTGGTGAAATTATTCCCCGGGTAATAGTAAGTATATTGAATGATATTGAGCCAATTATTTTTGGAGACGGAAGTATAACAAGAGATTTCTTCTTTGTTAAAGACACATCAAAAGTTTTATCATCTTTAATAGACAATAAAAAAGTTATTGGAAAGACATTCAATTTAGGAACAGGTAAAGAAATATCAATGAAAAAATTGGTTGAGGAAATTTTAACATTGATACCCGAAAAAAAATTAAATATTCGTTATCTTGATGATCGTCCAGCAGATGTCCCAAGATTATGGGTTGATTCTTCAAAAATAAGAAATGAGGTTATAATTGAAGATGAAATTGATTTTAGAACCGGATTAATTGAAACGATAAACTATTATAAACTAAAAAATTCAGAAAAAAATTTATCGAAAGAAATAACCATTTTAAATTGGAAAAAATGATGAATATTCCCATTGCAAAGCCATACTTAACGGAAGAAGATGCAAAAGCGGCATACGAAACAATTCTAACTGGTTGGATTACTCAGGGGCCAAAAGTTTTAGAATTTGAAGAGAAGTTTGCATCTTACGTAGGTAGTAAGTATGCTGTTGCAGTTTCTAATTGCACAACTGCTTTGCATTTATCTATGATCGTTGCAGGCATAAAGGCTGGAGATGAGGTAATTTGCCCTTCAATGAGTTACATAGCCACAGCGAATTCAATAACATATGTCGGCGCAATTCCCGTTTTTGCGGAGGTAAATGAATCCTACAACCTAGATTTAGAGGACGCACGAAAAAGAATAACATCCAAAACTAAGGCAATATTATTAGTCCATCAAATGGGATTGCCAGCAGATATCGATGGCTTTCGAAATCTTTGTAATGAAAAAGGGTTGATATTAATCGAGGATGCTGCGTGTGCAATCGGATCAGAATATAATGGCAAAAAAATAGGTTCTCATTCCGATTTGGTTTGCTTTTCATTTCATCCTAGAAAAGTAATAAGCACTGGAGACGGAGGTATGATTACGACATCAAATCAAGAATTTGCTGAAAGACTTAAATTATTAAGACAGCACGGTATGAATGTAAACGATCGAATTAGACATCTTTCTAAATCAGTAATTTTTGAGGACCACATAGAAATTGGTTACAATTATAGAATGACTGATATTCAGGCTTCTGTCGGAATTAAACAATTAGAGAAATTAGACTGGATTTTTAAGGAAAGAAGAAAAATTGGCAAGATTTACCTCGAAAACCTAAAAAGTATTGATTGTATTCGCTTACCTGAAGAAAAAAGCTATGAAGTTTTTAATTTCCAATCGTTTTGCATTTATTTAAAACCAAATTGTAAGATTACTCGAAATGAACTAATGCAGAAATTACTTGATCTTGGAATTTCAACAAGAAGAGGTATTATGACATCTCATAGAGAGTCTGCTTATAAAAATAATCATTCATTGAATCTATCAAAAACGGAAGATTTGGCTGATAACAGCCTAGTAATTCCGCTCTTTGTTCCAATGGAGGAAAATCAAATAGACTATATTGTAATGAATCTAAAAAAATTACTTTCTTAATTCCTTAAAATTGGATAAAAAGACACTTTTATATTCTTTTATTTGCCTGTTAGCTTTCCAAGTTATACACTATTGTATTTGGTTTAGTTTTTACGGGTTTAACTTGAATAAACCTTATTTCGATGATGGTGATTCTGCTCAATATATTGGTGCAACAGAGAGTATTATAAATAAAGGAGAATTGACATATTACCATACAAAGGATATTCTGTACTTGTCGAATACAATTGACCCAAATGTGGATGATCTTGGAATCCTTTATGCTTTTCGAACACCAGGTTTTAATATTATTCATTATCCGCTACGATTATTGTTCAATTATCATTATTCACTTCTTGTTTTTATACTTTTTCAAATAATTTTATCTGCTTTTTCCAAAGTACTACTATCAAATTTGATTTTTAAAATAACGTCATCAAAGCTAATTTTTTATTCAATTCTCATAACCTTCGGAATTTATTATCCTTTATCGATTTACAATAATTTATTATTGACTGAAAGTTTTGGTTGTAGCTTTTTAATAATTTCTTTGTATTATTTATTTTTAAAATCGTCAAGAAATCATTTATTGTTTTCAGGTGCTATGTTAGCATTGGCAATATTGTTTAGACCATTTCTCTTTCCCTTTATTCTTGTTTCAATAATATATATTTACATGAAAGAAAACGCTGAATTTAAGCGGATAAATATGTTAACTTTTATCTTGCCCATATTTCTTGTGTTTTCAATATGGACTATTCGTAATTATTATAAAACAAATGAATTAATACCATTATCATCAACTTTATCGATATTTGATAAAACTAACAAGATATTCATTGCTAACTCAAAGATCACCAAAAATCTAATAAAATCAGGTGAATGGTGGAATATTGAGTCTCCAATGTACTGGTTAGTAAATGAAAATGATACTAGGCAACCGATTGAAGTATATGGAGATTTTGGAAAAATAAATTCAAAAATTTTGATTCAATCAAAAAGAAATTTTTTATTAACAATATCTGATTCTATTGACCTTAAAAGGAAAGCATTCATTGAATTAAGTACAGCAAAGTCTTTAGATTCTTTGAATAGTAAATTTTCAAATGATCCTATAAGTGCATTGGAAAATAGAATTTTAATAGGTTCTGCTCTCATTAACCATCAACCCTATAATGCTTTTATTAATTTAAGATATCCTTTAAATTGGGGAATGTTAATTTTTGAAATTTTTTTGAGTAAATTATTTTTTGTTTTTGGTGGAATCTATTGTATAATTCTAATTTCAAGAAATATTTTTAAATGGAACGAAATTTTTATTATCTCCCTTATCCCTTTATCTATTTTTTTTCTATTCAGTTGCTTAATACCCTCATTGGAATACCGTGAAATGTTTATCGTGGAATTTTTTCTTTTGCCAATTTCCATTATTGGTATTCTAACATTATTTAAGAGAAGAAAGTACCTTATACTAATTCTTATGATAACAACAAATATTATATTTTCTATATTTGATTCGCTTCAATACATAAAATTATAAGTGAACAACTTTGATTTCGAAATAACGTCTTTACATTAATGAAGTTTAGCTTATCAATATTTTTATTCAATTTTTATTTGTTGTCGAGTTATTCATTCGGACAGACTTTTTCTATAATTTGGCCAAAGAGCAATGAGGTAATATCGGATCGTACACCCTTTTTGAGTTGGAATGGCATAGAAGGGGTATCTGATTATCAGGTTAGTTTATCGTTGGATTCTTCTTTTACATCAGGAGTTCAACAATTTTCTTCTATTTCTACTTCTCTTCAATTGACAAATAATTTGGCTTCAGGTACGTGGTTTTGGAAGGTGAATGGATTGCTGAATGGTCATAATATTGTTTCAAATCTTGGGAAATTCCAGATTTTTAACCCGACTGATATTGGATCTATAAAATTGTGGTTACGATCTGATTCTGTTAACACAGTAAATGGCAAAGTTGTGCAATGGTATGATCTTTCTGGGAGCAGTAATTCTGCAGCGCAGTCTAATGTTGATGCACAGCCGAATTATATCGTTAATGATGCAAGAATTAATAAGCCCTCCATTCAATTGGATGGCACTTCCGATTTTTTAACGGGTACTACCATTCCAAACTTAAATTCCAGTTCAATCAGTCTCTTTATGGTTCAATCAGGAGATTTACATAATGCTCCTATCGCCTCTGGTTTATTTACGGTAAATAATGATAATAATGGATTTACAATACTTAGAAGATTTTTAGGTGCAAATCATCTTTTTTTATCAAATAATGGTGTTTCACTTTTAACTGCAAATGGCAATTTACCACAAAGTGGATATAATTACAGAATAACAAGTTGTCGTAAAAATTTTGGAGTCCTAAGTGAGTTATATTTAAATGGTGCTTCTGTAGGAAGTTCAACAAATTCAGTAATAAATGGAACATTTTTTAATGGCAATTTTGTTTTAGGGAATTCTAATTATGAAAAATTCAAAGGGAATTACACGGAAGTATTGCTTTATCAAACGAACTTGAGTAACGTAGAATTAAGCCGCATAAACGGTTATTTAATGGATAGATATGCGCCACCAGTGAATTTGGGAGCAGATAGGACTCCAACTTATCAAAATAATGGAACATGTGTTAACGAAACAATAACTGCTTCAAGTATTTATACCAACTACCAGTGGAGCAATGGAGCAACCTCTCAGAGTATTCAAGTAACACAAGCTGGAAGTTATTGGGTTCAAACCACTGATATTTTTGGAAGAACATCGAGGGATACGATTACTGTTTATCCACCAATGTATAATGTGTTTAACTTTCAAGATACTTTAATTTGTTTTAACGATACATTA
>JACCDK010925554.1_pt1 | contig 39759 bp, 37 predicted proteins | sample 7445871 | NCBI WGS metagenome assembly JACCDK01 (sample SAMN15323436, study PRJNA562643) | freshwater metagenome | isolation source: river surface water | place: USA:Blue River Watershed | collected 2017-08-15 | reverse complement strand
TCGCCCGATGGCGCATTTGCCGGTGCCGAAGAAGCCTTTGACACCATGCGCTACACCCGACCGGAGGTGGAGCGCATTGCCCGCGTGGCCTTTGAGGCCGCGCGCAAACGCAGCAAACGCGTGACCAGTGTGGACAAAGCCAATGTGCTGGAGACCTTCCAGTTTTGGAAAGACATCGTCACCGAAGTGCACAAAGACTACCCCGATGTGGCCCTGGACCACATGTATGTGGACAACGCCGCCATGCAATTGGTCAAAGAACCCAAACGCTTTGACGTGGTGGTCACCGGCAATATGTTCGGTGACATCCTGAGCGACGAGGCCTCCATGCTGACCGGCTCGATTGGCATGCTGCCCTCGGCTTCGCTCAACGCCAGCAACCAAGGTTTGTACGAACCCAGCCACGGCAGCGCGCCCGATATCGCTGGCAAAGGCGTGGCCAATCCCTTGGCCACCATCTTGAGCGCGGCCATGATGCTGCGCTTTAGCCTGAACCAAGAAGCCGCCGCTGTGCGGATTGAAAACGCTGTGAAAAAAGTGCTGGCCCAAGGCCTGCGCACCGGTGACATTTACAGCGAAGGCACGACCAAAGTGGGCACGGCCCAAATGGGCGATGCCGTGGTCAAGGCTTTGGGCTGAGCAAACCCAGCGCCAACTACTCTGATGGGATGTTGGCGTTGCGCACCACCGGCCGCCAGCGCTTGATTTCACTTTGAATGAGTTGGCCAAACGCCTGGGGGGTGGTGGGCGTTGCCAGCGCGCCTTCAGACCGCAGGCGGGCACTGAGTTCAGGCGCAGACAAACTCTCGTTGGTGATTTGGTTGAGCTTTTTCACCACCTCCAACGGCGTGCCCGCGGGTGCGACCAAGCCATACCACTGATCGGCTTCGAAACCCTCCAAACCCTTCACGCCCGACTCGGCCAAGGTGGGGATCTCCGGCATGGAGGGCACGCGCTGCGAACTCGACACCGCCAGGGGCCGCAACTTGCCCGCCTTGGCCATGGGGATGATGGCGGGTGCACCGGTGAAGACCATTTGGATTTGCCCGGCCACGGCATCGGCCACCGCTGGTGCGGTGCCCCGGTAGGGCACATGCACCACAAAGGTTTGGGTCGCGAGTTTGAAATACTCGGTGGCCAAGTGGGCCGCGCTGCCATTGCCGCCTGAGCCGTAATTGACTTGCCCCGGATGGGTCTTCAAATACTGCACCCACTCCTGGGTGGTGCGAACCGGCATGGACGGATGCACCGCCAACACATTGGGCACTTTGGCCACCAGTGCCACCGGCGCAAAAGAGGCCACCGGGTCATAAGGCAATTTGGGATAGACCGCAGGGGCCACCGCCAATGTGCCCACATGCCCCATCAACAAGGTGTAACCGTCGGTCGCTGATTTGGCCACCCGGTCCGCACCAATGGTCCCACCCGCGCCAGCGATGTTTTCAACCACCACCGCCACGCCCCAGGCTTGGCTGATTTTTTGGCCCAAGGCCCTGGCCAGGACATCGGGGCTGCCCCCGGGTGTGAACGGCACCACGATGCGAATCGGCCTGGACGGGTAGTCGGCTTGGGCCCACGCGGGGCCGACCCACAAAAGCCACAGGCATGCGCAAACCAGCCACCCCTGAGACACCGCGCCCCAGTTCAGGCCCAGCGCACCCGTGCGCCGGGCCCCAGCCTGGCGAAACCGCTCACTGGGTTTCAATCAAACGCCCAAGCACCCGCGCAAGTCGGGCCAATTGGACCGCGCCAAATCGCGCGCCCAGGCTGGTCAGAGCCGGCACCACTGGCCACCATCAAGGGGAGCAAGTGTTCGGCCCTGGGGTGAGAGGCCACACCGCCCGGTGCCAAATGCCAGCGGCTCAATTGGTCGGTGCGCGAATGCCAGTCACCGCTCAAGGCTTGGTCCAGCCAATCGTGAAAAACAAAAGAGGCCGCAGCCTGTCCAGAGAAATCGCGCAAATTGTGATAACTCATGCCCGAGCCCAAAATCAAAACCCCTTGGTCTCGCAAACTGCTGAGCGCGCGACCCCACTGGCTGTGCATCACGGGATCGAGTCTTTCGTGCAAAGACATGGCCACCACGGGGATGTTGGCCTGGGGGTACATCACTTTGAGCGGGATGAACACCCCATGGTCCCAACCATATTGCGGATCGACGCGGGCAGAAAAGCCCGCTTGCTGCAGCAATTGGGCCGCCTGTTGGGCCAGTGCGGGTTGACCCGGTGCGGGGTATTGCAGTTGGTAGGTTTCTGGCGGAAAACCGTAGTAGTCGTAAATCAAATCCGGTTGTTCACCCCCGGCAAAGGTGGCCTCTGGCGACTCCCAATGCGCGGTGACGCACAAGATGGCACGGGGGGTGGCCGGCAAATGCTGTTCAATGGCGCGCAAAAAATCTTCCGTGGGCTGGAACATTTGCTTGCGCTCGCCGGTCATGAAAAAAGAAGGCCCTCCCCCATGGGGAATGTACAAAGCAGGCATGCGTGACATGTCAAATCCCCGATGTCACCGGTTGCCCAAAGCCAACTTGGGAACCACGCGGGCATAAATGGCCCGCTCCGAGTCCACCACCGCTTGGTAATCGCTGGCGTTGAGAAATGCAGGGGCCACCAAGGCCACCGCCACAAAGCTTTTGAACTCTTCGGAGTCGATGGCTTTTTGCAATGCTTCATTGAGCCGCTGAACCACATCGGCGGGCAGGCCTTTGGGGGCAAAGAATCCAAAGTCTGCGCGCAAAGCCAGGTCAATGCCTTGTTCTTTCAAGGTGGGGAGGTTGCCCAAGGCAGCGGCCCTGGTGGCACCAAATTGTGCAATCGGGCGCAGCTTGCCCGCTTCGACTTGGGCATGGATCACCCCCGGCGCGCCAATCACCACATCCACAAAACCGCCCATCACCGCGGTCAAGGCCGGGGCCAAGCCCCGGTGGGGCACATGGGTGAATTGGAAACCCGCTGCATCGGCCAAGGCTTCGCCCGCCAAATGCACGGCCGTGCCATTGCCAGGGCTGCCAAAGGTCAGCTTGCCGGGATTGGCTTTGGCATAAGCAACCATTTCTCGGCCATTGCGAAATGGCGCGTCCATGCGGGCGGCCAAATAGTGGGGGGTGATGCTGGCGCGGGCCAAAGGCATCAGGTCCTCATAGGCATAAGGCGGTTTGCCCACCAAAGGGGCCACGGTGACCACCGCTGGTGCTGCGTACAAAAGGGTGTGGCCATCGGGCTGGGAGCGGGCCACATGGGCCGCACCAATGGTGCCGCCAGCGCCGTCGCGGTTTTCGACCACGATGGTTTGCCCCAGGTGCTTGGCGGCCAGTTCGGCGATTTTTCGGGCCTCGCGGTCGGTCGCACCGGGCGCGTAAGGGACAACGATGGTGATGGGTTTGGTGGGAAAGCCCTGTGCGATCGCCACAGACCCGGTGAGGCCCCACAACACCCACAAACTTGGCCATACAGCCATCCACTTTGCGCCGAATTTCTTCATCTTATTTCCTTTGACAACACAGCCATGGGCAGGCAGAAAACGCCCAAAACCATCAGCCCGCCATTTTGACCCCAAACGGTGTCCCGCCTGGGCGGCCTGGGCCCCGCGCGCGCCGACCAGTAGGATGTGGGCCCAACGCCTCGTGAACCCATGAAACGGCCCCCTGGATGGAAACCACTTTGCTGCAACTGATCGAACACCACGCCGCACCCGGCTTCGAATTACCGCCCCAGGTGCAACAGCAGGCCCGCTGGTTGGTGTTGGACACCTTGGGCTGCGCCATTGCAGGCGCTCGCTCGGCGACGGTGCGGGCTTGGCTGGATGGACAAGGCTTGCGCACCGATCCCTTTGGCACAGCCTTGGCCCAACAGGCCGCCCCCAGCGCGGGTGCGGCCATGGGCTTTGCCTTGGCCGCCTGCTGGGACGAGGCCTGCGAAGGCCATGCGCGTGCCCATGGTCGGCCGGGGGTGGCCGCCTTGGGGGCCATTTGGCCTTGGGTGGAGCGACTCCAATGGCATGATTTGTTGCGCGCATTGGTTTTGGGCTATGAAGTCGGTGCGCGCATGGGTGCTTTGTTGCGGATTGCACCGGGCATGCATGTGGACGGCAATTGGCCCGCCTTGGGCGCTGCCGCGGCCGCGGCCCGTGCCATGGGCCTGGATGCAGACCAAACCTGGCGCGCAATCAACACCGCTGCGTGCCAACTGCCCATGTCCTTGTACCGGCCCATCCAAACCGGCGACACCGCGCGCAACACCTATTTGGGCCATGCCGCCATGCTCGGGCAAATGGCGGCCCAAAGCGCCGCCTGCGGCATCACCGCGCCGCAAGATGCGCTGGCGTGTTTTTTACAGGTCGCCTATGGCAAAACCATGCCCAGCGACCCAATCTCCTTGGACACGTTTGAAATTTTGTCTGCCTATTTCAAACCCCATGCCGCCGTTCGACATGTGCATTACGGCGCGCAAGCGGCTTTGGCTTTGCGGCCACAGGTGGATGTGGCCCAGATCGAAGGCATTGATTTATGGGTGTACGAGGAGGCCACCATTTACTGCGGCATTCGCCAAGCCCAAACCCCTTTGCAGGCCCAGTTTTCGCTCTCCTTTGGCGTGGCCGCCGCATTGCGCTGGGGCCATTTGAACCCCGAGGTCTATGCGCCAGCTTTTTTCGACGACCCATTGCTGCGAAGCCTGGAGCGCAAAGTGGTGATCCACGTCGAGCCCACTTGGGGGCCACAGCAAGTGCGTGCAGCCCGGCTGCGCTTGACATGGCGCGATGGCCGCGAAATGGAAAACACCACCACCAGCGTGAAAGGTGACGCGCAATCTCCTTGGCGCGAAGCGGACTTGGTGGACAAGTTTTTAAGCTATGCCCAACCCAGCTTGGGCGCGCCACGCGCACAAGCTTTGGCGCAACACATCTTGCATGCGCCAGCCCATGCACCCATCTTCCCGCCAGCGGCGTGACTGACACGGTTCTGACAGTGCCCTGGCGCTAGAATCTGCGCCCATGATTCATGCCAATTTGTTGTCTGCGAATGCGGCTTTCGGCCTCAGGGCTGCTGCGTTCGTGCGCGTGATCATGACCCACACCATCAAGGGCTAACCGCTCCGGTTCGTCGCGCCCTTCCCGGCCAGACGAGCCGGGCAACATCACATTTGGATTGAAAGGGCAGAGCAATGAAAAAGATAGGCAACCGCGTCGGGCTTGTGGGCTGGCGGGGCATGGTGGGATCGGTCCTGATGGACCGCATGCAAACGGAAAAAGACTTCGATTTGATCGAACCGGTTTTTTTCTCCACCTCCAACGCCGGGGGTGTTGCGCCAGCGATGGCCAAAAACGAAACCAAGCTGTTCGATGGCCATGACATCGGTGCGCTCCAAACCTGCGACATCATCATCACCTGCCAAGGCGGCGACTACACCAGCGCGGTTTTCCCCCAGCTGCGCGCCGCCGGTTGGAAGGGCCATTGGATCGATGCGGCCTCCACCCTGCGCATGCAAAACGATGCCGTCATCGTGCTCGACCCGGTCAATTTGCCGGTCATCGAATCGGCCCTGTCCAAGGGGGGCCTGAATTGGGTCGGCGGCAATTGCACCGTCAGTTGCATGTTGATGGGCGTGGGCGCTTTGTACAAAGCCGGTTTGGTCGAGTGGATGAGCACCCAAACCTATCAAGCCGCCTCCGGCGGCGGCGCGGCCCACATGCGCGAGTTGCTGACCCAGTTTGGCACCCTCCATGCTGAGGTGAAATCTCTGCTCGACGACCCGAAAAGCGCCATTTTGGAAATCGACCGCAAAGTCATTGCCAAGCAACGCGCTTTGTCGGCTGCCGAAACGGAAAATTTTGGCGTGCCCTTGGGTGGCTCGCTCATCCCCTGGATCGACAAAGACCTGGGGGCCGGCAAAAAAGAAGGCGATGAGTTTTGGGGCACCAGCCGCGAAGAGTGGAAGGGCATGGCCGAAACCAACAAAATTTTGGGCCAAGGCGCTGGTTTTGGCACACCAGCGGTGCCGGTGGACGGGTTTTGCGTGCGCGTGGGTGCCATGCGTTGCCACAGCCAGGCGCTGACCTTCAAGCTCAAAAAGAACGTGCCAGTGGCCGACATCGAGGCCATGATCGCGGCCGACAACCCCTGGGTCAAAGTGGTGCCCAACCACCGCGAAGACAGTTTGCAGCAGCTCACGCCCGTGGCTGTGACGGGCACCATGACCATTCCCGTGGGCCGCATCCGCAAGCTGGCTTTCGGCCCCGACTACCTGGGTGCCTTCACCATTGGGGACCAACTCCTGTGGGGAGCGGCCGAACCCCTGCGTCGGATGCTGCGCATTTTGTTGCAGAGTTAAGGAAGAAGGTAACATCTCCGGATGTTTAATATGGACTGGGTTTTGTCATGACGAACACACGTCTCGCCGCAGTTTTGGTGTTATCGAGCTTTTTAATGGGTTCGGTCGGTGCCATCAGCCTGGGCAACATCAGCTTGCTCTCCAAGCCAGGGGAACGCTTGCTCGCTGAACTGGAAGTCAAAGACATCAGCCCTGTTGAGAGCAACGATTTGCAGGCTTCGCTGGCTGCGCCGGAGTTGTACAACGTGGCCCGCGTCGCCATGTCCCCCGAATTGGCGCTGATCAAAGCCCAACTCAAGCGCAAACCCGATGGCTCCGCTTTCATTGAGTTCAGCAGCGAGCAACCGCTCACCTCACCCTCTTTGGACATGCTCATCGAGTTCCGCTGGGCCACGGGTCGGCGGGTTTTCATGGGCAATGTGCCCACCCAATCGGCCACGTCCGTGGCCGCAGCTTCGGCGGCTGCACCGAACCTGCCCGTCGTGACCCCGACACCCGCTGCACCGCCCGCTCCCGCCGCTCCCACCGCCCCCGCCGCGCCTGCCGCACCAGTGGCCACCCCTGCACCACCTGCACCACCTGCACCACCTGCACCACCTGCACCACCTGCCGCACCCGCACCCGCTGCGCCTCCGGCCCCGGCCCCGGCACCAGCTGCTGCCGATGACAAACCTGCCGATTTGCCCACCCCGGCCGTTCGCCCGAGCAGCCCGGAGCAGGCCAAAAGCTTGACGGTGGTGCGCGGCGACACCGCGGGTGAGTTGGCCCTGCGCCACAAAGACAGCCAGGTGTCCTTGGACCAAATGCTGGTGGCCTTGTTGCGGGCCAACCCCGATGCTTTTGTAGAGAACAACGTCAACCGCCTCAAAGCCGGTGCCGTGCTCAAACTGCCCGATGCCCAAGAGGCCCAACAAACCCCGGCCAGCGAAGCCCGCCAAACCATCAAAGCCCAGGCCGCTGACTTTGCCCAGTACCGGGCCAAATTGGCCGCCAATGCCCCCAATGCCGACCTGCCCAAGGCTGGCCGCAGTGCCCAAGGCAGTTTGCAAGGCCAGGTCAAAGACGGCAAAGCCCAGCCCGGCCAGGACAAACTCACACTGGGCAAAGCCGACAGTGCAGCCGCCAAAGAGGCCGACAAAGTGGCGGCCCAAAAACAAGCCGAACAAACCGCCGAAGAGGCCCGCAAAGCCAGCCAAAACGTGGCCGACCTCAATGCCCTGGCCCAAGCCGCCAGTGGATTGGCGGCCACACCTGCACCGGTCAGCTTGCCGGGCAAAACCGAAGACAGCGTGATCGATGCCTTGGTGGACCACCCCTGGACACCTTATGGCGCAGCAGGCCTGGTGGTCTTGTTGGCCCTGTTGGGCTGGATCCGCAGCCGCCGCCGCGCTGCCGATGACTTGATCGATGACGACATCTACACGGCCCCTGCGCGCGAGCGTGAGCCAGCCCATGACCCGGCCCCCAGCAGCCCGTTCAATTTCGACCTGGAGTTGGAGGCAAAACCCCAATCGGCCGCGCCCAACACCAGCGAAAACCTCGCGCCGCACGATGGCCCTGAGTTGGGCGACGCGCCGCCGCCTTCAGACTATGAAGTTCGGCTCAATTTGGCCGAAGAATTGTGGGACATGGGCCAACACAACACCGCCCGGGCATTGGCCGAGGAGGTGGTGCGCGAGGCCAGCGGTGACATCCAGCGCAAGGCCCAACGTTGGCTGAACCAACACCAGGCCTGATCACCCCATGCGCTTGGCCCTGGGCCTGAGTTACCTGGGTCAGGCCTATGAAGGTTGGCAAAGCCAACGCTCTGGCCAAACGGTGCAAGACAAACTCGAAGCAGCCCTGACGAGCTTTTGCCAACAAAGGGTGCAAACCGTTTGCGCCGGCCGCACCGACTCGGGCGTGCATGGGTTGATGCAAGTGGTGCACCTTGATACCGACCTGGTGCGCGACATGTCATCCTGGGTGCGCGGCACCAACGCTTTTTTACCCACCGACATCGCGGTGCAATGGGCACAGGAAGTCCCGCCCAGCTTCCATGCCCGCGCCAGCGCCATCGGGCGGCGCTATGTCTATATGGTTTTGTCTTCCCCGGTTCGCCCCAGCTTGGAGAGTGGCCGGGTGGGTTGGGTGTTTCGCCCCCTGCAAGCGCAAGCCATGCAAAAGGCGGCACAGGTCTTGTTGGGCGAGCACGACTTCAGCTCTTTTCGGGCCTCGGCCTGCCAGTCTCCCAGCCCCGTCAAAACCCTTCGCCAAATCAACATACAGCCCTGCGCGGGCACCGACGGCCATGGCTACTGGCGCTTTGAATTTGAGGCCAATGCGTTTTTGCACCACATGATCCGCAACATCATGGGCTGTTTGCTGCAAATTGGCCAAGGCCTGCAAGACCCCGCATGGATGCGAGAGGTGCTGCAAGCGCGCAACCGCGATGTGGCCGCGCCCACTTTTTCACCCGATGGCCTGTACTTTTTGGGCCCCCATTACGCCGCCGAATGGGGCTTGCCCCAACGCACCCCTGCGTATGATTGGTTGCCATGCACACCTCGCCCATGACCACCCGCATCAAGATGTGCGGCTTGACCCGCGAAAGCGATGTGGACGCGGCCGTGGCCGCTGGGGCCGATGCCATTGGCCTGGTGCTCTACCCCAAAAGCAAACGCCACGTCAGCGCCGAACGCGCAGGCCAACTGGCGCAGCGCTTGCCCGCTTTTGTCACACCGGTGCTGTTGTTTGTCAACGCATCGGCGCCAGAGATTGAGGCTGCCGCCGCCCAAGTGCCTGGCGCTTGGCTGCAGTTTCATGGCGACGAAACCCCCCAAGAATGCGCCCTTTGGGGCCAGCGTTTGGGGCGGCGCTGGTTGCGTGCCGCGCGCATTCCCCTGGGCGAGGATGCCCCCGCCTTTGACCTCGTAAAATATGCCCAACAACACTCTCAAGCCCACGCCTTGCTGCTCGACGCCCATGTCGAAGGTTATGGCGGTGGCGGCAAGGCATTCCATTGGTCACGGCTTCCAACAAACGTCAATGCTCACCTCGTTTTGTCTGGTGGACTCACACCTGCAAACGTGGCCGATGGCATGGCCCAAGTGCGCCATCGGGGTCTGTCGCTCGCCGTTGATGTGAGCTCAGGCATCGAAACGGCTCCAGGCATCAAAGACCCTGGACGCATGCAAGCATTTGTGGCGGCCGTGCGGGCCGCCGACCACCACGCCCAGCCAGGCGTTTGATTCCGCCCTGAAACAGCCGCCTGAAACCACAGGCTCCACCCCCTTTGTGATTGACATGTCCACATACCAGCAACCCAACGCCAGCGGCCACTTTGGCATTTACGGCGGCAGCTTTGTCAGTGAAACCCTGACCCATGCCATCGAAGAACTCAAACAAGCTTATGCCCAGTACCAGCATGACCCGGCCTTCATCGCCGAGTTCAAATCTGAATTGGCCCACTTTGTCGGGCGGCCTTCGCCGATCTACCACGCAGCCCGCATGAGCCGCGAGATGGGGGGCGCGCAAATTTACTTGAAGCGCGAAGACCTCAACCACACCGGCGCACACAAGATCAACAACACCATTGGCCAAGCCATGCTGGCCAAGCGCATGGGCAAGCCGCGCATCATTGCCGAGACGGGCGCGGGCCAACATGGCGTGGCCACCGCCACCATTTGCGCGCGCTATGGCCTGGAATGCGTGGTCTACATGGGCAGCGAGGATGTGAAACGCCAAAGCCCCAATGTCTACCGCATGAAGCTCTTGGGTGCCACGGTGGTGCCGGTCGAGTCGGGCAGCAAAACCCTCAAAGACGCGCTCAACGAAGCCTTGCGCGACTGGGTGGCCCATGTGGACAACACCTTCTACATCATCGGCACCGTGGCCGGGCCCCACCCCTACCCCATGATGGTGCGCGACTTTCAAAGCGTGATTGGCGAAGAATGCATCGCCCAAATGCCCAGCATGCACCACGGCCTGCAACCCGACGCGGTACTGGCCTGTGTGGGCGGCGGCTCCAATGCCATGGGCATTTTTTACCCCTACATCCCGTTTGAAAAAACCCGCCTGATTGGCGTGGAAGCCGCTGGCGAAGGCATGGACACGGGCCGCCATTCGGCCTCGCTGCAACGCGGCGTGCCCGGCGTGCTGCACGGCAACCGCACCTATGTGCTGCAAGATGCCAACGGCCAAATCACCGAAACCCATTCGGTCAGTGCCGGCTTAGATTACCCCGGGGTTGGCCCTGAGCACGCTTATTTGAAAGACATTGGGCGCGCCGAGTACGTGGGCATCACCGACCAAGAGGCCTTGGACGCGTTCCATTACCTGTGCCGAACCGAAGGCATCATCCCCGCTTTGGAGTCCAGCCATGCGGTGGCCCATGCAATGAAACTGGCCAAGACCATGACACCCCAACAATCCATTTTGGTCAACCTCTCGGGCCGTGGCGACAAAGACATTGGCACGGTGGCCGACTTGTCGAATGCCGACTTCTTTTGCCGACCCAGTTGCCAAGGCCAATCGGTCAAAGGCGAACTAGCCATTTCCTTGGCCGCATTGAACGGAGCCCGCCCATGAGCCGCATCGCCCCTGTCATGGCTGGCTTGCAAAGCACCGGCCGCAAAGCCTTGATCCCTTATTTGATGGCCGGTTACCCAGAACCCGCGCACACCTTGGCGCTGATGCAGGCCTTGGTCGAAGGCGGTGCGGACATCATCGAGTTGGGTGTGCCCTTCAGCGACCCGATGGCCGATGGGCCGGTGATCCAAAAAGCCGGCGAAGCCGCGCTGCGCCACGGTGTGGGCATGGCCGAGGTGTTGGCCATGGTGCGCGCGTTTCGCGCCAGCGACACCCGCACACCCATCGTCTTGATGGGATACGCCAACCCGGTGGAAAGCTACAACCTCCAGCACGGCCCGCATGGCTTTGTCAAAGACGCGGCCAGCGCCGGGGTCGATGGCGTGCTGATCGTGGACTACCCCCCCGAAGAGTGCGTGGACTTTGCCGCCACTTTGCGCGCCCACGACATGGATTTGATTTTTTTGCTCGCCCCCACCAGCACCGAGCTGCGCATGCGCCAAGTTGCTGCCGTGGCCAGCGGTTATGTGTACTACGTCTCGCTCAAGGGCGTGACGGGTTCGGGCGCGCTCAACACCGACGAGGTCGAGGCCATGCTGCCGCGCATCCGCCAGCATGTGCACATCCCAGTGGGCGTGGGTTTTGGCATCCGCGATGCCCAAACCGCGCGCACCATTGGCAAGGTGGCCGATGCGGTGGTGATTGGCAGCAAATTGATCCAGTTGATCGAAGCCGCCACGCCCGCGCAAGCCCCGGCGCAGGCGCGCCAGTTCATGGCCGAGATCCGCCAGGCCATGGACACGGCCTGAGGCATCGCTGGCACTGCGCGATGCCCCTGCATAATCCGCACATGGCCCTTGGGCCCAGGAGAGAAACATGAGTTGGCTAGAAAAACTGCTGCCCCCCAAAATTCAGCAAACCGACCCGGCCGATCGCCGCAGCGTTCCCGAAGGCCTGTGGGTCAAATGCCCCAGCTGCGAGACGGTTTTGTACAACACCGATTTGGAGCAAAACCAAAACGTGTGTCCCAGTTGTGGGCACCACCACCGCATCGCAGCCCGGGCTCGGCTGGATGCGTTTTTGGACCCCGAAGGCCGCTACGAAATTGGCCAAGAGGTGTTGCCAGTCGATGCGCTCAAGTTCAAGGACAGCCGCAAATACCCAGAGAGGCTCAAAGAAGCACTTGAAAACACCGGTGAGACCGATGCCTTGGTGGTGATGGGCGGTTCGGTGCACAACATCAGCTTGGTGGCCGCTTGCTTTGAATTTGATTTCATGGGCGGCTCCATGGGTTCGGTGGTTGGCGAGCGCTTTGTCCGTGGGGTGCACACCGCCATCGATCAAAAGGTGCCGTTTGTCTGTTTCACCGCCACCGGCGGCGCGCGCATGCAAGAGGGCTTGCTGTCGCTGATGCAAATGGCCAAAACCAATGCCGCCTTGACCCGACTGGCCAAAAAAGGCCTGCCCTACATCAGCGTGCTGACCGACCCCACCATGGGCGGTGTGTCCGCTGGCTTTGCTTTCTTGGGCGATGTGGTGATGGCCGAGCCCAAAGCCCTGATCGGTTTTGCCGGTCCACGGGTGATCGAAAGCACCGTTCGCGTGACCTTGCCTGAAGGCTTTCAGCGGGCCGAATTTTTGCTGCAAAAAGGGGCCATCGACATGATTTGCGATCGGCGCGAATTGCGCAAAACCGTGGCCAACACCTTGGCCATGTTGACGCGCCAACCGGCCGATGCCATTGGCTAATTCCCCACTCACGATCCAGCACCATGAGCATCCAACTGTTTGCATTTGACACGCCCAACGGGCGAAAAATTTCGGTGGCCCTGGAAGAAATGGGCCTGCCCTATCAGGTGAAGGTGGTCAACATCACCCAAGACGACCAGTTCAAACCTGAATTTTTGAAAATCAGCCCCAACAACAAAATCCCCGCGATCATCGACAGCGATGGCCCCGATGGGCAGCCCATCAGTGTGTTTGAGTCGGGTGCCATCTTGATTTACCTGGCCGAAAAAACCGGTCTGTTTTTACCCGCCAAAGGGGCGGCCCGGGTGTCGGTGATGGAGTGGTTGATGTTCCAAATGGGCGGCTTTGGGCCCATGCCTGGCCAAGTCCACCATTTCGCCGGACTGAACGACCAAAACGACCAACGCTATGGTTTGAAGCGCTTCATGGCCGAGACCCTGCGCTTATACGGCGTGATGGACAAGCGGTTGGCCCAGCACACTTACTTTGCGGGTGAACTGTCGATTGCCGACTTTGCCATCCTGGGCTGGGTGTGGCGACATCCGCGCCACCAGGTGGACTTGGCCCACTACCCGCATGTCAAACGCTGGTATGAGGCCATGATGGCCCGCCCGGCGGTGCAACGCGGCTTTGCAGTGGCCCTCAAATAAACCCCTGCGGGCTCAACGGTAGAAGGCCTCGACACGGCCCTTGAGTTTGAGCAACAGCGGTCTGCCCTTGCGGTCCAGGGTTTTGCCTGCGGGCACTTTGATCCAACCCTCGCTGATGCAGTACTCCTCCACATCGTGCCGCTCTTTGTCGTTGAAGCGAATGCCAATGGCATGGCCGAGCACATCGGCCGCGTAATGCGGGCTGCGCTCATCGATGCTGAGGTGATCGGGCAAGGCGGGGCGTTCGGTTGCAGCGTTCATGGCCATGTCTTTCTGTGAATGGCCCGCATTGTGCAGGATTTGCCGCTTCACTTGGCGCACCCCAGCCTGCGATGTGCAGGGCACCTAAAATCCACCGTTTTGCGCGCTGGCGCTTTCTTCCAACCCAGGCTTTGCGGCCCTCTTTGTTCACCCACCCATGTCTGACACCACCCCCGCCTCGGATGCCCCGCAAGACGAGAACCAACTGATCGCCGAGCGCCGCGAAAAACTCAAGGCCTTGCGTGAGCGCCAAGCTGCGGGGGGTGCCGTGGCTTTTCCCAATGACTTCAAACCCGCCCACCACGCGGCCACGTTGCACGACAGCCATGGCGACAAAACCCCCGAGGTCCTGACCCAAGAGGGGCAACTCGCCCGTGTGGCCGGGCGCATGATGCTCAAACGCGTGATGGGCAAGGCCAGTTTTGCCACCCTCCAAGACAGCAGCGGGCGCATCCAACTGTATTTGGCCCGCGATGAAATTGGCGAAGACATCTACAACGACTTCAAGCACTGGGATTTGGGCGACATCGTGGGCGCTGAAGGTCGCTTGTTCAAAACCCGCACCGGCGAGTTGTCCATCCATGTGACCCAGGTTCGGCTGCTGACCAAAAGCCTGCGGCCCATGCCCGATAAGTTCCATGGTGTGCACGACCAGGAAATCAAATACCGCCAACGCTATGTGGACCTGATGACCGATGAGAGCGCCCGCAAGCGCTTTGTGGCCCGCAGCAAAGCGGTCAGTGGCATCCGCGAATTCATGGTCAACCATGGGTTTTTGGAGGTGGAAACGCCCATGTTGCACCCCATTCCGGGCGGGGCCAATGCCAAACCATTTCGCACCCACCACAATGCCTTGGACCAAGAAATGTTCTTGCGCATTGCCCCCGAGCTGTACCTCAAGCGTTTGGTGGTGGGCGGTTTTGAGCGGGTGTTTGAAATCAACCGCAATTTCCGCAACGAAGGCATATCGGTGCGCCACAACCCCGAATTCACCATGATGGAGTTTTATGCGGCCTATTGGAACTACCAAGACCTGATGCAATTCACCGAAAGCCTGGTGCGCGATGCGGCTGAAAAAGCCGTGGGCACCTTGTTGCTGACCTATGACGGCAAACCCGTCGACCTGTCCAAACCCTTTGCCCGCTTGACCATCCGCGAAGCCATCATGGCCCACACCACGGCCGGCGACAACGTGGACAACGCCAACTGGTTGCGCCAAGCCCTGAAGAAAATCGGCTTGACCGAAGAAAAGCACAAGTTGTCCACCCGCAGTTTGGCGGGTCTGCAGGTGTTGTACTTTGAAGAAACGGTGGAAGACAAATTGTGGGAGCCCACCTTCATTTGCGAACACCCGGTCGAAATTTCACCCTTGGCGCGCGCCAGCGACACCCAGCCAGAGGTGACCGAGCGCTTTGAGCTCTACATCACCGGGCGTGAATTTGGCAACGGGTTCAGCGAACTCAATGATGCCGAAGACCAAGCGGCCCGCTTTCATGCCCAAGTTGCCGCCAAAGACAGTGGCGACGACGAAGCCATGTTTTTTGACCACGATTTTGTGCGCGCCTTGGAGTACGGCATGCCGCCCACCGGCGGCTGTGGCATTGGCATTGACCGCTTGATGATGTTGCTCACCGACAGCGCCAGCATCCGCGATGTGATTTTGTTCCCTGCACTGCGGCGCGAAACTTAAGTACCCCCCACAGGTGCTTCAAGCACCGGTGGGTTTGCGAAGACTGGGCCCGTCCAAAAGATGGCGGGCCACGATTTCTTTCATGATTTCAGTGGTGCCACCGTAAATGCGTTGAACCCTGGCATCGGCCCAGGCACGGGCAATCGGGTATTCGTTCATATAGCCATAACCACCGAACAGCTGCACGCACCGATCAAGCACCGAAAACTGCATTTCCGTGGTCCAAAATTTGGCCACCGAAGCCGTGGCGGTATCGAGTTGGCCACGCAAATGTCGCTGCAAACAATCCTTTAAAAAACTGCGCGCCACTTGAATATCGGCATACGCTTGCGCCAAGGCATGGCGAACCACCTGCTTATCGGCCAAGGGGGCACCAAACGCTTGGCGCTCTTTCACATGCTCACAAGTCCAGCGCAAGCCTGATTCCATGGCCCCCACTGCTGTGATGGCCACCAGTAAGCGCTCTTGCGGCAATTCGTTCATCAGGTAAGCAAAGCCCTTGCCCTCTTGCCCCAACAAACAATCGGCAGGCAACCACACGTCGTCAAAAAACAGTTCTGAGGTGTCTTGTGCATGCATGCCCATTTTTTCCAAATTCCGACCTCGGGCAAATCCATCGCGGCTGGTATCGAGCAAAAACAAACTGACACCGCGTGCGCCCAACTCAGGTTGGGTTTTGGCCGCCACCACCACCAGGTCGGCCAATTGCCCGTTGGAAATGAATATCTTTTGGCCTTTGAGCAAATAACCGCCATTGTGGGGTGTGGCCCGGGTGCTGATGTTGGCCAAATCGCTGCCGGTGCCAGGTTCGGTCATGGCAATGGCGGCTATCACTTCACCGCTGGCCATGCGGGGCAACCAGGCTTGTTGCTGAGCTGGCGTGCCGTAGTGCAAAACATAAGGCGCGACTATTTCAGAATGCAAATAAAACAAAGGACCGCTGAAACCACTGCGAGCCAACTCTTGGACCAAGACCGCACTGTGCGCAAAGTCCACCTCAGATCCACCCAATTCGGTGGGCAAACCCATGCACAACAAACCCAACTCACCGGCCTTGCGCCAGACCTCGCGCGAGACTTGGCCCTCACGCTCCCAACGGGCATGGTGGGGCGCAATTTCTTTCTCAATGAAGCGGCGCACCGTGGCCCGCAATGCTGCCAACTCTTCGCCATCACCGTCATCCCAGTCCCACGACAAACTCATGTCATTGCTCCATCCATGTTCAGAAAAACTTCAAGCTGCGCCATCTTCCATGGCCCAGCGCACATGGGCCGTCATGGCTTTGGCAATGGCGTTGAGGGACTTGCGCCCGTCGGCCTTGTACCAAATCGGCACATGGTTCAGTGCGCCAATCAATTGCAAGCGCAACAAGCTTTTATCGGTGCCCCGGCGCAGCGCAAGGCGTGCAATCAAAACTTTGAATTTATCCTCGTAACTGTGGCGCAATTCGATCAGGGCTTGACGCCCTTCCTGCGGGAAGTCATGGGGCTGTACCTGAATGAACACACTGGCAAAGGGTGATGCCCCAGGCAGAGTGCCCAGCATCATTTCCAGGTGATTGAGCACGGCGCGCTCAAGTTGCACCACTGGCGAAGCAGAACTGGCCAAAATTTCATCAATCGCGGTGCTGACCAAACGCACGCCCTCGGTATAAACCGCCAACAGCAGATCGCTTTTGGCAGCATAGTGGTAGTAAATCGAGCCCGCGATCATGCCCGAGGCTTGCGCTATGTCACGCATGCTGGCCTGGGCATAGCCTTTGTCCCGAAACACTTGCGCAGCGGCCAGCAACAAGTCTTGGTGCCGGTTGTGTGCGCGTGGTTTTCTGTTATTGGCCCGGGAGGATGTGCGATGCGGAGACATTGTTGCGGGCAGGGGCCACGCGGGCGTTGCGCTCATGAAGCAGCCGGACCAAAGGTGTCTACCAAGGCTTTCGTGGCGTTGGCAAATGAACGTGCCTGCGACATATCAAGAATTTTTGACCACTGTTCGGCCACAAATTCAGGCGAAGCCTGCCCCTCAGGGGCGCGCACCCCCCTGGACTCCATCACCTGTACGCCGGCGTAATAACCGGCACCCGCAGCAACAATTTGTCCGCTGTGCTGACAAGCTGGGCTGGCCATGTAGAGCACCGCTGCACTGACTTTGTCTGGGCTGGCTTGGCTCATCCACTGTGTGAGGCCCAAACCTTCGGTCATTCGGGTGAGCGCCACTGGCGCAATGGTGTTGACCAAGATGCCGTGGCGCGCGCCTTCATCCTTGAGTGTGTTCATCAATCCCACCAATCCCATTTTGGCGGCGGCGTAATTGCTTTGGCCAAAATTGCCATACAAACCTGCGGCGGAAGTGGTCATGACAATGCGGCCATATTGCCTGTCTTGAAAAACAGGCCAAACGGCGCGACTGCACAGTGCCGACCCCAGCAAGTGGACTCGAATCACCGCTTCAAAATCTGCTGGCTCCATCTTGACCAAGGACTTGTCGCGCAAGATACCGGCGTTGTTGACCAACACATCGACGCGACCAAAAGCCTTCATCGCCGCGTCGACCATGGATTGCGCACCTTCAGGGGTGGCGATATTGTCAAAGTTGGCCAGTGCCTTTCCACCTGCTGATGTGATCTCATCCACCACTTGTTGCGCAGCGGCCTGATCCCCGCCCAGGCCATTGACACTGCCACCCAAATCGTTGACCACCAAGGTCGCGCCCCGTGCTGCCAATGCCAATGCATGCGATCGGCCCAAACCGCCCCCGGCACCGGTGACGATGGCCACTTGTTGGTCAAATCGAATGCTTGGGTTCATGTTGCTCTTTTCTGTTGTTCGGCAAAGATCAGCCACGGTACATGGCTTCTACCTCTTCTTTGTATTTGGATGAAATGCTGGCCCGCCGAATTTTCATGGTGGCGGTGACTTCGCCGTCATCATGGTCCAACTCTTTGGTCAATAAGTGGAACTTTCGCACATGTTGCACCTGTGGCATGCGCCGGTTGACCGCTTCTATCTCTTGCGCCACCAATTCTCGAACCGCCGCGTGCTCGGCCAAACTTTTGAAATTGGTATAGGTGATGGCTTTCTCTTCGGCCCATTTGCCCACGGTTTCGCCATCGACCTGGATCAACGCACTGACGAAATGGCGTTTGTCGGCGACGATGATCGCCTCTTTGATAAAGCCGGAAAACTTCAGCATGTTTTCAATTTCGCTTGGCGAAATATTTTTGCCGCCAGCCGTGATCATGATGTCTTTTTTGCGGTCGATGATTTTGATTTCTTGCTGCTGTGGCAAATCTGGCGTGGGCACCCATTGGGCAATATCGCCGGTGTGCAACCACCCTTGCGCATCGATCGCTTCGGCCGTGGCTTCAGGGTTGCGGAAATAGCCCTTGAATACCGTGGGGCCCCGCAACAACAGTTCACCATCTTCGGCCAAGCGGGCTTCCAAGCCTGGGATGGGGTCGCCCACCGTTCCCAATGGTGATGCGCTGTCGCGCTGCACGGTGGCAATGCCAGCGGTCTCGGTCATGCCATAGCCTTCGGTGATTTGCAACCCAATGATCCGAAAAAATCTCAACAAGTCGGGCGACACCGGTGCTGCACCCGACATGGCCCGACGGCATTCGCGCAGGCCTAAAAAGTTGCACAAAGCGCGAAACACGAGGACATACCAAAGCGCATATTGGGCTTGTTCCATCCAACCCCAAGTGCGGCGCGGCCGGTGGGCAAACCCCTCCACGGCTGCAAAAGCTTGTTCAAACAACCAGCGCTGGAAAGCACTGGCTTCACGCATTTTCAGCACGATGGAGGCGTGCATTTTTTCCCAAATCCGGGGTACACCCAAAAAAATGGTGGGGGCAATTTCGCGCAAATCACTTTGCACCGTGCGGATGGATTCCGCAAAGTTGACCACCGCACCTGACTGCATGGGCAAGGAGATGGTGAAAATTTGCTCGGCCACATGGCACAAGGGCAAATAGGACAACATCGCATCTTGGGGACCGCAATGGTAATAATGCTGGGCACCCAAGGCCATGGCCGTGATGTTTCCATAGGAAATCATGGCCGCTTTGGGGCGGCCGGTGGAGCCCGATGTGAAGATCATCAAAGCGATGTCATCTGGCACTTGTAGGGCCAAGGCACTGACCTGGGCTTGTTGCAAATGGGCGGGAGCGTCTCGCCCCAACTGACAAACCGAATCAAAACTTTGCCAAACTGTATTTGAGTAATGGCGCAATCCCTTGGGGTCGATGACGATCAAAAATGGCGCATGGGCCATGTCAGGCAAGGCTTCCAGCACTTTGTCTAGCTGCTCTTGGTCTTCGCACACCACCGCCGCTACATCGGCCGCCTCCAACAAATATGCCACTTCCGCCGCGGGGCTGGTGGGATAAATGCCCACCGTGACCATGCCCACCATGCCACAGCCAATTTGGCTGTACACCCATTCGCAGCGGTTCTCACTGATGATGGCAATGCGCGACTGCGTGGACAAACCCAATGCCATCAAGCCCAGCCCAAAATGACGCGCATGGCGCTCGTACTCGGACCATGTGATTGGGCTCCAAATGCCAAAGTCTTTTTGCCGCAAAGCCACTTCTTGGGGGCGCAACCGGGCCCAATGCTGTAGTTTTTGCGGCAAAGTCAGGTGGGTGAAGTCGCTCACGATAGCCACCGCTTTCGCCTTTTGTAGTGCTTGACATCGCGAAAGCTGGCCAGTTCTGACCCGCCTTCCGAATAGCCCAGATAGAACCGCTGCACATCGGCATCGTTGCGCAGACGCTCCACGGGGCCGCTGACCACAACCTTTCCGCTTTCCATGATGTAAGCATGGCTGCAAATGCCAAAGGCGGCAAATGCATTTTGTTCGACCAACAGCATGGCCACGCCTTGTTCGCGATTGATGCGGGCAATGATCGAAAAAATTTCTTCCACCACCTTGGGAGCCAAGCCCAGCGACGGCTCATCCAGCAAAATCAAACTGGGCTGACCGACCAAAGCCCTGGAGATGGCCAGCATTTGTTGTTCGCCGCCAGACAAATACCCTGCTCTTTGCTGCCGCCGTTCGGCCAAACGGGGGAAATACTCAAACAATCGATCAAATGCGGGCTTGGCAGCCCCCACCCGACCCTTCAGGGCCAAGGTGGCGGCGATCAAATTTTCTTCCACCGTGAGGTCTTCGAAAACATGGCGACCTTCGCGCACGTGGGCAATGCCACTGCGTGCGATCAGGTGGGGTGCCATCCCATTGAGTTGCGTGTGAGAAGCCCAAATTTGACCACTGCGCACCTCGCCTTTTTCAAGCGGCAGCAAGCCCGACACCGCTTTGAGCGTGGTGGTCTTGCCCGCGCCGTTAGAGCCCAGCAGTGCCACCATGGCACCTTTGGGCACTTGCAGGGAAAGGCCGCGCAACACCTGTATGGTGTGGTGGTACACCACCTCAATGTTTTCGATGCGCAGTGCGGCGTCTGAGGCCTCGTCAAGCATGGTCATCAGGCGGTTTTGATCCACCCACTGGCGGGCTCAAACAACTTGGCATTGGCATCAAAGCGGTAAATGCGACCCGTGGCGATTTGGTGTCCCTTGAGGTTGACCGGTAGGCCACTGATGCCACCCGAATCCCAATCGGTCATGCTCTGCAAGGCCGCCTTCATATTGGGGCCTGTCAGGGGTTTGTTGGCTTTCAACACGCGCTCCATCACCTCGGCAAAGATCGACCCGACCAACCAACCGTGGGTGTAGAAAGTGCTGACATATTTGATGTCAGGTCGGCGCTTTTGGGCGAATTGGTTCATGGTCACCATGGCTGGCGCATCTTTGGTGTCGTGGCTGTATCGGTAGGGCATCACACCCATCCAACCGTCGCCCACCGGGCCCATGGCTTCAGCGGTGGATTTGTCCATGCTCCAAATGGTGCCCATGAATTGGGTACCGGTCATGCCTGCTTCGCGCATTTGGCGAATGAACTCCGGAATAGGTGCGAGCACATAGCCGTGAAAGATCACATAGTCAGGCCGCGCACGGCGCAGCTTGGCCACTTCTGCCGAAACGTCCACGCTGCCAGGCTTGGTGACAATTTCTTGCACCACATTGAGCCCCATTTTTTTGGCCCGCTCTTTGGTGGCCTCGATCGGGTCGCGGCCAAATTCGGTATCGCTGTAGACCAAAGCAACCGTGGGTTTGGTGCCACCTTTGGCTTGGCTGTTGATGTACTCCAACAAAATGGCACACATGGACGCATAGGTGGGCCCCGCCATGAAGTAGTAAGGCACTTTATCGGGGTCGGCCAAATCGGAGGCAAAAGAAGGGCTGCAGGTGAGCGTGGTGCCCAATTGGCTCACTTCGACGGATGCGGCTTTGGCCCAGGCCGTCGAGTCACCATAAAACACAGGCGGTTTGTGGGCGGCCATCAGTTTTTTGAAAACGGCCATGGCTTGGTCCATTTTGTATCCCGAGTCTTCACTGATGTAGCGCAACTTGCGCCCCATCACGCCACCCTTGGCTTCATTGCGCCACTCGCAGTAATCATTGACACCCATATTGAGACCGACACCGGCAAAGGCAAACACGCCGGTGATGGGTGGCGCAGCGGCGACCACCAATTCACCCGACTGGGCCCATGTGGTCAGGGGCAAGCCCAGGGCACTCAGGCCAGTGACAGCGGCTGCGCTTTTGAGCGCTTGGCGACGAGAATTCATATCAGTCTCCTTTAGGTTTTAAAAGGCCACAAATGGAAAAAGCGACGCGTTCGCCGCCACATTTCGACCAGGCCATGCGGTTCGAAAATCAAAAAAGCAATGATCAAAGCACCAAACACCATCTCGCGCATGGGCGAGAGCAACTCCATCGCATTGGGTGCCCAAATGGTTAACAAAGTGACCACGCCGCGCAAAACCTCTGGCACCAAGGTCATGAAGGCCGCCCCCAAGATGGTCCCCAACACCGTGCCCAAGCCACCCACAATGATGGCGGCCAAATAAAAGATGGACAAGGCAAAGGTGAAGTGCTCTGGCGTGATGGCACGGTAAAAATACCCCATCAAGCCACCGGCCACACCCGCGTAAAACGAGCCCAAAGCAAAAGCCATTAATTTGCCCTTGAACAAATCGATGCCCAGCACCTCAGCAGAAATGTCTTTGTCACGGATGGCGATGAACGAGCGGCCCACATGTGTGCGCAATAGATTGCGCGCCCCCAAGAGCATCAACCCCGCACAAACCATGATCACGTAATAAATATCCCGATCGGTGTTGATCACCCATCCACCCCATTGCGCTGGCGAAATATTGACCCCCCGAACCCCACCGGTGACCGAATCCCACTCTCTGAACACAAACATCAAAATGAATTGCGCCGCCAAGGTGGCCACCGCCAAATACAAACCTTTGATGCGCAAGGAAGGCACGCCCACCACCACACCGATGGTGGCGCTGGCCACGCCAGCCAGTGGCAAGCTCACATAAAAGGGAATGCCCCATTTGTCCAAAAAAGCAACTGTGTAGCACCCCACGCCCATGAATGCCGCATGGCCCAAGGAAATTTGTCCCGCAAAACCCGTGACGATGTTGAGTCCCATGGCGGCAATCACATGGATGCCTGTCAAACAAGCCAAATAAGTGAAATAGCTGCCCCCCACCCACGGGAAAAGCAAAAGCAAAACCACAAAACCCAGCATCCAACTGCGCTGCACCCGCGTGATGAGCAAGGACTCATCATGGGCGTAGCTGGCTCTGAAATCACCGATGCGCATGTCGATCAAAGCCTTTCAATGTCTCGGGTGCCCAACAAACCATAGGGGCGCACCATCAAGATGGCCAAAACCACCACGTATGGCACCAAGTCGCGCGCTTTGCCCCCAAAGTAGCCCACCGCAATGCTCTCCATCCACCCAACCAACAAGCCCGCGATGATGGCCCCGGCCACGCTGTCGAGACCCCCCAAAATCACAACAGCCAATACGCCCAAAGCGGTGGCACTCAATGCGGGTGACAAACTGCTGATCGAGGCCACGATGGTGCCCGCCACCGCACCCACGCAGCCAGCGAAAATCCAAGTCAATTGCTGTGTGCGTCGCACATCGATCCCCAAGGCGTAGGCGGTGATGGGATCGCTGGCAGCCGCGCGCATGGCAATGCCAGTGCGCGAGTAGCGAAAGTACAAAGACAAGCCTGCGATCACGGTCAGCGCCACCCAAAAGCTCCAAAAAACCGCACCCGGCACCATGACATCGCCCCAAAGCATGGGCTTGCGCGACAGCATCTGTGGCATTTCTAAGTTTTGCCCACCCCAAATGGCATCCACAGCGCCGTGCAAAAAAGCACCCAAACCAATGGTGACCATCAGCACAGACACCACGGGCTGACCCGCCAAGGGGCGAAGCACAAAACGCTCGACCACCATCGCAACCAGCGAAATGCCGACCAAGCCAAATACCACGGACAGCCACAAGGGCAGCTTGAGCCAACTGTGGCCCGTGTAGACCAAATACGCGCCCAACATCATGAATTCGCCCATGGCAAAGTTGATGGCACGGGTGCCTTTGTAGATGAGCACAAATCCCAGCGCGACCAAGGCCAACAAACCACCGGAGAACAATCCGATGAGTGAAAACTCGGCAAAGGTGATCCAATCCATCACACGGCCTGCCCTGCGGTGACCTGTGAGTCACGCGCACCCAAATAGGCTTCAATCACATCTGGGTGGTTGCGCACATGCTGGGGCGTGCCACTGGCAATGAGTTGTCCAAAGTTAAGCACAGCCACATGGTTGGAGATGTCCATCACCATCCCCATGTCGTGCTCAATGAGCAAGATGGTCATGCCGCGCTCTTCTTGTAAGTCCAAAATAAACCGTGCCATGTCTTCGGTTTCTTCGCGGTTCATACCCGCCACAGGCTCGTCCAACATCAAAACCTTGGGCCGCATGGCCAGGGCACGGGCCAACTCAACCCGCTTTTGAAGGCCATAGGACAAAGATGCCACGCTTTGATGCCGAACATGGTCAATTTCCAAGAAATCAATCACATCGCGCTCGATTTCTTCGCGCAATGCCAACTCTTCGCGCTGGCTCTTGCCCCAATAAGCCATGGCTTGCAAAGTGTTGGCCGCCATGCGGTTGTGGCCACCCAACTTGATGTTGTCGAGCACCGTCATGCCCCGAAACAAGGCCACATTTTGAAAAGTGCGCGCCAATCCCATGGCAGCGCGCACATTGGGCTTGGTGTGCGAGATGTCTTGCCCCTCCAACACCACGCGCCCTTGCTGGGGTTTGTAAAAGCCAGATATGGTGTTGAACAAACTGGTTTTGCCAGCCCCATTGGGCCCGATCACGGCGGTGATTTCTCCCGCCTGGACCTGCAGCGACACCCCACTCAGCGCGTTGATGCCCCCAAAGCGCAGGTGCACGTCTTCGACCGACAAAATGGGATGGGCATTCATGGGCTTGTGCAAAGTCATTCGATCTCTATCTTTGACCAAAAACAGGTGCCATGCCCACATCGAAAACCCCAGGAACAACGCCCATTTGTGTTCGACCCCGTGTCATGACCGCTTGACCCTTACTGGCAAGCCATGCATGCCGCGAAACACCAGTGAGTTGATCCAGGTTTGGTCTCCCACAGGTTCCATGTGGGAAAAGGTTTGCAGCACTTTGGGAAAGGCCACCTGTCCTTCGGTGCGGGCCAATGGAAAGCCCAGGCAGATGTGCATGCCATAGCCAAAGGTGAGGTGGGCCACGCCATCGCGTTCGATGTCGAGTTGGTCGGCACGCTCATAGGCCCTGGGGTCTCGGTTGGCCGCATTGAGCATGATGAAGATGCGCTCACCTGGCTGCATGGTTTTGCCGTGCAATTCGTAAGGCTGGGCCACCAAGCGCACCTGGGCACCCGAAGGGCCGTCGTAGCGCAGCAACTCCTCGACCGCCGCCGCATGCAAATCGGGCCGCTGGCGCAACTGGTGCATTTGGTCGGGGAAGCGCATCAAAGACAACATGCCGTTGGCAATGTGGTTGGTGGTGGTTTCATGCCCGGCAAACAGCAACAAAATACAGGTGGCCACCAATTCATCTTCGCTCAGCCGGTCATCGCCATCGCGCAACTCCACCAATTCGGTGATCAAGTCGGCTTGCGGATGGGCGCGCCGCTGGGCGATCAAATCGCGAAAAAAAGCCGCCATCTCTTGGGTGGCTTGCTCGGCGGTGTCGTACTTTTCGCTGGAAGTGCGCGACGAACCAATGAACAAAGCCATGTCATCCGACATGCGCTTGACCTTGGCCAAGTCCTCGCGGGCCACGCCCAGCAAGGCCATGATGACCAAGCAGGGCAAGGGGCCCGCAAACTCGGCAATGAAGTCAAACTCGTCTTTGTCTCGAAACCGGTTGAGCAACCAGTCTGCAATGTCTTCCACTTGGGGGCGCATGGCTTGCATGGACTTGGCATGGAACACTTTGCTGGTCAGCCTGCGCAAGCGGGTGTGTTCTGGCGGGTCTTTGAAAACCATCCACAAGGACAAATAGCGCATGATGCTGCCAATGCGCTCAGCCTCTGGCCCTGGCAAAGTTTCAAAGAAAGGGCGCAGCCGGTCCGACGACAAACGGTCTTTGTCCAGGCAAACGGCTTTGATGTCGTCGTAACGCGTCAGCACCCAACTGCGCAAGCGCGGGCTCCAGTGGCAAGGGTCTTCGTCGCGCATGCGCTCAAAAATCGGATAAGGATTGGCCAAAACGGCCGGGTCCTCCGGGTGCCAATCAATCGCGGTGCTCATTTGTTTTTTTCCAAGATGGTGACAGCGCAAGCGGCTTCATCAAAGCCCATCACGCCACCCCCGTTTTCAATCAGCCCAATGGCCGCACCTTTGACTTGACGGGGACCTGCTTCGCCGCGCAACTGCAAGCACACTTCATGCACCATGGACAAACCCGTGGCCCCCACCGGGTGGCCTTTTGAGACCAAGCCCCCCGATAAATTCACCGGGATGCGACCACCCAAAGCGGTTTCGCCCGACTCCACCAAACGCCCGCCCTGCCCGTCCGGGCATTGCCGCAACATTTCCAATTGGTAAATTTCGCAAAACGATGTGGCATCGTGCAACTCGATCAGGTCAATGTCTTGCGGTTGCAGGCCCGTGCGTGCGTACGCTTTGTCGGCTGCGATGCGCGACAAGCCCGGCTCGTCCAAAGACCGGTACTTGCCGCCCGACAGCTCACTGGTGCGCACCTTGACGGCCCGCGCACGGGCAGCAGGCGGGAAATGGACCAAAGCCGACTCAGCGCACAAAATGGCTGCGGCCGCACCATCGCCCAAGGGCGAGCACATGGCGCGGGTCAAGGGCCAGGAAATTTCACGATCGGCCAACACCTCTTCGACCGTGAGTTCAAAACGGTATTGGGCTTTGGGATTGAGGCTGCCGTGGTGGTGGTTTTTGGCCGCACCCACGGCGATCTGCCGCTGGGTGGTGCCATGGGTCTTCATGTGCCAAGCCGCTTGCATGGCGTAGGTGTCCATGAATATGGTGCGACCCGGAGCCATTTCAAAAGGCTTGCCCGCAGCTTCACCAGCCAGCCGGTAATAGTCTTGCCATCGCTGGGGTTCAAGTTGGTCGACCGCCGTGCCAAAAATTTCGGGAATGCGCTCAGGCCGATCGGGGCTGATGAGCTTTTCCACCCCCAGCGCCAAGCTGACCTGGCATTGGCCCGACAAGATGTCTTTCCAGGCCCCATGAAATGCCAGCGATGCGGTGGCGCAGCCGCCCTCCACATTGACCATGGGCACGCGCTCTGGAAACAAACCGGCTTGCACCATTGGGGTGAAACACACCTGACCCCGGATGCCACCTTGTCCCCATTGCCCCATGCCGCAATTGCCAAACCAAGCTTGTTCGATCAAGCGGGCATCGCTCAGCGCCAAACCGGCATCTTGCATTGCGTCGGTGTAAGCCCATTGGGCCAGGTCGGCAAAAGAGCGATCGGCGTGTTTGCCAAAGGGTGTGCAGCCTGTGCCAATGATGTAGACATCGGTCATGGTTGATACACCGAAGGCACCCGCTGGGGCTGGTGATGAAATTCAGAATTCATGATGAATTGGGTTTCCTTGATGTGCTTAGAATGCCAAACGATTGTTTTTCTAACATTCAAATTTGACCATTGAGGAAAACCCGAGAGCCACCCCAAAAGGAGACTGCGAATGACCGGATTTCAAGACATCATCCTGAGCGCTGGCGCGCGCACGCCGCTGGGTGACTTTGGCAAGTCCTTGCGCGATACACCTTTGAGCACCTTGGCCGTGCATGCCGTGGGGGCCAGCCTGCAGCGGGCAGGCATATCGGCCAATGATGTGGATCACCTGGTGTACGGCAACACCGCGCCCGTCGATCACGACGGTTTGTTTGCCAGCCGAAAAATTGCCATTGATGCGGGCATGCCCATTGAAAGTGCGGCCATGGGCGTGACACGGGCTTGTGGCACAGGCTCGCAGGCGATTGTCACGGCCGCCCAACAAATCGCTTCTGGCCACAGCCAAGTGGCCATTGCTGCCGGCGGCGAAAACTATTCCCGGGTTCCCTACTTGGCCCACCAGGTGCGGTGGGGCGCTCAGCGCGGACCGTTTGAGTTTGTCGATGGGTTGGACTACATCTACCGGTGCCCATTCACCCGCGAGTTGATGGGCGACACGGCAGAAAACATGGTGGCCCGATTTGGATATACCCGCCAAGCGATGGACGAGTGGGGCCATATGAGCCAGCAACGCGCTGGTGCCGCCATCAAAAGTGGTTTTTTGGCGCGCCAAATAGCGCCGATTGAACTGGTCGGCCCCAAAGGCAGCAAGCACCTGTTCTCGCAAGATGAGTTCCCCCGCCCAGAGGTCACTCTGGAAAAGCTGGCATCGCTCAAACCCGCTTTTCGCAAAGACGGAAAAGGCAGTGTGACGGCCGGCAATTCCAGCGGCGTCACCGATGGTGCTGCCGCCTTGGTGGTGGCCAATTTATCGGCGGCTCAGCGCCTAGGCATCCCGGTACAAGCGCGCTTGGTCGATTGGGCCGTGGTGGGCGTGCCAGCAGAAATCATGGGCTCTGGCCCCGTGCCTGCCATCCAACGCTTGCTGGCGCAGCGCCAACTCAAAGTGGCGGACATTGACTACTTTGAAATCAACGAGGCCTTTGCCGTGGTCAACCTGCATGCTGAACGCGAATTGGGCATTCCGCGCGAGCGCACCAATTTGTATGGCGGTGGCATCAGCTTGGGGCACCCACCGGGTGCCACGGGTTTGCGCATGACCATGACCGCCATGCACCACCTGGCCGACACGGGTGGGCGTTACGCCATCATCAGCATGTGTTTGGGGTCAGGCATGGGCATGGCCACACTGATCGAGAACATGCAAGCTTGATCGATTGACAACCGACAGCACATCAAGGCAAGGCATCCAGCGCCGCCATGTAGTTGGGGTCGGTCATCAATTCAGCCCAATCCAGGGCGGGCACACTGGGCAGCAAACGCCGTCTGCGCCACTCGCTGATATCGCTGCCTTGCCAGCGTTGCTGCTGCTGGGCCTGCCACAGGTTATCGAGCAAATCATCGACCGCTTGTCCGCCGCCTTCGCTGTCAGCGGTGCTTTGGTTGCACAACAGCACCATGTCGCAACCGGCTTGTAAGGCAACCAAAGCGGCATCGGTGTAAGACACCGTTTTGCCACCGATGTGGCGTGCGCCTTCCATGGACAAGTCGTCGCTGAAGATCGCGCCTTGAAAGCCCAATTGGCGGCGCAAGATGTCTTGCAACCAGCGGGCAGAAAAACCAGCGGGCAATGCATCTACCTCTGGGTAAATGACATGGGCGGGCATGATGCTGGTCAAACTCAGGGGCAACCATTCGTAGGGCTTGGCATCATCGGCCATGATGGTTTGCAGGCTGCGCCCATCGACGGGCACTTCGGTGTGGGAGTCGGCCCGCACAAATCCGTGACCGGGAAAATGCTTGCCGCAATTGGACATGCCCGATTGCAACAAACCGTGCATGAGGTGTTGCGCCAACACCGTGACGATTTGCGGATCGCGGTGAAAAGCCCGGTCGCCAATCACGCCACTCTCACCATGGTCCAAATCGAGCACGGGCGTGAAGCTCAGGTCCACCCCACAGGCGCGCAACTCGGCACCCAACACATGGCCACAAGCGGTGGCGGCTTTGCAAGCCTGCAAGGCCGCGCTGCCCGCTGGTGCGCCAGGGGGCACGTCTTGCATCCACATTGCGCCCAGTTGGCGCATGGGTGGCAAATGGGTGAATCCATCGGTGCGAAACCGCTGCACGCGCCCACCCTCATGGTCGACACAAATCAAGGCATCGGGCCGCACGGCTTTGATGTCTTCGCACAGTGCGGTCAGCTGCGCGCGGTTCACCCAATTGCGGCCAAACAAAATCAGCCCACCGGTGAGCGGATGGGCCAAGCGGCGCTTGTCCGTGGGGCTCAGCTGGGTGCCAGCAATGTCCAAAATCAGCGGGGCGTGGGAGGTGTTCAAGGCTCAGGCTTCCAATTGTTCGACAACCACAAAACTGACCGCGTAATCGGTCTCGTCACTGACGCTCACACGGGCCACCAAGCGGCGTGCTTCGCACCATTCCTTCAAAACACCGTGCAGCACCACATGGGGTTCGCCACTGGGGTGCTTGGCAATTTCACACAAGCGCCAGGTCATGGGCATGCGCATGCCCAAGCCAATGGCTTTGCTGAAAGCCTCTTTGGCCGAAAAGCGGGTGGCCAGGTAACGCACACCGCGCTCAGGCCATCGCGCAGAGCGGTTGCGCCAGGTTTGCATTTCTGCATCGGCCAAAATTTTGGCGGCAAAACGCTCGCCATGCCGGTCCAAGGATTGGCGAATGCGCCGCACATCGCAAATATCGGTGCCAATGCCGTAAACCATGGCGATTGCTGTCAGCGCAAACAGGCCAAATAAGCCTGGATGGTGGCCGCATAACCCAGCTCCAAGGCATCAGCGATCAGGGCATGGCCAATCGATACCTCTTGCACGCCCGGCACCGTTTGCACAAAGTCGCGCAAGTTGCGCAGGTTCAAATCGTGGCCGGCATTGACCCCCAAACCCAAGGCCTGGGCCGAGGCGGCCGCTTGGGCAAATTGCGCCAGCACCGCTGCCGCTGTGGGGCTGCCATGCGCTTGGGCATAGGGCTCGGTGTAGAGCTCCACGCGGTCGGCCCCCACCGCTTTGGCACCGGCCATGGCAGCCGGATCGGCATCCATGAACAAACTCACGCGCGCGCCCGCGTCTTGCGCCGCACGCACCAAGGGGCGCAGCCGGTCGGCATCGGCGGGAAAGGACCAGCCGTGGTCGCTGGTGAACTGCCCTTCGCTGTCGGGCACAAAAGTGACTTGCTGCGGTCGCGCCTTGGGCAAAAAACCCATCAGGTTGTGAAAAGGGTTGCCCTCGATGTTGAACTCTCGATCGGGCCAGTCGCGCATCAAGTCGGCCAAATCGGCCACATCAGCGGCACGGATGTGTCGCTCATCGGGTCGGGGGTGAACGGTGATGCCGTGCGCACCGGCTTGCAAACACAATTCGGCGGCGCGCACCACACTGGGAATGCCCAAATGGCGGGTGTTGCGCACCAAGGCGACTTTGTTGAGGTTGACGGACAACGCGGTGTTCATGATCGGCGGGCTTCAATAGGCTTGCACATCGAGCATGACTTGGCGCGTGCGCAGGGTCTGGACACCGCAATGGTAGTGCAGCAGGTGGCGCAACTGGGTTTGCAGCGATTGGCGCTGCTGCGAAGGCCATTGGGCACATTCCCGCAACAAGGCAGGCAGGGGCCATTCGCTGTGCAAACCGTCGCGCAAGGCCAGCCACAAACTGCCGGGCAAGGCGCTGGCCTCTTGGGGGCCTGCACTGCGCAAACCGCCTTCGGCCACCAAGCTGTAAGTCGCCTCGGCTTGGATCGGTGCCATGGTGAGGGTTTGCTGGCCCAAATCTGGCAGCAGGCCCACATCGCGCAGCAGCAGCAACTCAAAGGCGCGCAAAGCCGCCGCCGTGGTGCTGGCCGGTGCCGTGGCCAGGATTTGAACCAACTGGGCATACAGGTCAAACAAGCGCGGATGTGCGTCGTCACGGGCGAGCAAACGCATGAGCAATTCATTGAGGTAGTAGCCCGATAGCAAAGCGTCGCCGCTGGGCATGGGGTGGCCGCCCACCCATTCGGCCGACTTGAGGGTGCGCACCTCACCCGAACCGCCGTAAGCGATGGACAAGCGCTGCAAGGGCAACAACACCGGGCGAAAACCTGAACTCGGCCGCTTGGCCCCTTTGGCGACCAAGGCCACCCGACCATGGTGGCGGGTGAAGGCCTCTAGGATGAGGCTGGTCTCGCTCCAGTCATAGCGGTGCAGCACAAAAGCGGGCTCATCGCTGGTGCGCGGTGCGCTGGTTCTACTCGTAGCCAAAGCTGCGCACCCGCGCCTCGTCATCGGCCCAGCCCGAGCGCACCTTGACCCACAGCTCGATGAACACCTTGGCATCGAGCAAGGTTTCCAATTCGGTGCGCGCTTCGGTGCCCATGCGTTTGAGGCGCTCCCCGCCTTGGCCAATCACCATGGCTTTGTGGCCATCGCGCTCGACCACGATGGTGGCGCTGATGCGCACCATGCGCCCGCCTTTGTGGGCGGGTTCTTCCTCGAATTTATCGATCACCACCGTGGAGGTGTAGGGCAGTTCATCTCCGGTGAGGCGAAATAATTTTTCGCGCACGATTTCGCTGGCCAGGAATTTTTCACTGCGATCGGTGAGTTCATCGGCACCATACCACCAGGCTTGCTCGGGCAAGTAGCGGCTGCAAATGTCCATCAAATGGGCCACATCCTTGGGATTTTTGGCGCTCAAGGGCACGAATTCGGTGAATGGAAAGCGCTCTTGCATGGATTTGAGCCATGGGGCGAGTTCACCGCGGCGGTGCACCTTGTCCAGCTTGTTGGCGATCAACAAAACCCGGCTGTCGGGCCGCAGCAAGGCCAACACCTTGGCATCGGCCAAGGCGAATTGCCCGGCTTCAACCACAAACAACACCAGGTCCACATCGCCCACCGCACCCAGCACGGTTTTGTTGAGCGATCGGTTCAAGGCATTGTTGTGGCGGGTTTGAAAGCCCGGTGTGTCGACAAAAATAAACTGGGCCAAGCCCTCGCTGCGGATGCCGGTGATGCGGTGGCGGGTGGTTTGCGCCTTGCGCGAGGTGATGCTGATTTTTTGGCCCACCAAGGCATTGAGCAAAGTGGACTTGCCCACATTGGGTTTGCCCACAATCGCCACCAGGCCGCAGCGTTGGCCGGGCAAAGCCACTGGTGCCGGAGACAGAGGATCGGTATCGCTCATGGGGGGCTTTCTTTGAAGGACTGCAACACCACGGCTGCAGCCGCCTGCTCTGCGGCACGACGCGAGCTGCCAATGCCTCTTTCGTGCCGCCCCAATTCGGGGATTTCACATTCGACATCAAATATTTGCTGGTGCGCCGCACCCGAAGTGCCCACCACTCTGTAAATGGGCAGCTTGTACTTGCGCCCTTGCAGCCATTCTTGCAATTCGGTCTTGGCATCTTTGGCCACCGCCTGCATCTGGGGATGCAACTCGACACTGTCAAACAGGCGGTGCACCAAACGATGGGCAGGCCCATGTCCGGCATCCAAATAAATCGCGCCAATCAAGGCCTCGAGCGCGTCGGCCAGGATCGAAGGCCTTTTGGTGCCGCCCGAGCGCAGCTCACCCTCGCCCAAACGAATCAGGCCGGGCAGACCCAGCTTCAGGGCTTGTTCATGCAGGCTTTCTTGCCGGACCAAGTTGGAGCGCATGCGCGAGAGTTCACCTTCGGGCACCTGGCTCATGCGCTGGAACAACAAATCGGCCACCGCCAGGTTGAGCACCGAGTCGCCCAAAAACTCCAAGCGTTCGTTGTGCTCGGCGCTGTGGCTGCGGTGTGTCAAGGCCTGTTGCAACAAGGCCGGGTTGTTGAACGTGTGCTGCAAGCGCTGTTGCAGCGCCACCAAGTCGGAGCGGTTGGCGGCTGGGTCGGACATATTCAGTCGATGGCCCCAATGCGTTTGAGGTTGCCGAAATTCATCCACACCATGATGGCCTTGCCCACGATGTTGGCTTCGGGCACAAAGCCCCAATAGCGTGAGTCCAGGGAGTTATCGCGGTTGTCACCCATCAAAAAATAATGGCCCGGCGGTACCTTGCAGACCACCCCCTCCACACTGTATTGGCACTGGTCTTTGAAAACAAAATCGTCGGTACCGGCAATGAAAGCGGGCCGCTCCACGTTGTTGAGCAAGCGCACCGGCTTGGTCGGGCTCATCTCGGCGGCGGTGGACCCCACCGGAAAGGTCTCTTGAAACTGCTTGATGTAACTCAGGCTGTCTTCTTCAAAGAAGTCGGGCAAGCTGGCTTTGGCAATCGGTTGACCGTTGATGCTCAGTTGCTTGTTCAAATACGACACCTCATCCCCCGGCACACCAACCACCCGCTTGATGTAGTCCAAGGAGGGTTTGGGCGGGTAGCGAAACACCATGACATCGCCACGGCGCACCGGCTCACCGGCGGTGACTTTGGTGTTGATCACCGGCAAGCGCACACCGTAGTGGAATTTATTGACCAAAATCAGGTCGCCCACCCACAAGGTGGGAATCATGGAACCTGACGGAATTTTGAAGGGCTCGAATAAAAAAGAGCGCAACACAAACACCACGGCGATGACCGGGAACAAGCCAGCGGTCCAATCCAGCCACCAAGGCTGCATGAGCAAACGCTCGCGGGTGGCGGCCATGTCGGGCTCTGCATCCAGGGCAATGCCCAACTTGGCCCGCTCTTGTTGGCGCTGCTCGACCTGGCTTGCCAAGGCATCGGCCTGGGCCAGGCGTTGGGGCAGAAAGTAAAAACGTTCGGCCAACCAGTACAAACCAGTGACCACGGTCGCGGTAAACAGCAGCAAGGCAAAGTTGCCTTCGTACATGCCCAAATACCAAGCACCGGCGTAGCTGACAAATGCGGCCAGCACAAAGGCTGTGAAAGTTGCCATCAGTCTTCCACCTGCAAAATGGCCAAGAAAGCCTCTTGTGGGACTTCGACCGATCCAATTTGTTTCATGCGCTTCTTGCCTGCCTTTTGTTTTTCCAGGAGTTTGCGTTTGCGACTGATGTCACCGCCGTAGCATTTTGCCAGCACATTTTTACGCAGGGCCTTGATGGTTTCACGCGCAATGATGTTGGCCCCAATGGCGGCTTGGATGGCCACATCAAACATTTGGCGCGAGATGATTTCGCGCATTTTGGACACCACCGCACGGCCTCGGTACTGCGACTGGCTGCGGTGCACGATGATGGACAAGGCATCGACCTTTTCACCGTTGAGCAAAATGTCCACCTTGACCACATCGGCGGCCCGGTACTCTTTGAACTCGTAATCCATCGAGGCATAGCCGCGTGAAACCGATTTCAGCTTGTCGAAAAAGTCCAGCACGATTTCGCCCAAGGGCAATTCGTAGGTCAGCATCACCTGCCTGCCGTGGTAGGCCATGTTGAGCTGCACGCCCCTTTTTTGGTTGGCCAAGGTCATGACCGCGCCCACGTAGTCCTGCGGCATGTACAAATGCACGGTGACGATGGGCTCGCGGATTTCCAACATGCGGCCCTGATCAGGCATCTTGGAGGGGTTGTCCACCAACACCACCTCACCGTCGGCGCGCACCACTTGGTAGAGACGCTTGGGGCGGTGGTGATCAGGTCTTGGTCAAATTCGCGCTCCAAGCGCTCCTGCACGATTTCCATGTGCAGCAAACCCAAGAATCCACAGCGAAAGCCAAAGCCCAGGGCTTGAGACACCTCGGGCTCATAGTGCAAGGAGGAGTCGTTGAGCTTGAGTTTTTCCAGGCTGTCGCGCAAAGCGTCGTACTGATTGGCTTCGGTCGGGTACAGACCGGCAAACACCTGTGGCTTGATTTCTTTGAAGCCCGGCAAGGCCTCGGTGGCGGTGAAGGCCGCGCCGCCGGTGCCGGGCTTGATCAAGGTGATGGTGTCGCCCACCTTGGCCGCTTGCAGCTCCTTGATGCCCGCAATGATGTAGCCCACCTCGCCCGCTTCCAAGGATTCGCGCGGCTGGTTGGCGGGGGTGAACACCCCCAAGTTATCGGCGTTGTAGGTGGTGCCCGTGGCCATCATCTTGATGCGCTCACCCTTGGCCAAACGGCCATCCACCACCCGCACCAGCATGACCACACCCACATAGGTATCGAACCAGCTGTCGATGATCATGGCCCGCAGGGGGCCGTCGGGATTGCCTTTGGGCGAGGGGATTTTGGCCACGATGGCCTCCAAAATCTCCTCCACCCCCATGCCGGTCTTGGCCGAGCAGGGAATGGCATCGGTCGCATCGATGCCGATCACGTCTTCGATCTCGGCTTTGGCATTGTCCGGGTCCGCCTGCGGCAAATCCATTTTGTTGAGCACGGGCAGCACCTCCACGCCCAACTCGGTGGCGGTGTAGCAATTGGCCACGGTTTGGGCCTCGACCCCTTGGCTGGCATCGACCACCAGCAAAGCCCCCTCACAAGCCGATAAGGAGCGAGACACTTCATAAGAGAAGTCCACATGCCCCGGGGTATCGATCAGGTTGAGGTTGTAGACCTGGCCATCTTTGGCCTTGTATTGCAGTGCGGCGGTCTGCGCCTTGATGGTTATCCCACGCTCTTTTTCAATGTCCATGGAGTCGAGCACCTGGGCCTGCATTTCCCGATCGCTCAGGCCACCACAACGCTGAATCAGCCGGTCTGCGAGGGTGGATTTGCCATGATCGATGTGCGCGATGATCGAAAAATTTCTGATGTTCTTCATCAATGGATGCCGTTAAGTGACTGAATACAAAGGCGCAAAACCATAAAAAAGGGCGCGTCAAGTGCTGACGCGCCCTGAACCAACAATCTATGGCAACTGCGATAGTTGGGACTTCATTGTAGGGAAAATGTCCCGACCGCAAAGGCCCTCGGGGCGAGTTTGGGACCCGTTGCAAGCCAGCAACAGGGAGGTTATGCACAACATATTAACAGCCTGGATATATTTTTACTGAACAACTTGTGGGCGGACTGTGGACTCTGTGTCAACATCTCGCATGGTGGATTTTAAACGCCAGCCGTGATGGATTTGATCTGATTTTGAGGCCGAATAAACCGATCAAAAAGCCTATTTTTTCGCATGCGAAACAGTTTAATTCTCTTTTTGATGTTGAAAAAAATTTCTGGATCAAGCCCCCAATGGGGCGACAAAGCCCTGAACCGGAGTCGGGTTTGGGCTTTGTCGGCGGCTCAGCGCTGGGGTCGGATCAAGGTGTATTGGGCCCATTCACCCCGGCGCAACAAGATGGCCACGGGCTTGGTTTTGTCGAGGCGAGACAGCACGGCCTCGAACTCCTTGACGTTTTTGATCTCGGTATTGGCCACCGCCAAAATGACGTCGCCCTCGTTCAAACCAGCGCGTGAGGCCGGCTCGGTGACGGCCTCTACCCGCACACCACCGCGCAACTTCAACTCTTGGCGCTGGGCATCGGTGAGTTCGCTCACCGTCAAGCCCAAGAACTGACCGGCCTGGGAGGCTTGTGGCTTCTCTACGGGGGCAAGTGGCGCTTTTTGGGCCGTCTTTTCGGGCTCCACCTCGCCGACCACGACTTGCAAATCTTTGCTGCTGCCGCGGCGCCACACGGTCAGGGTGGCCTTGCTGCCCGGCTTGACACTGCCCACCATGCGGGGCAGATCGGCCGACTTTTCAATCGACTTGCCCTCAAAACGGGTGATGATGTCGCCAGCTTCCACCCCGGCCTTCTCGGCTGGCGAGCCCGCTTCCACACTGCGCACCAAAGCACCTTGGGCTTTGGCCAGACCCAGCGATTCGGCCACGTCCTTGCTGACCTGATCGATTTGCACGCCAATGCGGCCACGTTGCACCCGACCCAGGGTGCGCAGTTGCTCGCTCACCCGGATCGCTTCGTCAATCGGGATGGCAAAAGAAATGCCCATGAACCCACCCGAACGGGAATAAATTTGGCTGTTGATGCCCACCACCTCACCGCGCATATTGATCAGCGGCCCGCCTGAATTGCCAGGGTTGATGGCCACGTCGGTTTGGATGAAGGGCAGGTAGTCGCCGGTGTCGCGCTGCTTGGCGCTGACAATGCCAGCGGTGACCGAGTTGTCCAGGCCGAAGGGGGAGCCAATGGCCATCACCCATTCGCCCACCTTGAGGCGGTTGACATCCCCGATCTTGACCACCGGCAAGCCCGTGGCCTCGACCTTGACCACGGCCACGTCGCTGCGCTTGTCAACGCCCACGATGCGGGCCTTGAACTCGCGTTTATCCGGCAGCGTCACCAACACCTGGTCGGCCCCATCGACCACATGGGCGTTGGTCATGATGAAGCCGTCTGCCGTCAGGATGAAGCCAGAGCCCACACCGCGCGGTTGCTCTTCTTCTTGCGGCTGGGGTCGGTTGGGCCGCTGTTGGCGTGGCGCATTGGGCTGCCCAGGGAAAGGTTGCCCAAAAAAACGCCGAAACAGCTCTTGCATTTCTTCGTCGGCATTGCCACCGGGTTGGCGGCGGTTAGAGACTTTTTCCAAGGTGCGGATATTGACCACCGATGGGCCCACTTGCTCGACCAACTCGGTGAAATCGGGCAATCCGCGCTGGGCTTGTGCATGCAGCACAGGCAGGGGCGCGGCCAACAAACCGACCACGCAGCAAAGCTGCCACAGCCAGGGGCGTGCAATTCGTTTCAAACCAATCATGGCAATCCTCCAAAATTATTCAACTGCGACTGCTGTGCATGCACCGCACGCCGCAGGTCATCCCACAAGGCCGCATCGGGTCCACACGACACCCAGATCCAGCGCGGCGCGGACACAGCCCCAGCAGATGGGGTGTCAAAGCGCAAAAGCAAGGCCTGCTGCGCATCCCACGCCACCCTGACCTGCCCCTCACACACCTGACCCTGGGGGGTTTCCCAGCGCCAACACTCGCCATCCCAGACCAGCCAAGCGGGAACCACTTGCACATCTTTCACCGCCCAAACCATCAGGCCCAACAAGAACACGGCCAACGCAGCTTGCGCCGCTTGAGCGCTTTGGCCTAGGGCCCAAGCCCACCACACAACCGTGGCCAGCACCGCCATGGCGACATACACAGCGCGCTGAAAAAAACAAGGCCCCAGCGGGTATGACACCGGTGGGGCAGCTCTCATGGGCCAGTGCCAGGGTCAAATGCGTTTGAATATCAACGTGCCGTTGGTCCCGCCAAAACCGAAGTTGTTTTTCATGGCCATTTGGATGGGCATGTCCCGTGCGGTGTTGGCGCAGTAGTCCAGGTCGCATTCGGGATCGGGGTTGTGCAAGTTGATGGTGGGGGGAATTTTTTGGTGGTGCAAAGCCAGCACGGTGAACACGCTTTCAATGCCACCCGCACCGCCCAGCAAATGCCCGGTCATTGACTTGGTGGAACTGATGACCACTTGGCGCGCATGTTCACCCAGGGCCGCTTTGACCGCCTGGGTTTCGTTGATATCGCCCAAGGGCGTGGATGTGCCGTGGGCATTGAGGTATTGGATTTGATCGGGGTTGACCCCGGCATTGCGCATGGCATTGACCATGGCGCGGCGCGGCCCATCCATATTGGGTGCGGTCATGTGGCCCGCATCGGCGCTCATGCCAAAACCAGCGAGTTCGGCATAAATGCGGGCACCACGTGCTTTGGCATGCTCGTAAGACTCCAGCACCATGACCCCAGCGCCTTCGCCCAGCACAAATCCATCGCGGTCGCGGTCCCAAGGCCTGGAGGCGGTTTGCGGGTCGTCGTTGCGGGTGGACAAAGCGCGCATGGCGGCAAAACCGCCCACGCCCAGCGGCGAGATGGTGGCCTCAGAGCCACCAGCGATCATGACATCGGCATCGCCGTATTCGATCAGTCGACCGGCCTCGCCAATGCTGTGCAAACCCGTGGTGCAAGCCGTGACCACGGCCAAGTTGGGGCCCTTGAAGCCACAGCGGATGGACACATGGCCCGAGATCATGTTGATGATGGAGGCCGGCACAAAAAACGGGGAAATGGGCCGCGGACCGCGGGCCACCAATTCGGCATGGGTGTCTTCGATCAGTGGCAAACCACCGATGCCCGAACCGATCACGCAACCGATGCGGGTGGCATCTGCTGCACCCAAGGCCTGCCCAGGGGGCAAGCCGGCATCGTCGACCGCTTGCAAAGCCGCAACGATGCCAAAGTGGATGAAGCTGTCCATCCCGCGCGCTTCTTTGGGGCTGATGTACTTGTCCAGGTCCAGGTCGCGGACCTCACCGGCGATCTTGCAAGAGAAAGTTTCGGTGTTGAATTTGCCATTCAAACCGATGCCCGAACGGCCCGCCAATAGGCTGTCCCAGGCCTGCGCGGGCGTGTTGCCCACAGGGGAGACACAACCCAGACCAGTGACAACCACGCGACGACG
>JACCDK010501443.1_pt1 | contig 39860 bp, 41 predicted proteins | sample 7445871 | NCBI WGS metagenome assembly JACCDK01 (sample SAMN15323436, study PRJNA562643) | freshwater metagenome | isolation source: river surface water | place: USA:Blue River Watershed | collected 2017-08-15 | reverse complement strand
TCCAAAGGGATTCCCAAACGAAATACTTCTAAGTTGAGTGGGTTTCGAGAAATAAATTTTTGAGCACTTGAGGTGGCTGCTTGAGTCCCCAACACAGGAAACTCTGCCAGGTCAGGAACGAGTAAATTTTTAGTGGCTGTGGTGCCTCCAAACCCTGCAAATTGTTGTGCCGCAGTTTTCCAATCTTTTCCCGAAACCCCAAAAAGACTCGCATCGGGAATCAGTTTGCCATCCCCGGAAAATTTGCCAACATGGATGCTGGTTTGGTCTTTTTGACGGGTGATGAGAATCACGTTTTGGATTTGGCGCTGCAAAAAGGCCTGGGCATACTCCGCTTGACGCTCTTGGGACAAGGCCACCTGTTCGAGTTCGTAGTAGGCTACTGGGTCTCCTCCAGCACGTACTAAATCCGGATGAATGCTATCAGCAAGGGCCTGCCAGGTAAGGGCTGGCTTGGCTGCAGGGTCATTAGAAACGAGCACGATGGACTTCCCTTCAAAAAAAGAAGGGGGTAAAGTACCCTGAGCCTGTGCGAAGAGGGAACAAAAAAGAAAAAAAAGAAGGGGAGCGTGATATTTCATAAAATTTCTGAGGGATTGAACCCAAGGACTGTATTTTTACAGCAGTACTTCACTTATCCATTTTACAGATGCAGTTCCTAAAACGCAAATTACTTACAATAATTTTAGTTCTCGCCTCCTATACGGGATTGTATGCCCAAGAAATTGACGGCAACAAACTCCTCCGACACCTGGAGTATTTGTCCTCGGATGCCCTTGAAGGAAGAAAACCCTTGAGTAAGGGAAGCAGCATGGCTCAAAAATACATTTTAACCGAACTTACTTCCTTAAACTTGGTGGAGCCACTGTATCCGGATTTTATTCAAAAGTTTTCATTTGAGGATCGCCGATCCAAGAAAATGGTGGTCGATGCAAGCAATATAGTAGTCTTCATTCCTGGAACATCCTCCAAAAAAGTAATCGTGGTCACGGCTCATTACGACCATGTAGGCATTGGAAGGGCAGATGCGGCAGGTGATTCCATCTACAATGGTGCCGATGACAATGCCTCCGGGACTGCAGCCCTATTGGTTTTGGCCGAGTATTTCTCCAAAAATCGTCCCCAGCATGGAATGTTGTTTGCGGCATTGGATGCCGAGGAAATGGGGCTACAGGGAGCAAAAGCCTTGGTCAATGATTTTCCCTATCCTTTGGAACAGATCCTATTGAATTTGAATATGGACATGCTTTCTCGAAGTGATGCCAAGGAAGTCTATGTGTCGGGGACCCATTATTACCCCCAGTTTAAGGCCATCCTTGAAAAAATACCAACCGATAGGGCTTCAAGTCTTCGGTTTGGCCACGATATACCTGGCACGGGAGCAGACGATTGGACCAGGTCTTCCGACCATGGGGCATTTTTCGAGAAAAAAGTTCCTCATCTGTACTTTGGGGTAGAGGACCATGCGGACTACCATCGACCTAGTGATTCCTTTGCGGGGATTCATCCTGATTTTTACAAAGCAACAGTCAAGTTGATCTTGAAATCCCTGCTCGCCTTGGATAAAAGTTTAGTTGAAAATCAGTAAACCTTCTCAGTTTAAACTAAACCCCAACGACCTCATCCCCTGCCTGTTAATTTTTAGACTCAGGCATGGAATCAATCAGACTTTTATTCTGATGCTAAGTGGGTTAATTGGGGTCTTTTCTGGATGGCCTGCTGCAGTCCTCCAAAAAATCCTATTCTCTTCAGAAAATATGCAATCGGCCATGGAAAAGTTTGAAAAATCCGGAGCATGGAATCTTCCCATAGTGGAAAATAACACCTATTTAGGATTTGTTTCCAAGGCGAAAATCTTCACTACTTACCGTAAAAAATTGCAGCGCCGAAAAGAAGAATAAGTAAGGATTTAAAATAAAATTTTGAGTTTGAATTTATCCACTTTTGCCAGCACATTTAGACTTGATAATCATGTAGTTAGCAAAGATTATCCACAAAAACGACTAAATAAAAAGAAATTTAACTCATTGATTAACAATGTTTTATATGTTAATTTATTGTGGATGTGGATAAATTATTGAAATTGTGGATAAATTTTTCTTGCATTTTTTAATCTGCTTTAATTTTACATTTAAGGGCATTTTGTAAGAAATTTACCGAAAGAAAAATTAAAAAAAGTAGTCCGGTTTTCGTTGGGATTTCAAGATCAAAATAAAATAAAATTTGGAACCTGAACTGAAGGAAGTGGCAGTTCTCAGCAAAAATTTTAGACAAAAATCCTACCTTGAATCTCGTATATGTTTAATCCTATTTTTGCTTTTTATTTTCCAAATCCAGTGGGAGGAAGATTACTCATCTGTCTCATGATCCAACTTTTCCGACCCTGAATGTAGGAAGTAGGCCGTGCGGGACTCCAGCGTCTCGGATTGGGCAATACCGCTGCAATCAAGGCTGCTTGACCCTTGGAGAGTTTGGCAGCATCCTTATCGAAAAAGGTTTGCGAGGCTGCCTGAATCCCATAAATCCCATTTCCCATTTCAATCACATTAAGGTACACTTCCATGATCCGTTCCTTAGACCAAATCAATTCGACCAGCACCGTAAAATAGGCTTCAAGGCCTTTTCGAACATAACTTCTTGAAGGCCATAAAAACACGTTCTTCACGGTCTGCTGGGTGATTGTACTCGCCCCTTTGATGCGTTTCCCTTTTTTGTTGTTTTCCCAAGCTTCTTCCATCGCTTCCATATCAAATCCATGGTGATCCATAAATTTTTGATCTTCCGCAGCATATACTGCTTGGGGAGCATGCTTTGAAATTTCTGAAATGGGTACCCAATCCTTAACCAAACGCAATTCTTTTTCTGGATCGAGCCCTTGTTCCACCAATCGAATGACCATCAGAGGAGTAATTGGCACGGGTACGAATCTGTAGACAATGACTAGACCAATCGAAAGCCCAAAAAACCATAAGGCAGACTTCCAAATAAATTTTCCAATCCAACGAATAACTTTCATCAACGAGAATTAAAGGGTAACTTTTGCTTGTACAAATTGGTAGAAAAAAATGGCATTTTCATCATTGCCTAATTTTTCAAGATCGTCTACCATATTCTCTACTGCGTGTAGGGTACACACTCCCTCAGCAAGTAGGGCAGGCGCTGCGCTTTTTAGTAACTCCTTCCAATACTCAGCCACAAGTTTTCTTTTTTCGCCACTTCTAGCATCTAGGTAGAATCCATCAAATCGGGTGGCACAAGTGGAAAATCCTGCCTCTATCAGTAGATTTCCCAATTCAATTCCCACATCAGGATTGCCTCCAATCTTCCGCTGAAAGGCACTCATGACTTCTACATAATGTTGAAGATGAGCGAATCCTGGAGCCGTATACAAACTGGAATTAAAAACTTCGGTCACATAAATCTGGGCACCTGGGTGAAGATGCGACCTGAGTCCTTTCAAAAGTTGCAGCGGAGAAGAGACATGCTCTAAGGTCCAACAGACAAAAGCTGCATCAAACCGCTCTTCTAGCTGGAGCATACAAGCATCCTGCTCCACGAAACGGACCCGATCCCCAAAAGACGCCAAGTTGATTCGGGCTTGGGCCAACTGCAGCACAGAAGAATCTACACAAGTGATCTGAAGGTTCGGAAATTTTTCTAGCAAAATGCGCGTTTGGGCACCCACTCCACTCCCTATTTCAAGGAGTTGTTTGCATTCCTTAAAGTCCACGTCCTTGTACACCATAGGTGCCAAAAACTCAGCCTGCTCCTTCAATCGAAGTTGCTCCTCTGAATTAAAGCCGTGCACATAGTTTGTCATTGGTAAAAAGTAAGGTGTGGTGAAGGTACTTTAAAGGACGAATATGAAACTTTTTTAACCATTGAAAAATTCACTTCCTTACTTTTTACTATTTTCGAGTTCCTTACCCTCTTAAACCTTCCCACCTATGCCTCCCATTGCAATTAGCAGTTTTGAAGAATTTGAATCCTACCTAGGAAAAGAACTCGGAGCCTCAGCCTACTTCCAAATCACCCAAGAACAAATCAATCGCTTTGCCGAAGCGACGCTAGATCACCAGTGGATCCATACCGACCCTGTACGCGCCAAAGCAGAAGGCGCTTTTGGAAACACAATTGCACATGGGTACCTGACCTTAAGCATCGTGCCTTACCTTTGGGAACAAATCGTGCAGGTCAATAACCTGAAGATGATGATCAATTATGGAATTGAAAATCTACGATTTGCACAAGCCGTGATGGTGGATAGCGAAGTACGCTTAGTGGCGGCTCTCAAAAACATCACCAACCTCCGAGGAACCATCAAAGCCGAAGTGGAAGTGAAGTTGGAGATCAAGGATCAAAAAAAACCTGCTTTTGCTGGACTACTGATCTTCTTGTACCACTTTAAGGATTAATCAGGAAGCAAGGAGGTCATTGATTACCGTGGCCGCACAGGCACAGCCAAATGCTGCTGGTAGAAAAGACATGGTGCCATAAGCCGACTTTTTGAAATTTTTCCCGTCGGTAAGCATAAGGCTTTCCTTAATGACTACCTCGGTGGAAAACACAGCTTTGAAGCCTCCGTCAATATCCCTCCTTTTCAGTCGCTTCCGAAGCATCTTGGCCAACTTGCACTGGTGCGTGTCTGCAAAATCTACCACCTTGATTTGGGTGGGATCTACTTTTCCACCAGCACCCATGGAACTCACCAAAGGAAATCCTCGGTTCTTTGCTCCTTCGATGAGGTGCATTTTGGGGGTAAAACTATCGATGCAATCCACCACATAATCATACTGATTGGCTTCCAAAAGTTCAGTCATTTGAGAAGGGTCTAAAAAATTCTTGATGGCCTGTAACTTCAGTTTGGGGTTGATGGCCAATAATCGTTCCTCCATCCAGCCTGCTTTGGCTTGGCCTACATTGAGTTGGGTAGCAGGAAGCTGACGGTTGACATTGGAAATATCCACCGTGTCTCCATCAATAATCGTCATGGCACCGACTCCGGAACGGGCAATAAACTCGGCAGCAAAAGACCCTACACCCCCTAGTCCGACGACTAGCACATGCTTTTTTGCCAATTTTTCAAGTCCTTCACGACCAACAATCAATTCGGTACGACTCAACCAAGCATATTCATTCATGAGATCTTTCTTTTGGAAATGGCATTCCAGTTGGCAATCACCTGCTCAGCAAGCCTTGTTTCTGGAAGCTGTAAAATTAGGGAAGCCACTTGATAAATTGATTCGATTTTCAACTGGGAATCGTCGGTTTCGAAAAATACACGGTCAATAGGGCATGCCGCTAGCCATTTTGCTGCATTGCTTCCAGGATAAAGTAGTTGCCTCCCAAAAGAGAAAAATACAGAAAAGGGCAGCAATTGGGCGGCTAATTCGGGCTTTTGATCCCAACCATGCCAGATGATGCAAGGAGGATTCTTTGCCGATTTTAGGTACTCCAGGAGCAGGTCATGGGACTTCACACAATGCAAAATCAAGGGAATCTCAAGCCTTGCCGCCCAACAGGCCTGTGCATGAAAAGTAACTTTTTGAAGGGAAATTTCAGGCCCCTTTAGCCGATCAAAGCCTGCTTCCCCAATTGCCAAAACGCAAGGGTTCTGGTCTGCTTCCCTCTTGATTGTTTCAAAATGAATCTCCCAATTGAAATCCAACTCCCAGGGATGAATCCCCAGCGAAACGGGAATGCCCTCCACCGTTTTGGACTTCCCTGCCTGGAAGATGGAATCGAGCTGCCCCTCTCGATGTGTGTGGATATCCCAACAATGCATTCCCGAAGGTCGAAAAAATAGTTTTGAGAAAAAATGCCCCCAACAAGTCTATCTGAGTTGGGGGCAGGTACACATCAACTAACTAGCCTTAATCCAAGCGCTTTCGCTCTTCTGAACTTCCCGAATTGGAATTCACACGGAAGCTTTGTCCTTTGGAAAAATTGTACCGAAGCGTGAATCGAACACTCTGTTCATTGCGGTATTGACGAATTTGGGTATCGATATCTGCAAAATTAATCGCTGCGCGGATCCATTGGGTACGGAACAAGTCCCCTCCGTTGATGGATAAGGAAAGTTTGTCCTTCATCAACGATTTGGTCATTCCAGCATCAACCCAGCCAAAACCACCAATTTCTCCTTGTCCCCAAATCTGAGGGCTGAGGTAAATCCCTACCAACTCCAACTTGAATCCTTTGGGTAGATTGAAGTTATGCTGGGTCCTTAGGAGATAGGATACCTGGCTAACATCCAACACGTCTTTCCCAAGTTGCGATTTGAATTTATTGTAGTTTGCCTGAACGAGATTGGAGCTGTTCCACCATTTTGTGAATTCAACAGGGACCACCCCTTGAAAATTGAAATTCTTGGTTTTGTCAAAATTTGCCGTGAAGGTGGTGCTACTGCGTGCCTCCTCATTTTGCTCAAAAATCTGCATAAACGCATCTTCCGTGATGCTATAGCCCAAGGTAAACTGATACGTTCCTTTGATGACGTGGTCCATCTCCAAGTTTGTTGAATACTGTGGCCTCAGGCTTGGATTCCCCTTTTCAGTGGTGAGGGGATCAATGTAGTACACAAAGGGGTTGAGCAAGCGGTAATTGGGTCGCGTAATCCGTCGATTCACATTGTACACCACTTGGTAGCTGTCACTCACTTTGTGTTGCAAAAAGACACTTGGAAACAAGTTGACGTATTCCTGGCGGTTGACTTGATTGAGTGTCTTGGAAGTACCGGTCACGTCAGAATATTCCATTCGCAAGCCCGCCTGATAGGATAATTTCTTTGAAAAATCTCCTTTCAAGGAACTGTAAGCCGCCAATACATTTTCTTGATAAATAAAGCGATTGGAATTGGGATCCGGCTGAAGTGACCCATCATTAAACCCTCTGCTTAGGTCTAGGTCATTGTCTGATTCTACCCAGCTTCCCTTAAGACCAGCCTCTAGTAATTTTCCTCCTTTCAAGGGTTGGATCCAATCCACCTTTGAAGTCAAGATGGTGTAGTACATGTCATTGAGCGTCAACACACGGTCTTTACTTTGGGTCAATCCATTTAAATAGGCATTATTCAACAAGGCATTGCTTCCCATATCCATCACCGTAAAATCCAGGTCAGCAGAAAACTTTCCTCCAAGCGTATCCAACTTTGCATCGTAGTGTAAGTTGGTGAACAGCCGACTGCTTTGGTCCTTAGAATCATTGATTGAGGTAAAACTCGTCCCGTTGGTCTGTCCAGGATTGGAAATAAGCGTTCCCGAGTTATTGAGTCCATTGCTAGAAGTGGTAGATGCCTGTAGATTGATTCCCAAATTCTGAGTGGGTGTTAATTCATAATTCGCAGCCCCTGTGAAAGAGGGAGTATGGCTTCGTTCGACAATTCGTGAATCTTGCAAAAAGGTGGATTTACCTCCTTCCACTTGAAAATTTCGCGTGATTTCAAGGTCATTTATTTCTACATATTCATTGTAATTGAGGGTTCCGTTCGTAGTCCACTTCCCTTTTTTGACATTGAGGGTAACCCCCGTATTAGGAGCAGCCTTTCCATTGTATCTACCTCCCAGCATCACGTTTCCAAACAACCCGTCTATCGTGTTTTTCTTAAGTTGAATATTGATCACCCCTGCGGCTCCTTCTGCATCAAAGCGTGCGGAGGGACTGGTGATTACCTCAATACTTTTGATGTTGTCTGCAGGCATGGAACGTAAAAAACTAGTCAAATCAGCAGCACTCATGTACATGGGCCGATCATTAATCATCACCGTTACCCCAGTTCTCCCGTTCAGATTGATGCTTCCATCCGAGGTAATAAAAACCCCAGGAGATCTTCCCAATACATCTAGGGCATTGGCTCCTTCTGCCATCACCGTACCTTCTACATTGACAATGGTCTTGTCGGGTTCAATGATTATTTGGGGACGAGTCGCATTGACAGTGACCTCATCCAGACCTGTCAATTCATCGACAAGGACAAGCGCCCCAAAATCTTTTTGCAGTCCAGCCAGAAGTTCAAACTCCTCGGAAGAGTAGGAGGTATATCCTAGCGAAGACACCAGCAGCTTGACACGGGCAGTCTTGGTAGTAGCAATCGAAAAATTTCCTGTTTCATCGGTCACTGCACCTTCAAGCAGTACTCCTTCTGGGGATAGCAGCGCCACATTTGCATAGGGTACAGGCTCCCCTTTTTGGTTGGTAATGGTTCCGCGCAACAGGGCTGATTGGTTGGGTTGTGCAGCAAGCGTACTCATTCCTAGCAGGTATACAAAAATCGCGAGGATTAAAAAGTGACGGGTCTTCATGAAGAAAGTAGTTGGTTTAGTTTTCTAGTAGATGCAGAAAACCAAGAAAAGGATGTGCCAAGTATAAAAAAATGGGAAAAATTAACTCAAATCATGATTTTGAAGTTGGAAAATCAGCGCACTGTCTCATTTTCGAACAGTGATTTTTCAGAATGGAACAAAAAAACTCCTGAAGAATATCCTCAGGAGTTCATTTATCTGGAATTAGGGATAAACTTACTTCGCAGCAGTATAACGCTTGCTTACGGCATCCCAGTTCACCACATTCCAGAAAGCGGCAATGTAGTCTGGGCGTCTATTTTGGTAGTGTAGGTAGTAGGCATGTTCCCATACGTCCAAGCCTAGGATTGGCGTACCTGGGCATTCGGAGACATCCATGAGTGGATTGTCTTGGTTGGGGGAGGAGCACACGCAAAGTTCTTTTTTGGTGTCGATGCAAAGCCAAGCCCAGCCAGAGCCAAATCGAGTGGCTGCAGCCTTGTTGAAGGTTTCTTTGAAGGCGTCGAATGAGCCAAATTTGGCATCGATAGCGGCAGCCAACTCTCCTGTAGGGAGGCCTCCACCGGTTGGGGAAATGATTTCCCAAAAAAGGCTATGGTTCCAATGACCTCCTCCATTGTTTCGTACAGCGGTATTTGAACCTGCCACTTTCATCAACTCTTCGAGGGATTTGCTTTCCAGATCAGTCCCTGCAATAGCAGCATTTAAATTGGTTACATAGGCGTTGTGGTGCTTTCCATGGTGGATTTCCATGGTACGTGCATCGATGTGTGGTTCCAATGCATCAAGGGCATAGGGAAGGGCAGGAAGTTGAAAAGCCATAGGAGTAGGGTTTAATGAACTATAAAATTAAGGAGTTCTACTGATACTGTCCTTAAAACCAGCCTTTTCTTGAAAAAGTTCTGCTGATTCACAAAGACTTTTTTCGAAGGGCTTGGAAGAAGTCGAGAAGCAACTGCTCCGATTCTTTCTCCAATAATCCTTCAGTTAATTTAGTTTTTGGGTGAAGCATGTGCGTATTGCATTGCCTGAAACCTCGCTTGGAATCCTTGGCTCCTAGGTAAAGTTCGCCCAACTGTGCCCAGTAGAGTGCACCGGCGCACATGGGACAGGGCTCAAGGGTCACATACAGGCGACACTCATTCAGGTATTTGCTACCCAAGTAATTTGCCGCAGCAGTTATCGCTAGGATTTCTGCATGGGCAGTGACATCCGTTAGTTTTTCGGTTTGGTTATAGGCTCGTGCAATTACCTTGTTTTTTGCCACGACTACTGCCCCTACAGGTACTTCTCCTTCTTCAAACGCAATTTTTGCTTGCTTGAAGGCTTCATTCATGAAGTACTCGTGCGTGAAAATTTCCAAAAGCCTTAAAAATTAAAAGAGGGCAAAAATTTCTTCGCGAACCCCTTTGTTGATCACCATCGCTAAGATTAAGGAAACAATCAACCCCGCCAAGGCTTTGAACATATCTTTTTTAGCCAAACGGAAGGCTCTAACCAACCAGGCGCTTCGTTTATTGGATTTTCCATGTTTGCCTAAAGCAATGGCAAATTCTCTACCTGCAAGCAAGCCGATAAAAACCCAGGTGGTACTCATCGGCACATTGTTGTACATCTTAAAATAGAACAAAATCACGGCATAGACCAAATCCACCAAGGTGGCGGCTCGCACATCGGTTACGTTGGTTTTTTCGTTGATGATATCCTGGATTTTATCTCCTTTTAGGAAAAAGATGAGCCCTAATCCTAAGAAAACAAACCCGGTATAAACAACAAATTCTAGGGTGTCTAACTGTCTAGGTAAAAATACGGCAATGTTGGCGGCATCTTGCATGATCCATACCGCCCAAAGTGTCCCTGAGGTAATCCATTGCAGGACTATCCAATAGGACCTCGCCTCTCCTTTTAGGTAATTTTTGACAAATCGCTCGAGCAAAAACCAAACAAAAATCGCCAACCCAAAAGCCAGCACATAGCCAAAAAAACTTTTGGACATGACAGAAACAATTGTGCCCGCCTTGTAGGTAAATACATTCAGCAACAAAAAGGTGGTAGACACTGGCCACCTCATCCGTGTCATTAACAAAAGGACTATTGGGGCAGCCAATTGAAGGAAGACAAAACTTTCGGGTGCTTTTTCTAATCCAGGGGTACTCAATAATTTAAAGGTGACGTCCCCATCAAAAACAATCCAACTGTAGGTGATGGTGGCCACCCAAATCAATCCAATAAAAATCCATAACCAATACCATTTGATCTTTTGGTTGGAAACGATAAAGGTTCCAATGGTCTGAATACTATCATTCGCAATAGCCGAATAGGCCGCCAAGGCAAAGCCAAACCACATGGCCGCATAAGTATAGGGAGTAATTAATCCCGCAATAGCCACCAAAATACATATAGTAATCAAAAACGGCCGCTCACTTTTTGGAAAAACAAAGAGTTGGTAAGATTTACTCGAAAGTTTTTCTTGATTGATGTTTTGATCAATGGGCTGTTTCTTGGCCATGATTGGGAAGCATTTTTTGTCTGGAAATTCAAATTAAAGAAGATATTCGGTAACCTGTGTTATTAAATTGTTATCAGCTCGTAAAAGATCCATAGAGAAGAATTCTAAAAATTGTTTTTCCAGAAAAAAAATGAAATTTTGTGACTAAAGACTTTGGAGGGAAAACAAGTTATTTACTTATTCTCACGGTCTACTTTTTTTAAAAAGCCCTTAAAATGGAAGGTTTGGAAGAGAAGAATTTAAGTTCAGGTGATACGTTCGTCAAATATGGGCAAGTTTTTTTTGCTTTACTGTTGTTCATCTTCGCCATTGATCTCCTCACCGTTGGCATTGGAAATATTAATGAGGGCATTGCATTAGAGATCCTTAACGCCACCAAAAATCCATTTATCAGTCTATTTATTGGCTTATTGGTTACGGCCTTGATCCAGAGTAGTTCGACGGTGACCGCCAGTGTAGTTGCCATTGTAGCCTCAGGAAATCTCACCCTGCAACAAGCCGTTCCGATTGTACTTGGGGCCAACATCGGTACTACGCTTACCTCCACCCTCGTATCCTTGTCTTATTTGATGAACAAAAAGGAATTTCGCCGGGCCTTATCCGCAGGGATTTCCCATGACTTGTTCAATATGCTTTCAGTCACCGTTCTTTTTCCGCTGGAAATTTATTTTGGGTTTCTTTCCAACACCGCAAGTTATATAGCGGATTGGTTTGCCTCGGACAATTCCTTCGAAGGCCCCATTGTTTACAACCGGATGTTTACTCGATCTTGGACGGAATGGGTTGTCAATCAGATCAATCAACCTGTGGTATCCATGATCCTATCGATTATACTTGTGTTTTTTGCAATCAAGGTTTTGTCAACCGCCATGTACAAGTCCTTTGTAAAGAACACCTTTCAGGATATCAACAAGGTTATTTTTCAAAAAACGGGACTTGCTTTTTTTTACGGGCTTCTATTTACATCGGCAGTTCAATCCAGTACCGTGACCACTTCCTTGGTGGTGCCGCTTGTGGCAAGCAAAAAAGTAACCTTAAGTAAAGCTTTTCCATTTATCATCGGGGCAAATATTGGCACTACCATAACAGCCGTGATTGCTTCAATTTATAAGCCAGAGGCGGCCATTGCCCTAGCCTTAGTACATGTGCTATTCAATAGCATGGGGGCTTTGATTTTTTTACCCTTCTCTAGTATTCGACAAATCCCCGTTTGGATCGCTAACTACATGGGAAAAATTTCCCTGAAGTATCGCTTAGTCGTGTTTGCTTACATCCTACTCACCTTCTTCATCCTTCCCTTTCTACTGATTTACTTTACCAAGGGCTAAATTTTTTCACTCCTCCAAGCATCCATTAAGGATTTGGCCGCGCTTGTTCCCAAGCGATCAGCCCCTGCTTGAATTAAAGCCACGGCTAACTCAAGTGTTTTGATTCCACCACTGGCCTTGATCCCTACGGTGGAGGGAAGCACCTGCCGCATCAAACGGATGTCCTCCACCCTAGCTCCATAAGGAGCATATCCAGTAGAAGTTTTAACAAAATCTGCTCCAGCATCCTGGCAAATCATACAGGCTTCTTGGATTTGGGAAGGACTCAGGTAAGCGGTCTCAATGATGACTTTGAGGATTTTCTCGGAGGCATGACATACTTTAGCCAATTGGGCAAGTTCAATCTTTGGCCATGACATCCCCGAGTGAAAGGCTGTTTGTGACCACACCACATCGAGCTCATCTGCGCCGTTATGAATTGCATTCTTCGCTTCTGCCACCTTTGCTTCTGTAGTCTCATATCCAAAAGGAAAGCCAATCACCGTCACCACTTGGATGTCCTGATGCTGAAGCTCTCGTTTTGCTTTCTTAACCCAAAATGGGGGAACACAAATCCCGATAAACTGCTCTGCTATGGCATCCGCTATCAATAGTTCGATTTCTCGCTCTGTGACCGTGGGCTTGAGCAGGGTAGATTCTAAGTATCGATTTAATTTCATGGTAGTGAATTAGGAAGCAGCATTCACGTAATCGCTCAGGTACATGAATTCCAAGGTCAGATCTCCATCTCTGGAAATGGTCGCTTTTTCTAGAATTGGCGAGATGTCTTTCCCTAATTCTGGAATGACCCATTCCCGAAGTTGGCGAGCAAATTCAGTGGAAGACTCCCTAGGGAGCTCACAAGGCAAGTTATCGATCGCCATCACCGAAATACTGTCTTGCTTACCAAAAGCCGGAAGTTCTTCAGTCGTGCGGCGATCTACATCGTAAACGGGATCCACTATCGTAGTAGCTCGGCGTGTGGTAGGAATCGATCCATCCAAATCACAAGTAATGTCTGCAATTACCGAAATCGAGAAATCAGGGGATTGAATTGCGGGCAACTCAAACAAACGAGGAGCCTGGGGATCCCAGTAGGCTGCGGCAATTAAAATTTCCCCTACCTGAGCATAAGGCAAGAATTGACTTTCATAGGCCTCTGGGTTGGCATAAAAATGAGCCTTATCAAATCCACCGTCTAATTTTCTCCGCAAATAGTCGGAAGAGGACAGGCATACAAACACCGGTTCGTCAAAAGAATTGTGAAGAAAATCATGGGATTCGACTTCTTGTATTCCCAAGATCTCTAAGATTTCCAACACCCCTTTTCCTACTCTACCGCTTCCAGTCACAATAATCTTGATGGGTGGAAGGGCCACCTTTTTTAATTCTAACTTAAGATCTACTAAATCCTTGCAGGCTATTGCTCTTTTGATGTCAAACAAGCCCGTCTTTTTGCCATAGGTCCAGAATGCATTGTATGCCCCTACGATTCCAGCCCAGCGTCCAAAAGCTACTACACGCTCCCCTGCCGGGTTCTTCAAGAGCTCATAGTCAATTAAGCGAATGGATTTAGCCAGGATAGCCTGGAGCAATGCCTGATTCCTGACCTGCTTTTTAATGGTGTGGGAAAAGAAAAAATAGGTCTTTTCTGGAATCAAATGATGGATGGGCACTTCCTTCACCCCAAAAAAAATATCCGCCTCTGATAAGTCGGTAACCACTTCAATTCCTTGCGCTACGTATTCTTCATCCGTGAAACAACGAAACTCACTTTTTTCTACACAAAGAGAAAGGCTATCCCCAAAACTGTTTTGAATCTCATGAAGAATTTCCGGAGTGAATGGGCTACGTTGATCTGCCGGGATTTTTCCTTCTCGGATGACACCAATTTTCATAAAAAGTAAGTCATTTGGGTGATTTGATTCTGACAAGTTGGCCCGCATTCATTCATCAAAAAGCAGTTCCTTCCCTCTGGGGCATTGCAAGGACAAGTTAGAAAGAATTTTGAAGTCAAGTGCCACTAATCCCTCGAAAAAGGACTGTCTTGAACCCAAATAAAAAAGGGGCTTAAAGCCCCCGTTATTAATCTATTCCTAAGAAATCTACTTGGAAAATCAAGACCGAATTCTCTGGGATTTTATCGTTGTTTTTCTGATTGCTGTAGCCATAGGGCGAAGGGATAATGATCGACGCCTTGGAGCCAGGGCGAAGTCGTTTAAATCCAATGTCCCAGCCTGTAATTACGGTGGCCCCTCCTACTACAAAACTAAGTGGAGCATAGACCCTGCCTTCCACAAATATGTTTTTGAGTCGAGCAACATCCTCATAGGAAGTATCAAATACCGTTCCCGTAGTCATCAACTTTCCAATGTAATCTGTGTACACTACGGTATTGTTCGTTGGACGAGAGCCCTTGCCCTCCTGGTGAACAATCACCACCACACCGCTCGGGTCATGAATGCGGTAGATGCTATCTATCTTGGCGGTATCTAAGTACGCAGTAATTTTCTTGCGGTCAATGGCTAAGTTGCCTTCAAAATCGTAAACAGGCCCTTGATTAAAGGGGTTAGTGGTCTCACAAGCACTGAGGCCTACTAGAGCAAAAAGAAGAATTAGGAGAAGATTACGCATCATGGATTTAAATTCGGGCCTTTTTTAACCTGTACAAGCTCAAGTTCAAAGATCAAGGGAGAGTTTGACGGTATACCTCCGCTGGATTGAGTCCCATAGCCAAGTCGGGAAGGGAAAATTACTGTCGCCTTTTCGCCAGCATGCATCATGGAAATGGCAAACTCAAAGCCACTGATAGTAAATCCATAGCCAACAGCATAGCGAAGAGGCTGGTACTTTCTTACCGCACTAAAAATACCATTGTCTCGTGCCACCTGTTCGATAGAGGTATCAAAGATTTTCTTGTCCAGCGTTTTTCCAATGTAATTCACGGATACAGTATCCCCGCGCAATAAATTATTCCGCTCTGGTTTGGTTGAAACTTGCCAAAACATGTAAAATCCTTCAATCGGCTCACTGTATTCTTTTACGCTAGCAATGGGATTTTCTTGAAGAAATTTTTGAATAGCTTCCTTATCCCGCTCCAAGATGACTTCTTGCGTTTGATCAGCATCCACACAAGAAAGCATAGAAAGAGCTCCTACAAGCAGGGTCAATGCGGCAAATAGTCTGGATTTCATAGGTGCTGGTTTAATGTTTGGTGTATTTTTCCTTTATTTCTGAACGTCTGTTACTTCTACGTCAAATACAAGAATAGAGTTGGCTGGAATCATCTCTCCTGCTCCACCTTCCCCATAACCAAGCGGTGAAGGAATGATCAACTTGGCTTTAGATCCTTTCTTCAATAGCATCAATCCTTCGTCCCATCCTGGGATTACTTGACCCATGCCTACATTCACCGGAAGTGGCTCGTATGGACGCTCTTCGTTAAAAACATTGTTTGCCTTAGCAATCTCAGGCCAAGAAGTATCAAACAAGGCTCCTCCTAATAGGTAACCCGCATAGTTCACATACAAGGTAGTTCCAGGAGTAGTCGCCTCACCTGTTCCTTCTTTTTCAATTACGTAGTACAGACCACTTTCCGTTTTCTGTGCCTTCAAGTTATTTTTGGTTAAGTAGGCTTCGATGGTCTTAGATTCTTCCACTAGAAGTGCTTTTGCACGCTCCACTGCTTTCTCCTGCTCCTTCTGCATGGCTTCCTCATAGAACGCCTGCATTTCGGCTTCAGTTTTTACTTCATATGCTCCCAAACGAACCTTAATTAACTCATCCTCCTTAATTGGAGCAGGCTGGTTGCCGCTAAAAATGATTTTGGCAGCTGCCTCAAAAGTGATTGAGTCTCCTTTTCTAAGTGCCAAAAAAATCTCATCCATGCCATTTTGAGCCTTGATGGTGTCGTTTGCCATTAAATAGCCTGGAAATGGCTGCGTCAAAGTGCTGTAAAGCACAGAATCAGATTGGGTCAAAATTTCGAGATTGTACAATAGAAAACTACCATTGGCAGGTTTCTCAGTGCCTTCTTTGATGTAGGTAAATTCGATAGCGTCCTTCTCAGTCACCTTTGTTTTTTGGCAGGAAGAAAGCGTGCTTACCCCAGTAATTAGGGCCAATACGAGTACTAGGGATTTGTAATTTTTCATAAAAGGATGGTGGATTTCAACGTTTTTTGACTTGAGATTAGGTATTCGATACTGCTTTGGAATGAAAAAGGTCTTCTTGATACTCCTGAACTAGGGATTCAAAGCGTGCAACTGTCTTTTTCAAACTTAAGGAAGATTTTCCCCCAGCAGCATTTTTGTGACCTCCCCCTCCAAAATGAGCAGCAGCAAACTTATTCACCGCTACATCTACACTGGAACGAAAGGATATTTTTACCCCGTCTTCTCGTTCGGAAAATAAAGCGGCTAACTTCACTCCTTCCAAAGATAAGGCATAATTCACCAAACCTTCGGTGTCTCCGGTCTGGCTTTGATATTTTTTAAGATCTTTTTTACCAATCACAAAATAGGCCGTGTGCAAATCTTCCCGTACTACCAAGCGCCTGGTGATGGCAAAACCGATGAATTTAAGTCGATTTAATGAGTTGGAATCGTAAATCAGGTTTGCAATTTCCGTGGCATTGGCTCCTGCTTCCAACAATTCCGCTACGACCAAGTGCACATTTTTGGTGGTGTTGGGATGGCGAAATCCCCCCGTATCGGTCAAAATCCCTGCATAGAGACAAGCCGCAATGTGCTTATCGATCAACTCCTTGTCCCCAAGAGAAACAATCAATTCATAGACAAGTTCGCAGGTAGCAGCTGCCTGGGTACTCCACAGCCTGTGGTGCGCAAAATCCTCTGGATCCTGGTGGTGATCAATGTTGACGATGAAGGCACTGGATTGGCGAATTATCTCTCCCAATTCATTGACTCGATTCAATACAGAAAAATCCAAACAGAAAATCAGTTCCGCTTTTTCTAGTTTGACAAGCGCCTTCTTCCGATCTGCCTCTTTGGAAAAATCCAAAACAGCATCGTTGCCCTTCATCCAGGTCAAAAAATAAGGATAGTCGGACGGCGTAATGACCGTCACCTCGTGTCCCTTTTTCAGTAGGTAGTTAGCCAGACCCAAAGAAGACCCTAAGGCATCTGCATCAGGCTTCACGTGGGTGGTAATGACAATTTTCCTAGGTGAGGAAAGTTTTTGAATAAACGTACCTAAAGCTTCCATTAATTTGATTCAGCTGCACTTTTGGCTCCGGAGGCAGCAAAGGTCAGCAAATTTTAATCAATTCCCAAAGCATCAAATTTACTGATAATGAAGCATCTAGGATAGAATTCCAGATCTTCCATTTAAATATGAATCAAAAAGCGCTAATTTTGCAGCCGAAATAAACCAATGAAACTCCAAATCCCATGGCAGGTAAAAGAACATTCACCATGATTAAGCCAGATGCTTTTCTAGCAGGCAACTCAGGTGCAATTTTAAAAATGATTGAAGAAGCAGGTTTTAAAATCGTTGCTTTGAAGGCTACCCGACTTACTCCGGAACTAGCAGGAAAATTTTATGAAGTACACAGCGAAAGACCTTTCTACAAGGACCTTTGCAACTACATGTCTTCTGGGCCAATTTTTGCCGCTATCCTAGAAAAAAACAATGCTGTAGAAGATTTCCGTACCCTAATCGGCGCTACGAATCCAGCCAATGCAGCAGAGGGCACTATCCGCAAAATATTTGCTAAATCCATCGAGGCAAATGCCGTGCACGGATCTGACTCAGACGAAAATGCTGCCATTGAAGGCAACTTCTTCTTCAACCAATACGAGCGAGTACTTTAATCCTCCCCTCAAAAAATGAAAGAGCGACCTAATGGGCCGCTCTTTTTTTTTGGAAAAAAATTACTTTTTCAAATTGGGGATTTCTTCCGACATGATCTTGGCAGAAAGCAAGGCCAAAGGAATACCTCCCCCTGGATGCACCGACCCCCCACAGAAATAGAGATTTTTGAGTTGGGAGGAAACATTTGGATGTCTCAAAAAAGCAGCGAATCGCGTATTGGAACTATTGCCATACAAGGCTCCTTGCGCAGAGGAGGTCTTGAATTCAATGCTTCTAGGATCCAGCACTTCTTCAAAGGCAATCAATTGCTCAATATCTGCATGGAGCAATCGGCTCAACTTGGTAATAATATTCTTCCTGGCCTTGGCAATCAACTGGTCCCAATCTTGACCTTGATTATTGGGTACATTGATCATCGTAAACCAATTCATTCCCCCCGAAGGCGCATCGTCTGGTTTGGTCACAGAAGTGCAATTGATGTATACAGTAGGATCCTCAGAGATAGTCCCCCGCTTGAAAATATGCGCAAACTCGGTCTCGTAATCCGCTGAAAAAAAGATGTTGTGCATGCCTATCTCCTCAAAGACTTGAGTTATCCCCCAGTAAAAAATCAGCGCAGAACTAGACTTAGGCTGTTCCAATAGTTTTTTTGGTTGCACCTGCTTTTTAAGGATGGTCTTGTAGGCATTGACCATGTCCATGTTGTTGACTACAAGATCTGCAGGCAAATTTTCTCCCTTCACCCGCAAGCCACAAACTCGGCCCTTTTCCACCAAAACTTCTTCTACCGGTGCATTGAAATGGTAACGAACGCCCAAAGACAAAGCCAATTGGTACAAACTCATGCTGATGTCGTGCATGCCCCGCTTGGGGAAATAGGCTCCTAGATTAAACTCAAGGTGGGGAATAATGGTCAATGTCGCTGGAGTCTGGTAAGGGTCGGAGCCGTTGTATGTCGCATAGCGATTGAAGAGCTGCACCAGTTTAGGATCTCGCAACAACTTGGTGTTGGAATCATGCATGGTGGAAAAAAGCCCCAATTTCCCCAAGTTTAAATAGGCTTTGAGCGCTTGTGAGCCGATCCAGGTTCCTACTTTACGAAGGGATCGGTGCATAAATAAGGGGGCAAGGTGCTCGTAAATAAATGCAGAACGCTTCAACACCTCCCTAATTCCTTGATCAGAAACGCCAAGCTGAGTGGCTACTTCAGTGGCAAATCGCTCCGGATCTGCCCAAGCCTTCACCTTCTTGCCATCTTCCCAAAAGTAGTGACAGACCACATCCAGGCGCTCGTATTCAAAGTGCTCCTTTGGGTTTTTACCTGCCAAAAGAAACAATTCTTCCACTTGTTCTGGTAGGGTAAATAAGGAAGGCCCAGCATCAAAGCGGTACCCCTTGCCTTCAATCGCGGAAAGTTTTCCTCCAGGATACGCATTGGCTTCAAAAACCTCCACCTCATACCCTTTGACCGCCAATCGAATGGAGGAGGCAATGCCTGCTATACCTGAACCAACAACTAACGCTTTTTTCATGAAGTAAAGGAGATGGATATAAATCAGATTTTCAAGGCAAATTGTTTCATCAGACCTGAAAAATAGTGGACTAGGCAGATTCTTCTTTTTCCCCTTGCTTCAGATTCTCTGAATCACGTCCAAAAATCAAGGGGGCAATCACCTGCCATCGGCCTTCGACTTTTTTCAATAAATAGGCCTGATCAACCAAAAACTCCCCTCTTTCTGCATGGCTTCGGGCAAAGGCGAGCACTTCCTCAAACTGCTCTAGCTTCAAATCCTTATAAGCCAGGGTGACGTGGGGTTGAAAATTCCGGTCACTTAATTCTTCAACCAAGTGCAGAGATTTTTTGCAATAATTTCGAAGTGTTGTTTGAAGTTGAAGCAAGGATGCAGACGCAACCACTTGTTGGTGAATATTTCTCCTTCCAAAATACCCAATACCAGCAAGCTGGAGTTGAAATGGCGCCTGCGTCTCCAATAAAGTAGTGAGCCGTACGCCTAGCTCTCTTTCTTTTGCCTCCTTGTACCGAAAAGGCATCTTGAGGGTAAGGTGGGCAGGAGCTTGAAGGGCGTATTTTACTTGGAATTGGGCTGCAATACCCTGTTTAAGCAGTTTAATTTGGGCCTCGAATGCAGGAGGAGGAAGTAGTCCAACAAAGTACTTACCCATTCCTTTCATGCCAGGACCTCCACTTTTCCCCCAGCCTTGACACAAAAGAAGCAGGCTTGGTCTCCTTTTCCTTCCAGGTTGTATTGAATGGCTTGTTGTTCCCATTCTTCCAGCTGTTTGCTTGAAAAATAGGTGTCAATTTTGCTAGGGTCCAGTTTTTCCCCGCGCTCATACAAGCCTGTTCCCCAAAACTGGAATGCTGTAGAGTCAAAAAGAATTTCTTTCACTTCAAAGCCACTGCGCTGGGCGGCACCAACAAACCCTTGGGTACTGGGTATGGATAGGTGGCGAGGAGCATCTAATTGAACCCAAAGCGCTTGCTTTTCCTTCCATAAGACGGCATCGGCAACTGGACAGCGCACCAAGAGCCTCCCTCCAGGATTCAATCGGTCAAAACAGGTTCGGAGAACTGCCTCTGGGTCTGCGAGGTGCTCAAAAGAGTGGTGAAGCATCAGCAGATCAAATTTGAGATCCGTCTCCACAAGGTCTTGTTTCCAAAGCTTCAGCCCAGGGCCCAACTGCTCCGTTTTTGACAAATAGGGATCAAATCCATGCAAGTCTTTAAATCCCGCAACATGCAATTCGTACAAAAGTTGCCCATTTCCACAACCCACATCAGCAATGCGGTCGGTATACTTAGGTTGAAGCCTTTTGAGCCAATAGCCCCCAAATCGAGGAGAAAAAAAGGGATGTCCCGTAGCCAAAAAGGCTCGCATCCGTATTTTTTTCAAAAAATTTCGGAATCCTCCAGAGGGTTGGAGACGCCCTAAGGAATAGTAATCATTCGGATAATAGGGACTAAGGTCTTTGGGAACAGTAATGAGTTGGAGGGAATTGCAGGTCGCACAAGTAGCGTAGGTAAATTCTCCCCCTAATGCGAGCATTCGCTCTGTGGCTAAAAAATTGGTTCCTTGAGTTGAATGACAGTAATGGCAGCTGTACGCCAAATCAATAGGCATTTTCACGATTGAATAACAACTCGTACACAGTTTTGACCATGATCTCCAAGTCTAGAAGAAAAGACCAATTGTTGATGTAAAAATAGTCCAAGCGTACTCTAGAACGGATTTGAAAGGAATTCTCAATTTCCCCTCGGTATCCTCTGACCTGCGCCAAACCCGTAATTCCTGGCTTAATTTTATGACGTGAATTGTACCGTTCAATTTGGGTTCGAAAGGTATCGTTCATGGGCAAGGTATGTGGTCTTGGCCCTACAATGGACATACTTCCCATGAGCACATTCAAAAACTGAGGCATTTCATCCAAAGAGGTATTGCGCAGGAAGGCCCCAATTCGAGTTACTCGTGGATCCCCTTTGATAGCTTGATGTGAGTCGGCATAATCGTTTGGCGTCATGGAACGGAACTTGAGGCAATTGAACACCTTATTGTTTAGTCCATTTCGTTTTTGAATAAAAAAAACAGGACCTCGGGACTCCAATTTGATCAATAGCCCTACCAAAGGAATCAGCCAAGAAAGAATAAATAGGGTTACAAAGCTGGCAAAGACAAGATCAAATACACGCTTGGCAATGCTGTTGAGCGGATGATCTAAAGGAATATCGTTGACATTGATGACAAAAAAATCTCCATAGCGAGAAAAGGAAAGACTTTTTTCCAGCTGTAGACTTTTTCCAGGAATCATCTTCACTTTGATGTAATTCTCGTCTGCAAAATCAATTACCCGCTTTACCAGACTAGCCTCCAACTTTTCATGGATGTAGATCAAATCCACATTCATTTTTGGAACCTTTTCAAATAAATCTTCGATCGCTCCTTTCGTTTGTTCGCAATCGGCTTGGTCATCAAAGTAGCCTAAAAAGTTAATGCCAAAATCTTTTCGAATGCGAAGTACATCCACCAATCTAGGGCTTGTACTCCCTTTTCCTACAATGATTGCATTTTGGTAGTTATTGCCAGAGGCTCGGTATTTTCTAAGTACCATCTGAACAGCTACACGGAAGATCCCCATCAATAACCCGAGCGTCAAACCCAAGGCACCGATTTGAATCCAACGGTAATTGCCCTCTTGGAGTGGGGTCCAAAGGATGGCAGTGGCTCCTAAAAACCAGAGTAACGTGACCGAAAAACTGCTTAAGGTTTTATCGTACTCGTCTGTGCGCCCTATTTTGTAATCCTTTCGAAGACTAGAAATTAAAATCCAAAGTAGCGCCAATGGCAAGTAGGCAGAAAATTCCGTTTCGCTCAATACATGGTAGCGCTGCAAAAAAGCGTTGGCAATTGCCATAGAAAGTAATGACGCCAAAAAATCACTGACCGTAAACAACCAGGGAAAATACGTATCAAATCTTCTCTTCATAAAAATCTAAACCTAGTGACCCCTTCTTTCTGACAAAAATTTGACAAAAAATAGGGCCGAGGAAGGAAACCTTGTAAAATTAAGAAAGAAATTCTCAAGGCTTATTACTTTTGGAGATATTTCTCACCTTCCAAGGAACAAAAAGTACATGTCCTCCCTTTTTCATTTTTTTGCATCCTCAGACAATCCCAAATCTTTAGGCTTTAAATTTCGCAGAAAAAGGCTTCAGGAATTCGAAAACCTATTCTTTACTCATTTTGCAGGTGCTGAAAAAATTGAAATCCTGGATGTCGGGGGTAGGGACTATTTTTGGGAACATAGTTCGTTGCTGAAGCATCCAGGTGTTCGCATCACCTTACTGAACCTCCACCTTGAAAATACAAGCCATCCCGCTATTCGAGCGGTGCAAGGAGATGCGACCAGTATGCCTGAGTTTGGTGATCAAAGCTTTGACTTGGTTTTTTCCAATTCAGTAATCGAGCACGTATATACTTTTGAAAACCAGCAAAAAATGGCGTCTGAGATCTGTCGGGTAGGCAAAAGCCATTACATCCAAACCCCGAATGCGTATTTTCCGATTGAGGCGCATTACGCCTTGCCTTTTGCGCAATATTACCCGAAAGCATTGCTGCACTTTATCCTAACCAAAACCAAACTCAGCCGCTTTAAGCGATGGAATCCTGCCGAAGCCAGTCAATACCAGGAAGAAATTCGGCTGCTCACCAAATCGGAAATGAAGGCCTTGTTTCCAGAGTCTATCCTCCTCAAAGAAAAAGCACTTGGGCTTACCAAGTCCTTTACTGCACATAATCTCGGTTAATCCGCAAATTGGAGCCGCACCAAGTTGGCATAAATGCCCGCGGCATCTTGCACTAGTTCCTGATGATTGCCCTGCTCAACGATCTTTCCTCCAGTCAATACGTAGATGCGGTCGACCTTTCGGATCGTAGCCAGTCGGTGTGCAATAATTAGCGTAGTCCTTCCCTTCATCAATTCATTCAGGGCTTCTTGAACCAAGGACTCCGATTCTGCATCCAAAGAGGAGGTGGCCTCGTCCAAAATCAAAATCGCAGGGTCTTTCAAGATTGCCCGGGCAATGGCCACTCGCTGCCGCTGCCCTCCAGAAAGTTTAATCCCTCGCTCACCCACCAGGGTATCTAGGCCCTCAGGAAACTGGGAAATAAACTGCCAAGCATTCGCTTTTTTGGCGGCAGTAATAATTTCTTCCTCCGTAGCACCTGGTTTTGCATAGGCAATATTTTCTCGGATACTTCCTCCAAACAACAAGACCTCTTGGGGTACAATCCCAACCTTACTTCGCAGGGAAGCCAACTCCCAATGAGGTAATGCCTTTCCATCCATTCGAATTTGGCCTTTGGTGGCTTCATAAAATCGGAGCAGCAACTGAATTATGGTTGATTTTCCAGCGCCTGATGGACCTACAAGCGCTACTTTTTCCCCCGAATGGATTTGGAAAGACAGCCCTTGCAAGACTTCCACTTCAGGTCGAGTAGGGTAATGAAAACCTACCTCCTCAAATTCAATATTCCCTTTAAAGTCGATTAGCTGCTCACCTGCACCCACTTCTTCTTCTTCCGCTAAGAGTTCCACCACCCGCTCTGAACTACCGATTGCCTTCTGCAATTGGCTGTAAATATCCCCCAATCCTGCAATGGAACCTCCAATAAACGTGGTGTAGAGCACAAAAGAAACCAGTTCTCCTACACTCATCTCCCCCGAGGCAACTAGGCTTGCTCCATACCACATCACGCCTACTATTCCTCCAAAGAGGGCAAAAATGATGAAGGAAATAAATGCCCCTCGGTACTTGGCAGTGGACAAGGCTACGCGCACCACTTTTTCCAATCCCTTGCCGTAACGACTTACCTCGTAGGCCTCCCCAACAAAAGATTTGACCGTGCTGATGGACTGCAGCGTCTCTTCCACGATGACATTGGCAGCGGCAAGTTCGTCCTGCGTTTTTTTAGAAAGTCGGCGGATAAACTTCCCAAATATCAAGGCAAAAAGGACCAATACGGGAAAGGTAGCCAACATGAAAACGGTCAACTTGGGCGTATTGATCAGCAAGAAAGCAACACCTGCCACCAAGGTCACTACCTGCCGAAAGAGTTCAGCAAGGGTCGTAGAAAAGGTATCCTGAAGCAATCCCACATCCGAAGTAATGCGGCTGATCAGTTCCCCAGTTCGGCGCTTGTCAAAAAAAGGAAGGGGAAGACGGACCAATCGCCCGTACACCGCTAGTCGTATATCGCGCATGGCCTTTTCAGAAACCAAGGCAAACAACCATACGCGAAAGAAGGAAAATACACTTTGTAAGGCCAAAATCCCAAGTAGGAGCAAGGCGATGTGGTGGATATCTGAAAAAATCCAGGCCGATCCCTGGGCAGTATCGATCAGTTTTCCCGCTACAAAAGGAAAACTCAAGAGGGTAAGGGAAGAAAACAACAAAAACAATAGCCCAGCAAAAAAGGTCCCCTTGTACGGGGTCAGAAACTTAAAAATCTGGTTCAACTTGCTTAGATTCTGCTTGTTGAGCCTTCTTTTTTCTTCGGGCTCTAATGCAGTTCCTCGTTGCTTTGCCATAGGTTTGGTGGGATTCAGGCTACAAAAGTACAGTTTTCGAGGGGGATTTGACTAGAAAACTTAGTCGGAATCTGCCTAAGACCTTCAATATCCCAACCGTTGCACCAAATCCTCACCTAAGGCTGCAGAATGCTTAAATCCATGACCCGAGCAAGCAGATACCCAGAGAAAATTCGGGTTACCTTCCATCTCCTCCACCACGAAACGCGCATCCTCGGTAAGGGTGTAAAAACAGACGGAAGTCTTTAGAAACTGTTTTTTTACCCCTTTCAATTTTCCCTCCACCTTGGTCTTCCAAAATAGCTCCTGCTCCTCCGCGGTCACTTCTCGACTCAACTGATCAGGATGTGCTACCTCCACAAAGGATTCGGAGGCCATTTTGATCGTCTTGCCATCCAGCGAGGGAAAGCCATAGATAAAATCTTCAGGCGCTGCCCCGTAACCCCACATCCACACCGGGTAATGCTGCCAATCCGTAAATTCCTCCTCTACCGCAAGCCAATACAGCACTTGACGGCAAATGGACAGTCTTTTTTTGGTAGGATTAGGGAGAAAATCTTTTACCCATCCTCCCGCAGTAAGTAGCACCTGCTTGGCAAGCACTTCCTGCCCCTCCAGCTGGATTCGGAATCGTACGCCTTCGGAATGAATGGACTTTACCTTGGAAGAAGTCCAAATCGTTGCTCCCTGTTTTTTGGCCAAGTCCAACTGGGTCTCTATCGCTAGTTCTGGGAAGAGGTAACCCGCCTCTTCTTCCCAATAGACTTTTCCTGTAGGGGGTAATTGAAAAGCGGGAAAATTAGTATTTGTTTCGAGCAGATCTAGGACTCGATGCGAAACCTGCTGGTTTTGGGCATACCGGAGGGTACGCTCCCAAAAGCCCTCTACCCCATGTTTGGCCCAGGGATTTACCCCTGAATCCAAAAGAATGCCCCCTGTTTTGGTGCGAATCTTCTTTCCTGAAAGGGCTTCCAGTTCAGCCCAAATCTCGTGCGATCGCTTGGCCAAAGCCACATATTCTTCTCCTTCGCCTACCGCCAAGCGCGTTATGCGAGTTTCCCCATGACTTGACCCCAAGGTGTGGGGAGGTTCAAATTGATCTATGCCCAAGGCCTGAATGCCGCGCTTGCTCAACTGATAGAGGGTAGCACTACCTACCGCCCCCAAGCCAACGACCACCACATCAACAATCGTTTTTTTCATAAGGCCATATTAGTATAAAAAATGAAGGAAAGAAAAAGCAAGCCAAGTAGAAACCCGCCTGTTCGGGGGATCAACCTTCTTGTTTAAAGTTCCTTTACTGGATCCACCTGTGCAGCAATCCAAGCAGGACGCCAGGAAGCGGCCAAGGTAATGCCTACTACAGCCAAACTAATCCAGGCCAGATCAGGCCAATGCACCCGCACAGGATAGGCATCCACGACTCCGGAGGCGATCCCAAGGGTAACCAGTCCAAATTTTTCTTGAGCACCTACCAAGAGTAGACCCAAGATCAAACCCAAGACCGCTCCAGAAAATGCAATCAAGGCCCCTTGCTTCAAGAAAATTCCGCGAATGAGTGCGTTTTTGGCACCCATAGCCTTCAGTACCGCCAGGTCCTTTTTCTTTTCAATCGCCAGCATGCTTAAGGAAAAGAAAATATTGAATGAGGCTAGGGCTAAGATAAAAGTGAGCGTGAGAAACACGAATAGTTTTTCCAGTTTGACTGTTCGGATCAGTGTAGCATGCTGTTCATCTGCATTTTTTACAGCAAAATCAGACCCCAGGTGTGCCTGCACTGCTTTCTGCACGGTGGAAATGGAGTGTTCTGAATCCACCTTTAATTCAAGCGCAGTTCGCTTTTGGCCGTAACCGAGTAGTTCTTTAAAAAAATCAAGGGGAACGAGGACGTATTCATTATCTACCCCTTGTTCAATGCTAAAAAAGCCTCGGGGCTCGACCTGTCCGGAAGCATACAATTGATTTGGATCTAGAGATGCTGCAGATTTGGGGGCTTTGGGGTAGTAGATGTTCAGGACGGAATTGATATCGTCTAAGTTGGCGGATAAGGCAAAAGCCACCCCTCTTCCAAGTAGCGCTCCAGGCCGAAGGCTATCGCCTAAGGTAGTGTCTCCCCAAAAATACCCTTTCGAAAATCGATCGTGTTCAAAGTAATTTTCAGACACTGCCTTCACTCGGGCTACATGTTGGTTGCCTCGATATTCAAGTAGGGCATTGTCTTCGATGACCTCGGTGATGACTTTTACTCCTTCTACCTGACGGAGCGCATGCAGCCATTCCTCAGTGACCACAAAACTTTTTCCTGAAGTGGGGGTAACCTGAAGTTCGGAATCAAAACTTGAAAAAAGTCCTCGTATCAAATCCTCCAAGCCATTGAACACAGACATCACTGCCACTAGGGCCATCGTACTGATGGCCACGCCCACCATCGAAATTAAGGAGAGGATGGTAATGAAGTTTTGCTTCTTTTTGCTGCGAAAATACCTTCCGGCAATAAAAGAACTTGTGTTCACGGGATATAGCGAATTTTAATCGTCTTCCTCCTCCTCTTCTTCTGGAGCAGGGGGGATGTGAAGGTCAGAAATCACCTTGTCCATGTGCTGAGCATAGGTGGCGGATTCATCTGAAAAGAAAGCCAATTCAGGAATTACACGAACCGACTTGCCGATACGCTTGGCCAAGGCATGGCGTATTTCTTTTTTGTGCCCATTGATTGCATCAAAACTTGCCTTTGGATTGGGTAGCAAAAAACTAAGGTAGGCTTTGGCAAATCCCAAATCTGGACTCATCATGACCCGTGTAATGGTCACCAGGGTGGATCCAACCAAGTGTTTGGCCTCTTTTTGAAAAATGTCGCCCAGTTCTTTTTGAATTAACTTGGCATATTTTAATTGTCTTTTGCTTTCCATCTGAAGTATTTATGATGCAAATTTAGCGAAATACTTGGGCATGCTTTAATTTCGAGTCAAAACCAATTTCCCCCTATCCACCTTGTTTAGTTTTTTTAGAATAAACGACCCCTTTCGCCTAGTTGGAATACTGCTTTATGTGGTCTTATTCTCCGTAATCTCTTGGGTTTTTTTCTCATTTCCAAGCACTACCCCCACGCTCATGTGGATGGTTTTGGGTGAGCGCCTCAGTGAGGGAAATTTGCTCTACGTAGACATCATCGACGATACAGGCCCTCTCTCAGCTGGGGTATTTACAGGTCTTCATCTCCTGTTTGGAAGAAGTGAACTGGCCTACCTTTTACTTGGGAAAGTTTTCGTCTTGTTCCAGATTTACTACTGGAACAGTACTTTGATCAAGTACCGGGTGTTTGACGAAAACACCTACTTTCCCGCCATCGTCATGGCTGCCTTATTTCATTTTTCCTTTGACCTAATGTACTTGTCACCTACTTTACTTGGGAGTACATTCCTTTTGTTGGCATTTGGACAACTTTTTTCACATACGGTCCTCCAAAAGGAAAGTAGTGAATCTACCCTCTTGATTGGAATTTATGGGGGTCTTGCTACTGGTTTTCATTGGAATTTTGTGTTCTTTCTACCCTTCCTAATCTTTACAGGGTTGGCTATTTCTGGTTTTACGATTCGCCAACTCTTCCTATCCATCATGGGTTTTCTACTTCCCATTTTGCTGATCTTGGTATTCTACTTTTGGAAGGATGGCTTGGAGCAAGCACTACAAGTTTGGCCGATTGTCTTTACCTACCCCAACTATGCGTACCAGCCCTACCTGAGTTGGCTCGCTCCCGGTGTATTCCCACTTGTGCTTGCCTTGGCTGGCTATTTTATTGGTTCCTTTTTTCGAGGCGCCACAATTAATCAACAAAAACAGCGGCAACTTATTCTCATCTGGCTCCTGTTTTCTGTCGGCTTGTTTTTTCTCGTGAAAAATACCGCCTCCTACCAGTTGGTGGTATTCCTGCCAGCGATGAGTTATTTTATCTCTCAGTTTTTTCTTCATTTTGGATGGACACTGCTCCTTAGGCCTGCGTTTTTTGGATTAATCCTAGTATTGCCTATCTGGGGAATGAATTATTGGCAGGATCGAACGGGAATAGATACTTCCTATTTTGTGTCCCAAACTTTCGACCTGGAACCTCTCATTCAAAGCGGAGTAATGGTTTTGGAGGAAGACCCATCCCCTTACCTTACCCATTCCTTGGACGGCCCATTTTTGAATTTTCACATGTCTGCGAGTTACCTCAAGCAAGAAAAAACCTTGCAACAAAAAGCGCAGGTATTTCAAATGATTCGACGGCAGTTGCCGGCACAAGTCTATGACAATCAAGGTCACTTTAAAGCACTTTTGGAGGAACTACCCGTACTCAAAGAATTCTATATTGAAGAAAAGCCAGGTAGATATTCCAAAAAATAGCCCCTGCTCATGAAAAATCTCCTATCCCAATTCTTCATCCTAGGTACGCTAAGCCTTTTGGGAACGGGCTGTGCGACCACGGCCCAACTTAACCCACCCACAAGCGCCTCCTTGAGTACCGTCGCCCGAGTTCGGCCCCTAACAGAAAAGGAAACACTCCGATGGTCTCATTTGGACCCCATCCAAGACACTGTGCCTGGGATGAGTGTGGACCGTGCTTATGCAGAGGTAGTCAAGAATAGAAAAGGGAGCCCCGTGGTGGTAGCCATCATTGACTCGGGAATCGACTTGGCCCATGAAGAACTACAGGACTTGCTTTGGAAAAATTCGAAAGAAATCGCCGGCGATGGACTCGATAACGATCAAAACGGATACATTGACGATGTGCATGGGTATAACTTTCTTGGAGAGTCATACCATGAACAAATGGAATTTGTGCGGATTGTATCCAAAAAATTAGGGGATGTCTCCCTACAGAAAAAGGCCAGCGCCCACTTGGAGTCTAAGGTCACCGAAGCGAAAATGGCAGTTCTCCAGTTCCAGCAAATCGAACAAGTCGTTCGAAGCGCCCACGAGAACATTCAAAAAAAACTAGGGAAGGAAAATTACACGCTAGAAGACGTTGAAAAATACGAGCCCCAAAATGAGGAGGAAGAACAAGTCCTCGGTCTGCTGGCTCAAGTGATGGCCATGGGACAGGATATTCCTGCAGCCTTGGCAGACCTGCAAGAGGGAATTGCCTACTACCAGACCCAATTGGAGTACAACCTCAACCTCAATTTTGATGGGAGAAAATCGGTAGAAGACAATCCTTATGAGATCAAGAATACTGGCTATGGCAATGGGAATCCAGTCCATCAACTCGAAGAAGAAAGCCATGGCACCCACGTAGCGGGGATTCTTGCTGCCAATCGAGCGAACAAAAAGGGGGTGAATGGGGTAGCAGAAAATGTGCAATTGATGGCGTTACGTGCTGTCCCTGATGGTGACGAATACGACAAGGACATTGCCCTAGCCATCCGCTATGCTGTAGACCAAGGTGCTAAAGTGATCAACGCCAGTTTTGGCAAGAAATTCTCCCCGAATGCCTCCTGGGTCCAAGAGGCCTTGCGCTATGCCGCTGCCCAGGACGTACTTTTTGTCCATGCTGCTGGCAACGATGGAGTAAATCTGGACCTTTCGGAAAACCCCAATTTTCCTAATGACGCGTACAGCCAAAGTAGTCCCACTACCGAGAACAATTACTTGAGCGTAGGGGCTTTGACTCCCTATTATGGTCCAAACCTGATTGCTTCTTTTTCTAACTATGGAAAAAAGGGAGTGGACATTTTTGCTCCAGGGGATGAGATATATTCCACCCTACCCAATTCGAAGTATGGAGTGGAAGGAGGCACCTCCATGGCTGCTCCTGCTGTAGCCGGCATGGCTGCATTGATCCGTTCCTTGTATCCACAACTTACGGCTGTACAGGTCAAGGGCATCATCCTCGATTCTGGTCTATCCGTACCGATGAAAGTTCGTGTAGGAGAAGAGGAGTTATCCTTAGCGGAACTTTGTGTGTCTGGAAAAATTGCGAATCTCTACACGGCTCTCCTTCTTGCAGAGCAGGTGGCTGCTGGAAAATAAGAAGGGAACAGTTTTTTCAATTAAAAAAGGTCTTGATTCATCAAGACCTTTTTTTGTGGTTAAGTACAAGCAATTTTGCTTACCCGACTTTGATGTCTACCCCCTTCAAATGAGGTGGTCAAAAAGATTTCGGCTAGCCGTTCGGCCAATTCATAGCTGATAAATCGAGCAGGTAAGGCAAGCACATTGGCGTCGTTGTGCTGACGGGCAAGCGCAGCCAGTTCCTCGTTCCAACAGAGTGCTGCACGGATTCCCTGGTGCTTATTTGCGGTAATGGCTACCCCATTTCCGCTCCCACAAATCACAATTCCGAAATCAAATTTTCCTGATTCCAGAGCCTTGGAAAGTGGGTGTACATAGTCTGGATAATCTACAGATGCTGTGGTCTCTGGCCCAAAATCCTGTACCACGTAGCCAAGTGCAAGTAGACGCTGATGCAGCTGCTCCTTGTAGCCTACCCCTGCGTGATCCCCACCAATTGCGATTCGTATAGCCATGGGTTCAATTAACCAGCATCCTTGTTTTGTTCAAACTCAGCTTCCCGAAGCGCTCGTTTTTTCTCCAAACGCTTGGCGATTACAATCCCTACTTCGTACAAGACGAGGATTGGCAAGGCAATCAACAATTGGCTGATCACATCTGGAGGAGTGATAATCGCCGATACAATCAAAATCACCACAATGGAATGTCTTCTGTAGGATTGCAGCATCTTGGAGGTCACCAAACCAGACATCGACAAAAAGTAAACGACTACCGGTAGTTGAAACATGATGGCCGATGCCAAAACCAACATGGATAAGGTAGACACATAGGAGGTAATGTCAAATTCATTCGCAATGCTCGGATCCAGTTGGTAGTTGGCTAGGAAGTTGATCGACAATGGAGACAGCACAAAGTACCCAAAGGAAGCCCCTGAGAGAAAAAGAAAACTCACAAAGAATACCGCTCCTCGGGCTGCATTGCGCTCTTGAGCATAAAGCCCTGGGCTTATAAATTTCCAAACCTCATAGAACAAGTAGGGAAATGCCGCAATCAAACCTACCACCATACTCGAGGTCATGTGCATGGAAAATTGCCCCGTCATTTGACGGCTTTGGATGGTAAAGGGCAATTCGTTGATGCAAAGTGCAGAAATACCAAAGTAGTTTCCAATATCACACAGGACCCGATAGGTGAGAAAGTCAACTTTTGAAGGTCCTAGAATCAACACCCCAAAAACAAAGTCTTTGGCAATGAATGCCACCACCGTGAAAATAAGCACTGCGGTAACAGCACGGAGTAAGTGCCATCTTAAGGCTTCCAAATGGTCTAAAAAGGACATTCCTTCCTCTTCTTCTTGGTATTGATCTAGCGCCACGTAGGTTGGGGATAATTAGTACAACGGAAATTTAACCATCCAAGCATTGACTTCCGCCTTAATTTTTGCCAATGCTGCCTCATCTTGGTGCTGCTGAAGTGCCCGATCAATCAGCTCGACAATTTTCTTCATGTCTGCTTCTTTCAATCCTCGAGTGGTCACTGCAGCAGTGCCTACACGCATACCAGAAGTTACAAACGGGGATTTGGTGTCAAAAGGCACCATATTTTTATTGATGGTGATGTCTACTTTTCCTAGGGTCTCCTCGGCAATCTTCCCAGTCAAGTCCTTGTTTCTAAGGTCAATCAACATGAGGTGGTTGTCCGTACCTCCTGAAATGAGTTTGTATCCTCGAGCCACAAACTCATCAGCCATCACAGAGGCATTCAATTTGACTTGAACCACATAATCCATGTACTCATCTGAAAGGGCTTCTTCAAAAGCCACTGCCTTCGCAGCAATGATGTGTTCCAAAGGCCCTCCTTGCGTTCCTGGGAAAACTCCCATATCCAAAAGCGCAGACATTTTTCTGATTTCTCCCTTAGGCGTAGTCAATCCCCAAGGATTATCGAAGTCTTCTCGCATCATGATCAAACCTCCTCTAGGACCTCTCAGTGTCTTGTGGGTGGTGGTGGTCACGATGTGGCAATGCTCCAGCGGATCATTGAGTAAACCTCTGGCAATTAAACCGGAAGGGTGGGAAATGTCTGCCAATAACAAGGCATCCACTTCATCAGCGATTTCGCGTAATCGAGCATAGTCCCAGTCTCTAGAGTAGGCCGAAGCCCCACAGATGATCATCTTTGGCTTCACCGCAATTGCTTTTTCAGCCACTTTATCGTAATCAATCAGGCCTGTAGCCTCTTCCACTCCATAAAAATTCGCCTGATACAACTTCCCAGAGAAATTGACAGGCGATCCATGAGTCAAGTGTCCTCCATGTGCTAGATCAAAACCTAAAATAGCATCGCCTGCATTCAAGCAAGCCAGCATCACAGCTGCATTTGCTTGTGCTCCAGAGTGTGGCTGTACGTTAGCCCAAGCGGCTCCAAACAATTTCTTGGCACGATCTATCGCAAGCTGCTCGATTTCATCCACCACTTCACATCCTCCGTAGTAGCGCTTGCTAGGAAGACCTTCTGCATACTTGTTGGTCAGCACGCTTCCCGCAGCTTCCATCACTTGCTTGGAGGTAAAGTTCTCAGAAGCAATCAACTCAATGCCCCTTCTCTGTCTGTCTTCTTCTTTGGATATTAGGTCAAAAATCAAGGAATCTCTTTTCATAATCGAGGATGGCGAAACGCAATAAATCTATTTGGAAAATTTAAAATTACGGGTGTACTCGGGAATTCAAAAATAGGCCTAAAGTCCTGATTATCCAATTGAATGCAGTACTTGTCTAAGACTAAATTTGAAAATTCTTCCACACTTCGAAAAAACAAAAAATCGTTTCGATTCTTAGCGGTAAATCCAGTACTTTGAAACCAATTCTAGAATTTATGGACTTTTTGTTTAGACCGGCTACCTATTTTTCTGAAGGCATCACCTCCGTGCTGCTGGTCAAGTTACACTTTCCGGAAAGTACTTGGGGAGAACAAATCAGCATTTATGCACATGCCCTAGGTCAAAAAATTCAGTTTGAAGCAGTGGACTTCTATGGCAATGAATACCTCCTTTATCCGGGCAGTAGCGAGGAGCCATTAACCCTAGAAGATCTCATTTACTTAATTGAAGGGATGCAACTTAACCAAGATGCATTCGAAGGAAATATGGAATTGGTGCTCGACGGGTTCCCAATAACCGAAAGTGACTGGTACCCGGAGTTAAAAAATTACTTTGATGCCAAACGTAAGCAAGTAGGGCTAGACTAAAATTCTAAAATAGCTGACTTGGAAAAGGTCAACTCTTTCAAGCGCAACCAGCAGGAATAGGTTTTAAAATCCAAGCATTCCGTAAGTACCACACCAGGAAGCATCACTTCTTTAAGACGGTAACTTGGGAGCCATTCCTTAAATGACTTTTTTTCCTGTTCTGAAAAATAGGTAAGTGGAATCCACTTTTCCCCTTCGATGTAAATAGGCAGGTGTTTGCTCATGATTTTTTGCTTTGTTTCTACTAAAACTACCGTGACAATCATTTGGTTACAAGTAGTTTACATTATCTTTAGGTTACCCTACAATTACTTCTTCTTTATCCCCTACACATGGGCCTTTGGATTGCGATTTTTAGTCTTTTTTGTGGTGTAGCCCTTCAATTTCTTCCTGGATTTCCCAAGGAAAAAGTAGCGCGCTTAGGCAAGGTTTACCTGATCTATCTTGTGCTTCCTGCCCTTGCCTTGATTCATATCCCTCCGCTACATCTTACTTGGGATATGCTTCTTGCTCCCTCTTCCGCTTGGTTTACCTTCCTCCTGTCTTGGGGAATTTTTGCTTTTCTTGGAAATAAATTGGGATGGGATAAGCGGACCACAGGCTGCTTGATCTTGGTAGCGGGGCTTGCAAATACCTCCTTTCTGGGATTTCCAATCGTGGAACTACTTTATGGAAAAGAAGCTCTAGCGACTGCCTTCTTGATTGACCAAGGCGGTTCTTTTTTGTTGGTCAGTACGCTTGGGGTCTACATCGGATCCAGGTATGGAAATGGAGACCGCACTGTGGTCCAGGTTTTGAAAAAAATGGTTCTATTTCCTCCCTTCCTATTTTTGCTAGCCGGTCTTTGGATGAGTTACTTTCGGCTTACGCTTCCTGTGGTGCTCCTGCCTTGGCTTCAAGGCATTGGTACAAGCATGGCGCCTGTAGCCATGGCAGTCATTGGATTAACGATGTCTTTGGATAGTACATGGACCCAGAACAAATCCCTCTGGTATGGCTTGGGGTATCGGCTTCTGCTTGCCCCTGCAGGTGTGTGGATAGTTTATGGGCTCATTCTCCCAACAGACGGCCTTACGCTTAAGGTACTCGTTTTAGAAAGTGGAATGGCACCCATGATTACAGGGGCTCTCCTCGCGATGGAATTTGGTCTTCAACCCCGTCTTGCCTCCTTGTTAGCTGGAATAGGCATTCCTTTTTGCGGAATTAGCCTGCTACTTTGGCAGTATTTATTGGGCTAATTAGGCCCAGTGTGCTGCAATGACCCCCATCAGCTCCTCGTGGATGGACTGGTTGGTGGCTACCACATGTCTCCCAAAAATGTAATCCTTCCCTCCTTCAAAATCGGTTACTTTTCCCCCTGCCTCTTGCACCAGAATCACGCCTGCCGCTACATCGTAGGAGTTGAGGTTGTATTCAAAATACCCCTCTGACCTGCCCGCAGCCACATAGCAAAGGTCTACGGCCGCAGAGCCGAGTCGTCTCAATCCGTGGGTCTTCTGCATTAAGGATTTCATGATGTTTAAGTATCGGTCGATCAAGTCAAACTGGTAGTAAGGGAAGCCAGTGGAAATCAGCGAAGCAGAAAGCGTAGGCGCCCCACTTACCTTGAGCACGACTCCATTACAAAATGCCCCTCCACCCTTGTATGCATAGAAACTCTCCTTCCGGTTCACCTCATAGACTACGCCCAGTACTACCTCATCCTGCTCCATAAAGCCAATACTAACCGCAAAGACCGGAAGCCCATGAATAAAATTGGTCGTCCCATCCAAGGGGTCGATGACCCAATTGTAAGTTTCCCCTCGAGTGGTATTGGTCCCTTCTTCGGTGATGAATCCTGCCTCTGGAAAAATCGCCTGCAGCTGAGTTACCAACTGCTTTTCGGCTTCCTTGTCCACGTAGGAGACTAGGTCGTTGAATCCCTTGTGTTCCACCCGATCCATGGAAAAATGGAGTCGCTCCTTTTCAATAAAGGTCCCCACCTCCTCCGCAATTTTGCGAGTTTGGTCCAAGAGCTGGGAAAGTTGGGCTGAGGTCAGCATCATGATTCGTTTAGTCTATTCCCTTGCGGGATTTCTTTTCTTTTTTCCATTCCGCCTGCTTCTTTTCCTGCTTCTCGGCTCTGGTCTCGCGCTGCTCTGCACAGCCCGCCACCACCAGCACGATTTCCCCTTTGAGGGGATTGACTTGGTAGTACTCGATTAGTTCGACCAGCGTACCGCGGGCGATTTCCTCATGCAACTTGCTTAACTCGCGCGCTACAGCGGCCTGCCGATCAGCCCCGAAAGCTTCTGCGAGCTGCTCTAGGGTTTTGAGCAAACGGTGCGGGGATTCGTAAAAAATTAGGGTTCGGCTTTCGTCAACGAGTGCATCGATACGGGTTTTTCTTCCCTTTTTATGGGGCAAAAATCCTTCAAATACAAAACGATCGTTGGGTAGACCACTTGCTACCAGGGCTGGAACAAATGCTGTAGCCCCAGGCAAGCACTGCACTTCCAGGCCTGCGGCAAGCACAGCCCGAACTAGCAAGAATCCTGGATCTGAAATCGCTGGGGTACCCGCATCGCTAATCAAGGCAAACCTTTCCCCTTTCTTCATGCGCTCCACCAACTTTTCCACCGCCTTGTGTTCGTTGAAGCTGTGGTAACTCTGCAGGTTTTTAGAGAGCTGCAAGTGCTTCAATAGGATGCCACTGGTACGTGTATCTTCTGCAAGAATCACATCCACAGCCTGAAGAGTATCGATGGCACGCAGGGTAATGTCCCGAAGGTTTCCAATCGGGGTAGGCACCAAATACAAAGAAACCACTGTCTGACTCATACCAGCAGTTGATCTATGGCCTTCGCCAATTTTCGATCTTTTTCAGTCACCACATTTCCAGCATCATGGGTGGTCAGTGCGATGTCTACTCGATTGTAGACATTGAACCAATTCGGATGATGCTGCTGGGCTTCCGCTAAAAATGCGACACGAGTCATAAACGCAAAGGCTTCCGTAAAATCAGAAAAAGTAAAACTTTTTTTCAACTGATTTGATTCTTCTATCCACATAGGGTATCCATTAAAGTGAAATTACTCCTTCAATACTTGCTGCCTTTTCATACAACCCAAGCACCTGATCCGCACTCTCCACTTGCTTATGAATGGTGGCACTGATGTACTTCCCTCCACTACTCGGCTTCAGGATCACCTCTTCGTCTGGGAAAATAGCAGCAACTTCCCCTTCCTTCCCGAATGGAACGATAAACTTAAAGAGGTAAGGCATGGGAAAAGTACCGAAAGATTCTAACTTTTCTTTGAAGGCGATGGGATCAAAGTTCGATTTCATGTCCAAAATTAATCCTTTCTAGGAAGATTACGGCACAAAAAAACCCATGTCTTATCGACATGGGTTTCATTCCTTGACTTCTAGATTAGAAGAACTTGTATCGGTAATCCTTCACTTTGGCAAGTTCTTGGAGTGCCATCATGATTTGATAGGTCATTCGCTGAGAAGCTCCTTGAGCCAACTGCGTTTGGTAGGAAGTATAATCTCCGATTGCTGCTGCAGGAGTCAAGTTATTTACTTTGGCTACTAGTACCCCAATATCTTCTTGTACAGGCTTAGTAAGTTGGCCGGTAGTCTTCATTCCAAAGATGGTCCCGATCGCTTTTGGCGCAAAGCCAATCCCTGGAATTACGGCATCACTCAAGCGCAATCCTGGAACTTCATTGATCGAAGCCTCAGGGAATACAGCCTTCATTTGCTCCAAGGTAGTTTTACCTTTCAACTTTTCTTGAATAAGGGATGTTTTTTTATCGTTCAGCACCAATTGTTTGACTTGGTCCTTTACATCTTCCAATTTCGCTTCTCCCTCTTCTTTTTTGCTAACCAAAGAAGCGACCAAGTAAGAGTCGTTCAATTCAAATACCTGGGAAACTTCACCTACTGAAGCTTCGCTGAATGCCCAGATCATTACCTGTCTTGCATCCGTGATGTTGTTCAAGTTTCTGGAGGTAGCATCTACATTGTTTGCCTGAATGATTCGGAACCCTTTTTCAGTAGCATTTGCAGTAAACTCATCACGGTTACCACTTTCTGCCACAAAGGCATCTGCATTTCTAAAGGCCTCGTCACGGGTAATATCTGAAGCGACTAACTCAAGCTCCAATACCGCCAATTTCGTGTATGTAGTTACAGGAAGTTCAGTTACCTCGATGATGTGGTAGCCATATTCTGTTTCTACTAGGCTTGGAAGTAGTCCTTTCGTCCTAGCTGCATAGGTTGCATTTGCAAATGCTTCTACAAAGTCTGCTTTTGCAAACCAGCCCAGATCTCCACCATTTTGCGCGGTACCATCTTGACCAAATTGTCTGGCAGCATCCACGAAGTTGCCAGTAGTTTTGATTTCAGCAAGGACAGTTTCTGCTTGTGTTTTTACAGCCGCTCTACCTGCCTCATCCATCCCTTCTGTACCAAATAGGATATGAGAAGCTCTCATTTTTGGTGTGCCCTCGTACTGGTCCACTACCTTGTAAGATACGTAGGAAGAATTGGCGGTGATAAAAGGACCATAGGTTTCCCCTTTTACGTACTGAGGTACATTGGTCGTTAAAGAAACTGGCAACTGATCCCCAGGCGCATAAGTCTGGAAAGGCTGCTGGATCTCTGAATTTTTGCTCACAAAGGCAGAGTCTTCTACCGAAGCCTTCAATTCTGCAGTTAGTTCGGTGATTCTAGAAATCACTGCTGCGGAATCTTCTCCGCTAGGCTGAATACTAAAAGAAACGTATTCCAGGTTGGCGGAATTACCAACTTTAAACTTCTCTTGATTTTTGGCAAGGTAAGCTGCTAGTTCAGCGTCTTCAATCTTAATGTCCCCATCAGGAATGACATAGTAGGGAAGGAAAAGCACGGAAGCATCAGCAATGGTATTGGCTGACTTGTGTTCCAACTTTGCCTCAGCAGTAGTCGCATATTCGGTTGTGGCAAGCAAGTTGTCGTACTTGACACGGTTTCTTGCCTGGGCAAATAATTTTTCTTGCTGCGCCCAAGCCGCTTGCTGTGCTGGATCTGCAGTTTCAAGAGATTGCAAAAAGGTAATCAATTGTGTCTTATCAAATTCACCTGTTTGTGGATTAACCAATTGAGCACGAAGTTCAGGAACAATATTTTTGCCTTGAACCATGTCAATCAGTTCTTGGCTAGTTACGGTTAACCCCAACTTGTCGTATTCTTCTTCAAACACGCGCTCCACAATCAAAGCTTGCCAGGCTTGCTCACGTACAGAAACTAACTCCGCTTCAGCAGGGACTCTACCAGTTCGCTGCTGAAAAGAAGCCTTGAACTCTTCAACTTTCAAAGAGAATTCCTCCAGGGTAATTTCTTCCCCTGCAATTTCACCTACAATGTTTTGGTTGGTATTGAGTAGGGAGGAATTGGGACTTAATAAATCCCCACCCAAAAGAAATAAAATTAACCCGCCAGCAATTACGCCGATTGCGAGACCTGTTCGTTGTCTAATTTGCTTAATTAACGCCATGGTTGCTACTTCGCTATTTTTAAAGTGGTGCAAAATAAGATGTT
>JACCDK011147586.1_pt1 | contig 39869 bp, 36 predicted proteins | sample 7445871 | NCBI WGS metagenome assembly JACCDK01 (sample SAMN15323436, study PRJNA562643) | freshwater metagenome | isolation source: river surface water | place: USA:Blue River Watershed | collected 2017-08-15 | reverse complement strand
TCTCCGATTACTTATATCTATTAATCTATATACCACAATGGTTGCATATCAATATATCGCATGCTTTTATTTGCTGATACAACTCGTATCAGCCCATGGATATCTGTCCAATCCTCCAGCTCAGTTCCGAGATTATTCAACCAAAACATCATTTAACGGAATTACAACCGAAAGTGCTGATCCAGCATTCGCAGGACTTAAGTGGAATGATAATCCTGATAATAATGTAAAAACATTTACTGAGGCCTTCAAGCACACAAAATTTACTTCACTGAAGAACATGTTCGATCTATCTAAAATAGATTGTGGGAATTCCAGAGTAGATATATCCCCAGTAGATGTGAGTAAGATGAGTAATATGAGCTGGCAAAATGATGAATATAAAGAAGGGTTTATCAACTCTCACAGCGGTCCTTGTGAGCTATGGCTCGATGATACAATGGTATTCCAAGACAATGACTGCAGAACCGCTTATCCAAAATATCCTGCAGTTATTCCAATTGATTACTCATCTTGCAAAGGAAAATGCCTTCTAGAGTTCTTCTGGTGTGCTTTACATGAGCCAAAATGGCAAATGTACAAGCAATGTGTACCACTGATCAATAATAATTTTAACACTCCTACAATTACTCCAACCAAAGCACATCCATCGTGTGTTCCACTACCAATGCCTACCCCATGTACAAAAAAAATATCATCTGCCTAAGTAAATATGTTGCGCGAGAGTCTCTTCCAGTCAATATATTTGAGATTTTTTTTGATCCAATTGATACTGATAGTAGGATTGCTGCACATATACATTTCCATGCGCGGTATGTTAAAATATTCAAAATTATTGAGAATTGTATCCGAATCGATCGCCTTGTTCATCAGTAGCATTTGTTTTGACCAGTTGTACTGTGGGTGAGCAATCACATAATCAAATGTAATATTTGGATTAATGGATAATCCAAATGAGTCCCATTTGATTGCGTGAAATGTTTCAATATCAGTTATAGTAATATTAGAGTTGCTGGACACCGAATGCATGTTCCACAATTTATCTGGATTATCATTTACGTATTTGGCTGGCAGATTTGGATTCGACCCCAGATTCAGATAGTTCCATTGGAGTACATTTTTGTATATATCTCGCTCAGTTATGCCACGATTAGAGCTAATGTGAGGCATGAACCATTTGCGCGACGATCCTTCATTCAAAATATAATTACTGTTAATATTTGGGTTCATGGATAAGTATTGATCATTCCAGGGATAGTTAGAATATTGTTCAACTATTCCCATGGTGATGGAGGGATTTGCAGATAACATAGACCAATTAATGTCAATCTTGTACTCAGGCCTGATCATGTACTCTAGGACAAAATCAAATGAAATATTTGGATTGCTGCACAAATCGCTGTATCGCCACGGGAATTCTACATTAGCTCTAACAATAGTTTCAGTGATTGAGGCATTGCGAGAGACTGCTGAAATATTCCACGGATATTCTCTGTGCGATTGAATGAATTCGAATGATATAGACTGATTTAGACTTAGTGCGAGCCAGTCCCACTGAGCTGCTGGATATAATTCTACAACTTGCTCAAGCACCGACATCACTCTATATATGCAAGTGGATAATAATCTTTAATTGATTGAGGACACAAAAAAATTAACCTATTGGTTAACTTGAAATATAGTATCTATTCTGAGGCCTTCTTACCCTTCTTAGCAACCTTCTTGGCCTTTGGAACTTCTTCGACTGGTTCATCCTCTTTCTTATCCTTATCAGCCTCCTCTGTGCGTAAATCTTCAATGCGAGCCTGCACAACATCTAGAACCACCGCAACATCTTCATCCGTGGTATGCATATCATCTTGTAGGATAATCTTAGTAGCAATAACTGATAGACGATCAGTAATAGTCTTACTGTTGGCTACCATCAGCAATGACTTAATTACGTTCACATAACGATCCAATACCTGATACACTAGGTCATTGACCAATGAAGTCAAATCCTTACCCAACAACAATCCATTGAAGCGTGGCTCGCGAGCGGCAATCTCCTTGAACGAGTTAGTAATATATTGAGTAAGCTTTGGGCGGACTTGCTTTACGGCCTCAGGAGTTTCCTCTTCTCCCTGAACACTCTCAGTATCTTCAGCTACTGCTTCAGTAGACTCATCTACCTTAGCTTCTGCCACAACCTCCTCAGGACATCCGTGGATAGAGGAATAAACCAATGGAGTATTCATGTAAAGACCCGAGAGAAGCTTTGGTTGAAGCTCAGCCCATGGAACATGCGTTGCCTTGGTGAGCTTAGCTCCATTAGCCAAACAGTTATCACAAGTGAATACTAGGATCTCACGAACCATAAGATTCACAACATGAGTAATAGCCTCAAATGAATAAGTACTGAACTTATACTTCATGCTAGAAGCAATGTTCTTCATTTGCTCCAAAACATCAGTTTGCTCAGCAACCTTGTTCTTCAAAGCATCGGAACCTTCCTTTTCCAAATAAGCATCAGTACGAGCCTTACAATCATCATAGACTGCTTGATCCTCCGCAGAGTATGCAAGAGTAGCATTAGCCACATCTACATCCTCTTGAGTAATACTCTTAACTTGGACTACCTTCTTAGCAGCACTGAGTTGCGTGGTCTCTTCCTCCGTAAGACTTTTCTTTTCACTCATAGCTTCAATGGTCTTCTCAGCAGCATCTACATCTGCTTGAGTAAGCTTTCCAGCATCCTCAAAATCTTGAAGGACCTTCTTTGCCTGTAGAGTATTCTTTAGTAGAGAAATCCACGTCTCATACAAATTATTAATACGCTCGATAGCAAGATACTTCTTGATATGGATGGTACCAATCTGCTTACGTGGATCAACCTCCTTGTCCTTGAGCATTCCCGTAGTAGCAAGAATAATTTGACCAGCTACGTCTGAGCTGATGCTTTCAAATGCGACCTTTTGAGACTTACGAACCATGTTAAATGTTATTACTAAAGTGATAGAATATGTGTTGATTTATACAATTACAAACCCTTAGTTCACGATTGAACTAGTTTGCGGGATACTGAGGTATTCCGATGTTGCTTCTTTATATTAATTAATACATTTGTCAATTTTAACAATCATCTAATATGCCCCAAATTGACAAAAAAATGATTAATCTGAGACATCTGAGCCAACTGGGCTACTCTGAGTCTTCTTGTTCACTGAATTGATAATCTTGACTGCGGAACGTTCCGCAGCAGGTAATCTTCATCTTTTTGCAAGTCAAATTGTTCCAAACAATTCTTCACATCGCTCGATCTACCGCTGGTAATTACCCCATATTCAATCAATTTAGCATGATTGACCACAAATTCATCTCTATCGCGCAGGCAGAGTTCCAAGAAGTACTCCATGAAGGATATGTCTTGCTTTGAGTGAAACTGGGCGTGAATAGTCTTAAAGTACTCTCCAAGGGTGATTCTGGCGAGATTACTCACTAGATCTTTGTTGTACTCAGAGATAGTTTTGAAGCTCATTATGGTATGCTCAGGGTGCGTTATATTTATGATAATATTTGTCAATATTTGTCAATTTTAGCAAATCTGACTCAATTTAAACGTATGCGAGGAAATCATTTGAGGCATCTCTTTCCCACCATTCCATATCCTCGTAGTGGTCTAGCGTTGGTGTGAAAATCTGTCGACTTGTCTTAAAATTTGGATGTCTCGCCTTGTCAATTACTCGCTTTGGGCGGCTTCCAAGCTTTTGCTCGATCTGCTGAAATCTGTTATAAGAATCGTATTTTTTAAATTTATCGAGTGATTGGGGGTTTGCTACCGGAAGATTCATACGGTTTCCAGGAGTCTTGGTAGAGTTTTTGAAATAATTTAGCACGGCTTGACTCTGCGGATCACTCATAATTAAGATATCTTTTGTATACTTATGAGTAGATTTTGAATCCAAATCCAAAAAAAGATCTACTGATCGAACAACAGTATGTAGACAAATGGGCTCCAAGTGATAATGAATAATATTATCGCATACTTGATGGTCTTGTTGGATAATTTGATCAGATCTTGCAAGTACTCCTGGATCTCTCCAATGGTTATTTGCATTTGCAGTTCTCGAATATTTGAGTTCTTAATATGATTTATCGGATCTCGAATCGACTTAGTTAGACTAAGTAAATTTGATTCAACCGAATTACGATATGAGAATCTATTGTGTTTATCCAGAGCAATTAAGATGATTATAGTATGTGGAGTCCCCAATGATATAATATATTGACAGAATAGCAAGTTGTGCACATAAGTACCCGCAAATTTATCTGGGGTAGTCTTTTGATAATAGATTGGAGCTACTCCTGTATATTCGATATACTCAATATGTTTACTTATATCGTTATGTTGGATCCAGCTATCAAATTGCTCGTAATGGTCATCAAATAATTCTTCCAATATTTCTACTAGCTTTGTAGTATTGAAGAATGAGTCATTATGGTAGATAATGGATAGCTTTGGCTCGTATTCCGAAATAATAACTCCGTATGAATCATTAGTATTGCTCATGGTCGACTATTCTGACTGTAGTGTATATATTTAGGTATACAAAATCAATTTTATAAGATATCTACAATACTGATCAAAAAAACAAAACTTACGCATAATTACGCACCTTTTTGAAAATTGAACGTACTGCCTTGTACAACTTGGTATTATTGAACTCAAATACTGTGTTTAGTGAAAGAAATCTGAGATCAGCTATTTCCACACGCATATGTCTGTTCCTGAAGTCATACTGCACAGTTTCTCCATCATTCAGGCAAGCAATAAAGTAAATGTATTTATACTTCACTCCATCATCTGAAAATGTATACTCCACAGTATCCTTATCCGTCAACAATTGGTACATGCTAGGATCCACACCAGTCTCTTCTTCAAACTCACGAACAGCAGTCTCACGAATAGTCTCATTTTTCCCAATTCTCCCCTTTGGAATCTCCCAGATCAACTCAGAGCTAGTAGAGTTCTCCAAAAGTCTCAATAGAAATCTCCCATTTCTAACCCCACACAACTGTTCAAACTTCTCCTGAGATTTAGAATAGAGCTTTCTATCAGAAGACTTAGTAGGAGTCTTCAAAAAGCTGTACATCCAAACTGTATGAAAGTCTTTTGTGTGAATCAAGCTCTTCTCATTAGTAGTCATTTGATTGAACATCATCTGCAATCTACTAGCATCAGTAGGCTTGTACTTTCCTCTAGAAAACTCCACAAAGGCATAAGTACTTCTCTTCTGAATCATGAGTACTTCAAGCTTCCCACTATCAGCATTCCTGTTGACACATGCAATACCATAGCTGGTAGTGCATCTTTCCTCAGATGTTGCTTGAGCAGGTGCTGAAACATTCAAAGAGATGTTGATGACCAATTGAGCTAGAGCAGTAGACATTATAGTGTTGCTGGATGAGATAGTCCGATAATTATACATAAAAAATATCAATTTTAGCAAATGTACTCAAATGCGCTCAAAAGTACTTTTTGAGCTTTTTGATAATAATTCGAATAGTTTTGTATAGTCTATTGTTATTAAACTCAAATACGGCATTTGCTGGTAGAAATCGAAGTTCGGCTACTTCTACTAACATATGTTCATTTCTGAAATCGTATCGCAGTGGCTGCATACTATTCAGCAGGGCCATATAGTAGATATATTTATACTTTACTCCTCCATCTGCAAATGTGTATTCCACTGTACCCTCGTCGAATAATAATTGGTACATACTTTTGTCTATGCCAGTTTCCTCCTCGAACTCTCTAATGGCAGAATCGAGCGGGGACTCATTTTTTCCAATTCGTCCCTTTGGGATCTCCCAGAGCAACTCAGAACTAGTAGATCTATTCAAAATATCCAGGAGAAATTCTCCATTTCGATGATCGCACAGCTGATTAAACTTTTTAATCGATTTGGAATAGAGCACCTTGTCAGAATTTTTAGTGGGTTCCTTCCCGTAGCAGTACATCCAAATAGTCTGAAAGTTTTTTGTGCGAATCAAAATCTTTTCATTGATTGTCATACCATTAAACATAAATTCTAGGTCATAATGCTTCATTGGGTCGTACCTTCCTCTAATAAAATCTACAAATGCGTAGGTGGCTCTTTTTTTGATCATTAGTACCTCATAGTTGCCACTTTCGCTATTTTTACGCGTGCATGCTATTCCGTAACTAATAATAAAATTATCTCCAGATCTGTTTTTAGATTGAGTAGATAACATGGTCTGTTTAGGCATTAGATCCTTTAGAGACCGATTTGTGGTTAATACTACTGAAGCATAACTCTTCATATTTTCAGTATCGTATCCTATATCTATTATAACTATATTCAATTGAATCTGATTATATGGGTTAGCTCAGGCTATGTTCATTTGAATTATTGTATTTAGCTCCGCATATTTTTGTATGGGTTGGACTTAGAGCTATATTCATTATCATCTTCAGTATAACCGATTTCTAGCATCATGTGAAACGTTTTAGACACAAATATAACTAATGGGAGCGAAGATACATCTGGGTCAATTATAGTAGTAAAATCAACCCCAATCGTAATATTTGTATCATCAACGGCCACAATTTTAAGACCTCGATTATTGTTAATTGTGTTCAAAATAGTAGTATTAGCACTATCATTCAGGGTGGTCAATCCATGTACAATTACAATATCTCCATCAACTAAATTATGCGGCTCACTGAATGAAATTACCCCATTTGGCGAGTTATAATCAAAAGATATTGGAGTCAGTCTATCCTTACTGAACTGAGCCACATACCGCGGCTCATTGAATCTGAAGGATAGATCATCCAAATATGTCAAAGGTGGATCAAACTTACAATATTTATTGACTGGTCGTAGCTCTACCAACTGTTCATTGAATGTACACGCAGTATAGGTAAAACTAAAATGAATCGTTTCATTCGTGGATAAATTAGATATAATTGCTCCATTACTTCGAATTCCCGTGAATGATAGAGTAAGCTCCTGAGTGTAGTTTAGGTTGCCCAAAGTACTATCGTATGGCAAAATAATTTTACCAATCTTCATATAGGTAATGTTAGCTGGAATCAATCGCGATGGGATAATTCCAGTACCGAGTGGAGCCCGATCATTGCGAGATGATAATATGAATCTAAAATCAGTAATAAACTGACCACGGTCTTCTGAAATATTTCTATTCATTGAATCGATATCTATATGCATGCTGCGACTCACCCACTGACTCAGCGGCCCCATAATACTATTTTGCTTTAAATTAGATTTTGCTGGCTTCTTATGCATTGCTAAGGCTTTATCTTCGATCATTTTTAGCTCCTCTTTGATTCCATCTCCAGATACATGTTTGATGTACGAATCTGTCAAAAACTGATTTAATTTATCTTGGGTACCAGTTTGATTCAATAATTTGGTTAGATTTTTATTTCTGCAATATTGCGTAACATTGAGCATTAGGGTATCATCTGGGCGAATATTTAGCTTAGAGCAGATACCATTAATAACATTTGCGTAATCTTCAGGACTCATATTTATAGTGTATCGTATATATTACTCAGAAAAGATCTACTGGTCTAATTATTGTATTCTATGTCAAATTTTAAACTCCACTGAGTATTCAGCTTAATGTGTCGACCAGATGAAGTTTTTAAATAAAAGTTGATGGTCTTTCCCGCGGCAATATTCTCATTATATTTTTTTGCGAATAGTGAGGCATGAATGCGCACTCGGTGCTCATTTTCAAATGGAGGAACATATGCATTATTTACGATCCCTGAGAGAGGTACTGCGAATAAACTCTCATAGAACGTTGCATTGCCTTGAGACTCACTTACGATCAAACTAGCGTCATAATTATACTTAATCAAATCACTACATATAAATAAATATTCAGCTACATATGCTCGTTCAAATATTGCTGCTGGATGCACACTGGTGATAGATGTTATCCCATAATAAATAATTTTATTGAACCCCAAGTGCCTATGCAATGACCCATAATTATTTTTTCCATCTCCCCTATCGAATCTAAATCCGATTCCAAATCGAATATTCTTATCAGTAGTGATGGTAAATTTAAAGGTTTCGTAGTCAAATAATACGCTAAAAGTTGGATTATCTTCAAATGAATCTGAGTAGCGATTGAGCTCAGTCTCCAGATATACAATAAAATCTCTGATATTATAAATATACCCATCAACGATAGGTAGACTAATCGTGGTATCTCGCTCATCTAAATAATTTAAAATTAGATTATTATTAGAGTCATACAAATCCATTTTACACGCAATATCGGTTGATTTATCATATTCTTTGAACGTTTCGTCGTACGCTTTGTTGGATACTTTAATCGATTCGTATGAGTATAATGGTGGAACATTTCCGCTTTTGTATGAAGAGCTTCCATTGTATATATTATTGCCAAAACCAATGAGCGGACCCAATGAGTTCTTAGAGCTAAAATCTAAGGTAAACTCTATTCCAGTGTCCGTAAATATTGTATAATTACTCAACAGATCACTATTATCTCGATATACATCTTGGAATGAGGTAATTACATTTGTATGATACACTTGAAACGCTGTGGTACCTATGGTACTATTGATACTGGATGCGATCAGGGTTGCCAGTTCTTCGTCAGTTTTGACTACAGCGGAGAATGTTTTGTCTATATCTAGATTGATCAATACCGAGGTCCCCGTAGATGGATATGCGATCGAAAACTCATAATTAGAGGTACCAATGGTCTCATAATCGAAATCAATAAATAAATGTTTGAGGATAATAGAATCAATTTTTCCACTGAAGATAGAGTTTGGAAGAGTAATCTCCACATCATTATTTACATCACTTGCCTCGTCTCGGTGGAGATTTGAAACGATAAAAGTTCTATTATCGACACCCATGTTCAAAATATTATCTATATTATTTTTGAACAAGTTAAAACTATTGTGCTAAATAGTTAGAGTTTCGTGCATGTGGAAGTATATTTTATTAGTTTTGGTTTCTTTGCGATACTTTGCTTCAGTTGCTTTCATATACTCTCGTATAGCATGCACAATTGCTATTTTTCTAGTATTAGGATTTAGTTGAATCTTGAGTCTCTTAATTATTTTTTGCAGGTCTGTTTGGTGTATAAACATTGGATTAATGCCTTTGGAAGATTTATCCGACAAATCTTTTATTTTGAACACGTGATCAATACCCTTGGATCGCTCCTCATACCCAATTATAGATATTGGAAATTTCCAAGCAACTGTAGTAGTAATAGAGCTATATTCATTCCATACTATAGTATTACCAGTGATTGAACTAATATTCAGCAATCGTGGACTAAACTTAATATAGTGCCCTATTGGGATAGAACTATAATTAATTCGAGTTGATTTGCCTGTAGATGAAACAACATCTTGCCAGGATAGTCCTGTGTGGATATAATATTTCTTATATATTGGAGATACAATAGTATTTATTGTGTCTGATATCGGAATAGACACTCCTTTATCTATATAATACTCGGTGAGCTGTATCAATAGTTGTACATTAATAGATACATTTTTATGTCTAAATACTTTATTGACGACCTGTAGTATACAAAATTCGAATAATTTCGAATGCGTTTCGATAGTAAACTGACTTAGTCTGGTAGTGATTGTAGATTCAATTTCGTTAGTTTTAAGAAATTCTATCTCTACATCAGCCACAATATCCTCTATATGCACAAGATCATTCCATTGATTGGATAAATCTTCCAAGTCTATTTGTTTAATTTCATTGGGTATCTCGCTAATCGATATTAATTTGTGTAAATCATCGACGGGGACGTCTACGGACTCAATGTAGATCATTTCATTTGAGTTTATCTTAATGTGAAATTTTTTATTGTTCAATCCAATAATAACCTTTGACTCGCGGAATAAAGAGTCGATAGATTGAATATTTTTAGTGGTATCGTCGATTATTATCGAATCTGTTTTATTAAAAATAATTTCATTTAGAGTATACTCAATCGCCTCATCTGATAGTATAGATACATCTGCTTCCACATAGAATGGCGGATCGTGAATCAATTTATACAGCTCCGATTTGGATATAATTGGTTGATATTCTAATAAGATACGCTTGATAATTATTCGACATAGCTCGATCTCTTGATCAAAGTAAAATGAATTATTGCGAATATTGGACAACTTATTCAAAGAGTAGGACTTGTCCGTGGAATACTTTTTATATAAATTTAGATCAAGCGCAAATGACTCTCCGATGAGCTTGGGAACCTCTCTTCGTTTGAACCGAAAGTTAATCAAATAATCTATAGACTGATTGAACATGATGCGCTCGATTCGCAGAATTTGCATATATAGTTTCATTTTTTCGTAGTAATCCATCTCCTCCAAAGATAGCTCATCTCCGGAATAATTAGAGCTTACAAATATATAAATCTTAATATCTCGAGCATTAGGTTCGAGCAATGAGTGAGAATTCTTTCGTACACCTCTACCAATAATTTGAATTAATTCAGAGACACTGGCTGGCTGATGTACCACTAATAGATGTCTGCAGGCCTTTAAGGTATGACTTTCGCGCATTGCCTTAGACCCGAGTAATATTTTAATTGCTTTCCCATCTGAGTTATCTGGCGAATTAAATTGATTTAATCTATTGGCTACCACTGATTTGGATATGTATCCGGTAACTACCACAAATCTTACCCCCACGAACTCGCAGGTTTCTGATTTTTTACTACACTGATGATCCTTATATAGCTTATTGCAAGTCATACAGATACTATTGCTAGATGGATGTTCATCTCCTTCCAGTAGCCCATTTGCTCGAAATATGCTGGTAAGCAGATTAGTTCCAGTTGACTGAACGAATGGATGATACACAAATACTTTACCATGTTCAACTCCCTTTAGTTCCAGCAATTGCTTCATCAGGTGAAAATATTTACTCGAGTATGTTTCAAGTGCTGATAAATTTAACAACTCGCTGGACAGATACCCATGGGAATCTTCTTTATATGGAGATACTCCAGAGCGTATCTCGTTGGTCACGTCGACATATCTAAATAATAGTTTAGACTTGGAAGCGCCCGATTGGAACACTAAATCTTTAATTGTGTTAGTTTTGTTAGAAGCTTCGTCATTTTCAGACGTTTCATGTTGCATATATTGCTGAATCGTTGCGCTGTGTTGCTTAGAGATCTTGCATCGGATAAATTTTAGATATTGGATACCTTTGATAGATACTCCCATAAATGATGATGCTGGGTACTGCATTGGATTATTATCCATAACATAGCTGATCTTTTTATCCATTCGTTGAGCGATCAAAGATAGCCCTCGAGCAGTAATCTCTTTGGTTTTTTCGTCAAATATGTCAGACTGAGAAACGCGAAATGGAGCCAAATTTAATATATTAATAATAGGAACGATCTCAGTTGGTGTATAGGTTAGAGGAGTCGCTGAAAGAAACAGCCAGCGTATACATTTTTCATCGTTTGGAGTCCACTCAGGGTTGTATAGCTTTGGCTCATTAAAATAATCGTTAATTATTTCTATTGCCAATCCATATGCATTAACATCTTTGTGGTAATATATGTTGTGTACCTCATCGCATATAACTAAACTATGCCGCATAGACTCAATAAAGGGCTTATTGAGTCTAACTTTTCCGTGACGGATCCAATCTCTAAGTTGTTGGGGATCGAGGCCAATAATATCAATATCCTCGCTGGTTTGTCTTTTCTTTAATTGGACTGCAATATCCTGCTGGTTGACTACTCGATTGAACAATTGTCGATACCCATAGAACGAATAGATGCCTCCCATTCTACGCTCAGAGATTCTTCTATAATATTTATTGCGCAGATTGGATACTTTTTCGGCAATTGATTTAGATTCGTGTTCAGATTTTTGTAGCTCTACTAGCTCTTCCATCTCTGCAGTACTGACAAATCCAAACTCCTGGTGAGCGATTAGTTCATTTTTGAAAATATCTTTGGTGTATCCGATGATAAAGATTGAGTGAATATCCCCATATGATTTATTTTTTTTAATACTCATGAATTCTCTATATTGCTTTTGGTACTCCGAAGCTACTGCAAGGGATGTAATGGTTTTTCCAGTTCCAGTACCATGAATTAATAATAGAGACGTATACTCAGATATTGGGTCAAATAAATTACGTACGAATGATTGATAGGTATTTAGCTGTAAACGCCCAGATTTTTCTATTAATTGATCTACAGCAGTTCTATGATCTACTGAATGTACATCTGAATATAAGGCATATTCTTTACTCAGGGAAACATCTAGAGTAGACCCCGGGTCATCTGATAATTTAATAGGTTTCGATGAAGACATATTTGCTTATATTGTACTAAGAGATACAAGTAATCTTGGTAATCTTTTGAATACTTATAATATAAATCAAAGATGAATATAACTGAGTGCGCACTGAACGCAACTCCAAATGAACATGGATCATGTTTGGACCAGGGGCAAATAAATATTATATCCAAATATGTCAAAGGAAACACTATACGTGAAATAAAAATAGAAACCCAGTGCGATAATGATGAGTGTATTATTGATAAAATAGATATTCCAGTGAACATTGCAAATCAAATTAAACGAGAAGCCCTGAAAACTCCAGCAGTATCGCTCAAAGGGACGTACTGGATAAATAATACAGAGATTGACACATGCATGAGTCAACTGCGCAAACTATACCCAGGATTTGCGCACACCTTCATTCATATGTCTGATATGAAAACATTCCCACCCAGTAATATCGAATCATTCGACTATCCAGTGTATCAGGTAGATCAAATTAATTTTGGCCAATGTTTCAAGCTTGCAATAGAAGGAAAGCCCTCGTGCCCACAATTACCCACAATAAATAATGTGCCACTCAAATCTGTGGGAATAGTTTTTAACACTGACTCATCTTCAGGCTCTGGGCAACACTGGTTCGCTGTATACATAGCTTTGGTTCCAAGAGATCCGCAGAATATGTCTAAACCATTCATTCGAATAGAAGTATTTAACTCAGCGGGAAATGATATACAAAGTAATTCATTTCAAAAGTTTTGGGAACAAACTAGAGCAAATATAGCTTTAGAAACTGGATGTAGGTGTGAATATGTATTAGTATCCACGGTAAAGCACCAGAGGGATGATACTGGCAACTGTGGGAGCTACAGTCTATTCTATATCTATTCTAGACTCAAGGGCTGTCAGCCCAGCGAATTTGATAAACCAGACAAAATTGTAAATGATAAAGCAATGGAACTGTTTCGAAAAGTACTATTCAAAAAAATAGACTAAGATTAATTAATATTTTTTTGCAATAGATAGAAACATTATTGATAAAAAATTAGTCAGAGATCTCCTCTCTGATCTGTATCAAACATTTGCCCAACATATTTAGTCCTCGATTATTATATCCATTACCCCAAAATGGATCGCGATACGAATCTTCGATTATAATCGATTGAAATCAATTTTAAAAAAAAGAATCACTCCTAAGCGAACAATGATTCAAATATGTTCTTGGCATGCGTATTATTTGATATTTTATCTAGCAAGGTACCTATGAGCTCCTGTTGTTGCTCCAATGTATTATTCAGAGAATCAATCTTAGTATTAAGTTTTTCTTCTAGAATGGCCAATTCGGCATCTCTATTTTTTGTAATATCGATATGTAGCTCAACCGCATCTTTAATAATTTTGAGGTTGCTAATGGTAGTATTTTTAAATTTATTATGTTGCTCGATCAATTGATTAGTATTGGCATTCGATCGATTGATTTGATTTTGGTAGCTCGAGGTTAGATCAAAATATCGGTCCATGTGCTGATCCATATGGTATTTGTAGTTTTCGAAAATATGCTGAATTGGATTATGCACCAGTTTAGATAAAATAGATGGGCTGAGCATGGTTTATTTAGAGAACATTCATATTACTAAATAAAAAATCAATTTTATTTAGTAGTCAAAACACCGTCCGTTTAACTCATCTAGGTCATTCTGAAGACTATTGATTCGAATAATGTTCAAATAATTATTAACACAATGGTAGGACGAATTGGGGTTTGCGAGCATACAGAACCCCATGTGCACCATATTTAAATCTGGCAACCATCCATTAATATTGTACATAATCCCAACTGAGATTGCCCCAATGGTAAATACTTTGAAGATACTACTAATATTCATGATTTATACTCTATTCTAGCACGCTCAATTTGAGCTGAGATTCAAAAAAAGATAGACTAACCAATGATCTTGCGAAGCATATTATTGAAAATATTATCACTCTGAGATGCATGCTCAGTGAGCATATTAATTATATTTTCATGCTCAGTGGCTTGAGCGCTAAGTCGATTAATAATCGCATCTTGGATCATTACTCGATTCGAAAGATTATCAGTTAGCTCAAGCATTGACCTATGGGTACGAACATGAGAATAGGTCAATGCAATTACCACATACGTCAGAATTAGAGTTCCAATGCTCATATTTAGATATTCAGATATTCAATGGTGCTCAACTATATTAATATTAAAATATATCAATTTTAGCACCACAGGCCACCATTATCTCTCTCCAATGCTTCTAATTTATCTTTGAGATTATTCAAATCATCATCGTATGCCTTAAATCGCATCTCCATGTATATAAATATACCAATAGCTGATATCACGCATCCAAATATCATATTGGACTCACTCATTAATGTATATTAATATACATTAAATTATCATTCATTGACCACATGTTCTTCAATATTTTCGTCTGGCACGGCCGCTGCATTTGGATCATCCGAGGAGTCTTTTTCGCCCATCATCTGTAGAATTTTGTCTAGTGTTCCAAATACTCCCTCTAACTTAGCATTCTTCTGAGGCATGGAGTCTGCTCGTTTTCGGAAGTGGAAAATAATACGCTTGAACTGGTTCATAGTCTGAGAATCGATATGTAGGTCTCCCGATAGATCTTCAATAAAGTTTTCGAAGATGCTCAAAGGATTGCCAGATGCCACAAATTTTTTGTAATATGAGCTCATACCATTCTTGAGTAGATCTACACTATTTTCGATTAGTCGAAAAGCTTTGTCGCATCGCGGGATTTGCTTCTTGGCTGCCCCAATTGCCTGAACAATTAACTCCGATAGCTTATCAATATCTACATCTGGGCTGGAAATAATATTATAGATATCGTGAGTAGTGATGTACAACATATTGAACATTAAGAGAATATAGTGCTTACCATCGGCCAAATCTTTTTTGTCAGATAAATTTTCAGCTAGAATGTGCGAGAACAGGTGCTTGAAATTAATTTTGGCAAACCCAAAGATAAACAGATCCTCACCCACTGCTCGTTTGATAAACGTATCCTTCAGATTTGCGCGATCTTTGATACACTCCTCGCCCTGTTGTAGATTTTTACATACCTTGAGATACTCTTCTACCACAAATGATTCCTTCAAAGCCTGATAGATTGGAATAAGATTATCTTTAGTGATCGTTTCATTAATATACGCATCTGATCGATCCAAAAAGTCCATGAGATTGCGTACCTCGTGGTCAAAGAATGGATCGCGCCCAATCTTTGAAACCAGACGATCCAAGATTGCTACCTTAAATTTACGCAAAAATCCGTTGCATCGTCTAATATTGCCTTTCAATCGCTCATACTTCTCTTGAACGATATCAGGATCTAGTTTATTTGGATCTCCCGTAAGCTGCTGAAACATGTCCATCAGCTCAGCTTGGTCTAAGTCAGAGCCACTTGGCTGAACCACTCGATATTGTTTTCTACCACGTCCCATTTTGAGTCTTGACTAAAAATAATATAAGCGAAAGATATCTTATACTAAGAGATATTTTCAATATCTTATATACACGTGTGATAGTTATATTTTACTTTGCTATAGGATCAGATTCAACCAACAATGGCAGATATCTTTAAAACATATAATAAAGCTCTCAAAGAGTTAATCGATGTTATCTCTAATGAATTGCCAAATGAATCTCTCATGAGTGATATCAAGCGCAAATATACTGCAGCTATTACCACGGATCGCACATTATTACTCACTGAAACCGGAAAGGAACTATTTGAATACCGAGACTATATTGCGGAAAACCGATGGGACGAGCTGATCAATAAAGACTGGGAAAATGATAATACTATTATGAACACGATTGATATTGATCAAAAATCTATTCAGCACATGATCACTCTCCTGCGAAAGATTTGGGCTGATTATGACAATGACGAAAAAAAATATGTCAAAAGGCAGATTCGAGTGCTCCTCTCCGAATACTCAAAGTACCTCATGTCTCAGTAGATGATCAACTTTTTTTCAGTCTGAAATTATATTTACTTGAATGCTTTCTTGAGAATGTTTAGCTCTTGAGTAATAAGCTCGACTGCTTTTTTGCAGAGTTGTTCTCCTTGTGGGTGTCGAATGTCCATGGTTAACTCACGCTTGGATGGATGCCCAATGCGAGCTCCCACATACTCAATAGTAGGATCTACATGAAAGTATATGTATCTAGCTAACAGATTTCCAATAGTGTGTGTTTCATTTGGAATAAACAGTTTATAGACATTATATTCAATTTTTGCTAATGAATAGTCAATAGCACCCAATCGCGCAATAATTGAATCAATCGCGGTACGTACAATATACTTTGGGTCAATATTCCCGGGAGTTTCTATTTGTAGATAGAAGTGCGTTGGGTTGGAATTATTCGTAGAATTGTTTTTCATATCGTGATCCAATATGTCATACCCACATCGACCAACCGAAACTCGACTATTTAGGTAGCCCTTGGTCTCCGCCACAGTAATATTATCTACCACGAATGAATGATACGAATCAATATTAACAATTGGAATAGATTGGATAAATTTTGCAGGAGTACTCCCTCGATGTTTTATCTCCGAGGATGGCACATCTACATAGATATCACTTTTATTTTCAAATCTAATAGAATAGGTGCTACCAATTGGAGTATCCTGTGGGATTGGAATCATCTCGATTCTTTTGCGAATAACTTCTCCAGCAACGTTGGGATCCGTGGAGAATATATCAGTCAGAGATACTGTGAGGTACCTCACCAAAATTTCACTTTTGATAGAGCGTTTCAATCCATTTGCAATAGCCAGATTACTGTCGGTGAGCTCGAATGATAATCTTTGGTTGGGAATATCTGGAATCAAATGCTTGAATGCCGCATATTGAGTCTTAGCCAGATCTATCTTGTTAGATTCAAGAGTAAGATTTTTGACAGTAGTTTGATGACTCATTGCGATTATTGTTGATTACTTATATATATACGTAGAGTAATCAATTTTTGCACGAATGAAAGAATTTCAAAGAATTACGATTCTGCTAAAGGAATCTGAGGATGACGCTGATTATAATAAAAGGATCCTAGAATATCTAAATGATAGACATAGAGAGCTAAACAATGTTGGATTTGCGATTGCCATCGAGGTAGTGGATGATGGGAATATTAACACTTATATCAAAAATGGGATCACTTCTACACCAGCCCTACTAATCGATAATAATATCGAATATGGAGTAAGCTCAATATTAGCAACTCTAGCTAAATTAGAAATATCTGCGCCCAAATCTATTAACTCATTTTCAAATGCACCAGATGAAGATGAAATTGCGAATATTCATCAGGCTAAAATGTTAGAAGAGATGCGCTCAAATGCTCCAGATGATGAAAATAGTCAGTCCACAGTGCGAGCAAAGCACCAAGACTTCTCAGAAGCTCCAATGTCTGAGCGCGAGCGAGAGGCTCGAATGAGTAAATATGATTCTGTGTACAAAGATAGAATGAAGAATAATCCAGCAAACCGACACAACAAGTCTGGCCCAGTGGCTCCAGCAGCAGTCCCATCGGCCAAAAAAAATGTAGATAAGTTAATTGAATCCAAGGGATACGATAAAGCTGAAGCTGCATTTATGCGAGAGATTGCCAAAAATCTTGATTAATTATTGAAGCAAGTAAATATCGATAATATTGTATATAAGATACCGTAGAAATCTCTTAGTAGTTAGTGCTCATAGCCCAATATGACGACTCCTCACCCAATAGGAATGCATATTCCTACTATGCAAGAGATTGAAACAAATATTACGAGCGCGTTCGAGGCATCTCCAGCATATGCTATGAAGAATGCTAATTGGAACAATATAGCAGAGCCAGTGTATTCAATGGTTGTACCAAATAGTAGAAATACGGTATTTGACCGAATGTCGCGGTTCTGGAATGAGAAATTATATGTGATATACAATGACTACTGGGATAAGCTGGTATTGTTTGCTATGGTAATGAATGTAATGATCCTTATATTCATTACTATACATGCTAATAATTTGAATATCAAACAAACGTATGTGTTCAAAACTCCAGCAGATGCATTCGATCCAGCCAAAGTAGAAGAGTTAGAGAAAGCCAAAAATCTAATTGAGTTCAAATTATGGATAGTTCGGATGGTTATGATGGGAATTCCAGTAATAGTTACGGCGTGGAGAATAATCAAACGTACATCAGTTCCGCCAATAAATCGCACACGCGTGGTTAATCCTAATTTTGTTCGTCAGATGGGCACTGCTCATCTATTGAAACTCCAAAGCAAACATCAAGAAAATAATAAAATATTTGCAACTAATCAATCATTCGATGGTATAAACTAATCGGTTTCTATTCAAAGATAAGCTTATACCAATATAAGTAATCCCAGAGTTCTAAAAAGTATTTCCAATACGATAAGCACATAATATGGATAATTCATTTTATCGAGATGGAGCTAATCGGATGATCGACGAGGGACTCGAAATGGCTACCAAGATTATTAATTATTTGAGGATGCACGACGAAAGATTGTCCAAATTAGATAGAGTAGAGCGAAAGAAAACTATTTTATCAGAACAGCAAGAATTTACCACATTTGCAAATATTCACCCGATCGTGTACGAATATATTGTATCCGAAAAGGTATTCAACCAAACCGCTTTCAAAAAGTATATCAGAGCAGTATTTGGGGTTCCAAAATCTGCGGAGGATCAAGAAAAGATTGCCAAAGACAAGTCCTATGTCTATTACATGAAGAACAAGCAGTATGCCCTATACTATAAATATTTGCTGCAAGAAACCAATAAACACGCATCTAAGAGCTCGATTGATCAAATGTACACCGATGCTGTAGATGAGTTAAATAAACATACAAAACATATGTTAGAGCGATATGAGATCGAGAATCAAAAATTAGAACAAAAAAATAATATGTTAGATGAGGAGAAGCGGCAGGAGTTGATTGCTGTACTCAAGAAGACATTATCTTCTTGAGTGTATCTCCAATAGACTTAGCATCAGTTTTTATTTTTTTTGGTATAGATAATTGGATATCTATCGGAGCCAGAACCGTATCATCTATCGAAATATTCGCGCTTTCTTCAATAATCGGAGTAGTGTGTATTCCAATCTGGATATACCCAATAATAGATTCTTCAGGTACTTTTGTATCAGATTGAGTATTAATGCAAATATCTTCAATAATACTCTCAGAGTCAATGGGCTTCTCAGAGTCAATGGGCTTCTCAGAGTCAATGGGCTTCTCAGAGCAAGGCTCTACAGGCTTCTCTGAGCAAGGCTCGATAGTTTTTACTTTTTTGGGGTAGAATCCTTCGATCTCATCCAGTATTTCATCTGGACTTACTCCGCCAAATATTTCTAAATCTTCGTTTCCCCCATTGAATGAATCAAAGAAATTTAATCCATTTCCGCTACCATAAACAGACTTAACATATGAATCAAAAACGGTTTCAGCCATATTTCAATATCTTATACTAGACAGTTATTTTTGCAAATCCTTTGGATACGTATATATTATGTACCACAAATACTTTTTATACTTGCTCTAAATGTATTCTTTGTAGTTTTGTTAATACCATGTTATCCAGTTGTTTGAGCAAATTATGGTCCAACTTGTATAAATCAATATGGGTACCTCGCTCAGATATACTAATACTAATATTATCGGCTACGGGGATATACATTTTGATAAGTGAACAAATATCATACTGATCCGACTTATCTAGCTCCCTAATGCTAGAACTGATTCTACGAATGGTAATATCTGGGTTGAACTCACTCATTATAAATTATAATATTCGATGGACTATACATATCTATACTTAGATTAAAATTTGATTTTTTTAGATTAAATATAGAATAACACCGATGACTAAACCAGATACATCCACGATGACTATCTGAGCGTTTGTGAAGCGTTGGACCAATGTTTGATCAATAGACTCACATTTATCAAATTGCGAGACCTTAGATCGCGCAATCTTTGATTACTTACAAAAAAAGTAGGCATCTACTTATACCTCTTAGAACTTATTTTGTTCGTATAGGTTCCATACGTACTGATGCTTGTCAAACATTAGCTCATCTTTGTATATATCAGAGAGTTCTGAGAGCAGATCCAAATGTTTTACAAAGGTAATAACAGTTTTGTATAGACCAGAGGTATCTGATACTACTAAAATATTATTATCCTCGGCTTCTTTTTTTGTAATAATGGATACCTGAAGCGCACTCAGATTAATCATCTGATTGATCATAATAATATCACCCTCATGCTTATCGAGATTACTCAATAGACTCAAAAGATCTACCGTGCGGCCTACAGCTTTTTTTGTTTGGTTAGTCTTGTATGGGTATACCAAATTATCAAAGTATTTCCATCGAGTGGTATCGCTATTCTTTTTGTTATCCAAATAATGCTGAACCAGTTTAGTCAGAGTATCTTTAGTCTGCTCCTGCTCGCTTGGAGATATCTTTGGCACCACATATGCGATGCTATCCATACGATGAGGGATAAAAGGACACGCACTGACCATTACCTCAGTATGATTAATTTTAAACATAATCGCACCAACCTTTGTGTTTCCAATCTGAGACATACCAACCTTCACTGGAATAGTGTCTCCTACCTTGAAATCGGATAATGCTTCATCTAACTTGATTAGAGCTTTTGCATGATCATTGGAACATTCTAACAAATCGAATGACCCGATCTTTCCCTTAGGAATAATTTTATTGATAATCATTCGATTAATTGTATCATACATATCATATCGAATAACGGTAGCTGAGACAATCGCATATATACGAATTTTTGCATCCAAATCCCGTCTAATGAGATTTGGGAGAGATCGTTTGACAATAACATTATCGATCGATTGGATAAACTGATTATCCATACAACGCCCCTCGTATATAGCTTTGGCCTGTTGAATGATCATTGAATCGTAATCCTTCGAATAAATCGCAGAAATATCACTGATAGTAAGGTTGAGCTCAATTTGGGTAGTAGTCTTCATAGTTGATGCTTGGATACTTATATTGCTATATATTAGTATATATTAATGTCAATTTTTGTTTCTTAGTAATCTCTGATGATTTATATAGAGTACAATATAGCTCCTTTGCGATAATTAAAGCTAATTATAATGCTTGGTAGCAGACCATACACAAAGCTATTTAATATCCCGAGTCTCCCAGAGTCATTACTGAAACAGAAATTTCTGACTACTCCCGATGATTCATACGACCCTAATACCACTGAGAACTTCATGAAGGAGACTCTACGGTACACAGGAACCGAGAAGCCTTTGTTTGAACATGAGCTACCTAGAACGAGCAACCCTCAGCGTGATATCTATTTGAAGCTACATGCGGAGGGAACGCCGTATAGCCACGATCCATACCATCCAGAGCTTTACTTAGATGATCATACGAGAGATCCCCGAGGAGTTGAGAATAATCCTAATGTGTCGCAAATTGTAGATCAAGCAAGATTTAGACAAATGAGATACATTGCTGGTAAGCTACAAGATGACCCAGATCATCGAGTGGAGGGGCTTGCTCCGAGTCGAGCGGTTCTAAATGCTTCGATGGGTGGTCTATACAACACAGCATCCAGATTAGCAACTATTTTCAATGATAGTACTGATGCGGCGGTTCGTCGAACTAATCCTCATCCTGGGAATACTATTCAAAAAGTGGGAGATAATATCAAAGAGGATCAAAAGTTTAATCAATCTTCTAGTGAAAAAATTATGCCCAAGATGGGGTACAATCCAGTTAGTCTGCTCAGTAATCAAATTGGAGTAAACTGGGACGTACAGCCAGAGGCTAAATTTGGCATCAGTTCTATCTCTAATCTATATAGAGCAAAAGGGTCTGTGGATGCCGCAACCAATGCAGTGTTTCGAATGGGAATCCAAGATGAAAAGTTTGGGGATTCATCTCAGACTATGGTATCCTCTGTGATGGCTCAGATGAAAGATTCAGTCAAACAATCAAAGAAAAACGCCATGAGCACCGAAGTATCGCTCACCACAGATTCTCAAAAAAATGAGTTTATTAATAGAATTTCGCACCCAACTAGACAACCTGGAGGAGCCGCTGTGTCTGGAGTGCAGCGCATGCAAAAACAAAAGTTTGAGATGAAGCATACTCAAACGCATCTGAAGCCCCACAATGGAAATAAACAACTGGAGACGATTGGAATATTGGCGCCTCGAAAACACGTCAAACAGGTCTATGGAGATCATGTGGGCATGGCTATTCCAAAAAAAGACAAACTAAAAATTATGAAGAGCATTCGAAGAGATGGAAAAATTAACAGAACTGGAAACGAAGGAACGCACCAAAGGTACTCTACTAACGTAAAACTACTCAAGGCATTCACCCAAAGAATCGAGCAGTATCGGGAAAAGAATGGAAAGAATAACGCCACTCCGACTCAAATAAGTAAACATTACACGTCAGCTCCAATGCACAAGCCTGAGAATCGTGTGGCTAATGTGCGTACCACCAAGAATAAATTTTCCAGTATCAAGGAACAGCTGGCTAGCAATGCTACTGGCCAGACTGTGAAGAATACTACGGTTAAAGTGGGAAATTATGAGTTTGACACCGATCCTACGACTGATAATGCATTTATGACAAGACGCAACAGTGCTCAAAAAATGGGCTATATTTTCAATGAACGAATATATGATAATGATGTTTCGCCCCTGTCTGAGGTAGTAAACACTCGCAGATATATTGCTATTCCTGCTGTAAAACCTACAGATGAATAGAGTATCCACAACTATTAATACTCAGTTTTTTGAATCGCATAATGTTTTGCTCAATATATAAGTATTCAAAGATCAGATAGTCATGGAACATTTTGCAGGCAACTGTACATCCCTTTGCGATGACCCTAATATTACCACAGACCTAAAAATTGCTTGTGATACCGGTAGTTATAATTATTGCGCCAAGGATGCTGAAGCAAATATTGCTAACCCAGGGTGTAAAACTTATCTAAATCGAGTTGTGGGTAATTATACCGCTGAAAGACTTGGTAAGGTTTACAGCAATCCTGTAAAATTTCCAGTTGGGTCTACTGTGCAGATTTCTAATTATTACAATGATCTTGGTACGGCCGTGACCAAATATGGAACAAAGGATATTGGTCGTCTAATCGGACAATCAACCTCAGATCTTGTCAAAATTCTGCGAGATAATAATCCAAATTATTATACCGAAAGTACTACCGATCAGCTATATAACGCCGCAGTAGCGCACTGTGTGGGACCTAATGCCAATGCGACATTTTGTTCCGAAAGCAACCCATCGTGGGCGGTCAGTGCTATGGCGAGTCGGATGAATAATTTGATCGCAGATTTAACAGCAAAAGCTGCCACAGGATCAATAATTACGGCATACAATGCTCCAACCTACGCAACTGCTCAAAGTATGCACAAAAAATATCCAACCATGTTCAAACCAGTAGAGACTCTAATTCTAAGTAAACTAACCAAAGCTGATCTCACTAACCCATTTTTAGCAACTCTACGCTCATATTCTCCCAACATGCAAACAGGGGTTGATACATTTGTCATTAATTTGATCAGCGGTACGAAAAGTAGTTTTACCAAGGAGCGATTGGATGCAGCGTATAGTATTAATTTAGTTAATAATACAATGCTCTATGATCCAGATATTCAGGCATATCTATCCAATATTAATAAATACAGAATTGCAAATAATATTACAAGCGCTGATCCACTAATAACACTGACTGCGACTACTGATTCAGGTAATGTGCAGCTGTGTACTACTTCAAATCCACTCACTACTCCAATTTGTACGAAAATGAATAGTACTACTACATCAACTCTTGCAACATCTATTGCAGATGCAACTAAGACATATTGTTCTTCTCATGTTAATGACCCAGCTTGTGTTCAATATATTAACACAAATCAAACCATTTTCAATACTGCAGATGTTAATAGCAAAATGTTAAATTATTGTATGACTGAGGGTATTGGAGATACCATTAACTGTAAACCATTTTCAAGCATTAACGGATCCGCAGACTGGCTGAAAAAAAATATAAATAATGTAAAAGCTGCTGATGGTACAATCAGCGCTGTGTGTGGTACTGCGAATGGTTTAACAAAAGATATGTGTCAAAAGGTGTGTACCACATACCCAAGTCTCTGTGCTGCCGATGCGCAACAGAAATGTTCGATGCCTACCAATAGATACTCTGCTAATATTGATTATTTTAATGGAAAAGAAAATATTGACAATAAAATAGAAACAACTGTAACTACAGGCATTGCAGTCGGCGAAGAAAACATGGATGATGATGGATCTGGAATGATGTGGGTTGGCGTAATAATATTCGTACTTCTATTCGTGGGTTTTCTAGTGGGAAACCGAAAGAATATTGTGGATTGGTGGGATGAACTTATGCTTAGTTGGTCTATGGGTGATTATTATGCCCGAGTAGATGCTCGAGCAGAAGCAGAATTTGCAAATTCTAATTAGACGTCAGAATAGCAAATTCTAATCCGAAATAATAATATAAATATATAGTATAAGTATTCAAAGAGGGAGATCGTAGGTATTGACATATTATCATGGCTAACAGAAGACCATTTCAACTACACACTAAGTCCTCTATGGGATTCCCAATTGTTGGGGATGACTATCTACAATATTCGGCCAACCGAGTAATTAAACTCGAAGCAGGTGCTATTGTAGATGTATTATTTGGATTAACTATATCCAGATGTAATCTACAAGGTAAGATTATTATTGACCTCGATGGGCCTCATAATGATAATATTAAGGTCAGTAATAATGAATTCAACCCATATTACAAAAATAATCTATCTATTCGATTGCAGAACATTTCTAATAAATATATTAGAATAGACACCGATGCCAAAATATTTAAGTTTCATTGGGCTCCAAATGTTTCAAATACTACAGTTGTAGAACCAGCAGCAGAACCAGCCGCAGAACCAGTAGAGGAACCAGTAGAGGAACCAGCAGCAGAACCAGTAGAGGAACCAGTAGAGGAACCAGTAGAGGAACCAGCAGCAGAACCAGTCGCAGAACCAGTCGCAGAACCAGCAACAGAACCAGCCGCAGAACCAGCCGCAGAACCAGTCGCAGAACCAGTTGTAGAACCAGTCGCAGAACCAGTCGCAGAACCAGCAACAGAACCAGCCGCAGAACCAGCCGCAGAACCAGTTGTAGAACCAGCCGCAGAACCAGTTGTAGAACCAGCCGCAGAACCAGTCGCAGAACCAGTCGCAGAACCAATGGTAGTGGCTCCAGTACCAGAACCAGTCGCAGAACCAGTCGCAGAACCAGTCGCAGAACCAATGGTAGTGGCTCCAGTGTCAGAGACTGTTGCTCCAGTGATATCTATTTCAAATCGAAAGTTATCGAAACGTATGAGAATGCGGGTTAATATTTGATAATATCATAACCATGAATACTTACAAAAAAACTTATGTAAAACATAATATATCCTATTCATAATGAATTTATATGAAGGTGGAAAGAAGCTTGTCCAATATGGAGACAATATAGTTGAAGTAAATGAAAAGCCAGTTATCAAATCATTGATAACGACAATTGGGGTAAAACCATCAAACTCTACCAGACATGAATATTTACGCAGACTTTTAGTTATAATATTGATTTGTATTATGCTATGGGAGATCATGCATGATCATATTGATATTATTACACTGGAGGATTTGGAGCCAGCGATAAAAAAAGATTCGCTGATGTATCAGGCTATTCAGGAGATCGATGGGGAAGAGGCACAGCAGAAGTATCTTAGGTCATTGAAAAATACATTAGAATCAAAAGAACCAACATTAATGAAAAAGTATTCAAAATCGGTTAAGATGGCTCTGATGGCTGGTTTATGTAGTGAGTATATAATCAGTGGAAATATTATTAAGCCTATGGGAATTATTGCAAAAACTATCTCATATGCAACAATATATGCTATTATTGGTAATTAAGATAAGCGAATACTTACAAAGACTCTGTCCATAGATCTAGTGTAATATTTTTTTTATTATTCTGCAGCAAAGCAATAGACTCATTTATAGCTTTTGTATATGAAGCCCCGCCGCACACAAAAACTCCGATATCGGTATTATTTTCGCATTGATTGATAATTCTGGACATTATATTGGTCGAATTAATTCTATTTAGTATAGTTATTATTGGTACACTAACGCCATGCACGATGTCAATATTAGAGTGATAATGTATCAATGTCTGTAAAAAATTATATTTATTCCACTGATCCGTTGTAATATTTGTATTAGTTTGCTTGGCTGAGTTTGAGTAAAATATAAATATTTGTAGTCTACGATGTTTAGTCAAACCATTAATAATGGTCTGAAACTCTTTAATTAGATTGACATCTCCAATGCTCCAAATAAATATATCTTGAGTATTATAATTATTAATTACATTACTCATAACTGTTAGAAATGGAGTAATACCTATTCCAGAACAAAAGAAGACTCGTTTAGTGTAAAATTTGTAAAATCTAAAGCAAGATGGTGTTATGTGTCCAATATTAATATATTGGATCACATGGTGGCCGCTGTCTTGTAATATTTTATCAATAAATAATTGGGTCCATTTTCCAGTATTTTTGATATTTAATGATCCTTCATATTTATTCATTCCCAGAGTTAATGTAAATGGATGCCACTCATACTTAGACACTTTTGGGTGATTAATATACACTGAAAGAGCAATACATTTCTCCAGCTTGCGCACAATATCCGATGAGTTAATAATATACAATCGCACAATATTATCAGTTATATGCCATTTGGATATCTCCAGAGTTTGCGTAAATAGTTCAAATCTTCTAGAGTATAAATAGACCATTAGCATAGGTAGTACAAAAATATACGATAGATTGAATCCCAATAGCTGTTGCATCCCGTGTACTACTATTAGCAAAAATAATAATACCGATAAAATTTTGTGCACATTGTAGAAGGAGGCTACCCTGAGTAAATTAAATTTTCGCATTATGATTGAAACTACTATACATAAACATACTACGATAAGTATTATTCCGGTATAGTACGCAGGTTGAGATAGAAAATATTTCCACGAGATAGTCAAATGTTGGACATTGTGTGGTACTGTGTGTACCATCTCTATGGTGCAGCCAGATTCGCATAAATTTAATATATGATTAATATGTAAAAAGTGTCCCATTGTATGCAATCCTGCTCCCAAAAGTATTTTAAATCCAAATAACTTGTGAAATGATCCAGATGAATTGGTAGATATTTTGCGAACCCATCGGCTATCGATATATTGAGTAATATTTGAGATATGCACTAATAAAAATAATGAGTTTAGTAGTATCATCGCGGCAGATGCCCTGGCAATAATTAAGTATACTGTATAATTATTGCACATAGTAAAGATTATCAATAGTATTATGGCAATTTCTACTACTTGAAGCACTAAAATAAATAGAGCTACCCTGGGTAGGACATACTTATTTGGATCAGTATATATCCACAATGAATTATTTATAGATTTATACTGATCGTATAGTCTACAGATAAAACTAATTCTAGCATATTTATCTGCAGTAATAACCAAATCTGTGGACAAATGTGTTATAATAGGTTTTCTTCTCCCAGTATGATCTATATGCATTATCTTATGTAATATATTATGTATATCATCATAATGCATCGGAATTATTCCCCTGGCTTGCAGGATATGTTGGTAGGCTTCATATAACTCTTTTACAAAAATAGTAGAGTTAGAATACTCTAGAACCTTTTCAGATAACAACCCTTTTGATCTTGACATATTAGCCAGAGTTTCTTGTTATTAATACTTATATTGATATTCTATCGCTTTAGAAAAAGCTCAGATATATTGAGACTATACTAGCATTTCAAATAAAAAAATTAGTATTGTTTTGAACTTTTTTCAAATAGTTAATCAAATCCAGCTAATCTTTTTCCAAGTTCTGATAGTACCGGGTTATCAATATTATTGACATTAGGTAGATCTCTACCGTACGTTCGTGGTACGCGCGAGAATAACTTGATCTTACATGGGTAGTGATTGGTGGTGCGAAGAGCTTCAAATGCTTTAATTTTTTTCGTCAGATTAGCTTTATTAATTAGATTTCGGGGCTGATAGCATGCATATACCACACATCGAGTATTTGGAATAGCTCTACCTCGGATTGGGCGAGCTCCAGTATGGATGGTTCTGGAGTCCCATAATACTAAGGAACCTCTAGGGCACATAATACGCTTCTCGATGCACCCTAGATCTGTATAAAATAACTTTTGTTCATGGTTAAGCTTCAGCCAGTCTGCATTATCTGTAATATTATAACGCGTTTGAAATGCTCCGTGGTGTCTATTACTGCTCTCCAGAAATGCTAATGTAGCATCTCCTACATTTGTGTCAAATCCATTTACCCAGCTCTGGATACACTCAAATTCGTTTCTTTTAAAATTTTGATCGCAGTGGAAGGCTACATCTCTCGACTCCCATCCTACATTGGTTATTTCTGGGGCAAACGAGATACTCGATCCATCAAACCCAACTAATAGGTCTTGACTCGGAACATTATAAAGTTTTGAAAATATATCGACAATTTTTTTATTTTGGCGAACATCCCAGACATACTGAGCATGTCCAATACTCCAATGCTGCAAGATCATAGATTTGGTTGGAAGCAGATTATTAAAGTTTTTGTAGGTTCGCTGGTCGGTGCGGATAATTGCGTTTGCGGTACCTCTGGTAAGTGTTTCTACAAATTGAAACATACCATCGACCATATTACCACATTCGGCTGAATTTAGCACATTTGGAACAATAGCTACACCATATTGATCTAAAGTTAATTTGATATTCTCAGGAGAGCAATAATATTTGGGACCTTCGTAAGTGTTCATAATGCGTATTGTTGTATATTAGTTAGTAGTAGAGTCAATTTTAATGTAGACATAAAAAAATTAAAGGCAATCGTGTATTATTATGCTTAATATAAACTGAGCAAACCGATAACATTATGCTTAAAGTTAATAAATCTACGGCACATCGCTGGCCCTGGGTGCGAATTGGTATCATAATATTATCATTTGTTATATTAATGATATGGTTGGTATTCGTTTTGTATAGTGTATACCACGGGTCTGATGTGCTTTGTGGAGAGAATGCTACCGTTAATTTAGCCACATATATGACTCTAGGTACTACCATTATTGGAGTAATAGTTTATTACTTTTCCGGAGATATACGAGGCAAAGCTCGATCATTGATTCGCAGAATTCCGATGGGTTGGGACTGGCTAATGGATAGTGGATATACCCTATATTTTGACCCAGAGTATTACACAATCTCTCATGGAAGATATGTGAGAATTACCAATAATCAGATCAAATCGGATGAGCTGGGGCTACCTATAGTTGACAGTAATATTCCTCTAAATAGCTTTAATATGAATATCTATCGCAGATACCACCAATCGATTCTAGATTCGATTAAGAGCTGGCAAATTGTGCGAGGGTACCCATATAGAGAACTGTTGCGCAAAACTGTAATAGATCGATGTCGAATCGTATTAGTTGGTAAAAATTGTTTGGTAGTCAAAGCTCGATCGGGTGAGCATCTATTGGTTCATAAATCCAAATATATGGAGTTCATGGAGGATCAGTTCAGCACTCGAAAGTGGAGCCCTTGGGATGAGAGTAGTATGAAAAAATTAAAAGAATGGTCCGATAGGCTCCGGGGTATCAATTATTTCGTTGCTCGATTGAATGGTGGGTCGACTGAGCCAGAATCCAATGATCTGATAACAAATCTTTATTATGATCAATTAATTAGAGAAATGGCATCGCTCAAGTCATGTCTATCCCAAATGGCTAACCCTCAATGGATGAGCGAGCAAATGTCTGAGGTATCAGGATCAGTATTATCTGATCCAAATAATAGCTATAGTTTTCCGACAGTCAAGCAAGAATACATCAAGTATCGATTAGAGGAGCTCGTCAGAGACCGAGTTCAGGGAACTCTTATTCAAAATATACTAAATATTCCGCAAATAGATACTGCTCAGGTATTGAATAATATTTTAAATAATTTGGTTACCGATGCTGAGTATACCAAAATTATGACCGATGCAAAAATAGATACTGATTATTCAATTAAGGCTAATCAGCCATCTTCTCAAGCGATTAACAATAATTTGACCAGAATTGCAACTAATCTTAATACTACTACTGGAGCATCATATCTCTGCTCATATGCTGTACCTATTAAAATATTGCCAAACCATGCACCCAAAGCACTGGTACCACAAATAGATTCATATATGATATCTTACAATAAATTGCACGGTACTGGAGGAATATCTACTCGTATATCCAATTGGATGCAAAAACGACAAGAGCTTCGAAATCAGAAAACTCAAGAAATGTTAACCCAATCCGCAAATATTATTGAGCCACAAGTAGTTCCAGAGGAGAATGATCCTGATATTATACCATATGTGCTTCCACCCGCTGTAGCCTCTCAGATAAAGCAACATAAGTTTCCTACCAGCGGTCCTACTCCACAAGCAATAGCCTTAGGGCTTGCTGGAAATCCAGCACTGTACGAGACTAAGCAGAAAAATATTGAATTATTGGGCAAAGTATCTGAGCATATTCAGATCGAGTTAGATAAAATTTCTGCCGAGAACATTGAGCTACAATCAAAGAAAGCTGAGTTGGACGCCAAAAAGACTGCAATAGATGCGATTCGTACCACGCTGCCAACAGATGCTTATCTAAATAATCTCAAAACTGAGAACACTGGCTTACGGGGTGAGATAGAACAATATGCCAGTATACTTGCTGCAAATAATCAAACTATACAGCAACTGGATGCTACAGCTACTGCACTGTCGGCTGCAGCAACGCAGAGGCATAATGATCTACTAAAATTACAAAGTGATACCCACACCAAGGTTGCTCAATTGGATGAGGCAGAGCAAAAGATTCAATATTTGAATGAACAGTTGGCTCAAAGCTCAGCTCGCATGGCTGAGAGAGATGCTCTAATTGTTGGTCTAAATGCTCGATTTGGTGAGCAAATGGCTAAACAGAATAGTCTGATAAATCAAGTTGCAGAGATTAAACAGAAGCGAGATAAAACTATTACAGATCTGGAGCAACAGATAATTGCTCGCGATGCGCAATATAAAGCTCAGATAGACCAACAAATAAATTTAGCAAAAACTGCATCGGAGGCCCAAAAGGCAGAGCTGGAAAAACAGATTGCCATTGAACAGCAGTCAAAGCTTGCTGATAGAGCTATCTTGGAACAACAATTAGAAACATTTAAACAGGCCAAGAGCGATGAACAAACAAAGGTAGAAGCACAACTAATGGAACTAACTCAAGCAAAGGATGCTATAGCAATGGAGGCTACCAACTTGAAGAACGAGAGCCATCAATTAATTGCTCAGATACAAGAAAATAACGCAAAACTCACTGAAGCGAACCGAGCGCGACAAATAGCCACAGCAATGTTAGACGCTCAGGCGATTGAGATACACAAGTTCCACAACAAAACACTCGAGAATACCAAAAAGATCGCTGATATGAATATTCAGCTCGATTCAAAGGTACATGAGCTAGAAGCATCCAAATCAAAATATGCAGACCAGCTCAAGCTCTCAGGTATCTTAAAGCTACGATTAACTTCTCAGGAGATTGGATCAGCTAAACGATTATCCAAAACAAAAGAAGAGTTGGAGCAGCAAAAAGCAGAGTTAGATAATCTGAAACATGTAGTAGAAGGAGCAAGAGCTAATGAACAATTATTGCAACAAAAGATTGACCAAGATAATAAAACTGCCCAAATAGTTCTAAATACTATATTAGCATTGAAGGAGACTGAAGCAAAAAATGCCCAGAGACGTGAGCATATAGTGAACTCCGCTAGAGGTAAATTTATGAGACTCTTGCAAAATAGTCAAAATAAGGCCAAAGATGATGCAATAGCTCTATTAGGAATACCTCAGAAGGAAGTACTGGCTATGTACGAATCGCAGCGGCATAAGCTGGATGACGCTCGTTTAGCCATCAAAATGTTGGAAGATCAAATCACTTTAGATCAACGAAAGATTGATTTATTGAACCTGCGTACCGAGCAAGCAAAAACTTTAAATATACCACCTCCAGAACTAAATGCACTTATTGCCAAAAATAATTCAGAGGTGGCTAGTCTAAATGAAAGAATTACACAGAAGAATTTGCGAATAAATGGGTACAGATCGAGTGCAAAATCTATAGAACAAGCGATGGTATACACCAAAAAGCAAGTGGATGGGTATGAACAAAAATTCAATGTGAAACTAACCGAAGATATATCTGCTCTATCGGAAGAAAAGAATACTTTGGCAAAACAATTGGCAGCTGCTCAAGCAAAGGTATTGGAACACGAAGCTGAGAAAAAGAAGATTGAGCACGCAAAGAGAAAGACCGAGAAGGCGCTACAAGCAGCACAAGCTACTTGGGATGCACAAGTTGCGCAATTTGAAGCAGAAAAGCAAGCACTTGCGACGCAGCTGAGTGCATCTCAGACTCAATTATCTGCACAATATGCAGTACTCAAAGAAACATGCACAGATCTATCAAAAGAGCTCGAGCAGTATAATAAGTTGATTACTATTGATACAAAAATACCATCTCAAAATAATAAAAAGGTGCAAATCAATGTATCATCAGAGCTATTGGCTGATCTAAATAAATTACTAAACGTGTACAAAGAAGATAAATCGAAATATATCGAGGATACTCATTCAACTCTGTATAAGGAGATGGCAAAGGTATTCCCATCAGGATCTTCCCCAGAAGGCGCAGATTATCTTCAAGAGATTAACGGAAAGCTACTAAATTTTGTGTATCTACTGTACACAGAACTGGAGAATAAAGAGTCATTTAACAAAATAAGGCGCACATTAAACAGCTGTAGCTCTATGGCAAAAGATATTAAAAATAGAGCATTGGTTGACAATACAATCGCATTCTTGAATAATGCAGCCAAAATATTTGACCCTAACACTAATAATCTGCAAAAGATTATACATACCCAGATGATCAAGATTAATATTAGTCCTATGTCCACCACGGTAGCTCAAGATATATTATCCAATTTGAACAAATATGGAGCCACCGCTGCTCATATGCGATACATGACTACAAATGAATCGTACGTATTGGAACGAGGAGACAATGCCCCAGATGTGAAGAAAAGTACTCATCTTTCAGTTCCAGTAGCTGCTAAAACAAAAAATAGAAGAGTTGAGCTCGATCCATTTAACGCAATTAATACCTTTACTGAAGATTTTCAGTTGGCTATTCTAAGAGATGACCCAGATCGACGAAATAATATTATTAATAAGCTTACTAATTTTACCTCACTCGATCCAGAGGTATATCAAAAGCTTAGTGAGGTTACCGATGCTCTAAAAAAATCTGATAAAGATAAAATTAATACATTAGAGCCACAATTGATTGAGTCGATCAATAAAAGAATTATTCAAAAATCTGGAAATCCTCCGATTCCAATAGCCATTATCCCAGAAGCTAAAGAGGCCTGGTAATTGAATAAACTAAAATAAATATTAATCTGTATATATAGGTATTCAACAATGGCTGCTCTTACTCCATCGCAAAAAGCATTATACAATTATAGTGGACTGAATTTTGCTCTATATAGGCAGTCCATCAAAACTGATGTCCCTCTCAATAATTTTATTACAGATCCTACACCAGATCCAATCACTAAGGAAGAAGTAATATCAGCCATTACCAAGCAAGATAATATTGAGACCCTTGCAAGTATTATTATTGGACGAAACGATATTGGAATGCCCATCGATAGAACTAATATTATCAACAAAGTATCCACATATCTAACCTCCTGGATCAATTTGGGCAAATTTAACACCATTGATATATTTGTTTCATTTCCACTAGCACTCAATCACTACAATAAAGAATTTGTCAATGAATTTGCAGATACAATTCTCCCAGTAGATGCAACTAAAGTACAAAATGTGATCAATCCTAATGGTATGTACGCACAACAGACACAAACACTATCATTTAAGTCAAAGAAGATTCCTTTTTACGAACGAGCCATATACAAGCGTTTAGAGGCAAAGCACAATGAATTGCCTATGGATGAGTCTGAAGATTTCTTCTACAAATTTAAAGAGACTGGCAAAAAAATACCTAAGTCAGAACGAAATGAGTCCATCTTAGATCGAGAAGGATTCGCATATCGAATGAATCCAAATTATTAAGCTAAGTCTGTATAGCTACTGGTAGCGCAATCCGCGATCCTTTCTTCACTTTACGTTTGATAACACGTTTAGTTTGTGTATTTATCCCATCGTAGCTAATTGAATATTGATCAAAGATTGGGCGAATGAGACTAAATTTTTGAATCATGTCCAATGATAGAGTACGCACTGAACCAAAATTGCACTCAAAGTGCTCTTCAAACTCTTTGGAGGACATATTGTATTTAGTCGCAGTAATGTAGAAACTAATTATTGCGAGAGCTCTCGTACTTGATTTTGCATTAGGATTAATTATCTTATTAGCAATAACAAATTGCAATAGCTCTATGATACCCTCAGTGTGTTTTTCATTAATATTCAGAGAAGCCGCGTATGTAAATACATAGCTTTCCTCAGCATTAATCTCTCGGATATCAAAATCGAGTTGCCCGTAGTCCAATAGTTCTCTAATTTTTTTATCGCCCTTAGAGTATGTAGATGGATCAATCTCAAATCTAATATAAATATCAGAAGGCTTGAAGCTAATCTTTTGACGCAAGCACTCGTAGTATGCCAATGCTGCGACCATTGCTCTCAGAATCGTACCTCGCGCAACTACTCCAAACTGTCTGATATGTAAATATTGGTCCTTCACAGCAAGTAAAACTACTTTTGGGATGTCAATATTTTTGGTTAGTTTATTTCCGAATAGAATTGAATTTAGCAGATTCTCACAGTTGGATTCCGATGAATTCGAATTAGATCGTATTATCGATTGATATTTGTATGCATTGGTACCAATACATCTAATCCCATTCGATAAAACATTGTAGCTCCCATCGGAGGTAATCGACGTATAATCAAATACTTCGACATTGTCCTTCATGTACCCACAGTTCTCGCATATGTATCTATTATTTTGAACAGTCATATGAATAGAACAGTTGGGGCATGAGCTATAATTTATTTGGTCTTCCGTAGTGGCAGACTCAATGAGAGAGCTAAACATGGTTTCAATATCAATACATAGATTAAATGAATCCATTTTGTTCGATATATTGAATAGCTGTTGCAAAGTTAAATGTTATATTATGTATTGTTTGCATCAATTTTATTAATATTTGAATCAATATACGATACGCACAATGAGTAAATTCAATCCATTTAGATCTAAATCTAATGCAAAAGTAATCCCATTAAACTTAATAGAGCCCACGGAGCCTGATCGAATATACAATGTTGATACCGATTATCTCACTAATCTAGGCTGGGAAAAATGGAGCTGGAGATTACATACGAGAAAAGCCAACGTAATATTTCTACTATTATTTAGTTTGATCACATATCTCACAGTCTTAATAATATTATTATACGCAAATGGAGACTGCAGTCAAAAAAAGCAACTGAATATAGCTCTAATCAGTATTAATGCAGTACTAGTAGTAATAACATATACACTGGTCTGGCCACATACTCAGTATAGAGCTAATCCTGCAAATCCATCCAGGTTCACTGGGCATTCGCAGATTGCCATGCAACAGCATCCAAATCTATTTCAAGGCTAAGCCTTATTCGATCCAATATTATTCATCAGATAGGCCATATACTCAGCAATAGTATCTTTAGTAAAATATGTTTTGGCAAATTTATTAGCTCGTTTGACTATCTGAATACACTCCGCATCATTTGATTTACACCAGAGTATTTGCTCCTCCAAATCGCTCAAATCAGGCTTGATTGGTACATAGTGCTTCCATGGTTTTAACACTTTTTCAATCCACGTATAATCAGGATTAACTTGATTCTTTGGCTCTACCAGTAGCATGAGTGAACTACTCGAGAGTATCCAACTGGTACGATTGGGGCGAGTGTGTCCATCTACGTTCAACAAATATTTATACTTTACCTGCTCATTCATCGGCAGCTTCTGCTGAGTAGTAATGCCAATAGCCTCCATTTCTTTGGGAATAATGTAGTGCACAAATCCACCAGAATCTACTTTATCGGACAAATTCCAACTAGTGATTCCAGCATCGAGCAAATCACTTTTCCAATCGTATGATAGTTTTGCAAGCTTTAATCTCTGATTATCAACTAACCCACCAGTAGCAGCTCCTCGAAAGAATGCTGTTTCTTTTTTATTATTCCACTCAATATCGTTCAAGATTGGATAATATTGTTCAGGCCTGGTCGCAATAATCCAATCTTGAACGATAGGAATAACTATGTCCAAATACTCACGGTTGGTGTACGAGGTGATTATTGGGGCGTACGATTTTGCAGGATTTTTTATCATCGGAACTGTTTCTCTATACAAGAATGTGTACGGCTTATGCAGATCCTTGCGTAGTATTGGGTGATCTCTCTTGTTAATCACAAACTGAATATTAGAAACCTTATGCTGAGCAAGAGCCTCGCTAATCATCTCATAATATTCTGGAAGACTATGCTCTCCCCAAACATCAGGCCTTGGCTCAGTGTTCAAGAAATGCTGATTAGCCCACCAATGAGCAGGATTCATCATAATACGACGGGCGTATCCAAGTACTTTCTTTTTATGGTTCAAATAATCTTTTACCGGCATTTTTGAGGTTGGAGAGACTCCATAGAATGATAATCCATTAGACCAATCATTTCTATACTTAGCATTAGCAAATGGAACAAATGCCTCCAGTTTATTATTTCTGATTGAAACAAATATCCCAGCCCTGGTCTCCCAATAGGTATACTTAATGCTATTAATAATACTATCAGCGTTCAACTGTTGATACAGAGAGTCCTTGAGTTTACTATTAATATCAAAATACAGATGCTTTCGAGAGGTCTCGTCAATATCCGAGTCATTTCCGCCACGCTTGTTCAGAATATATTTCTGGATAATCTCAGATTGGATCGAGTCCCACGTAGTCAGTAGTTGAAAGCTCATATTGATATATTTATATATAGTTCTATCAATTTTCAAAAAAATATTATCTATTGGTAGTCTTCGAGTACTCAAATATTAATCTTAATCGAATCCAGAGCCGCGGCTTGAGCTACGGTAAATAGAGGCTCTGGTGGATTATTTACTACAAATTTAATTATCCACTGATGGGTCTCATTCTTAGGTAAACATACATTAGCTTTAAGATGCTTGTGCAAATGCTTTGCGTGAGTGAACAACTTTTTGCAATATTTACACTCATCCAAAGGCATACCACTACGGCAACTCAATCGCTTGGTATGCAATATTAGGTTTTTCACAGTTCTAAAATTATGGCCACAGTTTTTGCAAACGGTTTGGATTCTGCCATAAATCTCGTATATTATATGGTTTCGCCAATCCTGCACTGAAGTAGTTCTCCTAGGACAATAATCACATTTATACAGCTTTTCGGCCATCCTATCATATTTATACCTAAAAAAATCAATTTTATAATCAGCCAAGATTACTCATCATCGCTATCATCTGGGAACTCAATCTCGCTAATATCGATCTCCTCGACTCGAGCAATCTCCTTCAGAGCATTAATATCACGCTTGGAGATAACACCAGTGCGCACCATGTCATCCACACAATCGACATTACTATGATCCATAATCAATCGCTCGATCATTTTCAAATTATACGTACGATCGGTCAACTTAGCATTCAAATCCAAGCGTCTCTTCTGCACCTGACTGGACTTGACGTACATCCACTCAATAAAATTATTATCCTCATCCAAAGATTGTTTGACATGACAATCAATAAATCGCTGGCAGAACGGGAGAGTACTCCCAAAGAACTCCTCATCTGCGGTAGTAATTCTATCCAAAATATTATCATTGATCAAATTATTATTCGTAGTCTTCAAGGTATCCATTCGCATCTGATAGGTCTGAAACCGGGCTTGCTTAGCATTAGCAATAATAGTATCGTAAATATTTGTGATGCTCTCAGTAGTACGTTTAGACACTTGTAGCTCAAATGATTTATGCTTGTTCGAATAATCTACAAACATATTATCTGGGAAGATATTCATTCGCTCTAAGATAGTGCGCTCAGTGTTTATCTCGCAGGAGATCAAGCAAATCGCTTGAGGCTTTAGCATGTACATTGTCTCACTGTGTCTCTGATACAGACTCTTGATTCGAGCACCCACATCCGCAAAATTGGTGCAACAGAAATATTGCTTAACAATAGATCGAACATTAATAGTCTTATCCTTGATCGTGGTTGGAGTGGTCTCATCCAGCGGCTCAAAGAATGCCACACTGAACATAATCTTCAGATGCGCCAACCCATATCCAACTGAATTATTCTTCACCAACGTATCATACTGCGACCGAATAACATTCGAGCCGATCCACATAGGGATAGTCATTTTCGCAAAACTAATCATAAAGTCAAACAGAATATCAATCTTCTGGTTGAGCATAGTAATCTCGATCTTACTATCCTTAGCAATAGTGATCAACATATTATTTTGTTTCATAAGATCAGCCATATCATTAGATAAGTTATCTACTTTTTGATTCAAATTATCGATCTTGTCATCTTTAATCGAAAGTAATTTATCCGCATATTGGCGTTCGTAGTCCGTGTAAAACTTATAAGCTTTTTCGAGAAGCAAATAATAATTACAATAGATCACTGGATCAACTGGTTGATTCTTGTAACGCCGAGCTCGCATTAGACACTTCTTGAATGCTTCTGGAGTAAGATAATAAACTTTTTTAGTTGAAAATCCTCCTTGTTTAACCGGGTAGCGGATATCCGCTACCCGGAAATCTACCTCATTTTCAAGGTCTAAAGCTTCTAATTTAGCTCTAACCTTAATTGATTCAGTGGAAGTCATAATCCCATATTCAATTAATTTAGCATGAGGTACATAAAACTCATCCTCATGTTCCACCAGCTCCAGAAAGTAGTCCATAAACTCAATATTTTGGTCTGGGTAAAACTGTGCGTGAATTAACTTGAAGAAGTCATTCATGCTAATCTTAGTCAGATCAGAGGCGAGTTTGGTGGTAAAGTTCTTAATAGCTAGCATTTTCGATAGTTTTAATACGATTTGGTATATTTTTAGCTATAGAGTATCAATTTTATAAAT
>JACCDK010894230.1_pt1 | contig 39960 bp, 38 predicted proteins | sample 7445871 | NCBI WGS metagenome assembly JACCDK01 (sample SAMN15323436, study PRJNA562643) | freshwater metagenome | isolation source: river surface water | place: USA:Blue River Watershed | collected 2017-08-15 | reverse complement strand
TTATAACGTTTACGGATGGCCGCTGCGTTGCAACTACTAAGTGGATTCCAATCGCACGTGCTAACTGTGCAAGACGCGCAATCGGATGCTCAACTTCCTTTCCGGCGGTCAACATCAAGTCGGCCAATTCGTCAATCACCAAAACGATATATGGCATAAAATCATGCTCGTTTGGATTTAACCTCCGATTGATAAACTTTTGATTGTATTCTTTAATATTCCGGCAGCCCGCAACTTTTAACTTATCGTAGCGCATATCCATCTCCTTGCAGAGTGAATTCAATGTGGCTACCACTTTCTTTGTATCGGTAATAATTGCCTCCGCAGAATCAGGTAAGCAGGCTAAGAAATGACGCTCCAATTTATTAAACAAGGAAAGTTCAACCTTCTTCGGATCAACCAAGACAAACTTCAATGTCGCTGGGTGCTTCTTATAAATTAAAGAAGTTAAAAGCATGTTTAAGCCCACCGACTTCCCTTGACCAGTAGCTCCCGCCATCAATAAGTGTGGCATTTTGGCTAAATCTGCCACAAAAATCTCATTTGAAATTGTCTTACCTAGAGTAATGGGAAGGTCGTAGGTCGACTTCTGGAATTTCTCCGAGCCAATCACCGCACGCACCGGGACCATCTCTCTGTTCTTATTGGCCACCTCAATACCAATCGTTCCTTTTCCTGGCATTTGGCCAATAATACGCACACCCATCGCAGCTAATGAAAGCGATAAATCATCCTCTAGTGAGGTAATTTTACTAACACGAACACCTGCCTTGGGAACAATTTCATACAAAGTTACCGTAGGTCCAATCGTAGCTTCAATCTTTTGAATTCCAATTCCGTAATTCAGAAGCGTCTCTACAATCTTTTCCTTATTCTCCTTCAACTCATCCATGGTCACCTGAGTTGTTTGATTTTTCTGATCGTATTCTTTTAATAAATCCAACGTTGGATATACATACTTAGGCAAATCAGCCGTTGGATCATACAAACCAAACTGAGCAACCAAATCATTTGCTTGAACCGCTGCACTTACAGGAACCTCCTCTACTTCCTCAATCGCTGCATCATCCTCATCCGCTACCTTGAACGTAAACGGAGTTTCATCTACTTCTTCCAATGCATTTTCAGCAACTTGTTCCTCCAATACCGGTAAATCCGCAGGCAGCATTTCAGCCTCCTCCCCATCTAATTTAACGGGTGGAACATGAGGACGATAGGTCTCTAGATCTTCATTGTCTACGTGAAAACTTGCATCATCATCATCTATAAAATCCTCATCTAATTCACGATTGACACCACTTTCAGCATCGCTTGTCCCGGGAACAACTGGAGTGACTTTGGGCTTGGATGGATTCCATTGATAAAATAAAATAAAGAATACCAAACCCAAGAATAGAACTAAGAAGATAGATAAATAACCTATCAACTGCATTAATTTTTCAGTAATAAAATAACCAACGCCCCCACCAAATGAATGGGGTAAATCCAATTGATACACTAAAAAGCCAGAAATTAAACTCCCCCAAATAATGTAGAAAAGTATTTGCCAGGATAATCGGTCAACTGGATATATCTCCCGCTTGTAGGCTAATTTTAAACCTGATAGGAAAAATAATGGAATTAGTAAAAAAGATGACCAACCAAACGTACGAAAGATAAAGAAGTGTGCAATCTTGGCACCAAGTAAGCCTGCCCAGTTTTTTACAGGAATATCAGAACCAGAAATAACATCTGCTGCTCCTAATTCTACTTCACTTTGATCAGCTACACCAGCAACAAAATTCGAGACGAAAGCAAGCGTCAATAACGTTCCTATGAAAAACAGGAACCAGCCAAAAATTAACCGAATACGATAGGATATTTCACCAGGTACACGATCTTTTTTCGATTCCTTATCAAAATTAATTTGAAGTGTGCTGGTAGGATTAACAATCTTTTTGGCCATCTAATGCAGAAGAATTAATAACGTATAAATTTCGACTTTTTGATTCGATTTACAAAATCAAATATCAAAGTCCCTGTGAAACAATGGCCCGATTAATCTCTTTAATTAATCCAGGGCCTTCATAAATGAAACCCGTATAAATTTGAACTAAGGAAGCACCTGCTTTTAACTTTTGTATCGCATCGTTCGCAGAATGAATCCCGCCAACGCCGATAATCGGAATCTTCCCATTTGATTTTTTATGGATATAGGCGATTACCTCCGTAGACCTGTCACCCACCGGCTTACCACTTAGTCCACCTGCTTCCTGAGTTAACTTGGGATCTGATAGTAAACCCGCGCGTGACAGTGTCGTATTCGTGGCAATCAATCCAGCAATTCCTGTAGACAACACAATCTCTATCACATCATCTAATTGCTCATGCGTCAAATCTGGTGCAATTTTCAACAAAATTGGCTTCAACTTAGGCTTGCGTTGATTTAATTCCTGCAAGCGCGAAAGCAATTGTTTCAATGGTTCTTTTTCTTGTAAGGCTCTCAGGTTAGGCGTATTAGGCGAACTAACATTAACCACAAAATAATCAACAACCGCGTATAATGTCTCAAAACCTTGGCAATAATCATCATCTGCTAGCTCATTGGGCGTCACCTTGTTTTTCCCCAAATTACCCCCGATGATTACAGGTGATTGCCGCGACTCCAATCGTTTTTTCATGGCTGGCAACCCTTCATTATTAAAACCCATGCGATTAATTATCGCTGAATCAGCTGGTAAACGAAACAAACGTGGCTTTTCATTCCCATCTTGCGGACGCGGTGTCACCGTACCTACCTCAATAAATCCAAATCCAAGGGTTGCTAATTCATCAATCAATACAGCATTTTTATCAAAACCAGCCGCCAAGCCAACGGGATTAGGGAATTCGATTCCAAAAACCGTTCGACGAAGACTTGGGTGCTCATACCCATAAATAGCACGAAATATGGCCGGAATACCCGGAATTTTCATCAAAAACGTAAGCATATCAGCCAATAAATAATGTGCACGTTCTGCGTCAAACAAAAAGAAAAATGGCTTAATGAGCTTTTGATAAATCATATTTTGCAATCAATGATAAAGAAGAAACAAAAATACAAAATGCCCCCTAGATAATGGGAATAAATCAAGGATTATCTGAAGAATCCGGAGACATTTGAAAAAAAACTTTTTCGCGTGGTGCTGCTTTAGCAAAAAAGGCTAATTTTAAAACAACCTTTGTGGTAATCAAGCATTTAATAATCTATCAAGCCTATGTTAAGTCGTGTTGCCAATTCCATTTATTGGATGAATCGATACATTGAGAGAGCTGACAACTACGCCCGCTTTATCTCAGTGAATTTCAATTTAGCCCTAGATTTGCCCCCAAATGTTCCTGAACAATGGGAGCCACTCATCGTTGCCACAGCGGATCATTATAATTTCTTTGAACATTATCCCAAAGCTAATCGCGAAAATGTCTTGTATTTCATGACCTTCGATGAGCTTAACCCCAATTCCATACTTTCTTGTTTGTATAGTGCCCGCGAGAATGCCCGAACGATCCGAGAAAGTATCTCTCGTGAAATGTGGGAATATGTGAATCAGGTATATTGGAAAGTAAAAGACCGGGTCGAAGGAAGTAAGCAATGGGAAATTTCACGCTACCAAGGCTTCCTTGAGGAAATTAAATCAGGCAGTCAGTTATTCTATGGCATCGTAGATTCTACGATTACCCGTGGTGAGGGCTGGCATTTCGGGCAATTAGGTAAGCTGCTGGAACGGGCCGACAAAACTACCCGATTTCTCGATGTCAAATATTTCACGCTACTACCAGATATTGAGGCCATTGGTTCGCCCCTAGACCTATTGATGTGGTCGGCAGTTTTAAAGTCAAATTCAGCATACAATATGTTTCGCCAGCAATACAAGGTAATTAATCCGCGCAACATCGTTGAATTTTTAATTCTAGACAAAAGCTTCCCTAGATCTGTGGTACATTGCTTACAAGAATCTGAAATGTCGCTTTATGCCATCTCGGGTACATCCTTCGAACATGGCTATTCAAATCTGGCTGAAAAAAAGGTATCCAAACTTTTATCAGAAGTTCAATTCACTGAAATCGACGATATTTTATTAACCGGACTGCACCAATTTCTTGATAATTTTCAAACCAAGAATAATGAAATAGGTCAAACGATTTTCAATACTTATTTTGACCTGAAGCCAGTTAATTAACCATGGCATACCAGAAAAATTTGTAATATTGCGCTCCCATTTGCCACCCGTGAACACATGACTTATTGCTTAGGAATTACCGTTAAAGAAGGCCTCATCGCCATTGCAGACACACGCATTACAGCGGGAAACGAAATGTATTCCAATAAAAAAATCTCGATACACGAAATTAAAAACCATAGCTTATTCATTATGACAGCAGGTTTGCGTTCTGTTCGAGACAAGGCCGTCACCTATTTTAACCAGACTGTTGACGAGCAAGAAGCAAGCTATGATTATATGTTTGAAGCGGCTACTGCATTTGGACAAATGCTAAAAAAAGTAGCCCAAGAAGATCGGGAGGCATTAGAAAAAGAGGGATATCAATTTAATCTGCATGCGATTGTGGGCGGCCAAATGCCCAAAGACGATACACATAAATTGTTTCTCATTTTTCCAGAGGGCAATTGGATCGAAATCAATGATGGCCTTAAATACCAAATAATTGGCAATTCAAATTATGGCAAACCACTATTGAACCGCAATCTTCATTTCGATACCCCGTTAAAGGATGCCTTAAAAATGGGATTTCTGTCTTTTGATGCTACTCAAGTCAGTACGAATGATGTTGATTTCCCAATTGACGTGGTTGTATACGAAAAAGGCACCTACAAGGCCAAAGAAGTGCGTTTATACAAAGAGGATATGCAGAAAATTTCCGATGACTGGAATCAAGCACTTCGAAATTCACTGGAAGGAATTGAAGAGAACTGGATGAAAGACCTTATTTCTCTCCCCAAATGATCGCTAAAATTCACCACAGTTTAGTGTACGAATACAGCGAACCTGTATTTTTAGAGCCACATGTACTGTATGTTCATCCCCGAAAAAGTTCTTTGCTAACGGTTAAAGAATTTGACCTTACTATCTCTCCTACGCCGGTACAAATTTCAAAAAATTTGGACCCTGAGGGAAACATACAAAACATCTTGTTCTTTAAAGAATCCGTTACGCAGCTACAGATAGAAATAAACGCGGTGGTCGAAACAACTGAATTTAATCCATTTGATTTTGTTTATTTCCCCTTTGATAGCAAACGTTTACCAATGCGCTATTCGGATGCCTATTTAAAGACCCTTGCCCCTTACTTAGGATTGGATGGCGTTACCCCTGTGATTGAACAAACTGCGCGTCACCTCGCGTCTCAAGTTCAATGGAGCACATCTGAATTCCTGCGCGATGTTAATTCCTTTATCTTCAAACAATTTGCCTACGAGATACGAGAGGAAGGGGCACCCTATACGCCTGAATATACATTGATGAATCGACGCGGTTCATGCCGGGATTATGCGGTTTTGTTTTCGGCGTTATGCCGCGCGATGGGCCTTGCTACCCGATTTGTTTCAGGCTATTATACTGGTATTGCCCCCGTCGATGTCCCGAACCAAACACATCATTTACATGCCTGGGTAGAAGTCTATTTACCCGGAGGTGGATGGCGTGGATATGATCCCACACAACATGAAGTTGTTTCTGGCAACCACATACCTTTAGCCGCATCATGCCTACCAGAGGAAATAACACCTGTATTAGGAACCTATCGGGGAGCTGCTACCTCCAAACTGACAACGGAGGTATTCATTCATCGAATTTAACCAACTAACAATTGAGCCAATAGGTAATCCGCCACTAAAATTGCGATACACGCATTGGTTACCGCGGCAGTTCCTGCTTTACCTACTTCATATGCGCCGCCTTTGGTATAGAACCCTTGAAAAGCCGAAATAGACACGACTAAAAAGCCAAAAACAAGTGATTTGATTAAGGCAAAAAGCACATAATTGGGCTTGAAGTCAAATTGTAATCCATGTATGTAATCTTGTGGCGTAACAGATCCAGTCAACCAGCCCGCCAAATACCCACCATAAATACCTAGAAAACAAGCCATGGTCACCAACATAGGAAATGTCAACATAGCTGCAATCATTTTGGGCAAAACCAGGTAAGAGGATGAGTTAATTCCCATTACTTCCAATGCGTCTATCTGCTCAGTAATGCGCATCGTGCCTAATTGGCCAGCAATATTGGACCCTACCTTGCCCGCTAATACCACACACGTGATCGTGGGCCCTAATTCCAATATAGTTGAATCACGAACAATCAAACTAATGATGTACCGGGGAACAAAAGGATTTTCCATGTTTGCTGCCGTCTGTACACAAGTTACGGCACCTAAAAAGCTGGCAACAATCGTGACAATCAACATTGAATCAATGCCAATATCTTTGGATTCCTGCATAATCAATTTCCAATTCACCCGAAATTTTTCAGGATTTGTAAAAAGCTTACCAAGGAAGAGTAAATATTTGCCTAATTTTGACATGTGTTGCACAAACAATGAGCACCAAAGATAATGGATAAATCAATAGTAATTAGTGGCGGAAGTCAGGGAATTGGCAAGGCATTGGTAAAAAAATTCCTTCAGGAAGGATTCCAAGTTTTTACTTGCTCGCGCAGTCAAGAAAAACTAGACGCCCTATCGCAAGAATACAACAACCCCCGCTTGCACACTTACGCAGCTGATTTAAGTGACAAAAAACAAGTCCAAACATTCGCAACCTGGGTGTTATCAAAATCTCAAAGAATCGAAATTTTAGTCAATAACACAGGTGTTTTTCTTCCCGGTCAAATTCAAAATGAAGAAGATGGGGTATTGGAGAAACAAATTGAAACCAATTTATATAGTGCTTACCATTTGACACGTGCCTTGTTGCCTACCTTGCAAGCAAGAAAATCAGGGCATATTTTTAATATGTGTTCAACGGCTTCGATTACAGCTTATACCTTGGGAGGATCTTATTGCATCAGTAAATTTGCCTTATTAGGTATGACGAAGGTGCTTCGTGAGGAGACCAAAACTCAGGGAATTCGTGTAACAGCGATCTTACCGGGTGCAACATTAACGCCTTCCTGGGATGGAGTGGAATTACCAGCCGATCGATTTATTCCGGCAGATGATATCGCCGCGACTATTTGGGCGGCATACCAAATGAATCCATCCACCGTATTGGAAGAAATCCTCATCCGGCCACAATTGGGTGACATAGATCTATGAGAAATTGGGATGCATATGCGTTAGCCGATTTGGCACAGGTAGCAAAGGAACTCATTCCCGTTGCCCTCGCACACAGTCCCATATGGATATTTCGTGGGCAAATGGGAGCAGGAAAAACAACCTTAATCAAAGAAATCACGCGCCAGCTAGGCGTTGAGGGACACGTACAAAGTCCCACATTTGCTTTAGTCAATGAATATGCTCGACCGCATGATTCAGATATATATCATTTTGATTTATACCGATTGAAAAATGCACAAGAAGCACTAAACATTGGAATTGAAGATTATTTAGATTCAGGAAACATTTGCCTAATTGAATGGCCAGAACAAGCGGAAGAACTTTGGAATATTCCCCATGTGGAATTTAATTTGACAACTGTTGACGAAAATAGAAGAAGCCTAATACTCCATGAGCACCATTAATCCTTTTCACGAATTACTTTCGCAACAGGGCATCATGCCGATGGAGGCGATGTCGTGGACCAAACAAAATGCCAAAAGCATTCAAATTGGCCTCCCCAAAGAAAGTTCGGCTTACGAAAATAGAATTAGTTTAAGCCCACAGGCCGTACAATTACTGGTAGCAAATGGGCACGAAGTACGCATGGAACAAGGTGCGGCAGATCGTGCAGGGTTCAATGATGCCGATTATTTACTGGCAGGGGCTTCTGTAACCAATCAAATACAAGACGTTTGGCAGAGTAGTCTCGTGCTAAAAATAAATGCACCTACGCTACAAGAGATTGGATACATGAAATCGGGTCAAGCATTTGTGGCGAGTGCGGCGAAATACCAACTAAGTGGAGAAAGCATCGACCAAATCAATGCCAAAAAAATCATGGCTATCGGCTTGGAATACGTAGAGGATAATGGTGGCGGATTGCCGTTCGTTAAAAGTATGGCAGAAATTGCGGGACAAATGGTCTTACCAATTGCCAGCCAAATACTTTCCGCGTCTACTGGTGGGGGAATCTTATTGGGCAATGTAACAGGTGTTTCCCCGTGCCGGATCGTTTTATTGGGCTCGGGAAATGTAGTGGAACAAGTGGCACGTGCTGCCTGGCATGCAGGTATTCAGGTCCAGGTTTTTGACAAAGATATTTACAAATTGCAACGCTTAAAACAAAGTTTAGGATTCCCTTTAGTCACTCAAGTGATTGACTCAGAAAACTTACCCCATGCACTGCAAGAAGCTAATGTGATCGTGGGAGCTCTTCGGTCAGATACAGGCGTCACTCCTTGTATCATTACAGAGGAAATGGTGAGTAAGTTAAAACCGGGAACCTTGATTATAGATGTATGCATCGACCAGGGCGGCTGTTTTGAAACTTCAGAACTAACCCATCTGGGAAAACCTACATTTACGAGCTACGGAATCACACATTATTGTGTTCCCAATATTCCATCTTTGGTAGGTAAAACTGCAAGTCTTGCCATGAGCAACCTATTAACTTCCTTTATTTTAAAGGCGGGAAAAACCGGTGGAGTAGAAGAAATGCTTTGGCAAGGAAAATCCTTTATGAAAGGAATTTATTGCTACCAAGGTCATGTGACGAATACCCACATGGGAAAACTGTTCAACAAAACAGTCAAAGACATACAATTGTTATTATTAAGTAGAAGCTAATTCCATGATTGAAGATTACACCGCCTTGTCCAATGCGCCTAATTCTCCCGAATTAAATGGCAAATATTTAGGACTTATTTCAAGTGATTTCATCAAGGTGGCTGACTCCCTAAAGGAGGCTGCTTACCAAATCAAAAAACGTGGTTTTTCGGATTTTCCAATTTTCGTTTGTTCGCAACGCGATATCGAAATTGGTCAAAAGCTAATTGGCGTTGCGGAATTGAATGCAAACAAGTGGAATTACCATGCCTCATTGCTCGAGGAGTTTATCCAACGTAAATTAATTGCGGAAGAGAATCGGGAACTGTTTGAGCAAAATTACAAAGACATCGAGGAATTTGCCTGTTTGTTTGTAGTAGATGGCCAATTCACCAATTTTGTTTTTATCCCATATCCGGACGAAGCCTAATTTTTTTGATTCATGGGATGAAAATCCTGAACCATTTGACTTAGATAGGCACGATCTAAATGGGTATAAATTTCGGTAGTCAAAATAGATTCATGCCCGAGTAACTCTTGTACGGCACGTAAATCTGCACCACCCTCAATCAAATGCGTGGCAAAAGAATGCCTAAACGTATGCGGGCTAATGGATTTTTGAATACCTGCTTTTTTCGCCAAATCTTTGCAAATTAAGAAGACCATCACCCGACTTAGATTAGCGCCACGACGATTTAAAAACAAAACATTTTTGGCTTCATTTTTTAACGAAATTCCCGGCCTAACCTGTTCGCGGTAGAGGTTTAAATAATGAAACGCCTCGCGCCCGATAGGAACCAAACGCTCTTTATCTCCTTTTCCCCGAACCTTCAATAAACCTAAGTCAGCATAAATATCTGTCAATTTCAAGCCAACCAACTCAGATACACGTAACCCGGATCCATACAGCAATTCAAGCATCGCACGGTTGCGCACACCTTCATTCGTAGACAAATCATTTGCGTTTAAAATCAATTCAATCTCATCAAAAGATAGGGTGTCAGGTAAGTGACGACCTTTTTGAGGGGATTTTATATGGGTGGTAGGGTCTGCAATTAATGGATTTTCGGTGCCTAAAAACTGGAAAAAGCTCCGCAATCCTGACAAGCAACGTGCTTGTGAACTTGCTTCAATTCCCAAGCCATGCAATACATTGAAAAAATCAAGTATATGATCTTCTGAAACTTGATTAACGAGAAAATCAGCACCAACTACCGGCTCAATGTAATGGGCAAATTTGCGCACATCGCGTAAATAAGCCTCATGCGAATGTCCAGAAAGGCCACGTTCAATTTTTAGATAATTACCAAACAATTGGATTTCCTTTTCCCACATGGACATTTTATTCAAACTATCCCGTAAATTTAGGAGAAATTTGAAAACTGTTTCGCTTTTATTTGCAGACTATGGTACGTAAAAAAATCCTCATCCTGAATGGACCCAACTTGAATTTACTTGGCACACGTGAGCCAGAAATTTATGGGCATCAAACATTTGAACAGTTCTTGGATATACTGAGAGAAAAATTCGAAAAACAATTGGAAATCGAATACTTCCAATCCAATGAAGAGGGAGCGATCATAAACAAACTACATGAAGTAGGTTTTTCCTATGATGGGATTTTACTGAATGCAGGAGGGTATACACACACATCCATCGCTATAGCCGATGCCGTATCATCCATTAAAACAGCTGTAATTGAAGTTCACATATCTAATGTTCATGCCCGTGAAGCATTTCGAGGACATAGTTATTTGAGCCCCAATTGCAAAGGAATCATTGTAGGCTTTGGCTTACGCGGATATGAATTAGGCTTATATTCTTTCGTTTAAAACGATGCTTTCATTTTACCCGGGTCCATCCAAGGTTTATCCTCAGGCGCTTGACTTTATTCAAGAGGCGTTTGACCAGGGTATTGTCAGTATCAATCACCGCAGTGCACGCTTCGAAAAGCTGTTAAAAGAGACCATGGAAGTGATGACCGCTTCCTGGGAAATTCCAGCAGATTATACGATTTACTTTGTTTCCTCAGCTACTGAAGCATGGGAAATTGTGGCACAGTCACTTGTTAGCAAAAAAAGTGCTCATTTTTACAACGGAGCCTTTGGGAAAAAATGGGGGCAATATGCGTCTCAAATTCACCCAGATTCACAGCTAATTTCAGTTGGCCTACATGAAACACTATCCGAAAATACGAGCAAAATCGCACCCGATGTGGATACAGTTTGTCTTGTCCAAAGTGAAACATCGAATGGGACGGGCCAACAAATAAATCGGACAGATTTCCCGGACGATGTACTAATTGCGGTAGATGCAACTTCATCGATGGGTGGAATTTGCTTACCCTGGAAGGAGGCGGACGTTTGGTTTGCATCTGTTCAGAAATGCCTAGGTATTCCGGCAGGACTAGGAATTATGATTTGCTCGCCCAACGCCTTGGCACGTGCGCACACATTAAATCACCGCACGCATTATAATGATATATTGCTGATGGAAGACAATCGAAAAAGCTTTCAAACACATTATACACCTAATGTGTTGAGTATTTATTTAATGTGCCGACTCACCCAAACACTTCCCAGCTTACGCGAAATTGAACAAGAGACCTTTCGAAAATTAGCCATTTGGGAAAACTATTGGACTAGCCAACAAGCATGGGATTTACGATTCTTAATTCCTGAAAAAACATTACGACTTCCAACGGTTCTTGCCTTAACGGGACCTTCAACGGAAATAGACCGAATTCAATCAACCTGCCTTCAACAAGGAATTGAATTAGGCAAAGGATATGGTGAATGGAAAATGAACACCGTTCGTATAGCTAATTTTCCGAGTCATACGGAAGCAGATATACATCAACTAATCAACGTACTAAATTTATGAAATTCGACCTAAAAGAAATTTTATCGTCTTCGCTAATCTTATTTTCTGTCATCGATATTCTCGGATCCATTCCAGTCATTATCGATTTACGAAAGAAGAATGGGAATATTCATGCGGAACAAGCTACGCTCGTTTCCGGTGTAATCATGATTGGTTTCTTCTTTGCGGGCAAATTGATCTTAAAATTTCTAGGTGTAGATACGAATTCATTTGCTATGGCTGGTGCGCTAATTATCTTTTTAATTGGCCTAGAAATGACACTAGGTCGCAATATCTTCAAATCTGAAGAGTTACAAGAAGGCGCCGCACATAGTATTGTTCCATTAGCATTCCCCATTATTGCGGGAGCTGGTACAATGACGACACTCATTTCACTTAAATCACAATTTGAGGAAGAGAATATCATGGTGAGTATATTCATCAACTTGATATTTATTTATATCGTTTTACGCTCGAGTGTTTGGATAGAGAAAAAACTAGGCAATGCAGGCACGCAGGTTTTACGTAAAGTTTTTGGTGTAATCTTGATTGCAATTGCGATCAAAATCTTTAAGACTCGCATGTTCTAACATGGCAAAAAAGCAAAAATATTATGTGATTTGGGAAGGCCATCAAAAAGGAATTTTTGATTCATGGGCTGAAACAGAGAAGCACATCAAAGGTTTTGCAGGAGCGCAATATAAATCATTTGATACACGCGATGAAGCATATGCAGCTTCAAAAAAGAACTACTGGGCGAGTGTAAATCCGAAGACAAAACAAGTACTTCGAACAAAAAATGTAGCTCCTTGTATCACCCCAAGCATTTCTGTGGATGCTGCTTGCGCTGGAAATCCTGGTGTTTTAGAATACCAAGGTGTTAATACGGAGACAAAAGAAGTATTATTTAAGCGCGGACCATTTCCCGTAGGCACCGTAAATCTAGGTGAATTCTTAGCCATCGTGCATGGACTTTCCTATTTGAAAAAAATTAATTGCCCCTACCCTCTTTATTCAGATTCAAGAACGGCGATTGCATGGGTTCGAAATAGAGCGATCAAGACCAATTTAGAACGAAACGCACAAACTGAGGAACTATTTGATTTAGTTGACAAGGCTATTTACTGGCTAAAAAATAACCCAACGACCACCCAAATATTAAAATGGGAAACGGAGGATTGGGGTGAAAATCCTGCGGATTATGGCCGAAAGTAGATCGATCTTTCAATTTAAACAATTTCAACTTGCCCATGGAAATCCGGGATTAAAAATCACCACAGAGGCTTGTTTGTTTGGGGCATGGGCCCAACAGTTCGCTACAGGAAATGTACTGGATATAGGAACGGGATGTGGATTATTCGTGTGTATGATTGCGCAAGAAAATCCAACTTGCACCTTAACGGGCTTAGAAATTCAACACGATGTAGGGGTACTCGCACGCGAAAATGTACTCAAATTGCCTTATTCGATCGAGATATTCACTGGTTCGCTTCAGACATTCTCCGGCCAATTTGACTTCATCATTAGCAATCCTCCTTTTTTCATAAATCACCTACCCAATCCCAATGTAAGTAAGCAACTCGCAATGCATACAGATACATTAAGTCCAAAAGAGCTCGCCCAAGGAATAGCCAAAAATCTAACCCAATCTGGAAGATTTGCGGTATTATATCCTCCTTTTGGCATGAAAGAATTTAAGCTTGAGGCGGAAAAATTAGGGTTGTTTATCAATCAGGAGGTAGAAGTGAAGCATGAACGAGATCGCGAAACCTTACGTGTCATGGCCTTGGGCTCTCGCTTGGGTGGAGATATTAAAACAGAAATAATTGGAATTAAAAATTCGGATCAAAGCTACACCGATGAATTTACGAAACTCCTGAAACCTTACTATTTGATTTTCGACTAAACAATATCCACGAGAATTCGTATTTTTGTTCGTTTGACACCTCAATATGTTGCAGATATCCATCGTAGTGCCCCTGTATAACGAAGCCGAATCCTTGCCTGAACTATGTGCATGGATTGATCGTGTGATGCAGGCAAATTCATTTTCTTACGAAATGATTTTTGTAAATGATGGAAGTCGGGACGAATCATGGTCTGTTTTACAAACATTAGCCAAAGAATATAAATCCTTAAAAGGTATCTCTTTTGCGCGCAACTATGGTAAATCAGCTGCGCTGCATGAAGGATTCCAAAAAGCATCTGGAGAGGTCGTTATTACGATGGATGCTGATTTGCAAGATTCCCCAGATGAAATTCCGGAATTGGTTCGCATGATTAAACAGGATGGATACGACCTCGTTTCAGGATGGAAACAAAAACGTTTCGACCCAATTTCTAAAACGATTCCGACCAAATTATACAACGCAGCCACCCGTGCCTTATCCGGTGTAAAATTGAATGATTTTAATTGTGGCTTAAAAGCGTATAAACTTGAAGTTGTCAAGACCATCAAATTATACGGCGAAATGCATCGCTATATTCCTGTACAAGCTAAATGGAATGGCTTTACCCATATTGGTGAGAAAGTTGTTCAACATCAATCGCGTAAATATGGTGTAACTAAATTTGGATTGGAACGCTTTTTATATGGTTTCCTTGACTTATTATCGATCACTTTTGTCCAAACTTTTGGCAAGAGACCGATGCACTTGTTTGGCAGCCTGGGCATATTATCGTTCTTTTCAGGAACTATAATTACGCTGTGGTTAATCGGTGAGAAGTTATACAATATTGCCAAGCACCTCAAATACCGAAATGTAACGGATAACCCATTATTCTTTTTGGCATTGGTTGCCATCATTCTCGGTGTACAACTATTTGTTGCTGGATTTTTAGGTGAGTTACTCATCACGAATTCAGACAAAACAACCCAATATCAAATCAAGGAAGAAATCGCCTAAGCATGCAAACGAATGATCTTAGCTGGCTCAGTCGCTCTGAGTTATTAATTGGTTCAACAGGAATTCAAACTTTACAAAAAGCGCACGTATTGGTCGTTGGCCTAGGGGGTGTCGGTTCATTTGCGGCCGAATTTATCGCTCGGGCAGGTGTAGGAACGATGACGATTGTGGATGGTGACGTCGTGGATCCAACTAATCGGAATAGGCAATTACCCGCATTGTCTACAAATCATGGTGTTTCGAAAGCTCAAATTATGGCAGAACGATTATTGGCCATTAATCCAGCGCTTCACTTGACGACACATGAGACTTTTTTAAGTCCAGAGGCAGCGAAAGAGATTTTAGAAAATACCAAATTTGATTACGTGATGGATTGCATCGATTCGGTGACACCCAAAGTTACGTTATTGAAAACAGCATATGACCTAGGATACCGCATAGCGAGTTCGATGGGGGCTGGAGGAAAAATGGATCCCACTCAATTGCGAACTGCTGATTTATTTGATACTCGGCAGTGTTACTTGGCATCCTTAGTGCGTAAACGAATTCGCAAAATGGGCGTTGGTAAAGGTATAAAGACCGTTTTTTCCCTCGAAAAGGTAAAAGATGAATCGCTCATTTTAACGGATGGGAGTAATTTCAAAAAATCTGCTTACGGGACTATCTCCTATCTTCCTGCGGCATTCGGCGGAGTAGTTGCTTCGATTGTCATTCGCGATTTATTAGGGGAGCCTATTCCCATGGAAAAGAAACTAAAAGCCTATAAAAAATGATCAAGATAGGCGTGATTAATGTATCGGATCGAGCCAGTGCCGGGATCTATGAGGATATCCCGGGAAAGGCTGTGGTTGAATTATTACATGAATATTTAACATCAAAATTTGAGGTAGTTTACGCCGTTATCCCGGATGAGCAGGAACTTTTGATGGAGCAAATGCGCATCATGAGCCAAGAAGTTTGTTTACTTATTACGACAGGAGGAACAGGTCCAGCATTACGGGATGTTACGCCAGAGGCGACTGAGGCTGTATGTCAAAAAATGTTGCCTGGTTTTGGGGAATTAATGCGTTCTGTAAGTTTGCAATATGTGCCTACGGCGATCTTAAGCAGACAAACTGCAGGGATTTTAAATCAAACATTGATCGTAAATCTACCAGGTAAACCCAAGGCGATTCGCCAATGCTTAGAAGCTGTATTTCCCGCGATACCTTATTGCATCGATTTGATCGGTGGACCGTTTTTAGCATGCAATGAGGAAAACATGAAAGCGTTTAGGCCAAAGTAAAATTGGACGATAGACGTTTGACTTCAAACTATTTTCCTTCGGATTCAACCAATAAATCATACAAATGTGTGGCCACAGGACCGCGCAAACCGTTACCTATTTGGTGGCCATCAATCGCTAAAATGGAAACCACGCGTTTGGTGCTGCCTGTAGTGAAAACTTCATCGGCGTTTAAAAAGTCAGCCAACAAGCATTTCTCGATTTTCACAGTGTAATGCTTTGATGCTAATTCAATCACATGTTTCCGGGTTATCCCTGCTAGAATATGTACTTCAGGGGTATAGATAACCCCATTATTAACGTAAAATAAATTACTTCGCGAAGATTCTGAAACACCATGTTCCTGTGTATGGTAAATGAGATCATCTGCCCCAGCAGCTTTAACATGAGCCCAGTTTCTGATCGCAAACGCATAATTCAAGGATTTGATCTCAGGCATCTCACGAACATATACCTGACTGACTAAGCGCATTCCTTTCAATGGATCCGCAAACTGAAACACGCCCGGCAAAATCCATAGATTAGACAGTTCGCCTGGCTCAAAACCATTCGAACTTTCCCCTCCAGTCAACACCATTTTAACTCCCAAACAAGAGTCAACAGACATAGCCGCTAATTCATAAATGCAAGCAGCTAATTCCTCCTTTGTATAAGTAAGCCTCAACCCCATCAAGGTTGCCGAATGAAAGAAACGATCCAAATGGTCGGATAAAAAAACTGGTTTTCCATCCATGATTCGGAAAAAATCAAAAATTCCATATCCGCGCAAAAAGCCGACATCCTTTACCGAAACATGTACATCAGACGATTTACGCCATGAACCATTAACCCAAATCGGATATTCCATAGTGCTTTATTTTTTCAACCAAATGAACTACTTCCATGGCCTCAGCTACATCATGTACGCGCAACACGGCAGCTCCTTTCTGCAAAGCGACAGTATGTAACACAGTTGTTCCGTTCAAAGATTCTGCAGCCGTGATGCCCAACTCTTTGTAGATCATGGTCTTGCGCGATAAGCCAACCAGCAAAGGTGCACCCAAACTCGTAAAGTTTTCAAGATGGGCTAACAACTCATAGTTTTGTTCAAGGGACTTAGAGAATCCAAATCCAGGATCAATAAAAATATCGATAGCTCCCAACTGGCGCAAATGTTGCATTTTTAAAGCCAAATCGGACCACACATCTGAAACCACTTGCTTGTAAGTAGGCACATCATGAACTGATTCAAATTTACCTAGACTGTGAGTTAAGACGTATGGGATTTTGGCAGCGGCCACCCACTCGAAAATACCATCATCCATTTGGCCAGCACCAATATCATTAAATACATGTGCACCGGCAGCAAATGCCGCTTGTGCGACCGAAAGACGGTACGTATCAATGGAAAGTAAGACATCAGGAAAAGATTCGCGTAACATAGAAATCACGGGTAGCACCCGATCTATTTCTTCCTGAACGCTGACAGGAGCTGCGCCAGGTCGCGTAGAATGTCCCCCAATGTCCAAAAAAGTAGCTCCTAAAGCAATCATGCCTGCCGCACGTTCCCGGCAAACTTCCAAATCAGAAACCCGACTTCCTTCATAAAAAGAATCTGGTGTTATATTCAAAATACCCATGATCGCTGGGCGCTCAAACGATAAAATCTGACCCTGAATTCGAATAGTTTGAAAAGATGGAAAAAGAGATTTCAAATGAGCTGAAATTTAGGATAATTTAAATATTTTTGTAGGCTAAAAGAAAACGAGCATCGTAAAAATTAAGACCGTATGAATAGGGACTCATCGCCTTCCCAAACCGAAATCGAATATCGCCAAGTAATTGCACACTGCAAAGCCTTGTTCGATAAAAAGAACAAAGATTACGGTACTTCGTGGCGAATTTTACGCTTGCCAAGTCTAACAGACCAGATTTTCATCAAAGCGCAGCGTATTCGAAGTATTCAAGACAAAGGTCTTCAAAAGATAGAAGATGGAATCGAAGGCGAATTCATCGGCATCATCAATTATTGCATCATCGCCCTTATCCAAAAATCACTAGAAAACTCCGATCAAATGGAGTTCAGTCCAGCTGAAATTGGCCAACATTACGACCAACAAGTGGAGATAACACTTGAATTATTACGGAATAAAAATCATGATTATGGTGAAGCCTGGCGGGATATGCGGATTAGTAGCATGACCGACTTGATATTGATGAAGATATTTAGAACCAAGCAAATTGAAAACAATCAAGGTGTCACGCTCGTTTCGGAAGGTGTAGAAGCTAACTACCAAGATATGTTGAATTATGCTGTTTTCTGCCTCATTCAACTGAAGCAAGAGCAAATTCAAATGGCCCAACAACAATAGTTCACATGAAACTAACCCGTCAAATTGCCACTTTCTTACTGGCAGGACTATTTCTATTTTCGGGGCTCATTAAATTGAATGATCCAATCGGCACGCAACTCAAACTAGAGGAATATTTCGATGTGTTTTCTGTAGACTTCCCTTGGATGGCTGGATTTTGGAAATTACTTATACCCCAAGCGCTGCTCCTCTCCATCTTATTAAGTAGTGCAGAGGTCATATTAGCTATCGCATTGTGGCTTAATTTTCAAACAAAAAAAATCCTATATAGCTTCATCGGACTAATTCTATTTTTTAGTTTCCTAACATTTTATTCCGCTTATTTTAACAAGGTCACCGACTGTGGTTGTTTTGGAGAGGCTATCAAATTGACACCATGGACCTCATTTGGTAAAGATATTTTTTTACTAATTCTAACAGGTTTACTTTTTCTAACCGATAAGCCCACGCTTCGTTCCAAAACGGGCCCATGGGTTTTAGTGAGCGCGGTACTCAGCGTTGGATTTGGCACATATTCTTACTTTTATCTGCCTATTTGGGACAGTTTACCCTATGCAATTGGGGAAAATATACCGGCCAACATGAAAAATCGGGAGGAATTGAAGTTCAGTTATATCTATAAAATTAATGGGAAAGAAACTGAATTGACCGAAATGCCTACAGATCCGAAAGCCGAATATGTTTCGATGCAGGCGATTAACGAGAAAGAAGCACGTCCTTTGATTACCGACTACCAATTGTGGGTAGACGGTGACACCACAAATTATACACAGACACTGTTTAAGGGAAATCATGTCATGGTCATTGTTCCCAATGTACACCATACGCATGAGAAAGCATTTTCAGCAATTGCAACCTTAGCCAAAGAAATAAAAATTCCCATATGGCTCGTTAGCGCGTCAACGGATGAGGATGTGAATGCGTTAAGACATCAATATCAGTTAGCTTTCCCTGCGTTATCAGCAGATACCAAAGTATTAAAAACCATCATTCGTTCAAGTCCTGGAATTTGGCTTATTAGCCAAGGAACCGTCAAAGGAAAGTGGTCGGCCTATAACCTTCCCACCGCGGATGAAATTCATCAAAGTTTAAAATAGTTCAGAAATGAAAAACATTTATTTAGTCGGAATGCCCTCGTCGGGGAAAAGCACATTAGGAAAAGAATTAGCGCGTAATTTGGGGTATAGCTTTACTGACATGGACAAGTTGATTGAAACAAGAGAGCAAAAGACAGTATCCGAGATATTCTCCAATTACGGTGAGGCACACTTTAGGGAATTGGAAAAGAAAACATTACATGGCTTTCAGCCAGATCAATCTATGGTGATCGCTACAGGTGGCGGTGTGCCTTGCTTTAATAATAACATGGAATTTATTAAAGCGAATGGTGTGAGTATCTTTTTGAATGTGGATGTTAATGACCTAGCTAAACGACTTTACAAAGCGCAAGGAAATAACCGTCCTTTATTAGATAAAACTCAAAGTGAAGAAGTAGTAATCGAAACGATCAAGAAAACATTCTTAGAACGCCTACCTGAATACCAAAAAGCAGACATTCAGGTAGACGGAGAAATTACAGTAAGTCAAATACTTTGGCTTTTAGAGCAATACATCCCTGTTTAAAAGTAGACTCCTCCCCCAATAAGAATTTGGGTATTCGATATCTTCAATGCGGCTGAACTATACTCGGCCGCATTTTTTAATGTATAAGGAGTATAGGCCTCGTTACCTGTTCGTTGCCAAACGCCCAAATCTATATAATAACCATTCGAGCGATACCCAAGTCCAGCTGAAAGCTGAAATTGAGTCCGATCTATAGAATCATAACTTGATGCAAAAATTTGACCATAGCTAGCAACTCCCCCACGGATGCTCCAAGATGAACTTACCCGAATCTCAGCACCCACTTTCAAATTGAGCACGGATTGAAAATTAGACTTTACTTGCCCATTGTATTTATCCTTAAACTGCTGATTCGCAAAAGCCCCTAATTCAGCGGCTGCAAGTCGAATTCCATTAAAATTAAGGTACTCAGCATCGAAACTAAGTAAGGCCCTTTTGCCGAAAAAATAGGCCGCACCAGTAGATAACTTAAAGGGAGTGAGTAGCTGGTATGTAAATTCATTCGGCAATAAGCGAACAGGATTAACTTTTGTAATAACGATAGGACTTCCGTTCAGCTCAGATGGGACACCGAAAATCCGTGGATAAATTACTCCTGTCAATCGTTCTGCCATCTGATCATAATACATCGGCGTTTCGGCAGCTAGTGAAACACGTAGATTGGTTGAAATCTTGTATATCAAACCTAAGGTTGCTGAAACACCCGATCCACTTGTTTCTAATTTTTCCTTTGCCTCAAAGCCGCCTACATAATTAGCCCCAATAAATTCCTCTGTCCAGCTAAAGTCGCTTATTGATCTTAGCCTTGAAAAATGGAGCCCTACACCTAAAAATAAGCGTTCTTGATAATTTGCCCCATAGCTGATATTCCACTGCGATATCACGCCTGAATTCGTCGCAAGGCCTTGTTGGAACGTAGGCAAATTTGGCTCAAACCGACTAAACGGAGCACCTCCCGAGTTTGAATTATTAATTAAATAAGTCTGATACGCAACTCCCTCTAGCGTATTTGCGGCTTGGTTGTTTGAGTCGTATTCATCATCAATAAAATTCCCATCCACATCTCTGCCACCTGGTAAATTATAGCGACTATCTGCTTTTTCGATTAATCGATCCAGATAGGAGCTTCGGTTATTTGTTCCTTCCAGGCGCAATGGTTGTGATAAAACGGTACGTTGCGAGTAGCTAAGTCCAAAGGTCCCACGCCATTCCGAGCGATTCATATAATCTCCAGCAATGACAATTCCGAAGTTAGGAACATGTAAACTAGAATTTGACTCGGGAGTTGATTGGTCTAAATAGGACGCTTTAGTTTGTGCATCTAGCATCCCCAAATTAATCCCTATTTCAGAGCGCGAATAAAAACCTAAACCAGCAGGATTTCCTGCAATGGAACTGAGATCAGCTCCTAAGACACCAAAATTACCACCTAAACCCTGCATACGAGCAGAACCCGTGGCGTAGCTTGTACTAAATTGCCTAGCTAAATTCGGGTACGAATAAATCTGCGCATGTACCTGTGTTGCTGTGAACACACATACACAAAATAAAAAAAGCTTTTTCATGAACAAATTATCTTGGGCCACGAGATGAACCACCTCCTCCTCCACCTGAGTAAGATCCTCCTGAACTGTAGTTCGACGAAGGCGCTGAATAATTCTGCTGACTTGAGCCATAATTTGTCTGAGGCTGGGCAGATCTATATTCAAAATTAGTGTTTCTTCGTGGTGCAGCTTGTACGGGAGCATTTGATGATTGATTGCTGTAAACACGTTGCTGATTTGTCGCTTGTGAATTGTAATAATTATTTCCACTGCGAGGGGAATTATTCATATTGCCATCACGGTACTGATTTGTCGATCCTGCGTCACGCGGACCTCGATTCGGACGAACGACAGGCTCATTACGAGTAACGTTTCCAACGTAAGGACCAAAATAATTCATCCCTCCATATACATTAATGAATTGGTTGTTGCCAGGATATCCGAAACCACCCATACCGAATCGATTGAAGGCATATGGATTGCGAAAGCTAGAATAGCCAAAAAATGGGTCATAAAAACTACCTAAACTATTGAAGCCGTATGGATTAAAAAATGGATCATACATCCCCCAAGGATTGATGGGTGAAATAATACGTGATCCATAAAATCCACCTACACCGAACGAAATGAATGGATTTGAATACCAATTATTCCAAGGATTGGCCGAAAATATACCCGAGCGAAAACCAGAATTAAACCCATCAGCATACGAATTCGCATAGACACTGCGCGAATTCAAAAAGTTAGTCTCCTCCTCATCCTCACGAATGAAAACACCTTCCTCTTCTTCAATTAACGTCGCATCATCTGCTGGGTTAATGTAATGAGAACTCTTTTTAGGCGCATATGCTGAGGCAGGGCGTTGAAAAGAATCATATAAATCATCTACTACTAAGGCCTGTTGATTACCGGTTTGTGTGAGTGAACAAGCAGAAAAAATCAATAAGCTGGCCAAAACTACGAAGGCATTCAAATAATTTTTCATGGCTAAAGTGATTAAGTTATGAGCTAAAACTACCGACAATAACGTATCTTTGACGCGCAAAGTTCGAAAAACTTACATGTATTAACGGTAGGTCAAGCAATTTTAGTCTAAGTTATAGAACAAAATTTTCAGAACCTAACTATGCACGTATAGAACATTGAAACCTGATAAAAAATTGCGATAAAAACACATGAGTAAATCCCTTCCAAGTCGTTCCGAAAATTATTCAGAATGGTATAATGAATTAGTAAAACGCGCTGATTTAGCCGAAAATTCAGCCGTTCGCGGATGTATGATTATAAAGCCCTATGGATATTCTATTTGGGAAAAAATGCAACGTGCACTTGATGATATGTTTAAGGAAACTGGCCATACAAACGCCTATTTCCCTTTATTTATCCCTAAGTCATTTCTTTCAAAAGAGGCTTCTCATGTGGAGGGTTTTGCCAAAGAATGTGCTGTGGTTACTCATTACCGACTAAAAAATGATCCCAATGGAGGTGGAGTTATTGTAGATCCAGATGCCAAGCTGGAAGAAGAATTAATTGTACGGCCTACGTCTGAGACAGTCATCTGGTCCACCTACAAAAACTGGATTCAATCATACCGCGATTTACCCTTATTGATTAATCAATGGGCGAATGTTGTCCGCTGGGAAATGCGTACACGCTTGTTTTTACGCACGGCTGAATTTTTGTGGCAGGAAGGGCATACCGCCCATGCGACGAAACAAGAAGCCATTGAGGAGACGGAGCAAATGCTAGAGGTATATGCAGATTTTGCTGAAAATTTCATGGCAATGCCTGTTGTAAAAGGAATTAAAACGGCCAACGAGCGTTTTGCGGGTGCCGATGAAACCTATTGTATTGAGGCACTCATGCAAGATGGAAAAGCATTACAAGCTGGAACATCGCACTTTCTAGGTCAAAATTTTGCAAAAGCATTCGATGTGAAATTCTTGAGTAAGGAAAACCAGTTGGATTATGTTTGGGGAACTTCATGGGGTGTTTCCACTCGTTTGATGGGAGCGTTAATTATGGCTCATTCCGATGACCAGGGATTAGTTTTACCTCCCAAATTAGCCCCAATCCAAGTTGTAATCGTGCCCATTTACAAGGGCGAAGACCAATTAAATGCCATAAAAGACAAAATTAATCCGTTGGTAAAAACATTGCGCAAGCAAGGTGTATCCGTAAAATTCGATATCTCTGAGAACCAAAGTCCAGGTTTCAAATTTGCAGAATACGAATTAAAAGGTGTACCAGTTCGCTTAGCAATTGGCAACAGAGATATGGAGAATGGAACAATCGAACTTGCACGCCGCGACACGCGTGAAAAAACATCAATGCCATTTGAAGGAATTGAACAAGTCGTGATTGACACGTTGGCGGATATTCAAGAGAAAATCTATGCAAAAGCTTTGGCTTTCCGTACAGAAAACACGTTTGAAGTGAATACATGGGAAGAATTCAACGCCAAACTAGACGCAGGTGGGTTTATATCCGCACATTGGGATGGAACCTCTGAAACAGAAGATAAAATTAAAGAATTAACCAAAGCAACAATTCGCTGTATTCCATTGGATGCCAAAGAGGAAGCGGGAAACTGCATTTTAACTGGCAACCCATCAACCAAGCGCGTATTATTTGCGAGAGCTTATTAATGAGTAGACGTTAGACGTCAGAAACATAAAGAAAGACGCAATACCTCGCGTCTTTTTTTATGCTATTTTACCAATCTTTCCAGCACTTCAAGTACCCGATCGATTTCTTCGATGGTATTATTTTTAGAGAATGAGAAACGAACCGCAGCTCCAGTTGCAGTTGGGTTTAACGCAGTAAGTACATGGGAGCCAACGGACGTACCGCTCGAACATGCACTACCACCTGAGGCTGAAATCTTTTCAATATCCAATTGAAACAAAAGCATATCCCCATCAGAAACGCGTGGAAATCGCACATTCAAAACAGTGTATAAACTATTTTCTATTTCACCAGACCGACCATTAAAGGTAACATCTGGAAAACGAGCTTTCAGCCCTTCCATAAAATAGGCCTTAACGGATTTGATATGTGCCATATGCGCATCCATGGAGTCATAGGACATAGTTAAAGCTTTCGCTAAACCCACCATGCCATAAACATTTTCTGTTCCGCCGCGTTGGTTTCGCTCCTGCGCTCCACCATGCATCAGGGGATGAAAACCTACACCTGCGCGTGCATAGAGAAAACCGATTCCTTTGGGACCATGAAATTTATGGGCTGCGCCTACTATAAAATCAACAGGCAGGGTTTGTAAATCATGTGGGAAATGCCCCATGGTCTGTACGGTATCGGAGTGAAAAAGTGCGCTGTACTTTCGGCACAATTCACCAACAGCCTGCAAGTCCAGTAAATTACCAATTTCATTATTGCCATGCATTAAACTTACCAAGGCCTTCGGACTTTCAGCTAACAACGTTTCCAAATGGTTCAAATCAACATCCCCATGGCCATTTATTTGCACCACTTTCACTTCGACTAAGCCTAATTTACCCCAAGCCTCTGCCGTATGCAAGACAGCGTGGTGTTCGAGTGGAGATGTGATAATCGTCTTGATACCCCCATATAAAACGGCGGATTGAATAACAGTATTATCTGCTTCTGTTCCACCAGAGGTAAAAAAAATCTCCGCAGGCGATGTGTTTAATAAGGTAGCAACGGCTTTACGGGCCCTTTCAACAATAACCTTTGCTTGCCGACCATGCGCATGAATCGACGAAGGATTCGCCGTAAATTGCTCAAACAATGGCTGCATTTCTGCCCAAACAGCTGGATCCACAGGAGTCGTCGCCGCATTGTCGAGGTAAATAGGTGTTTTAGTTTGTTGTGTTGACATGTTATCTTAAATTCCGGCAATTGCTTGAATTACTTGCATAATTTGTTGGGCCAATGCATTCGCTTCCTCCTCCGTGGGAGCCTCTGAATAAATACGAATAATCGGCTCTGTATTCGATTTACGTAAATGAACCCAACGGTCAGCAAAATCAATTTTCACTCCGTCGATGGTATTCACGCGCTCAGCTTTGTATTGCTCAGCTACCGTCGCTAAAATTAGGTCTACATTCAGGTTTGCTGAAAGTTCAATTTTATTTTTAGACATGATGTAGGCCGGATATTCGGCACGCAATTCACTAACCGTTTTATTTTTACGGGCAAGATGCGTTAAAAACAAACCTATTCCGACCAGTGCATCCCGTCCATAATGTGATTCCGGGAAAATCACTCCCCCATTTCCTTCCCCACCAATGATCGCCTTTTCTGCTTTCATTTTGGCAACTACATTAACTTCGCCCACAGCCGCAGCAAAATAGGTGCCGCCATGTTTAGCTGTCACATCTGCTAAAGCGCGGGTAGAGGATAAATTTGAAACGGTATTTCCTTTTTCAATCGATAAAATATAATCAGCGATTGCCACTAAGGTATATTCTTCGCCAAATGGGCTTCCATCTTCCGAGATAAAACATAAACGGTCTACATCTGGATCAACAACAATGCCTAAGTCGTAGGATCCATCCTTCATTTTGGCAATCATTTCAGTTAAATTTTCTGGCAAAGGCTCAGGGTTGTGCCCAAAATGGCCATTCGGCTCACCGAAAATAACGTCCACGTCAGTTACTCCTAATGCATGTAATAACTGAGGCACAACAATGCCGCCCGTTGAATTAACGGCATCCACCAGAACTTTGTATTTTTTTGCTTGAATGGCGGATTTATCGACCCAACGAAGACCCAACACATGGTCGATGTGTTGTTGTAAAAATGTATCATCTTCTATGATTTTGCCCAATTGCTTCACTTCAGCAAAAGTAAAATCAAGATTTTCAGCAAGCTGAAGCATCGCTATTCCATCCGCATCCGAAATAAATTCACCAGCGTCATTTAATAATTTCAAAGCATTCCACTGAGCCGGATTATGGCTGGCCGTGATAATAATGCCCCCTGCAGATTTAGTCCATGGAACTGCCAATTCTACAGTAGGTGTCGTAGACAACCCGATGTCTAATACATCCCAACCGAGCCCGATCAACGTATTAGCAACCAATGAGGAAACCATGGATCCGGAAATACGGGCATCGCGCCCAAGAACAATTTGATTGGAAGTTGGATGTGTTCCACGCAACCAAGAGCCATAAGCGGCTGCAAAAGTGACAATATCAATAGGACTCAGGCCATCGCCAGGCTTTCCGCCAATCGTACCACGTATGCCTGAAATAGATTTTATTAATGCCAAAACTGAAATGTATTAGGGTAAAAAGAAGTTTAAAATTAATGAATTCCATGGAGAATATTATCAAATTAGTGATTGTGAATTATCAGTTTTTCCGCTTGAAAAAATATTCCACCCCCCTACCTTTGGCAAACCTTGGAGGATTGCCAAAGGTAAGTGGGGAAAGTTTTTAATTGGCTGAAAAACATATTTTGTGTAATTTCAATCGAATAAACCTACAATCATGAATTCCAAGCGATTAGATGCTATTTTGGCACAAATCAGCCAGTTAAGCATAGCCGTTATCGGTGACTTTGCCTTGGATTTATACTTCAACATTAATCACAATAGTTCAGAATTTTCCGTCGAGACGGGCAAAGAGGTTCACCTGTGTCAACGTCCTACTGCCTATTTAGGTGGAGCGGGGAACGTGGCTAAAAATCTAGCCCATTTAGGGGTGCAGGTGGATGCATACGGAATCAAAGGAAACGACCTTTTTGGACGAGAAATGACATTCCAAGCCAATCAATTGAACATTTCTACGGAACACCTCCAGACCATTGAAGGTATAGATACCCCAACCTATACGAAACCCATGCAGGCGGACGTAGAACTAAATCGCTTAGATTTTGGAACACGAAATAATCAGTTTCAATCTCACGCCAAATCGATAATAGAATCGCTTGAAAAGCGCATGAATACCTACCAGTGGGTGATTGTTAATGAACAATTTAAGTTGCCACTTTTGAACTTGGAAAATCTAATCTACCTCCAAAGGTTCCTTGGGGAAAATTCAATAGCTGACTTAAGAAGTCTAGGAAACGAGGCAAAAAACACCTTGTTGAAAGTCAATGAGGCGGAAGTAACAAAAATTATTGGCCCATTGACTGACACCAAAACGCAAATACAACACTGGGCCAATGAACGTAGAAGACCTGTCCTAGTGACCTTAGGCGAAAAAGGAATGATTTATGCTAGCCCTACTGAATTCCATTGGCAAAAAGCGATTCCTGTGCAGGGCCCCATCGACACGGTTGGTGCAGGTGACATGGTCGTAGCCGCATTTAGCGCCGCAAAAGCAGCAGGTGCCAGCCAGGAAGAAGCCTGTGAATTTGCCAGCCTAGCGGTTCATATAAGTATTCAAAAAATAGGAGAAACGGGCAGTGCTAGCCCAGACGAAATCAAACAACTAAATCATGCAATCGGAAATTAAAACCTACACGGAAAATGAATTGCTTCCGTTTTGGATAACTCGCACCATAGATAAACAACATGGTGGTTTTATAACACATTTTGATGAATTTGGTAAAGATGCCGGTGATGATGAAAAATCATTAATCGCACAAACCCGATCTGTATTTACGTATTCACAAGCCTACCGACATGGCTTTGGGGGTCCCGTCATGAAAGAAATGGCTACGCATGGAGTCAAATTTCTTCTAGAGAAAATGTGGGATGATGTACATGGTGGATTTTTTTGGATGACTGATCGTGCAGGGAATCCTACCAATAAACAAAAGATTGGCTATGGACACAGTTTTGCTATTTATTCGTTAAGCGAATACACTTTGGCAACTGGAGATCCGATCGGTCTCAGCTATGCCGAAAAGGTTTTTGACTTATTACAAAAACATGCGGTGGATACCAACCACGGCGGTTATTGGGAATTTTTTGCAGCGGATTGGTCGCTCATGGGACCCGGATCACCAGGAGGTGATCGCAAAACACTAGATGTGCATATGCATTTAATGGAAGCATTTACAACTTTGTATGAAGCGAGTGGCAAGGAATTACACCGCAGAAAATTAGAGGAAGTAATTGAAATATTGATACATAAAATCATGCACCCCGTGACAGGAACAGGAATTCCTCAGTTTTGGGCTGATTGGCAAGTCGCACCACAAATTAAATTTGACATTGTTTGGGGCTGGGACCGCTTTGCAGATGGAGGCCAAAAAGCATCCTCAACAGACAACACATCCTACGGACACAATGCAGAATTCGGCTGGCTTTTAATGCACGCCATCAAAATTGGCAAATTTGACTTAGAAAAATATCGACCCAATCTAGAAAAAGCATTTTACCATGCCTTAGATCATGGCATTGATTGGGAATTTGGTGGTGTCTTTGTTGAAGGTTCCCATACAGGTGAAGCCACAGATCATGAAAAAGAATTTTGGCAACAAGCCGAAATGCTCATTGGCATGTTAGATGCCTACAAACTAACCCAAGATCCACGCTTTGTGGACGCCTACAAACAAGTACATCGCTTTGTTTTCGATAAAATGATCAATCGGAACACAGGTGAGTGGTGGCCACTCATGACCCGCGAGGGAGAACCGATCTGGCGCCACATGGCACACAATTGGAAAATCAACTACCATAACGTTCGTTCGATGATTCTCTCCTATGAGAAACTAGGCGAATTAAATCTATGAAAACTAAATTATGCTTCTTCATGCTCCTCGGCTTTCATGCATTCGGACAAACTGAAACTGCGGAAAGCATCTTAAAAAAGTATTTCCACGGGGATCGCCAACAAATTTCCATTCGACAAGATACGCTATGGGTGATTTGGAATGAACCTGCCGACAAGCTAAATCCGCAAGAATATAGGGACACTTCTGCCATTCCATTGAGACAAATTCAGGATATCAAATTTATCAAAGGGCGAAACGCGCAAGGCGAAGCTGGAATTGGCATGCAATTAATTCCCGTAGCTATGGATAAAGTAATTTCAGTCAAATCACTTAATGAAGTTGACAATCGAACGTTAAACCAAGTAAATGTTGCCACAGTCAATCAAAAACTACAAGGTCAAGTATCGGGTGTAACGATTGGAAATGACAACTCACCTGGCGGCGGGGCCATGGTTCGAATTCGTGGAATAGGTTCAATCAATGCCAACAGCCCTTTGTATGTAGTCGATGGCGTACCCATCAGTGGGAACATTAACTCGATTAATCCGGGTGACATTGCCTCAGTAACTGTCTTAAAAGATCCTTCTCAAACTGCGATGTATGGCGTGCGCGGAGCCAATGGTGTCATTGTAATCAGTACGATTAAAGGAGGAACGTCGGAAACAGGGATCCCAGAAGAATTTCAAGAAGGCATTACGCTTCCGATGACCATTTGGACCTGGGGAAAGCAGAGCGTTGAGTTTAGGAAATCTGGAAAAGATAAAGAATTAGCAAAAAAAATTATGCCTTAAATGAATGTGATTCCCTCAATTTGACCCCTATCATATTGTGTAAGGCACGCGTGAGAATGCCATTTTTTGTTTTTCATTAAACGTTCCAGTTCTTAACATTAATAATCGCATGAAGAAATTTTGGACTGGCCTTACACTTTTAACACTTTTGATAATTCGTCAAGTTAGTGGGCAAGAGTTACATGTACCTAAAGAAATAAACTGCATAGATTCGAGGCACAATTACCTGTATACAATTAATCTGGAAACTCGAATTTGTATCAGGTATGATGGCAAAAGTGATGCAAAAAAAATTCCAGTAGATTTCATCTCAATAAAAATGGATGATATTCCGCCGGTAATTAGTAACAATTACTTTGAGATTGCACCAAATCGATTTTTGATTACCATAACGGGTACCGGCCAAATGTACATTTTCAATGTTTTAGCTGGAACTTTCGAACGAATTGATAAAACCTTCTACCGAGGTAACAATTTTGGTGCAGTTCAATTTGTTCGTAAAGATACACTCATCAGTATAGGAGGTAAGGGATTTTGGCGCATACATAATATACCGACCTATTTTAATACAAAATCAAAGGAATGGGATTATTATAAACCCATTTCTGAGAAAGGACCCGTAGGCATATCTTCGGAATTTGGCGGATATAACCCTAAAATAGATCAACTTTTCACCATTGGATTCCCCCAACTTTATAGTGAAAATTCAAATTTAGCATATCCATTTTACCAGTTTAACTTGGCGAATGCAACTTGGAAGGAGTTAGGAATTGTCGAATTTGACAACCCCAATCTGAAAAATTTCAAAAATGGCATTTCGAATTGGATCGCACCATTTTTCTTTAGTTCCAATTTAGCTATGGGAGAATTTATTGACCCCATCGAAAATAAAATTTACCAATACAAAGGCAATTACTCTTCCCTATTTTTACTTGCCACGCATGTTTATATCAAAAATGAGCGACTTTATTCATTTCAACGTTCTTACAATCAAAATAAATTTGAAGTTAAATTAGACTCGATAGATTTAAAGACCTTAAAAAAGTCCAGCATTATTATCGGGCAATTTTACCTACCAAATGCGTGGTACAATCGAATTAAAACTGCCGATCCCGTTTATTATGTATTTCTCTTCATCATATTTATTTTGGTAGGCATTATCATATATACATCCCAAAACAAGGCAAAGCAATCTAAATCCACATGGAGTCAACTTCCACAAGAAGGAGCCGTATTTTTAAAGTTTATCCAAAAAAAAGAAAACCTTATTTGTACAACAGATGAGTTAAATACCATTCTAGGTTGTTCGGATAAATCAATTGAAAGCCAACGTCAATATAGATCAAAGTTTATCACTAGTGTCAATTTATTTTTTGAAAGAAACTTTGAAATAAAGGAGGCCATCACCCGAAATCAATCTGACACAGATAAACGATATGTTGATTACCAACTTAATTCAGATGCGGTCGAAATTGCCAAAAATAAATTCCCCTCTGATACGTGAAAGATGTATTTAACGTAATTAACCATTGAAATTTAGACGTAAGGACATAAGATTGTAAAATACTTTACAAGAATAATCTTATGGAAAACAAAACCCCTAAATTCCTTTATTGGCTAGTTGTACTATCCAAATTAATTAGCGTAGTTATCGGTATTTGGCTAGTGTATGAAATCATTCAAGGTTTTTCACACATTTAAAACAAAAAAGCCTTCCACATTGCTGTAAAAGGCTTTAATTTGTTATTCTGTTGACCTACCAGGATTCGAACCTAGAAAACCAGAACCAAAAACTGGTGTGTTACCATTACACCATAGGTCAATACCAAAATGTGTTGCAAAAGTAAGGTCTATCTCCGAAAAAATCAAATATCGTTTAAAAAAAAATGATTTATTTGAGCCTTCCTGCGCCTACTCCTTAGGAATCAGCTAATTCCATCGAGGATACAACTGCCTCCGCATGAATCTTACGCACCAGTCCTTGTAAAACTTTACCAGGCCCACATTCTATAAATTCCGTTGCCCCCGCCGAAACCATTGCCTCAACGGATTGAGTCCAGCGTACTGCTCCCGTCAATTGGGCAATTAAATTAGCCTTAATCTGACCTGCATTCTGAGATGCTTGAGCATTCACATTTTGAAAAATTGGGCAAACTGGATTTGCAATAGCCGTAGCTTCAATCGCAGCAGCTAATTCAATTCGCGCCGGTTCCATAAATGGAGAATGAAACGCCCCTCCTACCGGTAAAGGTAACACACGCTTCGCACCCGCTTCCTTTAATTGAATGCCTACTTCCTCAATTCCATCCACCGAACCTGAGATGACCACTTGTCCTGGACAGTTATAATTCGCAGCCACTACTGTGGTACCATAGGACGAACAAATTTCCTCAATCGTAGCATCCGGCAACCCCAAAACGGCAGCCATGGTACTAGGGGTAAGCTCACATGCCTTTTGCATAGCTAAGGCGCGTTTATACACTAATTGCAAACCATCTTGCCAGGCTAATCCACCCGCAGCTACCAAGGCCGAAAATTCCCCCAGTGAATGACCGGCAACCATACCCGGATTAAAATCTCTTCCCAATTTGGCCACCAAAACAGAATGCAAATAGATAGCTGGCTGCGTTACCCGTGTTTGCTTTAACTCCTCATCCGTACCCTCAAACATGACCTTAGACAGCGAGAACCCTAAAATCGAATCCGCCTCCTCTACAATCGCCCGAGCCAAATCAAACTGCTCGTACAAATCCTTCGCCATACCTGGAAATTGAGAACCTTGACCCGGAAAAATATATGCTTTCATTTTATATTTATTAAATTTGGACTAAATCTTAGTGGGGCAAAGATAATTTTTTCTTGCTGCTTTTAAAAACAAGGCCAACAGATGCACAAACGATTATTTACCGTAAGCATTCTATTTATTTCCTTATTTGTCTTAGGTGCTTGCTCCTCAGATAAAGAACCTATTTCACCAAACGACACTTTTCTGGCACCAGCAACCGCTAGCCTCGACCTCGAAAAAAGTAGAACTTTTGTGCAGCGTTCCAATTCCAATGAAGGTGAAATTAGCATTCAAGGCCAAACAGGTAATACGTTCCAAACAGGTAAAATTAAATTTGTAAGCCGACTTGGTGGACAGTCGACAGATTGGCAAAATTTAACAGTAGATGTTGCCAACAAGAAATTTTCAGGAAGATACAAATTACAAGGTGGTGGCTATTATGCGCAAATTCAACTCATTGCAGACGGGAAAATTACCACAGATGGCTTGCTGCCAAATACGATAAATGTAGGTGAGATCTTTGCAATCATCGGCCATTCACTCGCAGAAGGGCAAGAACCCTATGTCATCACGGATTACGACAAAACCTGGTGCCAAGTAAAATTATGGCCAATCCCAGGTGCAAACCCAGGATTTTGGGGACGCGTTGCTGACTACACCAAAAAGAAACTTAATGTACCTGTATTAATCTACAATACGGGACAAGGAGGAACGACCTCAATCCAATGGGGAAAATCAGCCTATGGAGAGCCATTCGAGAATAAAATCTACGATTGGAGAATCCGATACCCATATGCCCGGTTTGAACAAAGTTTACTAACCGACATGAAGAAAACAGGCCTTCGTGCCATTCTTGTGGTTCATGGAGAGAACGATTACAATGAAGCTGAAAATGATATCATCTTTTTCACCAAACGTTACATTCAAAAAACACGTGATTTAATAGGCCAACCAAATTTGCCATTCATGATTGCGCTCTCCAATGCGGGACAAGACATTCCTGATCAAATCAAAGTTAGAAGAGCACAAGCTCGTATGCTAAAGGAAATTGACTTCACTTACGAAGGAGCAAATCTCCAGGCAATCAAAGACGGTGGCATGCGTTGGGATGGGGTTCACTATAATTTCGCTGCCTTAGAAATTGCAGCTATCCAATGGAAAGAAGTGCTTACTCCCCTGTTCTTCCAGGTTTCAAAACCATTTATCCCTGCGAATTAATTTCGCAAGAACTTGGGCCATTAAAAAAGTACCGATGCTTGGCCACAAAATCATAGACCCTATCCAAAAGCTTTTCTGGCAGGATAAAGAACACCCTTAATGGCAAAAAGTACCATTTCGCATGCTTGAGTACCTCTGCTATGGCCGCAGATTTTATGTACAATCGATTATTAGAGATGACTTGCACGGTAGCTAATGCCCACCGGGTATCCAAGATCTTTTCTTGATATGAAATACACAAATCTGAAGATTGTGGGTAAATCAACAACTCATCCGAAGAAATCGAACGAAGTCGCCTGCTGGCCCATTGACAAAATCCACAATCCCCATCAATAAATACGATTAACGCACCAGCTCCACCCATCCTTTCAGCGATTTCGATTTCTTTGATTCATCTACTACCTCAAACTGTACATTGCATGTATAAAAGTAAGACCCTGGAGGAACATCTCGCCCATTTAATCCCTTGCCATTCCACCCAAAGCCCAATAACGGACCATCATACGTGTACACAACCTGACCTAAACGATCTACAATCGTACACGTTACTTGATTTACAAATCGCGGACAACGCATCGGCAAAAACGTATCATTCTTATTGTCCCCATTCGGGCTGAATAAATTAGGCAATTCAAAAGCGGGGCAATTATCCTGACAGACTTGATTACTCTTACCACTCTCTTTCCCATCAAAATTAACAGCCGTCACATAATAGCAACCCACAAATGAACTTGTTTGGTTATGCACAAAAGACAATTCCTTTTTTTCACCCAACAATCCAAACTTGCCATCTGGAGTCTTTGAAAAATATACCCTATAAAAATCAATTTGTGGATCACATAAATTCGTTAACGTTGGGGTCCATGTGAGGGTATTTGAAAAATTTGTTGGCAAACAATCCCCGCCCGGCGCATCGCACGGATTGGACCCTAATTTCAAAACGGGAGGACATGGGTTCAATTCAATCACTGATTTAATGGCAACAACTTGGGAAGCATTCACTAAGCCCTTTGCCCAAACGGGACGCGCATATTCCCCAATAGTCTCTACATAGTACGAATATGTAGAATCTGGAGAAATTGCGACATCAAATTTTCCATCAGAAGTCACAAAATCAATCCCCAAATCAATGTATTGAAATGTAGATGGATCAGCCACAGATATTTCATTAATCTGATTAAACACGCCATTTGCCCGAGCGCGGTAAATACGATGGACCTGAAAAGCATTATTCCAAGGCACATTAGCCTCCCAAGCTAATTTAATGGTCTTTCCTGCTGCCACTCCTTGTAGGCGAACTGAGCTCGCTGGACTAGGTGAGTCTAGTAACTCCAACTTTTGATTTTTTGTAAAAAAGACATCAACCTGATAGCGATAGCCTCGCTCAAGCGTATTTAACCCTTTGTCCACAAATACCGTATCGGTGATCGGCGAACCTATGGCCTTAAATTCTACGGCAGAAATGCTCTCCGCACGCTTTAGTTGATATTGATAAGGACCCGGATATAAAAGCGTATCTAAATTGATTGGCTTCGACCATTGCACCCGAATCTCCCCAAGCGTCCTAGATGTTTTTAACACGGAAACTTGTGTCATTACTGGTGCCGCTGTGGCAATTAAGGCACAAACACCAGCGGACATCGGACTATAATCTTCTAAGCCTTTTGAATTCGTAAACGCCACCACAATCACGTAAGTGTAATTAGTATTTTTCTGCAAGGATTTATCTTCAAAACTTGTTTCAGTCGCCTTCAATCGACCAATCTCCACAAATCCAGGTAAAGTCATACCGGTACCACAGGCTTTATTCACAACCGTGACGCACGGACCGGACTTGCGATAAATAATTAATTGCGTGTTAGGAAGTAAACACGTATAGTCAGTCCAGGTTAGCGTTGCGCTTGAAGTTCCCGTTACAACTTTTAACCCTTGAACCACAGGTGCCAAAACACGTATTTTCCATATCTTACTATCCACTAACTTAATCGAGTTGCTGATGGCTGTAGGCGGATTATCCTCTACTTTAAACAGCACATCATAACTCTCTTTCCGAATATGTTGGCAGGCAGTCTGCCACGAAAAAGTTGCCCTTGCGGGTGATGCTTGACGAGGAATGGAATTAAATGAAGCAAATGGCTGTAATACGGCATAGATTGGATCTACATTCGCATAAACGTTACCCGAACTAAAGATTGTCAATGGATCGATTCGTCCAGACCTAGAGGCAACATCCTCAGCTGTAATGGTTTGTGAAATATTGGTCCCTGCCAGCACACACACATCGGCGGGTACTGTTAACTTGGGCGCTCGATTATCTGCATCCTTAACCTCAATTTGCATGTCGCGCACAGTCTCCGAAATTTTTACCCCATTTCGCCACTCTTCCACAATAAAGGCACAGTTATACAAACCTAATTCTTGCGGCGAATCCCATATCAAATCACCTGTCTTGGCATCAATATCAAAGTTGGATTTAGCTGAACCTACCTCATTGGGTTGCCTGAAATTTGGGGTGGAAACTCCACGACTCAAGGAATTGCAGGTTTCACTATCACCCGTTTTGGAAATAGATAAACGGTAGGCTAAGCTATCTCCTTCCGCGTCAACGGCATTGGCATTGTGAATAAATTTTTGACCAACAATCGCCGTTAGGTCAACGGCTGGATTTAAAAGTAGTGGGGTTGAATTTAGACCAAGACCTGAATTAATGGAGAAACTTGTTTCCACATAAAAGGCTACGTCCACGGATCTCGTCATATTACGCACACCCTCATTTCGATTTAGAATCGCAGCAGATACCCGGTAAACAAGGGAGGGCGCGGGATATGTATACTCAATTTTATAAATGTTCTTTAGTGTTCCATTCCCTAAATTAATGGGCGTCCCGCAACAACGTTTCGCTTTAAATATACCTGACCCATCACCGAAACAAAAGTTAACTTCTTCTTGCTGATCGTTTGCGGCATTATTCTCCGTGTAGGTAGTTAAGGTAAACTCGTAGGTAAGGGATTTATCCGAGATACGCTTAACACTTATCTCCCCACCCTTTAAATGTGTAGCCAGTAAATGACTTCCAGAAAAGAAGATCAAAAAGAACAAAAAAATATATTTCCGCATAAAACAAATGAGAAGAGGAGCAAGTTAATAAGGGCAAATCGAATAATTAAAAAAAATAGATTTTTTAAGCGATTAATTTGATTGACAAGCGATTGGATTGTAGTTTTGAACGCTAAAAATCAGTAGCGCTGTTGAAATCAACAATCGCTCAAATAGTTTTTACTTTAATCTAACAACCTTATTTATGGCTTGGCTAGCAAAATCATTTAATTCTTCTCTAGGGAAAAAGCTTCTCATGGCAATTACTGGTCTATTTTTGATCAGTTTCCTTATCGTTCACTGTGGTTTAAACGCCACCATTTTCCTAAATGACGGAGGTGCCGCTTTTAATGAAGGAGCTGAATTCATGGCACACAATCCCATTATCCGGACCATGGAAATTGTTTTGTTCGGAGGTTTATTGCTTCATATTTTTGATGGCCTTCGTTTGTGGTTAGACAATAAAAAGAAAAGACCTGTTGCTTACGCAGTCGTAGACGGTGCGGCCAACAGTAAATGGTACTCACGTTCGATGGGACTTTTAGGCACCTTGTTGTTGTTATTCCTGATCATGCACTTAAAGCATTTCTGGTATTTCTCCCGCTTAACAGACGATTTAACTGAGTCTCATACTTTATACAACGAAATGCAAGTTGTCTTCCAAAGCCCATTGGTCGTTATCGTTTATGTGCTTGGCTGTATTTCACTCGGGTACCATTTATTACATGGCTTTCAAAGTGCCTTCCAAACATTAGGTTGGAACCACCCAAAATATACGCCTACCATTAAGGCCATTGGGGCAATTTATTCAATTGTTATTGCCGCATTATTTGCAGCTATGCCAGTTGCCTTCTATTTTAATTTGATTCAATAATTCCTCAGCAGATACGGTTATGACAAAATTAGACGCTAAAATTCCAGAAGGTTCGCTGGCTGAAAAATGGACCAAGTACCGCTCAAGCGTGCCTTTAGTTAATCCGGCCAACAAACGTTCGTTGGAGATCGTGATTGTCGGTTCAGGTTTAGCTGGAGCTTCTGCGGCAGCCTCATTAGCTGAGTTAGGATATAAAGTTAAAGTATTTTGTTTCCAAGATTCGCCTCGTCGCGCGCACTCGATTGCAGCACAAGGTGGTATCAATGCAGCAAAGAACTATCAAAACGATGGTGACTCAGTATACCGTTTATTCTACGATACCATCAAAGGGGGTGACTACCGGGCACGCGAAGCAAACGTACACCGCTTAGCTGAGGTATCTGGTAACATCATTGACCAATGTGTAGCACAAGGAGTTCCCTTTGCACGTGAGTACGGCGGATTGCTTTCGAACCGTTCATTCGGAGGAACGCAAGTACAGCGTACGTTCTACGCAGCCGGTCAAACAGGTCAGCAATTATTGTTAGGTGCTTATTCTTCCTTGCAACGCCAAGTAGGAATGGGTAACGTAAAAATGTATACACGCCATGAAATGCTTGATGTTGTTACTATCGACGGAAAAGCACGAGGTATCATTGCGCGTGATTCAGTAACTGGCGCACTTGAGCGTCACTTTGGACATGCGGTATTGCTTTGTACAGGTGGTTATGGAAACGTATTCTATTTGTCGACAAACGCGATGGGATCGAATGTAACAGCGGCTTGGAAAGCACATAAAAAAGGTGCCTTCTTCGCAAATCCATGTTATACACAGATTCACCCGACGTGTATCCCCGTTTCTGGCGATCACCAATCAAAGTTAACTTTGATGTCCGAGTCCCTGCGTAATGACGGTCGTATTTGGGTGCCAAAGAAGCAAAACGATACGCGCAAGGCGAATGAGATTCCAGAAGACGAGAGAGATTATTACTTAGAGCGTCGTTACCCTGCTTTCGGTAACTTGGTACCGCGTGACATCGCGTCTCGCGCAGCTAAGGAGCGTTGCGATGCAGGTTATGGTGTAGGTGCTTCCAAAATGGCTGTTTACCTAGACTATGCCGCGGCGATTGTTCGTTACGGAAAAGGAGAAGCCAATAAAAACAACATGCACAATCCATCAGATGAAGAAATTCAAGCGATGGGCAAGGCCGTTGTTAAAGAGAAGTACGGCAACTTGTTTGATATGTACAAGCAAATTACGGGTGAAGATCCATATGAAGTACCGATGCGTATATATCCAGCGGTTCACTACACGATGGGAGGTCTTTGGGTAGATTACAACTTAATGACAACTGTTCCAGGTTTGTATGCACTTGGAGAGGCGAATTTCTCAGATCACGGTGCAAACCGTTTGGGAGCATCAGCCTTGATGCAAGGATTAGCGGATGGTTATTTCGTTATTCCATACACAATCGGAGCTTATTTAGCATCAGAGATTCGCACACCAGCCATGTCGACGGATTCAGAAGATTTTGCAGCAGCTGAAAAAGCTGTACGTGATCGTTTAGAGACTTTGATGAATATCAAAGGATCAAAGCCAGTTGATTATTTCCACAAACGTTTGGGAAAAATTATGTGGGATGAGTGTGGTATGGCACGTAGCGAGAAAGGGTTAAAAGCTTCCATCAAAGAGATTCAAGAATTGCAAAAAGAATTCTGGTCGGATGTAAAAATTCCAGGTGAGATCGATAACCTAAACCCTGAATTAGAGAAGGCAGGCCGTGTGGCTGATTTCTTAGAATTAGGCGAGTTAATGTGTATTGATGCCTTAGATCGCAACGAAAGTTGTGGTGGTCACTTCCGGACGGAATACCAGACGGAAGACGGGGAAGCCCTACGTGATGACGAAAAGTATGCCTATGTAGCAGCTTGGGAATATCAAAAACAATCGACATTCAAACTTCACAAAGAAGAATTGAAATACGAAAACATCAAAATTGCTCAAAGATCTTATAAATAATTCGATACAATGGAAGGACATTTAAACCTGACACTCAAAATTTGGAGACAAAAAAATGCAAGCGTAGCTGGT